>OBLX010000026.1_pt1 | contig 81452 bp, 65 predicted proteins | sample 1519811 | NCBI WGS metagenome assembly OBLX01 (sample SAMEA3991476, study PRJEB22521) | metagenome | biome: anthropogenic terrestrial biome; feature: sewage plant; material: surface water | place: Sweden | collected 2012-09-26
GCCAAGATGGCGGCCGCCGCGGCGGCGCCCCCGCCCCCGCCCGCCACGCCGGCACCCGCGCCGGCCCCCGCTCCTTCCGCCGGCGGTGGGGTCCAGGTGCCCGAGCCCCCACCGCGCACCAGCGCCCCCGGGCCGGGCTCGGGCTCTCGCTCCTCGAAGGACGACGGCAACGTGGTCACCGACTACCTGCGCAGCCGGGAGGGCCGCTCGATGGTCAACACCGTCGTGCGCGGCGTGTTCGGGATGCTCAAGAAGCGGTAGCACCCCGCACCCTGGGGGTCCCGGCCGCTGACGTCGGGGCGGCCCTGCGCCGGTAGGATGGTCGACCCCCCATGGTCAGACATCCCGAGCTCGAGGCCGAGCAGGCCTACATCGACCACGCCTACGAGTGCCTCGAGGCGAACCGTCGGTCGGCGACGCGCCTCCAGGACACCCTCGAGGTCGGCAAGGGCGGCACCGAGCAGGCCCGTTGGGAACGCGAGGTCTTCCAGGGGAACATCCTCAATCGCCTGTCCCAGCTCCAGCTGGGGGACGCCTCGCTGATCTTCGGTCGCATCGACCGCACGCCCGAGGCCGGCGGCGAGTCGTTCCACGTGGGCCGCCTGGCCGTGTCCGACGAGGACCAGGAGCCGCTCGTGGTCGACTGGCGGGCGCCGGTGGCCGAGCCCTTCTACCGGGCCACCGGTCGCGAGCCGATGGGACTGCGTCGGCGTCGCCACTTCGCCACCCGGGGTCGCACCCTCCTGTCCATGGAGGACGAGGTGTTCGGCGACCTGGACGGCCTCGAGGCCAACGGCAGCGACGAGGGGATCACCGGCTACGGCGCCCTCATCGCCGCCCTCGAGTCGTCGCGCTCGGGGCGCCTCGGCGACATCGTCGCCACCATCCAGGGCGAGCAGGACGAGATCATCCGGGCACCACTGCCCGGCGTGCTGGTGGTGCAGGGTGGCCCGGGCACGGGAAAGACCGTGGTGGCACTCCACCGTGCGGCGTACCTGCTCTACACCCACCGCTTCCCCCTCGAGGGTCAAGGGGTCCTGGTCGTCGGCCCCAACCGCCTGTTCCTCGGCTACATCGAGCAGGTCCTGCCGTCGCTGGGCGAGGCAGGGGTCGAGCTCGCGGTGCTGGCCGACCTCATTCCCGAACAGCACGTGCGGGGCCGAGACCGTGGCCTCGCCGCCCGGGTCAAGGGCGACGACCGGATGGTGCAGGTGCTGCGCCGGGCTGCACGCGACCGCGAGCGCCCGCTGCGGGAGCGCCTCGAGGTGGGTTACGGGCTCACCGTCCTGCGCCTGTCGGTGGCCGAGAGCGACCGCATCGTGCGCGAGGCCCGACGGCGCTTCCGCAACCACAACGCCGGCCGGCGCTTCGTCGAGCGCTCGGTGTTCGACGCCCTGGCCGCCAGCAGCCGCCTCGAGCCCGACCCCGGCGAGGTGCGGGCTCAGGTGCGCGGCGACCTTGCCGTGCGTGAGGCCCTTGACTGGATGTGGCCGGTCCTGACCCCGGCTCAGCTGCTGCACGACCTCTTCGGCTCCCGGGCGCTGCTGCGCTCGGCCGGTCGCCATCACCTCAGCGAGGCGGAGGCCGATGCCCTCGCGCGTCCCCGCTCCGCTGCGGTCGACGAGGTGGTCTGGACCAACGACGACGTGCCCCTGCTCGACGAGGCCCGCACGCTCCTGGGCCCGCCGCCGCGCCGCAAGCGCAACGCGGCCGCGGCCGACGACGAGGTGCGCACCTACGGCCACATCGTGGTGGACGAGGCCCAGGACCTCTCGCCCATGCAGCTGCGGGTGCTGTCCCGCCGCTCGCTGAACGGCTCGATGACCATCGTGGGTGACATCGCCCAAGCCACCGGCGCCTGGGCCCACGACGACTGGGAGGGCGTGCTGGCGCACCTGCCCGACCGCCGGCCGTCCCAGCGGGCCGAGCTGACCGTCGGCTACCGCATCCCCGCTGCCAACATGGTGCTGGCGGCCAAGGTGCTGGCCCTCGCCGCTCCCGACCTCACCGCGCCGTCGTCGGTCCGCGAGGGCGACAGCGAACCCCGCCTGGAGGCCGTGGCCGATCCGGGCGCCCTCGGCGCCGAGGTGGTCCGCCTCGTCGGCGAGGAGAGCGAGGCCGTCGGTCTGGGCAGCGTGGGCATCATCTGCCCGCCCTCGCTGGCCGCCGTCGTCGCCGACGCCCTGGAGGCGGCCGGCATCGAGCACGGCGCCGCCGACCGCCACGGCCTCGAACAGCAGGTGACGGTGGTGCCGGTGGGCCTGGTCAAGGGCCTCGAGCTCGACGCCTCGATCGTGGTGGAGCCCGCCGCCATCGTGCGCGAGGAGCCCCAGGGCATGCGCTCGCTCTACGTCGCCCTCACCCGGGCGACCAAGCGCCTCACCCTGGTGCACGCCGAGGCGCTGCCCGACGTCCTCGCCGACTGAGCCGCCGGCGGGCGCTCGCCCCAAGTGCTGCGATGACCACCAGAACCCGCTTGTCGTCAGCAACACCCACGAGTACCCGGAACGGAAGACGCCGGACAGGAGGCGGGAGGAGCGGGGCGGGGTCAGGCCTCGGCGGCAAGGGCGGCGGCGGCCAGCTCCTCGGGCTCGTCGACGTCGCCGCTCGCCAGCGGCACCGGGCCGACGGCGCTGGGGCGGTCGGGGCGCAGGAACAGGTACGTGACCGGGACGATGTAGGCCAGCCAGATGACGACCTGCTCGAGCGAGGGGCGCGGGTCCCAGCCGAACAGACCGGCCAGGAAGCGGCCGACCTGGGTGTCGATGGTCAGCCACGAGATGTTCGTGAGGTTGTAGACCGCCCAGTTGAAGCTGTTGAGGGCGTTGGTCTCGGTGGCCTGGAGGAACATCACGCCCTTGGCCAGCAGGCCGGCGGCGAAGACGATGACGATCATGCCGGTGATGTTGAAGAACAGCTTCATGGGCAGGACCTTGCTGCCCGAGTAGACGAGGTAGCCGAGGGCGCAGGCGATGGCGAGGCCGATGAGGCCGCCGACGAACACGTCCCAGCCAGTGCTGGAGGTGGCGGCGGCGATCAGGAACAGGGCGGTCTCGATGCCCTCGCGCAACACGGCGAAGAAGGCGACCATCAAGACGGCGGTCTTGACGCTGTCGGAGGCGAGGGCGGCGTCCACCCGGTGCTCGAGCTCACCCTTGATGGCTCGGCTCTGGCGGCGCATCCAGAACACCATCCACGTGAGCACTGCGGCGGCGATGAAGGAGATGGCGGCGAAGGCGCGCAGCTTCGCGTCGCCCTCGAACGAGCCCACGGTGTTGTGGAGCACCACGCCGAACACGGTCGAGATCAGCGCCGCCAGCCCGACGCCGGCCCACACCGAGCGGTCGAGGTCCGTGCGGCCGATCTTGCGCAGGTACCCGAAGACGATGCCCACGATGAGGGAGGCTTCGAAGCCCTCGCGGATGAGGACCAGCATCGATTCACCCATAGTTAGGATACCTTAACACTCAGTGGAGCAGCCGCCAACAGCCCATCCTCGCGCGGCGCCGGGGTCCGCTCCGTCGGCCGACCTTGTGGTGGTCGGCGCCGGCCCCGCCGGGCTGGTCGCCGCCCTCGGTGCGGCGCGTTCGGGTCACGAGGTGGTCGTGGTCGAGGCCGCCGACCACGTCGGCGGCATGGCGGCCAGCATCGAGGTCGCGGGCCAGCGGGTCGACCTCGGCAGCCATCGCCTCCATCGGGCCATCGACGCCGAGCACCTGGCCCTGCTCCGTGGCCTGCTGGGCGACGACCTCCAGGTGCGCCCTCGTCACGGGCGCATCGACCTCGCCGGCCGGTGGCTCGCGTTCCCGCTCCGGCCCCTCGACCTCGTGCGTCGCCTCCCGCCGTCGTTCGCAGCCGGCGCCGCCCGCGATGCGCTGCTCGGGCCCTTCCGTCGGCCTCGGGTCGACACCTTCGCCGAGGTCGTCCGCGCCGGCCTCGGGCCGACGGTGGCGTCGACGTTCTACGAGCCCTACGTCACCAAGCTCTGGGGCGTGCCGCCCGGCCAGCTCTCGGGTGAGCTGGCCCGCCGGCGGGTGAGCGCCTCGTCCGCGTCCGACGTGCTCGCCCGGTTGGTGCCTCGACGGCGGAGTCAGACCGGCGTCCCGGACAAGGGGACCTTCCTCTACCCGGCGACCGGCTTCGGGGCGATCGCGGAGGCGCTGGCCGACGCGGCGGTCGCGGCCGGCGCCGATTTGCGATTGGGTGTCACCGTCGACGGCCTCGGCCTGGCCGACGACCGGGTCGACGTGCACCTGGCGGACGGCACCCGCATCGACGCCGGCCGGGTGTGGTCCACCGCGCCGCTGCCGGCGCTCGCGCGCTGGGTGCACCCCGCGGCGCCCGCCGAGGTCCTGGAGGCGGCCGGCAGCATCGAGCACCGAGGCCTCGTCCTCGTCTACCTCGTCGTCGACCGGCCGCAGTGGACCGAGTTCGACGCCCACTACTTCCCGGCCGCGGACAACCCCGTCGCCCGCCTGTCCGAGCCCAAGAACTACCGGGATGGCCCGGACCCCGCCGACCGGACCGTGCTCTGCGCCGAGGTGCCCGCCGACGTCGGCGACGCGACGTGGACCGCCTCCGACGAGGACCTCGGGGCGCTCGTCAGCGACGCCGTGTGCCGCCTCGGCCTGCCCGACCCCGCGCCCGTCGCCGTCGAGGCGCGGCGCCTGCCTCGGGTCTACCCCCGCTACCGCGTCGGCTTCGAGGCCGACCTCGCCGCCCTGGAGGCCTGGGCGACCGAGCAGCCTCGTCTCCTCACCTTCGGGCGCCAGGGCCTCTTCGTCCCCGACAACACCCACCACGCCTTGGTCATGGGCTCGGCCGCGGCGGCGGCTCTACGGGCGGACGGCAGCTTCGACGACGTGGCCTGGCGCAGAGCCCGCGACGACTTCCGCGCCCACGTCGTGGAGGATTGAGCGCGGCAGGCGGCCCGTCACCGGCTTGGGCTGCTCGATGCCCGCCGCGAACCGCCGCGCCGCGAGAGGTCATCGCGGGCAGAGTGGTCGACGGCACGGCTCGGCCACCCGGTGTTCGACCTCATCATCGACCGCCTCGATGTGGCTGCGGGTCAGACGATTCTGGACCTCGGATGGCTCTGGGGGCGGACCTCGCTTCCGGTGACCTCGTCGGGCCGGGATCGAGGCCGTGTTGCGGTAGTGACCGCGGAGACGGGCCCCTAGTCGTCGCCGTTGATCTGCTGGGCCAGGTAGTTCTGGAGGCCGACCTGGTCGATCAGCGTGAGCTGCGTCTCCAGCCAGTCGGCGTGGGACTCCTCGCCCTTCAGGCGCTGCTCGAGCAGCTCGCGGGTGCCGTTGTCGCCCTTGGCCACGGCGAGGGCGATGCCCCGGTTGTAACGCTCGACTGCTGCCCTTTCGACGACGAGGTCGAGGGTGAATTGCTCGGCCACCGTTTCGCCCACGGTCACGTTGCCGAGACGCTGGAGGTTCGGGACACCCTCGAGGTAGAGGATGCGCTCGATCAGTTCGTCGGCGTCCTTCATCTCGTCGATGGACTCGTCGCGGACCTTCTCGGCGAGGCGGTGGTAGCCCCAGTTCTCGCACATCTTGGCGTGCACGAAGTACTGGTTGATGGCCGTCAGCTCGGCCGTCAGCACCTCGTTGAGCAGTTGGATGATCTCGGGGTCGCCCTGCATGGACGTGGTCTCCTCGCGTCGGGGGATGGGGTGGATGGGATCAGGCGGCGCTGGGCTCGGCCTCGAGGCCGAACTGGCGCAGGAGCGCCACGATGGTCTCGTGGCACCCGCCGCACTGGCTCCCCGCGCCGCAGCGCTCGGCCAGTGCGTCGGCGTCGAGCGCACCCCGCTCGATCTCGTCACGGATGGTGCGGTCGTTGACCGCCTCGCAGTGGCAGACGACCACGGGTCAGGCCCCCTCGACCCGCACCACGGTGGACAGCCCGCGCCGGGCCAGGCCGACGGCGGTGGGCAGTGACACCTGCTGGGTGACCGCGCGCCGGTGGAGGATGCCGAAGACCGTGCACTCGGGCTGGGCGCCGCCGAGCACGATGCGCTGGCCCGTCAGCAGCTGGAAGCCGGCACGCAACGGCGGGCGGCGGTCGGAGTGGTGGGACTGCTTCATGGCAGCTAACTCGGGCCCTTCTCCCATGTTGTTAGGGTTACCTATCGCACTCGGCCCTGTCAACCCTCTCCGACGTCAAGCGGTGTTGAGTTCGGAGTAGACCGCGGGGACGACGTTGCGGAGGTACGAACCGAGACGGATGAAGGACTCGCCCTGGGTGCGGAACCGGTAGCTGATGGGCACCTCGGCGTAGCGGAAGCCCTTGGCCAGCAGGTCCAGGGTGAGCACCTGCGCGTAGTTGAAGTCGTGGATGACCTCCGCGGCTGCGGTGGCATCGGCCGACAGCACCCGGTAGCCGCTCTGGCCGTCGGTGATGCGGCGTCGCGAGATCACGCTGACCGCCATGGTCAGGACGCGGTTGCCGAACGAGCGGTGCGCCTTCATGGTGCGGGGACCGCCGGCGAAGCGAGAGCCCACGACGTAGTCGGCGTCGCCGGCGAGGACGGGGGCCACCAGGGACTCGAGCTCGGCGGGGTCGTACTCGCCGTCGGCGTCGCAGAAGGCCGAGGCGATCGCCCCGCGCGCCGTCGCCTCGGCGAAGCCTCGGCGGACGGCGGCGCCGAGGCCCTCGTTCCGGCCCATCGAGATCACGGTGGCGCCCGCCGCCTCGGCCCGGGCCGCGGTGGCGTCCGTCGAGCCGTCGTCGATGACCAGCACTTGGACCGGGTGGCCGAGCACCCGCTCGGGCGCCCGCGCCATGACCGCGGCGACGGTGGCCTCCTCGTCGTGGGCGGGGAGGAACAGGACGACGGGTCGAACGCCGTCAGCGCGAGGCGGACCATCGGAGTCCTTGGTGGTCGACCCCCTCAGAGGGGGCGGATCACCAAGGAATCCCGACGTGGGGCGGGAGCCAGGGGCCACGGGGACCGCCGGGGGAGCGGCGGGTAGGCGGAATCGCCCGAGCATGCCCGGCGCCGGCGCGAACACCGCGACGGCGCCGACCACGAGGGAGTAGGCGGTGGTCAGCGCGTGGACCATGAGGGCGGCGGCGAGGCCGGCGCCGGCGTCGTAGCCGAGGGCGACGTAGGCGGCGACCGCGGCGGCCTCATAGGTCCCGAAGCCGCTGGGGGCGATGGCGGCGATCTGCGCGCCCACCGCCACGGCAGTGACCACCACGGCCTGCGCGTAGGTCAGGTCGAGCCCGGCCCAGTGCGAGGCCTGCCAGGTGAGGACGCTCTCGGCCAACCAGGCCAGGACCGTGAGGGCCGCGACCGTGGGCCCCGGGAGGCGCACCTCGGTGCGGGCGGTGCGGGCGGTCCGCCGCAGCCACCACACCCCGGCGCCGCCGACGGCCAGCACCGCGGCGAGCACGGCCCAGGCCCACGCCCCGAGGAGCTCGGCCACCACCGCGGGCCCGACCAAGAGGCCGAGCAGCACGATGGCGAGGATGTCGGCGGCCCGCAGGGCGACGGTGGACGACGTGGCCTCCGTCAGGGGCACGTCGGCGCGACGCACGACGCTGACGATGCGCAACGGCTCGCCGAGGCGCAGGGGCAGGACGTGGTTGGCGCCGAAGGCGAGGTGGATGCCGGCCAGCGACTGGCGGAACGACAGGCGAGGCAGGACGCGGCACCACGCCGCGGCGCGCAGGAGGAACGCCGTGCCGAAGGCGGCCAAGGACAGGACGACCACCAAGGGGCGGTCGGCCATCGCGTCGGCGCTCTGTCGCAGCGCCTCGACATCCACGGCGTTCGCCACCACCACGGCAGCCACGACCATGACGAGGAAGCCGAGGGCGAACGACCACGGGCGGGTGCGGGGCCGAGCCCGTCGGCCCTCGGGGGCCGGCGCCGCAGGTGGGGGAGTGGAGACCGGAGCCATAGCAGTTAGGTAGACCTTACAACTCCCGTCGGGCGAAGCGATAGCGTGCGGCCGTGTCCGACGTCCGTCTGCGGTGGTGGCTGGTGGCCCTCGCCCTCGGCGTGACCGCGTGGACCGCGATCGCGGTCCCGGCCCGCGCCACCTACGGCGGCCGCACGACCGCCGACGAGCCCCAGTACCTCCTGAGCGCCATCAGCCTCGGCGAGGACCTCGACCTCGACATCAGCGACGAGCTCCGCGACGAGCGCTGGCGGGACTTCCACACCGCCGAGCTGCCCGTCCAGACCGAGCCCAACGCCGACGGTCGCGCCGTCAGCCCCCACGACCCGCTGCTGCCGGCGCTCCTCGCGGTGCCCGTGCTGCTGGGGGGGTGGGCCGGCGCCAAGCTGGCGCTCGCCGCTTTGGCCGGCTTGCTGGCCGCGGCCACGGCGTGGGTGGCCGTGCGTCGCTTCGGGGTGGCGCCCGGCGCGGCCCTCGGGGTCGCGGCGGCCTTCGGGGTGGCGTCACCCCTCGCGGCCTACGGCGTGCAGGTCTACCCCGAGCTCCCCGCGGCCCTCGCCGTCACCGTTGCGGTGGCCGCGCTGACCGGGCCGTTCGGGCGGCGGGGCGCGCTGGTCTTCGTCCTCGCGGTCGTCGCCCTGCCGTGGTTGGCGGTGAAGTACGTCCCGGTGGCGGGCGTGCTGGTCGCTCTGGCGCTGCTCCACCTCTGGCGGGAGGACCGTCGACGCCAGGCCGGCGTCCTCACCGGCGGCCTCGCGCTCGCCGGCCTCGCCTTCGCCGTGTTCCACCGCGTGGTCTACGGCGGGTGGACCGTCTACGCGTCGGGCGACCACTTCTCCGAAACGGGCGAAGTCAGTGTCATCGGGGTCGACCCGAACTACGTCGGGCGGTCGCAGCGCCTCCTCGGGCTGCTCGTCGACCGCTCCTTCGGACTGGTGGCGTGGGCGCCGGTGTTCCTCTTCGCGGTCGTCGCCGTGGGGGCGCTCGCCCGTCGCCGCCCGCCGGGCTGGACGGGGCTGCTGCTCCCTGCCGTCGGTGGTTGGGCCACGGCCACCTGGGTGGCCCTGACCATGCACGGCTGGTGGTGGCCGGGCCGCCAGGTCGTGGTCGTGGTGCCCCTCCTGGTGGTGGCCACGGGGTGGTGGCTCGACCGCCACCGTCGAGCGGTCGCGCCCTTCGCCGTCGCCGCCGTGCTGGGCGCGTTGAGCTGGGCGTGGGTGGTCGTCGAGGTGCTCCAGCGCCGGCTGCGCCTCATCATCGACTTCGATGCGACCCGGGACCCGTGGGTGCGGGGGCTGCGGCTCGTCCTGCCCGACTTCCGCCAGCCGGGGGTGCGCACCGCGATTCTGGCGGTGGCGTGGGGCGCCGCCCTCGTCGGCCTGCTGGTGCTCGGCTGGTGGAGCGAGCGGGGCTCAGGCCGTGGCGTTGGCGGGGGCCGCGGCCAGCACGAGGATGCGGGCGCTGGCGAAGCTGCCGAGGCCGACGTGGCGTCCTTCGATCTGCACCGTGAGAGTGCCGTCGGGTGAGACCGCGGTGATGGTGCCCGACCGGCCGGGGAGCACGTCGGACGCCTCGAGGAACTCGAGCAGGCCCGGGGTGAACTCGAGCTCTTCGGGGATGCGGGACACGGTGAACGCGTCGCCCGGGCGGAGCTGTTCGAGGGTGACGGTGAGCGGCTCGGTGTAGTCGGTGCCCGGGATGGGGTTGCCGTGGGGGCAGGTGGTGGGGTCGCCGAGCACCCGGGTGAGGGCCACCTCGACGGACTCGGAGATGACGTGTTCCCACTTGCCCGCTTCGGCGTGGGCGTCGGCCCAGGAGAGGTCGAGGATGTCGGTGAGGAAGCGCTCGGCGAGGCGGTGGCGGCGCACGACGCGCTCGGCCAGGCGGGTGCCGTCGGCGGTGAGGCGGATGGCGCCGTCGACGGTGATGAGGCCTTCGGCCTCCATGCGCCGGATCATCTCCGAGACGGCGGGGCGGGAGACCTCGAGGCGGTCGGCGATGCGGGCCTGGATGACCTCGACGGCGTCTTCCTGGAGCTCGAAGATGGCCTCGCAGTACTCCTCGAAGGCCGGGTGGAACTCTCTCGTCCGGTGCTCGGCCACGGCTGGAGTCTACGCCGCCTCTCCCACTAGCGTTGGGGCCGTGACCACGATCCGTCAACCGTCCCGAACGGCGTCGCGACTGCTCGCCCTCCTCGCCGGCTCCCTGCTCGTGCTCGGCCTCGCCGCCTGTGGCAGCAGCGGCGACAGCGGCTCATCCAGCGGTGGTGGGGGTGGCGACCTGCCTCCCGGCGACGTCGTCCTCACCGCCGACAACATCGCCTGGGACACCGATTCGCTGGAGGCGCCGGCCGACACGGACTTCACCATCGTGATCGACAACAAGGACGAGGGCGTCCAGCACAACCTGGACATCAAGGAGACCGAGTTCAAGACCGAGCTCGAGACCGGCGTGTCCGCCCAGGTCCTCCAGATCAACCTCCCCGCCGGCGAGTACGACTTCATCTGCGATCTCCACCCCAACATGGCCGGCACCCTCACCGTCTCGTAAGGCCCCCGGCTCGCAACCCTCGGGGTCGGGTGGGCGTCACACCTCGTCCGTAGCCTGGTGGGGTGAGCTCCCGGCCCGGTGACGCGCCCGACGGCGGGGCACTCGCGGGCTTCTCCGAGCCGGTCCGGGCCTGGTTCTCCACGTCGTTCCCCGAGCCGACGGCGGCGCAGGCCCAGGGGTGGCCGGCCATCGCCTCGGGTGAGCACACGCTGATCCTCGCCCCCACCGGCTCGGGCAAGACGCTCGCCGCCTTCCTGGCCGGCATCGATCGCCTCCTGCGCGACCCCGTGCCCGAGCGCGAGCGGCGCACCCGCGTCCTCTACCTGTCCCCGCTGCGGGCTCTGGCGGTGGACGTGGAGAAGAACCTGCGGGCCCCGCTCCAAGGCATCTCCCTCGCCGCCCAGCGCCTGGGCCACGAGGTGCACGTGCCCACCGTCGGCATGCGCACGGGCGACACCGCTCCGGACGAGCGCCGCCAGCTCGTCCGCCACCCGCCCGACATCCTCATCACCACCCCCGAGTCGCTCTACCTGATGCTCACCTCGCAAGCGCGCGAGACGCTGCGCTCGGTCGAGTCGGTGATCATCGACGAGATCCACGCCCTGGCGCCCACCAAGCGGGGTGCCCACCTGGCGCTCTCGCTCGAGCGCCTCGAGGCCAACGCCGAGCGCCCGTTCCAGCGCATCGGCCTGTCCGCCACCCAGCGCCCGCTCGACGAGATCGCACGCTTCCTCGGCGGCCAGATCGAGCCTGCACCGGGCGAGCCGCCCCGCGCCCGTCCGGTGACCATCGTCGATGCCGGGGTGCGCAAGACCCTTGACATCGAGGTGGTGGTCCCCGTCGAGGACATGGGCGCCCTCGGCGAGGTGATCGAAGAGCCGGTGAGCGGGCCGGTGGCCGCCGGTCCCGTGCGGCGAAGCATCTGGCCGGCCATGCACCCCCGCCTGCTCCAGCTCATCCAAGAGCACCGGTCCACCATCGTGTTCGTCAACAGCCGGCGGCTGGCCGAGCGCCTCGCCACCCGGCTCAACGAGCTGGCCGTCGACGGCGAGAACCGGGCCGCGGAGGCCGCAGGGCGGCCGCCGGTCTCCGACGGCCACGAGCTCGTCCTGGCCCACCACGGGTCGCTGAGCCGGGAGCGCCGCCTCCAGATCGAGGACCGCTTGAAGAGCGGCGACCTGAAGGGCCTCGTGGCCACCAGCTCGCTCGAGCTGGGCATCGACATGGGCGCGGTCGATCTCGTCGTCCAGGTCGAGTCGCCCGGCGCGGTGAGCCGGGGGCTCCAGCGCATCGGGCGGGCCGGCCACCAGGTGGGCGAGCCGAGCCGCGGGCGGTTCTTCCCCAAGCACCGCAGCGATCTCGTCGAGGCCGCGGTGGTGGTCGAGCGCATGCACGAGGGCCTCATCGAGCACACCCGCTACGTGCGCAACCCGCTCGACGTCCTCGCCCAGCAGATCGTGGCCATGTGCGCCCTCGACGACTGGCCCGTCGCCGAGCTGGCCGCCCTGGTCCGCCGCTGTGCCAACTTCGCCGAGCTGTCCGACGAGATGCTCGCCAACGTGTTGGACCTGCTGGCCGGCCGCTACCCCTCCGAGGAGTTCGCCGAGCTGCGCCCCCGGATCGTGTGGGACCGCACCGACGACACGCTCCGGGGCCGCGCCGGCGCCCAGCGCCTCGCCGTCACCTCGGGCGGCACCATCCCCGACCGGGGCCTCTACGGCGTGTTCCTGCCCGACGGCACCCGCGTCGGCGAGCTCGACGAGGAGATGGTCTACGAATCCCGTCCGGGCGAGACGTTCCTGCTCGGCGCGTCGACGTGGCGCATCGAGGACATCACCCACGAGCGCGTGGTGGTCTCCCCGGCGCCGGGCCAGCCCGGGAAGATGCCCTTCTGGCACGGCGACGGGCCGGGGCGCCCGCTCGAGCTCGGCCGGGCCCTCGGGCAGTTCGTCCGGGAGGTGCGCGCCGACGACGACCCCATGGCGCGCCTGCGGGCCCGGAACGGCCTCGACGAGTGGGCGGCGTCGAACCTCATCGGCTACCTCGACGAGCAGGCCGAGGCCACCGGGGCGGTGCCCGACGACCGCACCATCGTGGTCGAGCGCTTCCGCGACGAGATCGGCGACTGGCGGGTGTGCATCCTGTCGCCCTTCGGCGCCCAGGTGCACGCCCCGTGGGCCATGGCCCTCCAGCACCGCCTTGGCGAGCAGTGGGGCGTCGAGGTCGAGCTGATGTGGAGCGACGATGGCATCGTCCTGCGCCTCCCCGAGGCCATCGACGAGCTGCCCCTCGACGAGCTGGCCATCGACCCCGAGGAGATCGACGAGCTCATCGTCTCGCAGCTGCCCAACACGGCGATGTTCGCCTCGCGGTTCCGGGAGTGCGCGGGACGGGCGCTGCTGCTGCCCCGTCGTCGGCCGGACCAGCGCACCCCTCTGTGGCAGCAGCGGCAGCGGGCGGCCGACCTCCTGCGGGTGGCCTCGCACCACCCCACCTTCCCCATCCTGCTCGAGGCCACCCGCGAATGCGTCAACGACGTGTTCGACGTCCCCGCCCTGCGCGAGGTCCTCACGGATCTCCGGGCCCGCCGGGTGCGCCTCGTCCCCGTCGAGACCCGCCAGGCCTCGCCCTTCGCCCAATCGCTCCTCTTCGGCTGGATCGCCGTCTACATGTACGAAGGCGACGCGCCGGCCGCCGAGCGGCGGGCGGCGGCACTGGCGCTCGACCGTGACCTGCTCCGTGACCTGCTCGGCGCCGAGGAGCTGCGCGACCTCATCGACCCCGGTGTGCTCGCCGACCTCGAGCTCGAGCTCCAACGCCTGGTGGACAGCCGCCGGGCGCGCGACGCCGACGAGGTGCACGACCTGCTGCGTCTCCTCGGTCCGCTGAGCCTTGCCGAGATCGACCTCCGCACCGACGGCGACGCCGGGCCGATGGTCGATGCGCTGCTGGACGAGCGGCGGGCGTACGGCGCGGCGATCGCCGGCGACGAGCGCATCGCCGCGTCTGAGGACGCCGCCCGCCTGCGCGACGCCCTGGGGGTGTCGGTGCCCATGGGCCTGCCCTTGGCCTTCACCGACCCGGTCGAGGCACCCCTCGGTGACCTCGTGGTGCGCTATGCCCGCACCCACGGGCCCTTCCTCGCCGGGCAGGTGGCCGCGTGGTTGGGCGTGGCCGTCGACCCGGTGCGGGTCGTGCTCGAGGGTCTCGAACGCCAGGGCCGGGTCACCCGGGGCGAGTTCCGTCCCGACGGGGTCGAGCGCGAGTGGTGCGACGCCGACGTGCTGCGCCAGCTGCGCCGCCGCTGCCTCGCCGTCCTGCGCAAGGAGGTCGAGCCCGTCGACGGCGCCGCCCTCGCCCGCTTCCTGCCCGAGTGGCAGGGCGTGGGCCGCCCCCGCCGCGGCGTCGACGCGCTGGCCGAGGTGGTCGGCCTGCTCCAGGGGGCGCCCCTGCCGGCGTCGGTGCTCGAGGCCGACGTCCTTCCCGCCCGCATGGCGTCCTACTCCCCGGCCGACCTCGATGCCCTTGCCACCGCGGGCGAGGTGGTGTGGGTCGGTGCCGGCTCGCTCGGAGCCACGGACGGGCGCGTCCGCCTGCTCTTCCGCGACCAGGTCGGCCTGCTCCTGCCGCCGACCACCGACGAGCCCCCCGCCTCGCCCCACCACGAGGCCCTGCGCGCCCACCTCGAAGCCCGCGGCGCCTCGTTCTGGCCAGAGCTGGTCGCCGCCGTGCAGTCCGCCAACCTCGACTACGACGACACCACCGTGCTCGACGCCCTGTGGGACCTCGTCTGGGCCGGCGAGGTCACCAACGACTCCTTCGCCCCGCTGCGGGCGATGGCCGGGTCGAAGCGGGGCAAAGGGGGCAAGGCCGGCTCGGCGGGCGGCCGGCGCCGGCCGCGCCCCGGGCGCCTCACTCGTCTCGGCCCGCCCGAGGCCGCCGGCCGCTGGTCGCTGGTGGCGCCCCTCCTCCTGCCCGCGGCCACCCCCACCGAGGCCGCCCACGCCCGGGCCCAGCAGCTGCTGCACCGCTACGGCGTCCTCACCCGTGAGGCGGCGCTGGGCGAGGGCGCCGAGGGTGGCTTCGCCGGGGTCTATCCGGTGCTCAAGGCGCTCGAGGAGCGCGGGAACGTTCGCCGCGGCTACTTCGTGTCCGGCCTCGGGGCCGCCCAGTTCGCCCTGCCCGGCGCGGTCGACCGCCTGCGCGCCGTGCGCTCGTCGGTCGATCAAGGGCGTGGCTTCGGCGACGCCGAGTCCGCGGTGCTGGTGCTGGCGGCCACCGACCCCGCCCAGCCCTACGGCGCTGCCCTGCCCTGGCCCGACCCGGACGTTCTGGCACCGGATCCCGGTGCCGTGTCGGACGACGCAACGGCCAAGAGCGGGCTGCGGGTGAAGGCCGGCCCGCGCCCGTCCCGGTCCGCCGGCGCTTTCGTGGTGCTCGTCGACGGCGAGCCCGCCGCCTTCCTCGAGCGGGGCGGGCGGAGCCTGGTCTGCTTCCCGGCCGGGCGCACCGAGGCGGCGGCGCTGTGGGCTGAGGCCCTGACGCGGCTGGTGAAGGACGGGCGTTTCCGGTCCCTCGAGATCGGCAAGGTCGACGGGGCGCCCGTGGCCGAGGACGTGCTCGTGGCCGACGCCCTGCGGGCGGCGGGCTTCGTGGACGGGTACCGAGGGTTGGTGCTGCGTGCCTGAGGGCGACACCCTCCATCGCAGCGCCAACCGTCTGCGTCCCGCCCTCGAGGGGCACCGCCTGGCCCGCTTCGAGGCGCCCCGGCTGACCGGCGGCGTGCGCCCGCGGGTCGGCACCACCATCGAGCGGGTCGAGGCCGTGGGCAAGCACCTGCTCATCACCTTCGACGACGGGGTCGTCCTGCGCACCCACCTGCGCATGAGCGGCAGCTGGCACCTCTACCGGGTGGGGGAGCGGTGGCGGAAGGGCCGGCACCTGGCGCGAGCGGTCGTGGGCACCGACGAGTGGGAGGCGGTCTGCTTCTCGGCCCCCGTGGTCGAGGCCTTCCGCGCCCCGCCCGAGGGGGCGCCCCTGCCGGCCGACCACCCCCTGGCCCACCTCGGGCCGGACCTCTGCCTCCCCGACGTCGACGTCGACGCCGCCACCGAGCGCTTCGCACTGGTGGCCGAGCCCGACGAGCAGATCAAGGTCGCCCTGCTCGACCAGCGCATCGCCGCCGGCATCGGCAACGTCTACGCCAGCGAGGTGTGCTTCGCCTGCGGTGTCGACCCCTTCACCCCCGTGGCGGCACTGGACGTCCCCACCCGCCGCCGCCTCCTTGCCACCGCCTCCACCCTGCTGCGGGCCAACCTCGGCAGCGGGCCGCGCACCACCGTGGCCGGTGGGCCGGGGAGCCTGGCCGTCTACGGACGGCGTGGCCAGCCCTGCCGTCGATGCGGTACACCGGTGCGCATGCGCCTCCAGGGTGATCAGGCCCGCAGCACGTACTGGTGCCCCACATGCCAGCCGCCCAGCCGTCGCTGACGTTGACCGCCGGAGGCGGGCAGCCGTGATCGCCCGGGCCAGATGCCGAAGGCGCGCAGGCGTTGGAGGAGCAAGGCAACGGGTCGTCATCATCGGCGCCGGCTTCGGCGGGTTGGCGTGTGCCCGCGGCCTGGCCGAGGCGCCGGTCGACGTCACCATCGTCGACCGGCACAACTTCCACACCTTCCTGCCCCTCCTCTACCAAGTGGCCACCGCGGGCCTGAACCCTGCGGACGTCGCCCATCCCGTGCGGGGGATCTTCCAGGACCAGCACAACGTGTCGTTCCGCCACGCCGAGCTCATCGGGGTGGACTGGGACGCCATGGTCGTGCAGTTCGGCGACGGGACGGACCTGGCCTTCGACCACCTCGTGGTGGCGGCGGGGTCGGCCACCAACTTCTTCGGGGTCCCGGGGGCCGACGAGCACGCCTTCCCGCTCTACTCGCTGGCCGAGGCAGCGCAGCTGCGCAACCACGTGCTCGAGTGCTTCGAGGCCGCCGACCGCGACGACGCCCTCATCGACGACGGGGCCCTGACGGCCGTGGTGGTCGGGGGCGGGCCGACGGGCGTGGAGGTCGCCGGCGCGCTGAGCGAGCTGTTCAGTCACGTGATGTCGAAGGACTTCCACGACCTCGCCGTGGGGCGTGCCCGGGTGCTGCTGGTCGAGCAGCAAGACACGTTGCTGCCGCCGTTCCACCCGCAGTCGCGCTTCTACGCCCGCCAGATCCTCATCTCGCGGGGTGTGGAGATCCGCCTCGGCGAGTCGGTGGCCGACATCGCCGCCACCCGGGTCACCCTAGGTTCGGGCGAGGTCGTCCCCGCCCACACCCTCGTCTGGGCCGCCGGCGTGCAAGCCAACCCTGTCGCCGCCGCCCTGGGGCTCGAGCAGGGCCGGGGCGGGCGCATCACGGTGGGCGAGGACCTCCAGGTCCCGGGTCGGCCGGGTGTGTTCGCCATCGGCGACGTGGCCGCCATCCCCGACCGCCAGTGGTTCCGGTCCCGCCCGCCGGGCGGCAACCTGCCCCAACTCGCCCCCGTGGCGGTGCAGTCCGGGCAGCACGCGGCACGCCAGATCCAGCGCCTCGTAGAGGGTCGCCCCACCCGGAAGTTCCGCTACCTGGACAAGGGGACCATGGCCACCATCGGTCGCCGTGCGGCCGTGGCCGAGCTGCCCACCGGCATGCGCCTGCACGGCTCGCCGGCCTGGGTGGTCTGGCTGGGGCTGCATCTGCTCACCCTCGTCGGGTTCCGCAACCGGGTCTCGGTCTTCGTGAACTGGGCGTGGAGCTACCTCACCTGGGACCGCGGCCCCCGCCTGATCTTCAGCCCCCTCTCCGAGGAGCGCATGCCGCTGCCGCCCGGCGCAGAGGACGACGAGTGAGCGCGGCGACGGCGGGCTACTCGGGGACGCTGCTGGCCAAGAAGCTGGGCATCAAGGACGGGCACGCGGTGGCGCTGCTGGGTGCGCCCGACGGCTTCGAGGCCACCCTCGAGCCCTTGCCCGACGGGGTGATCTTCCGCCGCCGGGCCCAGGGCACCAACGACGTGGTCGTCGCCTTCTTCACCGAGCGGGCGGCCTTCGAAAGGCGGCTCGACGCCATCCTGCGGGCGCTGGACGTGGACGGCGGCCTCTGGGTGGCATGGCCCAAGAAGGCCTCGAAGGTACCCACGGACATCACCGAGGACACCGTCCGCGAGGTCTGCCTACCCCTCGGCCTGGTCGACAACAAGGTCTGCGCCATCGACGACGTGTGGTCAGGCCTCCGCGTCGTCTGGCGCAAGGGGCTCCGCCCCGCCAAGCGCGCGGAGGGGTAGGTCAGGGATGCCCGCTCGCTCCCACGCCACCCGGTGGCCCTGAGCATTCCGGTCGCGGGATGGCACGCCGGCCGGTGTGACGAGGCACGTACCAGAAGGCCGGTGGGGTGGCGTCGACAGGTTGGTTCAGGCGGAGCGGCGCGTGCCGAGCGCCGCCCGGGCGGCTTCGGCGTGGCGCTGGAGCTTGGCCACCGCATACCCGGTGTGCAGGTTCACCAGGCGAGCGGTGACCTCGTGGCGGCTGGCGATCTCCGCCGGCGTCTCCCCTGCGGACAGGCTCATCAGCACCTCGCGTTCTGTCGCGGTGAGCGGCGCCTTGCGGCCGAAGGGCGTTCCGGGGGCCTCCGAAAAGGCGTCGACATCATGGAGGATCTTGGCCGCGACCAGCGGTGGGACGAGGTACTCGCCACGGGTGGCGCCCCTCACCGCATCGACGCACTGGGCCACGGCCTGGGCCCGCTGGATGCAGCCGGCGGCACCATAGGTGATGGCCTGGTAGGCGCTCTCGACGTCCTCGGGGCCGGCCATCAGCACGACCTGGGTCACCGGGGAGTGCTGGTGCACCGACCAGCACACCCCAAGGGCAGCCGAGTCCGGCAACTTGATGTCGATCAAGATGGCGTCCGGCGGCCGCACCATCACGTTGGCCGCGGCCAGCGCAGGGTCGTCGGTGGCTTCGAGCACCGTGATGTCGGGGGTTGCCTGCAGGTGCTCGACGATTCGGCGGCACCGATCCTCTTCGGGATCGACGATCACCGCCGTGATCTCCGCGCGCGCCCGGGTTCCCATACCTGCGGTATCGACCGCCGGAACGCCGGCCTTGACCGCGCGGGCCGACCCGGTTGGGGAGCCCGGTCGACGGCCCGCGTCTACTCGGTGGCGATGGCTTGGAGCACGTCCAGGCGAGCCGCGCGCCGGGCCGGCCACGCCGCCATCAGCACGGCGAGACCGGCAGCCACGATCGACAGGATCAACAGCTGGCCGATGGGGAGGCGGAAGGTGTTGAAGCCCTGGCTCTCGAGCACGGTCACCAGCGAGAACGAGAAAACGATGCCCAGCACCAGGCCGAGGGCGGTGCCCAACAAGGCGATGATGACCGCCTCCCACCGGATGGACGAGCGCAACTGCCGGCGGGACATGCCTACCGCGCGCATGAGACCGAGCTCGCGCGTGCGCTCGTAGATCGAGAGCCCGAGGGTGTTGATGATGCCGACGAAGGCGATGATCACGGCGAGGCCGAGCAGGAGGTAGATGAGGGCGAGGAACTGGTTGATCTGCTTGGCCTGGTTGGCCTTCAGCTCCGCCTGGTCCTGCACCTTGGCCAGCGGGTAGTCGTCCGTGACCGCCTCGATGGCGGCGCGGCCCTCCTCGGGGCTGATGCCCTCGGCCAGCGTCACGATGACCTGGTTGTCGTACTGGTCCTCGAAGTTGGCCTCGTAGGCGGGCAGGCCGAAGAGGTAGTCGATGGGGATGTTGACGTTGATGGCGTCCTCGCGCTCGTAGAGCGCCACGATGCGGAACTCCTTCACCTCGGTGCTCGAGGGGAAGCGCACGTTGATGGTGTCGTCGATGCCGAGTCCGAATTCCTCGGCCTGATCGGCGCTGAGGGCGATGGTGTCGTCGGCGTTGAGCCCGGCCGTGTCGCCCTGGATGTCGCCGACGTCGACGACGTCGAAGATCACCGCGGGGTCGACGCCGGCCACGGTCTCGGCGCCGAAGGCGATCTGCGCCTGGCCCACCCGCACGCCGGCCGCGTCCTGCACCTCCGGGAGGGCGTTCAGCTCGTCGGCCATGGTGACGGGCAGGCCGCCCTGGCCGAAGGTCTGCGAGTCGATGAGGAAGTCGCCGTTGAAGTTCTGGTTGATGGACTGGTCGACCGACGCCTTGGCGGAGTCGGCGAAGACGGTGATGAAGCCGATGAGGGTGACGGCGATCATCAGCGCGGCGGCGGTAGAGGCCGTGCGCTTCGGGTTGCGGATGGCGTTCTCCCGGGCCAGGACCCCGGTGATGCCCTTGATGCGGGGGATGGGCCAGGCCAGGAAGCGGCTGATGGGCCCGGCGATGACGGGCCCGAGCGTGGTCACGGCGAGGAACAGGCCGAGCACCCCGAAGCCCACGAACTTGGCGGAGTCGTCGGCGAGGCCCTTGGCCAGGAGCCCGGCGCCGATGATGGCCAGCACGAGGCCGATGACGCGCCGCGTGGTGGAGCCGGCGGAGGTGTCCTGGGCGATGTCGCGCAGGGCGGCGATGGGCGGGATCTTCCCGGCGCGACGGGCGGGGAAGAAGGCGGCGGCGATGGTGATCACCGTGCCCACGATCATCGAGATGATGATGGTGGCGGGCTTGACCACGGCTCCGCTGGCCGGCAGGTCGAGGCCGAGGCCGGCGAACGCGGCCTTGAGGCCGAAGGCGAGCCCGATGCCGGCGACGACCCCGACTGCGGAGGCGACGAGGCCGACCACCACCGCTTCGAGCATCACCGAGCCCAGCACCTGACGGCGGTTGGCCCCGATGGCGCGCAGCAGCGCCATCTCCCGGCCCCGTTGCACGACGATGATCGAGAAGGTGTTGTAGATGATGAACGAGCCCACGAAGAGGGCGATGCCGGCGAAGATCAAGAGGAACGTGGTGATGAACCCGAGCGACTGGCTGATGTCGTCCTGGTTCTCCGCGGTGATGGCGGCGCCGCTCAAGGCCTCGGTGTCCGGCGGCAGGACCTCGGTGAGGTCGCGGACGAGCTGCTCCTGGCTGACGCCAGGAGCAGCGACCACGGCGATCTGCTCGAACTTGTCGGGCTTGCCCACCAGTTCCTGGGCCACACTCGTCTCGAAGAGCACGATGTTGGCGCCGGCGAGGCTGTTCGACTCGCCGAACGTGGCGATGCCGCTGATCTCGTAGGGGTTCGAGCCCGCCTGGGTGAGGACGCGGATCGAATCGCCGACGGCGAGGTCGTTGTCGTCGGCGGTGCCCTTGTCGAGCACCAGCTGGTCACCTTCGGGAGCCGACCCGTCGACGAGGTTGAACTGGTTCAGCTCGGGAACGGTGCTCCAGTTGAAGGCCAGGGTGGGCGAGCCCTGGGCCGGGTTGCCGATGAGGTCGCCGTTAGCGTCGGCGAGGGCAGCCGGCCCGGCCACCTGGCCCTCGGCCGCCTCCACCGAAGGCTGGTCGAGCACGAGGTCGAGGTCGTCCTGGGTGACGCGGCCGCGCTGGCTCTGGCCGAAGTCGCCTTCGAAGGTCTCCTGCTTGCGCACGATGGCGTCGGTGCCGGCGTTGACCTCGGCGAAGAGGTCGTCGAACACCGAACGGATGGTGTCGGTCAGCACCAGGCTGCCCGCCATGAAGGCCACGCCGAGCACCACGGCCAAGGCGGTGAGGGCGAGGCGGAGCTTGTGGGCCAAGAGGCCCTTCAGGGTGACGTGCAGCATCAGCTGTCGAGGCTCTTGAGCCGGTCGAGCACCTTCTCGGACGTCGGGTCCGTCATGTCGTCGACGATCTTGCCGTCGGCCAGGAAGAGCGCCCGGTCGGCGTAGCCCGCGGCCACCGGGTCGTGGGTGACCATGACGATGGTCTGGCCGAAGTCGCGCACGGCGCTCTGCATGAACTGGAGGATCTCGGCGCCGGAGCGGGAGTCCAGGTTGCCGGTCGGCTCGTCGGCGAAGATGATCTCGGGGGCGCCCGCCAGGGCGCGGGCGACGGCGACCCGCTGCTGCTGGCCACCCGACAGCTCGCTGGGCCTGTGCTTGAGGCGGTCCGCCAGGCGCACGGTGGCCACGACCTGGTCGAGGCGGGCCTTGTCGGGCTTGCGGCCCGCGAGGTCCATCGGGAGGGTGATGTTCTCGATGGCGCTGAGGGTCGGCACCAGGTTGAAGGCCTGGAAGACGAAGCCGATCTTGTCGCGTCGGAGCGCGGTGAGCTCCTTCTCCTTGAGCGAGGAGAGGTCGATGTCGCCGATGAAGACCTGGCCGGAGGTGAGGGTGTCGAGGCCCGCCATGCAGTGCATGAGGGTCGACTTCCCGGAGCCGGACGGTCCCATGATGGCGGTGAACTGGCCTTGGGCCAGCTCGACGTCCACGCCGTCGAGGGCGCGGACCTCGGTGTCGCCCTGGCCGTAGATCTTCGTGGCCTCCACCGCCCGTGCGGCGATGGTCGGCGGGGCGGTCGTGTCGGTGAGGGCCACGTCGGGAGGCCTTTCGGGGCGGGAAACGGTTCGAGGACACGCTAACGGGGTCGTGGAGAACGCCAACGGAACAATCGGTGGCCTCCGCCACCCTCCCCGTAGGCTGGCGCGATGATGTGCGGGTCGTGCGGCGGGGCCGTCCCCGAGGGGGCACGCTTCTGCCCTTCCTGTGGCCACGCGACGGTCGTGCAGAGCGACGAGCGGCGCGTCGCCACGGTGCTCTTCGGAGACCTCGTGGGCTTCACGGCCCTGTCCGAGACCGCCGATCCCGAGCACGTCAAGAACCTGGTCGACCGGTGCTTCGAGCGCCTGGTGGCCGAGATCGAGACCTTCGGCGGCAAGGTCGACAAGATCGTCGGCGACGCCATCGTCGCCCTCTTCGGCGCGCCGGTGGCCCACGAGGACGATGCCGAGCGGGCGGTGCGGGCCGCGCTGCGCATGCAGGAGACCCTCGCCCGCCACGCTGCCGAGGTGGGGGTCGACGTCCGCATGCGCATCGGCGTCAACACCGGCGAGGTGCTGGTCGGGGCGCTGCGGGCGGGCGGCGACTACACCGCGATGGGCGACGTGGTGAACACCGCCAGCCGCCTCCAGACCGCCGCCCAGCCGGGCGAGGTGCTGGTCGGCCCCGCCACCTTCGCCGCCACGCAAGGGGTCATCGGCTATGAGGACCTCGGCCTGTTGCAGGCCAAGGGCCGGGAGGAGCCGGTGCCGGCGTGGGTGGCGAAGGCCCCGCTGTTGCCGCCTGGCTATCGACCGCAGCGGGAACGGGCACCGCTCGTGGGGCGTGACCCGGAGATGGCCATGTTGAAAGGCGCGGTCGATGCCGCCGTCGCCCATGGCCGGGCCCAGTTGATCCTGCTCCTGGGCGAAGCCGGCGTCGGCAAGAGCCGCCTGGCCGAGGAGGTCGCCACCCTCGCCGAGTGCGAACATGAGGCCATCGTCCTCGAGGGCCGCTGCGTCCCCTACGGCGAGGCCAACGTCTGGTGGCCGGTGGCCGAGGCCCTCCGCCAGGCCCTCAGCCTCTCGACCGAGGCCCCCTTCAGCACCGCCAGCGACCACGCTCTCGACGTCGTCGCCCGCACCCTGGACCTCGACCCCGAGGACGACGAGGTGACCCGCGTGGTCGAGGGGCTGCTGTACCTCTTGGGCTACGAGGTCCCGCTCCGGGACATCGACCCGACCCGGGCCCGGGACGAGGCCACCCGCTCCGTGCTCACCCTGATCGAGGGGTACGCCCTCGACCATCCCGTTGTCATCGTCCTCTCGGACTTGCATTGGGCCGACGACCTCGTGCTCGAGATGATCGACGACATGCTCGGCCGCCTCGGGCGCTACCCGTACGTGGTGGTCGGCACCAGCCGGCCGGGCATCGAGGACCGCTGGGTGCCCCGCCACGGGCGCCACAACACCGCGGTCCTCAACCTCGACCCCCTCGACCGCACGGCATCCGAGCACCTCCTCGGCCTCCTCCTCGAACACGAGGCCGACGACGACGTCCGTGCCCTGCTGCTCGACCGCAGCGGCGGCAACCCGTTCTTCCTCGAGGAGCTCGTCTCCCTGCTGGACGAGACGGGCATGGTGGGTGGCGTCCCGACGGCCGACGGGGGCCTGCGGGACCTGCCCGACACCCTGCGGGGCCTGGTGGCCGCCCGCCTCGACGCCCTGCCCGTGAACGAGCGCCAGACCCTGGTCAACGCCGCGGTGTGGGGGCGACGCGGGCCCGTCGAGGCGCTCGAGAAGATGCTGGAGAAGGAAGCCGCCGACGAGGACGGGGCAGCGACCGCGGCCGCGGAGGCGCTGCATGGCCTCGCGGCCAAGGAGGTGCTCCTGGTCGAGGGGCAGCGTTGGAGCTTCCACTCCGAGCTCGTGCGCGACGTGGCCTACGGCACCCTCACCAAGGCCGATCGCGCCCGCAAGCACGCGGGCATCGCCACCTATCTGGAAGAGCACCCCGGCGCCGCGCCCGACGAGCGGATGGTCGACATCGTCGCCTACCACTTCAACATCGCCGCGCAGCTCGCGGTGGAGATGGGCGACGTCGCCCACCTGCGGCCCGACATCGGCGACAAGGCCCTCCACTGGTTGATGGAGGCGGCGCGGCGCGCTGATCGGGCGGACCTGCACCAGAACGCGGCCCGGCTCTACGGCCAGGCCGTCGACCTCGCCGCCCGCCTCGGCCAGAGCGAGCGCATGACCGGGGCCGTCCTCGGGCGGGCCCACGCGCTGGCCGAGCTGCGTGACCTCGGCCCCGCCCGCGCCGACGTCGGCCGGGCCCTCGCCGCGGCCGAGAGCACCGGCGACCGCAGCATCCTCGCCCGGGCCCTGGTCGTGCTCGGTGACATCGAGTGGCGCGAGGGCGACCACGCAGCCGCGGTCCTCACCCTCGACCGGGCCATCGACGTGTTCCAGGAGCTGGGCGACCGCCAAGGCCTGGCCAAGGCGCTGCGCAGCCGGGGCATGGCCGACCTCATGGTCGGCGCCCACGACGACGCCCCGGTCTCGCTCGAGGCGGCGCTGGTCGCGTCACGCGAGGTCGGCGACGTGCGTGGTGAGGCCTGGGCCCTCCAGAACCTGGCCTGGATCGCCTTCGTCGACGGCGACCCCGAGCAGGCCGAGCGGCGCCTCGCCGAGGCCATCGCCAAGTTCGAGGACATCCGCGACAAGGGTGGCCTCAGCTGGGCCTACGGCCTGATGGCGTGGATCAAGTTCCGCCTCGGCGACACCGCGGCGGCCGATGCCCTGGTGGACCGGGTCTTGCCCGAGGCGCGCGAGCGGGGCGACCAGTGGGGCGAGGGGATGATGCTCATCCTCCAGAGCGTCATGCGCCTGTGGTCCGGTCGGGCTCGGGAAGCCCACGACATCGCGCAGACGGCCATCGCCAACTTCCGCCGAATCGAGGATGTGTTCGGCGAGGTGCAGGCGCTCTCACCGGCAGGGCGCTCGCTGATCGCCCTCGGCCAGGTCGAGCAGGGGTTCTCCGTGCTCGAGGAGATGCTCGGCGTCCGCGGGATCACCGGCGACATGCGCAACCTGGGGCTCACGGTGTTCGCGGCGGCGGCCACCCACGTGGGCGAGCCCCACCGGATGCCCCCCGAGCTGTCGGACGACGACCTCTCGCTGGTCGACGCCCGCGGGCTCTCTGACGACGAACGCCTGGTGGCGCTGGGGCTGTGCGCCCTGCAGCGGGGCGACGTGGACGGTGCGCTCATGCGCCTCGAGAAGGCCGACGGCGGCGTCCGCGCGCACCCCTACCCGCAGAGCGCGCTCGCGCTCGCGCTGGTGGCCGCCGATCGCGTCGACGACGCCCTTGCGTCGGCGGAGTGGGTGGTGGGCTCACGCCAGTCGACCTACCTCGACCGCACGCAGGCGCGCCTGGCCAAAGCCCTCGGCCACGCCCGGCGGGGCGACCGAGCCGGCTCGGAGCAGGCGCTCGCCGAGGCCCAGGCCGAGGTGGCCGCCACCGACGACCAGCTCACCCGGGTCCTCGTGCGCCTGGCCGAGGCCGAGGCGCGGTCCAGACTCGGTGACGACGTGACCGAGCTCCGGGCCGAGTCCGAGCGCTCGCTGGCGCGCCTCGGCGTCACCGCCGAGGGCTGGAAGGTCGCCTACTCCCTCTGAGCGGCCGGCCGTCTGCTCCCTTGGGCGGTCGAAGACGGCGAACGCCGCGGGACCGGTCGCACTCGCGACGACCCCGCGGCGTGCGACCGCGGTCGACGGGACCTACTTGCGGTCGGCTGGACCTACTTGCGGTCGACTGACCTACTTGGTGGGCTGAGGGACCACCCGCAGGTACGGCTTGAGGGTCTTCCAGCCCCCGGGGTACTGCTCCTTGGCCTCCTCGTCGGAGACGGCGGGGACGATGATGACGTCCTCCCCGTCGTTCCAGTTCACCGGGGTGGCCACCTTGTGGTTGGCGGTGAGCTGCAGCGAGTCGATGACCCGCAGCACCTCGTCGAAGTTGCGGCCGGTGCTGGCGGGGTAGGTGAGGATCAGCTTCACCTTGTTGTCGGCACCGATGATGAACACCGAGCGGACCGTGAGGGTGTCGTTGGCGTTCGGGTGGATCATGTCGTAGAGGTCGGACACCTTGCGGTCCGAGTCGGCGATGATCGGGTAGTTCGGGGCGGTGCCCTGCGTCTCCTCAATGTCGCTGGCCCAGGCCGTGTGGTTGCCCAGCTCGTCGACGCTCAGGCCGATGATCTTCACGCCACGGGCGTCGAACTCGGGCTTGATGCTCGCCAGGTAGCCCAGCTCGGTGGTGCAGACCGGGGTGAAGTCCTTCGGGTGCGAGAAGAGCACAGCCCAGCTGTCGCCCTTCCAGTCGTAGAAGTCGATCGTGCCTTCGGTGGTCTCGGCGGTGAAGTTCGGGGCGTCGTCGCCCAGTCGCAGCGCCATGGCGGTACCTCTTCGCAGTTGCTCGGGGATGGGGGGTGCTGAATCCCGACCATCTTGGTCGGGATTGGTCCCGTCTGCAACCGGCCCGGGGTGCAAACTTTTGCAAACATTCGCTTGACACAGCTTGCGGTGCTTGCTTTACTGCACAAGGCGCTTGACAAATCTAGCGACCCCGCCACGAACGTCCCGAAAGGACCCGCAGCAGATGGCCACCGCCACCGATACGTACGCCAAGGTCGAGGAGAAGGTCACCGACCTCGTCTCGTCGATCCAGGAGCCCGTCGTCGCCAACGTCCGCAAGGTCGCCGACGTCGCCGAGCAGCGCATCAACGACTTCGAGCTGCCCGCCATCGAGAGCCTCCCCAGCACCGATGAGCTGGTGGCCAAGGCCGACGAGCTCGTCGAGAAGTACTTCGCCTTCGCCCAGTCCGTGCTCGACAAGCAGCACGAGCTGGCCAAGCAGGTCCTCGGCCAGCTGGGCGCCGCTCCGGCCAAGGCCAAGAGCGCGGCCAAGACCGCCACCAGCCAGGCCAAGGCCGCCACCACCGCCGGGAAGCCCACCAAGAAGGCCACCAAGGCCGCCTGAGGCTTCCCAAGATCCGTCCGGCGCCTCCCCCCGGCGCCGGACGCCCTCGCAGGAACCGGACGACGGGCCCTTCCCTCTGGGCCCGTCGTCGGGCGTTTTGCAGGCTGCCGCTGAATCGGGCCGGCCTCATTGGACCGAAGTGCGACGGTTCACACGGTCCGCCATCGTGCCGATGGGTCCTCTGCCGAACGCGCGCCGAGGGCGTTGGAGGGGGGATCGTGCGGGAACGAGCTGCACATCGCAGGTGGTTGGCCGTCGTCGCGCTGATCGTCGTGGCCGGCCTCGGGAGCATGCTGTCGACCGCAGAGGCCCAGAACCTCGTCCCGGCGTCCTCGCCGAGCGCCGATCCCGCGCTCCTGGTCGCGCCGGCGCCGGTCACGGACCTCCCTGTCGCGCCACCGGGGCGCATCGCTCCGGCACCTCCGGCAGGTCCTCGCGAACAGAGCGCGTCGCCCGCCCTCGTCGAAGCGGCCAACCTCGAGGTCGTGATCGACGCCGTCCCGGAAGGCCCCACCGACTTCGCCTTCACCGTCTGCCCTGCCGACGCTGCCGGTGCCTGCACGGGCGGAGCGACCTCGTTCAGCCTCGACGACGATGACGACCCTGCGCTCGCCGAGCGATCCACCGTCGAGCTCGACGCCGGCCTCTACACCGTGAGCCAGTCGGCGGTGCCCGGCTGGACCCTCACCGGGATCACCTGCAGCGCCGTCGATACCGTCGACGTCGGGCGCCGGCGGGTCTTGGTCGACCTCGAGGCCGCTGAGGCGCAGTCGTGTCGATTCACCGTGCGCCGGGCGTCGCTGTCCGTCACCGAGGACGTTCGACCTGACGGTGCCCAGGATTTCGCCTTCGACGCCTGTCTCGTCGGATCGGAGGCGCCCTGCCGGCAGCTGATACTCGACGACGACGACGACCCTGGCCGTTCGTCGACCGGTTCCTTCGACGATCTCGAGCCCGGCGTCTACACCCTGACCCAGTCCGACGAGACCCAGTACGGGTTGGGTTCGGTGATCTGCAACAGCGGCAGCGTGGACCTCGAGGCACGTCGCGTGACGGTCACCGTGACGGAGGGCGCCCAGGTCGCGTGCACCTTCACGAACCAGGCGACCACCCTGGCGATCACCGTCGACACGGTTCCGCACACGACCCAGGACTTCCACTTCACGGCGTGCCGCGAGGGCGGCGAGTGCACCGAGGCGGACCTCGACGATGACCTCGGTCCCCCGACAGGGACGACGCTGGTGCTGCAGCCCACGAGTCCCGGCACCTACACCGTCGACCAGAGCGCGGTGTCTGGCTGGCTCATCGAGCGCATCACCTGTGACCTCGGCGACGTGGTCGACCTCGCCAACCGCCGGGCCACCATCCACCTCGCGCAGGGGGAGACGACGACCTGCGTGTTCGTGAACCGTTCGCCCACCATCCGGGTCAGCCTGGACGCGGCCCCGGACGATGCCCAGGACTTCGGGATCTCGCTGTGCCACGCCGAGGACCCCTGTCGCACGGCGATCCTCGATGACGACGGGGATCCCACGAACGCGAACACGGTCTACCTCGACGCCATCGACGCCGGCCCGTGGGTGATCGAGTTGCCGCAGGTCGCAGGCTGGGGGCTGGGCTCGGTGTCGTGTGGCGATGCGGATGTGGACCTGGACGCGAGACGGGTGACCTTCGACCTCGAGGTGAGCGAGCAGGTGAACTGCGACGTGGTCTACCGCCGGACGTCGCTGACCATCGTCCAGAACACGTCCCCCGATGGCGCCCAGGACTTCACCTTCACGGGATGCGCCGGACCCGGGGGCGCCCTCGGCTGCGCGTCGTTCGTCCTGGACGACGACGCCGACCCCACGTTGGCGTCGTCCCGCTCGTACGTCGGGCTCTCGCCGGGCACCTACTCCGTCCGCCAGCATGCGGTCGCGGGCTACGGACTCACCAACCTCGCGTGCTCCAGCGGAACGACCGACACGGCGCACGGCACCGTCACGGTCGCGCTGCAGCCAGGGGATCAGGTGACCTGCTCCTTCGGCTCTCGCCTGACCTCGCTCACGATCGTGCAGGACACCGTGCCGAACGCGGCGCAGGACTTCACCTTCACGGGGTGCGCCGGACCCGGTGGTGCCGCCGGGTGCGCGTCCTTCCTGCTCGACGACGACGCCGATCCAACCCTCCCGTCTTCGACGACCTTCACCGGCCTCATGGCCGGGACCCAGTACTCGGTCGCACAGGCGGCGGTACCCGGGTACGGCCTCGTCGGACTCACGTGCACCAACGGCCTCGCGGATCTGGCCGATCGGCGGGCGACCGTCGTCGTCAGCGCCGGCGACCAGGTGACCTGCACCTTCAGCGACCGGGTCACGTCGATCCGCATCGTCCAGGACACGTCGCCGAACTCGGCCCAGGACTTCTCCTACACGGGGTGCGCCGGCCCCAACGGCGCGTCCGGGTGCGGGACCTTCACCTTCGACGACGACTCCGACGCGACCCTGCCGGCGTCCGACACGTTCTCGGGCCTGGACCCCGGCACGACCTACACGATCACCCAGGGGGAGGTGGACGGGTACGGGCTCTCCTCTCTCACGTGCACGGCGGGCCAGGTCGACCTCGCCGCTCGGCGCGCGACGTTCGTGCTGGCGGCCGGTGACCAGGTCACCTGCACGTTCACCGACGTCGTCACCTCGCTCACCGTCGTGCAGAACACGGTGCCCAACGGCCCCCAGGACTTCACGGTGCGGTCCTGCTCGGTGGGAGGCCCGTGCACGGCGGTGGTCCTCGACGACGACAGCGATCCGGCACGGACCGGGTCGGTGGCGCTGCCGGTCACGGCGGGCCGGACCTACGTCCTGGGCCAGGACGCCGAGGCGGGCTACCACGTGAGCGCGATCGTCTGCACGAAGGGCATGGTCGAGCTCGAGGCGCGCCGCGCGACGATCGCACTGAACCCGGGGGACCGGGTCACCTGCACCTACACCGTGCGCTCGACCTCCCTCACGATCGTGCAGGACACGTCGCCGGCGTCGCCGCAGGACTTCTCGTTCACGGCGTGCTCGGGGCCGAACGATGCGTGGGGGTGTGGGACCTTCGCCCTCGATGACGACACCGACCCCACGCTCGGCAGTTCGGAGCGGTACGAAGGGCTGTCGCCCGGAACCGAGTACTCGGTCACGCAAGAGGCCGTTCCTGGCTTCGGTCTCTCGTCGCTGACCTGCGACAACGGGCAGGTCGACGTGGCCGCGCGCCGGGTGACCATCGTGCTCGCGCCCGGCGAGCAGGTGACCTGCACGTTCGTCGTGCGAGCGACCTCGGTGACGATCGTGCAGGACACGTCGCCGGCGTCGGCGCAGGACTTCTCGTTCACGGGGTGCTCGGGCCCGGGAGGCGCCTTGGGGTGCGGCGCGTTCGTGCTCGACGACGACGCCGACCCGACCCTCCAGGCGTCGGTGACCTTCACCGGTCTCATCTCGGGCAGTGAGTACGTGGTCACCCAGGCGGCGACCCCCGGGTTCGGCCTCACCGAGCTGACCTGCACCCAGGGCGAGGTCCAGTTGGACCGATCGGCTCGGCGGGTGAGCTTCACCCTCGAGCCCGGCGATCAGCTGACGTGCACGTTCACGGCCACCGAGACCTCCCTCACCGTCGTGCACGACCTCGTGAACGACGGAGGCCAGGACTTCGCCTTCACCGCGTGCCTCGGGAGCGAGCCCTGCGAGTCGTTCGGCCTCGATGACGACAGCGATCCGACGCTGCCCTCCGCTCGGGTGCTGCGACCCCTCGACGCCGCCACCTACACGGTCACCACCGACGCCGTGCCGGGCTACGGCCTCGTGGGGGTCACGTGCACCACCGGCGACACCTCCACCTCCCCGGGGCGGGCCGTCGTGCACCTCGTCCCGGGTCGACAGGCGACGTGCACGTTCCGGTCCTGGGCGAATCAACTCACGGTTCGCGCCGACGTCCCCACGGGTACGACCCAGGACTTCGGGTACACCGTCTGCGGGCCCCTCGGCTGTTCCCATCACCTCGTCGACAACGACCTCGCCGACGCCGCGGTGCCGTCGACCGCGGTCTTCTACGCTGCGCCTTCAGGCGAGTACACGATCACGCAGGACCCCGTCCCCGCGGGCTGGGGCCTCGTCTCGATCACCTGCCACGACGAGGAGCAGGACGACCTCACCCAACGGAGGCTCACCGTCCAGCTCCGGGACGGCCACCAGATCTGGTGCTCGTTCACCAATCAGCAGACGCGGGTCACCGTGGTCGAGGACACCGTGGCCGACGCCCCGAGGAACCTCGGGTTCTCGTTCTGCCCCGCTGCCCCAGGGGCGTGCACCACCTTCCAACTGGACGACGACGCGAACGCGACGCTCCCGAACCAGCAGACGTTCGCGGGCCTGGACCCCGGGACCTACACGGTGACCCAAGACCCGGTGGAGGACGCGGTGATCACGAGCCTGAGCTGTGGCCCCGGTGCGATGGTCGACCCTACGAGCCGAACGGCCACCATCACCCTCCTGGCCGGGCAACAGACCGCGTGCACCTTCGTCAACCGGGTCCCGTCGATCACCGTGGCGCACGATGCCGTACCCAACTCGGGTGTGGACGTCACCTACCGGTTCTGCCGGGTGAGCACCGGCTCGTGTTCCAACGCCATCCTCGACGACGACACCAACGCCACGCGCTCGGCGACCGCGGTCTTCGCCGATCTCGTGCCCGGGTCCTACACGGTCACGCGCACCGCGGTGAGCGGATGGGCCCTCACCGCGCTCGGTTGCACGACTGGGGAGTCGAGCGACCTCGGCGCTGGCGTCGCCACGATCGTCCTCACCGCCGGCGAGTCGACCACCTGCACCTTCACGAACTCGGCGGTGTGACCGGCCGCCGTGACGGGTCGCCTTGGTCAGGTCAACGGGGGACCTGGGACCAAGGGACGTCCTTGTCGACGCGGACGTCCCCGGGGAGGCCGAGCACACGCTCGCCGATGATGTTGCGCTGTATCTCCGACGTGCCGCCCTCGATGGAGTTGGCCCGTGAGCGAAGGAACATCTTGCGGCTGGATCCCGGAGGGCCGACGAGGCCGAAGCTGGCCCTCTTGAGCGCGTAGTCGTAGTCGACCTGGCCGGCGAGGCCGAGCAGTTCGACGCAGAACTCGTAGATCTCGGTGTTGACCTCGGCGAAGCGCAGCTTCGCGATCGAGCCCTCGGGTCCGGGGTTGCCGGCCTTGCGGTTCTGCGAGGCCCGGATGTTGGTGAGCCGGAGGGTCTCGGCGTCGATCCAGAGCTGCATCAGCCGGTCCTTGGCCACCGCGCTCTTGTCGAGGGCCTCCTCGTTCCAGATGCGCATCGCTTCGGCGATGGCACCGGTGCCCCGCCCCGGAGGGCCGCTGCCGCCACCGATGGTGGTGCGCTCGTTCATGAGGGTGGACATGGCCACTCGCCACCCCTCGCCGACGTCGCCGATGCGGTCGGCGTCGGGCACCCGGACGTCGGTGAGGTACACCTCGTTGAACTCGGCCTCGCCGGTGATCTGGCGCAGGGGCCGTACCTCGACGCCGGGGGCGTGCATGTCCAGGGCGAAGTAGGTGAGGCCCTTGTGCTTGGGCTGCTCGGGGTCGCTGCGGGTGACGAGCATCCCCCGGTGGGCGATGTGGGCGAGGGTGTTCCACACCTTCTGGCCGTTGATGACCCACTCGTCGCCGTCGCGCACGGCCTTGCAGGCGAGGCCGGCGAGGTCGGAGCCGGCGCCAGGCTCGCTGAAGAGCTGGCACCACGCGTCCTCGCCGGTGAACATCCGCCGCAGCAGGCGGCCCTTCAGCTCCTCGGAGCCGTGGGTGACGACCGTCGGGCCCGCCATGGTGAGGCCGAAGAAGTGCTGCTCGCCCGCCTGCGGGGCGCGGGCCTCGCGCAGGCGGCGGTCGATGTGGGTCTGGACCTTGGGCGGCAGGTCGAGGCCCCCCCAGCCCTCGGGGAAGTGGACCCACGCGAGGCCGAGGTCGTACTGGCGGCCCCGGAACTCGATCGGGTCGCTGGTGGCGGGGTCGAAGCCCTCGAGCAGCTCGTCGACCAGCGGGTCGACGGCCGAGGTGTCCACGGAGGCGTCGGTGACGGTCATCGGCCGCGACGCTACCCCGCGTCGGTGAGGACCAGGATCTCCAGGGCGGTGGGCCCGTGCACCCCCAGGGTGAGGATCTGCTCGATGTCGCCGGTGCGCGACGGGCCCGTGACGAGGACCCGGTTGGAGGGCAGTGGCCGGGGTCCTCGGCGCAGGACGTCCGAGGGCGTGGCGACGAGTCGGTCGATGGGGAGGACGGCGAGGTGGACCCGGGGGAGGAGGCTGGCACCCCGTCCGCCGGCGCGGTCGGCGTCCACCACGAGGCTGCCCGTGGCCGCGATGGCGGCCACCGCCCCGGTGACGCCGAGGTCGGCGTCGGCCGCGCTTCGCAGCGAGTGGTCGCTCACGGCCACGCCGGCGTCGAGCAGCATCGGTACGAGGGCCTGGGCCTCGGCTTCGCAGGTGACGACGGCGGTGCGCACGTCGTGGGCACGGCAGAGCTCGGCCACCACCCCGGCCAGACCGGTGGGGGAGGGCGCGTGCACCCTGGCCTCGGCGGTCAGGGCGGCGACGGTGAACACGGGGAGCAGGGCGAGACCCGTGGCGCCGTCGAAGCCGTCGAGGGCCCGGTAGGCCACCTCGGGGATGGCGTCGGGAACGGCCGGCGGCGGGTGCGGACTGCGCGGGCCCCCCGGGGGGACGACCTCGGCGTCCGGGCGGCGGGCCATTCGGGTCAGGAACGTCTCTCGGTCCCCGTGCTCCCGCAGCGCGATCGAACCGATGGGGTCGGGGCTCGCCGGTGGCGTCGGCGTGGGCTCAGACATCGCCGGCCTCCCACCGCTCGGTGAACGTGCGCCGGGGGAGGTCGGGCAGGGTGCGGCCGTCGGTCCACTGGCGGATGCCGGGGAGCCAGCCGAGTCGGGCGGCGAGGCCCTGGCCCCGCGACGCGGCGGCGAGGGTCCGGCGGTAGCGCTCGGGCTTCGACCAAGCCGACGCCCAGGCCGACCAGGCGGCCCGTTCGCTCCGGGGGGCCTCGGACGCGTTGCGGCGGCGCAGGCCCAGGAGCAGGTCCTGGAGGGGGATCTCGACCGGGCAGGCCTGCATGCAGGCGCCGCAAAAGGTGGAGGCGTTGGCCACCTCGTGGGCGTGGTGGGCGGCGTCGCCGTGGGACCGCGTGCCGGTCTCGGCGCCGGCCGCGAGCAGAGGGGTCAGGACCGCGCCCATCGGCCCGGAGTACACCCAGCCGTAGGCGTGACCGCCCGTCTGGCGGTAGACGGGGCACACGTTGAGGCAGGCGCCGCAGCGGATGCAGTTGAGCATCTCGGCGAACTCGGTCCCGAGCAGGTCGGAGCGCCCGTTGTCGAGGATCACCAGGTGGAACTCGTCGGGCCCGTCGGCCTCGCCCTCGCGCCGCGGCCCGGTGGTGATGCTCGTGTAGCTGGTCAGGGTCTGGCCCGTGGCGGACTTGGCCAGCAGGCCGAGGAGCAGGTCGGCCTGGTCCCAGGTGTCGACCACCCGTTCCGCACCCATGACCGCCACGTGCACGCGCGGCACGGTGGTGACCATGCGCCCGTTGCCCTCGTTGGTGACCAGCACCACGCTGCCGGTCTCGGCCACGCCCAGGTTCACGCCGGTGATGCCGAGGTCGGCCTCGAGGAACCGCCGGCGCAGCTCGCCGCGGGCGAAGGCGGTGAGCTCGTCGGGCTCAGTGGTGCGCTCGGTCAGCCCCGCCTCGGCCTCGAAGGTGTCGGCGATCTGGTGACGGTTGCGGTGCACCGCCGGGATGATGATGTGGCTCGGGTGCTCGTCGGCCAGCTGGATGATCCACTCACCGAGGTCGGTCTCGGTGACCGCGCAGCCCACGGCAGCCAGCGCGACGTTGAGGCCTGTCTCCTCGGTCACCATGGACTTGGACTTCACGGCCGTGCGGGCGCCGGTGCGCCGGGCGACCTCGGCCACGTAGGCGTTGGCCGTGGCGGCGTCGGGGGCCCAGCAGACGTGCCCGCCCTGGGCGAGGACGTTGTCGGCGAGGCGACCCAGCACCTCGTCCCACCGGGAGAGCACGTCGCCGCGGACACCGCGGAGGGCGCGACGCAGCTCGTCGGGCTCGTGCACCCGGTCGTAGGCGGCCGCCTTGGCCACCCGGAAGCGGTCCACGGCGTTGGCCACGTTGCCCCGCAGCACGGGGTCGGCCACCGCCGTGGCCGTGCGCCGGCGCAGGGTGCTGGTGGCGAGGGGCCAGTCAGCCACGGTCAGCCCCGAAGCCGGCGTCACCGGCGTCCGCCCCACGCGGGCGCTCGCCGGGCAGGTGCTCGACGAGCGCCTCGGCGAGGTGGCGGAAGCGCAGCGGTAGCCCCCGCTGGCGGGCGCGTGCCTCGAGGTGCAGCAGACAGGAGGTATCGCAGCCCACCACGGTGTCCACGCCCTCGGGCAGGTGGTCGAGCTTCTCGTCGGCCATGGCCACCGAGACCTCCGGTAGGCGCACGCTGAAGGTGCCCCCGAACCCGCAGCAGCGGTCGTCGCCCTCCCAGTCGGCTGGGGGCACACCCGCGGCCTGCAGCAGGTGCACAGGCGCCTCGGTGACGTGCAGCTCGCGCTCGAGGTGGCAGGACCGGTGATAGGCGAGGCTTGGCCGGTGGCCCTCCGCGGTCGGATCGACGTCGACTGGGTCGCCGGCGTGGGGCGCGAGGAACTCGCTGAGCTCGCGCACCCGGTCGGCCACGTGCTGGGCCCGGGCGGCCTCACCCGGGTGGCCCGCGAGGGCGAAGAGCTGGGGCCAGTACCTGCGCATCATCGTGGCGCACGAGCCGGCGGGCACGACCACCACTTCAGTGGGGTCGGCCTCGAGCGCTTCGAGGCTGGCCCGCGCCACCGCGGCGGCCTCCTCGGTGAAGCCGGCGTTCCACGCCGGCTGGCCGCAGCAGGTCTGGCTCTTCGGGCAGGCGACGGTGGCCCCCGCGGCGCGCAGCAGGTGCACGGCGGCGGCGGCGGTGTCCGGCCGGGCCAGGTCGACCACGCACGTGACGAACAGGGCGACGTGCGTGGCCGACGCGTCGGGTGTCGGCGCGCCGAGGCCGCTCATCGGTGCCGGGGTGGCGGGCAACGGGGGTGGGGCTCCGCGGACTGGGCGACGGCCCGCCGGAGGCCACGCGCCGGACCATCGGGTGGAGGCATCAGGACCCCGAGGCGGCGGTGAAGGCCTGGTAGACCGCCAGCAGCTCCTGGCGCTGCTCGGCCGTCAGCAAGGGGTCGCGATTGATGGCCGCGACCGTGGGGTTCGTGGCCGACGGCTCGTCGGGACCGAGCGCGCCGGCCTGGCGCAGGAGGGTCTCCGCCGAGACGTTGAGGGCGTTGGCGATCGAGCTGAGCACCCGCACCGACGGCTCGTGCAGGCCGCGTTCGATCTGGCTGAGGTAGGGGTTGGACACCCCGGCCTTGTCGGCGAGCGCCCGCAGGGAGAGGTGGGCGGCGTTGCGCTGCTCGCGGATGAACTGGCCGAGGGCGCCGGCCTGGCTGTCGGGTTGGGGCGCGTCGTCGGCGGGCACGTCGTCGTCCTCGTCCTTGCCGCCGCTGGGGGGAGCGTCGGCGGGGGTCACGACTCGTTCTGGGGCTGGGAGCGAAGGATGTCCGGCTCGACGAAGATGGTGGTGGCGGTGGGGACCGCGACCCGGATGCGGGCCTCCACGTCGTCGATGGCAGTGGCCACGCCCGACATCGAGAGCTCGTGGTCGAAGTCCACCTTGGCGCCGACGAGGATGTCGTCCGGGCCGATGTGCTGGGTGCGCACGTAGATCACGCTCTCCACCGACGGGGCGTCCTCGATGGCGTCGATGATCTTGGCCTGGTCCTCGACCGTGGCGGTCTCGCCCATCAGGAGGCTCTTCATCTCCGTGGCCAGCACGACGGCGATCACCGCCAGCAGCGAGCCGATGCTGATGGTGCCGATGGCGTCCCACATGGGGTCGTCGGTGAGGACGGTGAGGCTGACGCCGGCGAGTGCCAGGGTGAGGCCGATGAGGGCGCCGAAGTCCTCGAGCAGCAGCACGGGGAGCTCGGGACTGCGGGACCGGCGGATGAAGGTGGCCCAGCCCTGCGGTCCGCGCACGAGGTTCGACTCGTGGATGGCGGTGCGGAAGGAGTAGCCCTCGAGGCAGATGGCCACGAGCAGGATGCCGATGGCCCACTCGGCGGACTCGAGGTGCTCGGGGTGCTGGAGCTTGTGGATGCCCTCGTAGATCGAGAAGACCGCGCCCAGTGTGAACAGCACGAGGGCGACCACGAAGGCCCAGAAGTAGCGCTCGCGACCGTGGCCGAAGGGGTGCGCCTCGTCGCGGTCCCGGCGGCCGCGCTTCTGGCCGAGCACCAGCAGGGCCTGGTTGCCCGAGTCGGCCACCGAGTGGATGCTCTCGGCCAGCATCGAGGACGACCCCGTGACGATGAAGCCGACGAACTTGGCGGCCGCGATGCCCATGTTGGCGAGGAAGGCGGCGACGATCGCCTTGGACCCTCCGCTGGCCGACATGGCGTCGAACCTAGCGGACGCCACCGTCGGTCCCGCGGCGTCGTCCCGGCTCGGCACGGACGGTCGTGCCAGTGGAGGTCAGCGCGGGCGGGCGGGGCGCTCGAAGCGGGAGAACAGGGCTACGAGGCCGGCGAGGATCGCGCCCGGGCCCAGGACCCACAGCGGTCGGGTGACCCACCACGAGGCGGTGGCCTGGTCGCCGAGGTGGCCGCCGAGGGCGGTGAACGCGCCGATGGCCAGCACCAGGGCGGTCATGTGCCAGGTGAAGACGGTCATGGCGACCCCGTTGGCGGCGACCACCACCCGCCAGATCGAGCGGCCGGCCAGCCAGCGCTCGGCGACGGGCCGAAGGGTGAGCACGACACCGAGCTGGAGCACCGCCAGGGCGGCGATGCAGGCCGTGGTGGGGAACATGTTGCTGACGGCCTCGCCCCGCACGGCGACCATCGAGCGCGGGTAGACGCCCAGGTTGGTGAGCACCACGAGGGCGCTGAGCCCACCGACGATGAGGGCCCCGCGACGGCTGCGGGCGTCCGCGTCGGAGGCGGTGAGGCGGCCGTCGCGCCAGAAGTACCCGAGCTGGTGGGCGAACACGAAGACCAGGGCGGCGTTGGCGTAGCCCAGCGCATCCACGCCGAAGCGGAAGCGGCCGAGGTCGGCGAGGGCGATGGCCACCCCCAGGCCGACGATCGTGCGCACGCGGTCGTGGCGGTGCAACCACGCGGTGGCTGGCACGAGCAGGACCAGGCCGGCGTAGACCGCGAGGAACCACAGCGGCACGAACACGACCCGGCCCCAGTGCAGGACGCCGGGGTAGTCGGAGACCAGGGCGCGGGCGGTGGCGTCGACGGCCGCCCACACGGCGAGGTACACGGCGACGGGTCGGAACAGCCGCTGGAGGCGCGATCGCAGGAACTCGCGGGCCGTGCCGCCGCGGCGACGGCTGGCGTCCCAGGCGGCGAGGTTCGAGAAGCCGCCGACGAGGAAGAAGAGGGGCATGACCTGGAGCAGCCAGGTGGCCAGCCACAGCAGGCGGACGTCGCCCACCGGGTTGGGCATGGTGAGCGCGCCCGCGCTGGTCCAGTGGGTCACCGAGAACACCCAGTGCCAGAGCACCACGACCAGGATGGACAGCGCCCGCAGCAGGTCGACGAAGCGGTCCCGTGACGCCGGCGTGGCATCGACGAGCGCGTCGACGGTCAGCGCGCCGGCGTCCTGCTCCGAGGCGGTGCAGAGGTCGGTGGCTGTGGCGGTGGCGGTGTCGCGGTCTGCGGCGGTGGCAGTGGTGGAGGCCATGCCCCCACGGTGCGCTCCGCGGTGCCCCGGCGGAATCCGGGGGATCCCCCAGATCCCCCTGGGGGATCAGTGGGCGGCGGGCCTCAGCGGGTCAGGTCGGCGAGGAGGGCGAGGACGGCGGGGTCGTGGTTGCCGATGAGCAGCGTCGTCACGGGGCTGGAGCGCCAGCCCTCGATGCGCTCGCGGATGCGCTCGGGCGGGCCCACCAGCGAGATCTCGTCGGCGAAGGCGTCGGGCACGGCGAGGATGGCCTCGTCGCGTTTGCCCTCGAAGAAGAGGTCTTGGATGCGGTGGGCCTCCTCCTCGTAGCCCATGCGCGACATCAGCTCGGTGTGGAAGTTCTTGGTCTTTGCGCCCATGCCCCCGATGTAGAAGCCGAGCATGGCCTTCACCGGCCAGAGGGCGGTGGCCACGTCGTCGTCGATGCTGACGTGGACGTTCACCGCCACCTCCCAGCCGTCGGGGGCGCCGGCGATCTGGTCGGCGTACACCTCGGGCCGCTGGGGCGAGTAGTAGAGCGGCACCCAGCCGTCGAAGGACTCGGCCGCGAGAGTGACGTTCTTCGGGCCCTCGGCCCCGAGGTAGATGGGGATGTCGGCCCGGGGCGGGTGGGTGATCGACTTCAGCGGCTTGCCGAGGCCGACGGCGTCGGGGCCCTGGTAGGGCAGCGGGTAGTGCGGGCCGTCGTTGGTGACCGGCGCCTCCCGGGCGAGGACATCCCGGATGATCTGGACGTACTCCCGGGTGCGGGCCAGGGGCTTCGAGAACGGTCGGCCGTACCAGCCCTCCACCACCTGCGGGCCGGACACGCCGATGCCGAGGCGGAAGCGGCCGCCGGAGAGGCTGTCGAGGGTCATGGCGTGCATGGCCATGGTGACCGGGCTGCGGGCCGACATCTGGGCGATGCCCGTGGCCAGGTTGAGGCGCTCGGTGTGGGCGGCGATCCACACCAGTGGGGAGAAGGCGTCCGACGACCACGACTCGCCCGTCCACACCGAGTCGAACCCGAGGCCCTCAGCGGCCTGGGCCAGCTCGATGAGCCCCTTCGGGTCCGGCGGCTGCGCCGTCCAGTACCCCAGTTGCAGTCCCAGCTTCAGCTCGTCCCCCATTGGCCGGCGACGCTACCCGCCAGCGAGGCGCGCCCTGGGCGAACTCAGGCAATAGCCCTCGGAATCCGGGGGCGAATTGCCTCGAGAAAGAGAGGTCAGTTGACGGCGCGGTCTTGGCCGTCCCAGTAGGGGGCGCGGAGGTCCTTCTTGAGGACCTTCATGGCGCCGGAGAGGGGGAGGGGCTCGGCGCGGAACTCGACGGACTTGGGCAGCTTGTAGCCGGCGATGGCCTCACGGGCGTGCTCGATGATGTCGGCCTCGGTGGTCTCCTCGCCGGGCTTGAGCACCACGATGGCGTGCACCTGCTCACCCCACGTCTCGTGGGGGATGCCGATGACCGCCACCTGGAGCACGGCCGGGTGGGTGGAGATCGCGTTCTCGACCTCGGCCGAGTACACGTTCTCGCCGCCGGTCACGATCATGTCCTTCACCCGGTCCACGAGGAACAGGTAGCCGCGGTCGTCGAGGTAGCCGGCGTCGCCCGTGTGGTACCAGCCGCCCCGGAAGACGTCCTCGGTGGCCTCGGGCTTGTTCCAGTACTCGCGCATGAAGTTGCCGGCCCGGGCGCAGACCTCGCCGGGGGTGCCGGGGGGCTGCTCGTTGCCTTCGGGGTCCTGGATGGACAGGACGACGCCGGGCACGGGGCGACCCGCCGAACGCAGGCGCTCGCCACCCTCGCGGTGTTCCTCCGGGCCGAGGAAGGTGAGCACCGACGAGCACTCGGTCATGCCGTAGCCCTGGCTGATCTCCAGGTCGGGGTAGAGCTCGATGAGGCGGTCGAGGGTCGCCGCCGGCATCGGCGAGGCGCCGTAGGTGAGCAGGCGCAGCGAGGCCAGGCGCTCGGGCCGGAACTCGGGGTGGTTGAGCAGCATGGCGATCATGGTCGGGACCATGACGGTCTGGGTGACCCCGTGCTCCTCGATCAGGTTCAACACGCCGGCCGGGTCGAACAAGGGGATGGTCACGTTGGTGGCGCCCGACGAGGCGATGCCCAGGACGCCCGCCATCGAGGCGGCGTGGAACAGCGGCGTCTGGTGCAGGTACACCTGCGAGGTGTCGAAGCTCTGGACCGCAGCCACGTGGTAGAGGTTCAGCATCTCGGCCCGCTGGTCGAGCAGTACGCCCTTGGGTAGGCCGGTGGTGCCGCCCGTGTACATGAGGACGACCGGGTCGTCCTCCTCGGGCTCTTCGGGCACGTCGGTCGAGCCCGCGGCCAGCAGGTCCTCGTACTTGATGTCGTGGGGGACGTCGCCCTCGCCGATGAGCACGATGTGGCGCAGCGGGCTCTCTCCGTCGGCGAAGGCCGAAGCGAGGTGCTGGGCGAACATGGCGTCCACGAAGGCCACCTCGGTGCCCGAGTCGCGGATGATGTAGTCGAGCTCCTTGCCGGCGAGGCGCAGGTTCAAGGGGTTGACCACGCCCGCCCCCAGGAAGGCGGCGTGGTAGAGCTCGAGGTACTGCGAGCTGTTCGTGGCCATGAGGGCGAAGCGGTCGCTGCGCCCGATCCCCAGCTCGCTCTTCAGCGCGTTGGCGAGGCGCAGGACCCGTTCACCGTGCTCCGCGTACGTGCGCTGCGTCGACCCGTCGATCGTCGCGATCGAGTCGGCGTTCGCCCCGATGGCCGGCAGGAACATGCGCGAGTACACGAGCTCTTTCATGGACCCGACGCTAGCCGTGACGCCCGTCACGTCGCCGGGCGCAACCCGGCGGGATGTCCCTCGGGCCTAGGGGGCGGTGGGGTCGACGGCGGCGTCGTCGCAGGTGTCGGGGGCGTCCACCGGGTTGCACCGTGCGAAGGTGCCGTCGGGGAACGCCACCGTGTAGCCGCTGCCGGGCGCCGGCGGCTCGGTGGCGGGGTAGTCCGTGCTCACCCACTGCGCCCCGCTGAGGAAGGCGCTGTCGCGGTCCTCGGTCTCGCCGTTCTGGGCGTTGAGCAGGTCGCTGTCGGCCCGGGTGCGCACGATGTAGCCGGCGGCGACGAGGCGCTGGATCTCGTCGAGGTCGCCGGTGGGGTCGTTGAGCTTGATGAAGGCGGCGTCGGGCCGCCCCTCGGCAGACGAGGTGAAGAGCACGCGACCCTCCAGCGACGGGTGGCCCTCGGCGTAGAGGTCGCGTACGGCGTCCTCGTTGTCCATGGCGAACATCACCTGCCCGCGGGACTCGCCGAGCGAGGGCCAGCCCTCCGGCACGGCTTCGGCCAGGGTGGCGGCGTCGCCCCGAACGTCGTCGGGGGTGATGATCTCGTCCTCGGCGAAGACCGAGCGCACGTCCTCGTCGATCTGGTCCATGCCGGAGGCGCCCAGCTCCTCGGCCGGGGACTTCACCTCGACCAGCACGCCGAGGGGCACGTGGTCGGGGTTGTCCTGCGACCAGTCGTGGATCTGGGTGAGGCAGTCGGTGAAGAGGTCGCAGGTGGTGATGGGGTCGAAGTCCGGGAAGTGCAGGACGTGGAGCTCGCCGTCGTCCTGGAGGAACACGTCGAGCTCGAACGAGCGCAGGCCCCCATCGAGCTGCTCGGGCAGCGGGTCGTGCGTGTAGTCGAGCGTGGCGGCCAGCGGCGAGACCCCGCCGATCTGGTCGAAATTCGACACGTGGTAGCTGTTGTGCGACCCGATCACCTGGATCTGGTTGAGGCCCACGGCGTCGTCGTGGGCCAGCGTGGTCGTCGGGCCCGACTCGGCGGCGGCGTCCTCGCTGCCGCGGTCGTTCGAGGACGAGCAGGCCGCTGCCCCCATGGCGAGCAGCCCGGTGAGGCCGAGCACGAGCAGGCGGGACCGGGCGGCAGGCATGCGCATGGCCGCCATTGTGGCCGGTGCGTTCACCTCCTGTTCAGGCGCCGGACACCAGGGCGTACGGGCCGGTGGCGGCGGCCTTCTACAGTGGCGCCGTGCCCACCGTGTTCGCCGCCCCCGACGAGCTGCTCGACGCCGTCGGCCGCGACCTCGGCACCAGCGAATGGGTCTCCGTCAGCCAGGAGCGGGTCGACCAGTTCAGCGAGGCCACCCGTACCTGGCAGTGGATCCACGAGCCCGGCGAGCGTGCCGACGCCGGCCCCTTCGGCGGGCCCATCTCGCACGGCTACCTCACCTTGTCGATGGTCAACGAGATGCTTCCCCAGATCATCGACGTGCAGGGCGCCTCGATGGGCGTGAACTACGGCACCGGCAAGGTGCGCTTCCCCGCCCCGGTCCCCGTGGGTGCCCGCATCCGGGGCCACGGCCGCCTCACCGCCGCCGACCCCGTCAACGGCGGGGTGCAGGCCACGGTGCAGGTCACCGTCGAGGTGGAGGGCAACGACAAGCCGGCGTGCGTGGTCGAGACCCTCAGCCGGTTCCTGGTGTGACCGACGAACGCCCGAACCCACCCCCCGCCCGTGGGGACGCCGGCATCGGCGGCACCTTCGACCTCGACGTCGAGCGCGAGGTGCCTGACGCGGTGCCCGCCGCCACCGTCATCCTCGTGCGCGACGGCGACGACGGTCTCGAGACCCTCATGCTGCGGCGCAACTCCAAGCTCGCCTTCGCCGGCGGCCACTGGGTCTTCCCCGGGGGCCGGGTCGACGACGACGACCTCGAGCCGTCGGCCGACGAGGCCCTGGAGGGCGAGGTGCCCGACCAGGACCAGCGCACCCTCCAGGCCGCCCGGCGCGCGGCCGTGCGCGAGGCCGCCGAGGAAGCCGACCTGCTCGTCGAGGTGGACTCCCTGGTCCCGTTCGCCCACTGGACGCCGCCGCCGGTGGCCATCAAGCGCTTCGCCACCTGGTTCTTCCTCGCGCCGGCCCCGACCGGCGACGTCACCGTCGACATGGGCGAGATCCACGAGCACCAGTGGGTCCGGCCCGCCGACGCCCTGCGCAAGCGCGACGAGGGCGAGATCGAGCTCAGCCCCCCGACCTGGTGCACCCTCGACCGCCTCGCCGCCTCCGCCACCGTGGCCGACGCCATCGCGGACGCCACCGACGCCGAGGTCGAGCACTTCGAGACCCACATCGCCCGCGCCGACGAGGGCGGCGCGGTGGCCATGTGGCACGGCGACGCCGGCTACGAGAGCGGCGACCCGGACCTCCCCGGCCCGCGCCACCGCCTCTGGATGGTGCCCGGCCCCTGGCGCTTCGAGCGCTGGGACGAGCCGCCGGACGCGTCCGCGGCCACCCCCGACCGATCGACCCCCGACCACCCGACCCCGGAGGACTGAGCCATGGGCGCCCTCGACCAATTCCTGGTGACCGACCGCGTCGCCATCGTGACCGGTGCCGGCCGCGGCATCGGCGCCGCCATCGCCAAGACCTACGCGGAGGCCGGCGGCGACGTCGTGCTCTCGGCTCGCACCGAGGCGCAGCTCCAGGAGGTCGCCGGCGAGATCGAGGCGATGGGTCGCCGCGCGGTCCTCGTCCCGGCGGACCTCAACGACACCGAGAACCTCGGCGTGCTCGTCGAGCGCGCCGTGGCCGAATTCGGGCGCGTCGACACGGTGGTCAACAACGTCGGCGGCACCATGCCCCGGCCCTTCCTCGACACGTCCGAGCGCTTCTTCGAGGCCGCCCTGCACTTCAACGTGACCACGGCGTTCACCCTGACCAAGGCCGCCACCCCGTACCTGCTCCAGAGCGACTGCGGCAGCGTGGTGAACATCTCGTCGATGATGGGGCGACGCGCCGACCGCGGCATGGTCGCCTACGGCACGGCCAAGGGGGCCCTCGCCCACATGACCCGCCTCCTGGCCTGCGACCTCGCCCCCAAGGTGCGGGTCAACGCCATCGCGGTGGGCTCGGTGGCGACGTCCGCCCTCCAAGTGGTCCTCGAGAACGAGGCCCTCGAGCGCGAGATGGTGGAGAAGACCCCACTGCGCCGCCTCGGTGACCCGCTCGACATCGCCCTCGGGGCGTTGTGGCTGGCGTCGCCGGCGGGGAGCTTCGTCACCGGCAAGATGATCGAGATCGACGGGGGTCTCGAGGCCCCCAACCTGGCGCTGGGCCTGCCCGACCTCTCGTAGCGACTCGAAAGCCCGGCCGCGTGCCGCGGGGCCGCCTCAGCGCCAGAGCGGGTCGAGCGGGGACTCGTCGGGCGGAGACGTCTCCGTCGACGTGCCGTGGGCCTCGAGGGCTTCCCCGTGCTCGATGCCCGACGCGGACCATCCCGGGGGTCCCTGGGGGGCCGCCGGAGCCGGCGGGATCGGCTGCCTGGCCGGTTCGGTGAACGGCGTCTGGGCCGGAGCGAGGCCTGCAGGCTGGACCGGCGGAGGTGGCGGCAGAGCGCTCGATGGCCGCCTCGGCGGCGGCAAGTGGGCCGCCGTCCGACCGAGTGCGTCATCGAGGGTGGCGGCCGGCGCCGGAAAGGCGGCCGGAAGGCTGTCGGACGGGGGGCTCGGCACCGACGACGGCACCGGGTCGAACGCCTGGCGCGGTGCAGGCGGCGGCGTGGCCGCCGCGGCGTCGAACCCAGGCGGCGGCGCGGACGCAGGCGTGGACCACGGCCGAGCCGGCTCGGGGGTGGGCTCGCGGCCGAACAAGGGTGGCGATGCGGGCGCGGGCGGGGGGGGAGGAGGCGACGGGGCCCCCATCGTCGCCGCGGGCCCAACCGAGAGCGGGGCGATGTTGGCCCACGGGTCGGCGGGCGGGGCAGGCGCCGCCGCGGGCAACGGGCTCGGGCTCCGGCGCGCCGTCGTGGTGCCGGCCATGGCCTGCTCGATGTCGGTGGGCAGACCGACGTCATCGAGGGCAGGCATCACCTCGTGCAGGCCGAAGCCCGTGGTGAAGCCGGCGATCCGACCATCGGTGCGGTGCACGACGAGCCCGGGATCCGTGGCGCGCTCGTTGCCGGGGACGAGGATCAGGCGATCGATCGACTTCCAGAGCAGCACGGCCAACGGTTCGCGCTGGGCGCCGAGGTCGACGATGGCGAGACCGCGCTGGTCGATCAGGAGGCGCTGCCTACCGGCGGGGGCGCCCGGCTCCCAGGCGCCGAAGGGCTGGCCCGACCGTGAGGCCCAACGGGTGCTCTCATCGGTGCGGCGGGCTCGACGGTTCGTGAAGCGCAGCCAGAACACCACGACGCCGGCGAACACCAACGCGGCGACGGCCGGGGTGAGGTTGACGATCCCGGCGCTCACGACGGTGGCGCCCACCACGATGCCGCCGCTCAGCAGGAGGGCCGGTGGGGTCGAGGGCTTCTCGGTCTTGACGCCGAGGCTGGTCATGGCTTGACGGACCGGCGTCGCTCCTCCGACACCGGGGTCGACGACGTCGACGATGACGTGGGATGCGGGCCCCCGGAGCTGGTTGATCATGCCCGCGGTGCCGATCACGCCGGGCACGGGCGGCGGTGCGGCCTCGTCCTCATGGGGTGTGGTCATCGCCCTTCCTCTCACACCGAGTGATTGGGTGCGCATCCCATCGGCCGCCCCGACGGTGACCTGAGGGTTCAGGACGGGCGAAGGAGGAGGGCGGCGACTCCGAACAGGCAGGCGGCCGCCACCACCACGAAGCCGGCCGCGACCACCGCACGAGGGACCACTCTGCTCAGCTGCGCCACTCGCTCGGCGTCATCGAGGCTGCCCGCGCCGCCACGGACCCCGCGGGTGAGGTGCCACGCCGATCTCAGCCCTCCGGTCGAGAACAACCAGGCCAGCGCGATGGCCAGGGTGCGGGTGAGACCGTCGGCCGCCTCGGTGGCCGCCAGCCAGAGGCCGACGGCGGTGACGACGAACACGACGATGCCCCATGGGTTGCGCACCCACAGCACGAGGGCGGCGCCGACGAGGACAGCGCCCAACAGGAGGAAGAACCGGTGGTCCTCGCTGGCGACCGACGCTGCGGCGGCCAGGCCCACCAGTGGGGGAGCGGGGTAGCCGGCGAGGGTGAAGGCGCTCAGTCGGGTCCGGGGGTACCGGCCGCCGATGAGGGTGAGGGTCTCGCCCGAGGCGTCGAGGGCGATGGACACGCGGCGCACCCGGCCGCCCACCAGGAGCCCGACCGCGGCGTGGCCGAGCTCGTGCACGAGCGTGACCACCTGCGAGAGGGCGTGGCCGGTGACGGGGGCGAGGAGCATGGCGGCGACGCCCACCCCCACGAGCGCGGCGAACACCGGGTCGGCGGTGCTGAGCACCCTGGCGGTCTACCAGCCCCGGCCTCAGCTGCCGTCGCGGGGCGGGCCTACCATCGCCCGCCATGAAGATCGTCTCGCTGTTGCCCTCGGCCACGGAGATCGTGTTCGCCCTCGGTCTGGGCGACTCGCTCGAAGGGGTCAGCTTCGAGTGCGACTTCCCCCCGGAGGCCCGTGAGAAGGCCGTCGTCTCCGGAACGGCCCTCTCGGTCGACCCCACCACGCCCGCGAGCGAGATCGACCAGTCGGTGCGTGAGCGCCTCGCGGAAGGCGAGCCGATCTACACCCTCGACCGAGAGCGCATCCGGGCCATCCAGCCCGACCTGATCCTGGCCCAGGACCTCTGCGAGGTCTGCGCGGTGCCCTCTGGGGCCGTCACCGACGCCCTCGACGACCTGGGCTGCTCGGCGCAGGTGGTGTCGCTCGACCCAGTGACCCTCGAGGACGTGATCGCCGGCATCGGCGAGGTCGGTGCCGCCACCGGCCGCGAGGCCCAGGCGGCCGACCTCATGGCGGGACTTTTCGACCGCATCGAGGACGTGCACGACACGGTGGCGGGCCGGCGGGCGCCGCGCCCGCGGGTCCTGCCGCTCGAGTGGTCCGATCCGCCGTTCAGTGCAGGGCACTGGGTCCCGGCCATGGTGGACACGGCGGGCGGCGAGTGCCTGCTGGCGCCGCCGGCGAGCCGGTCGCGCGCCCTCGCCTGGGACGCGATCGCGGCCGCCCGACCCGCGATCGTCGTGTTCATGCCGTGCGGCTACCACCTCGATCGGGCGGTGGCCGAAGGTCGCGCCCTACTCGACCAACCGGCTCTGGCGGGTGCCTCCGAGGTGTGGGCGGTCGACGCCGACGCCTACTTCTCCCGTCCTGGGCCGAGGGTGGTCGATGGGGTCGAGCTGCTGGCCGCCATCGTTCACCCGGACCTCGTCGGCGAGCCCGATCCGGAACGGGCCACCCGCCTGCGCTGAAGCGACGGGTCATCCGGTGCGGCATCGACGCACGACCGGAACGGAATGGCTAGCGTTCTGGCGGTTTCCGATCAAGGAGCACGCCCATGTCCTACACCCCCCCCGCCGGCCCGCCCCCGAGCGCTCCGCCGAACAACCAGCTCGCCGTCGGAGCGGTCATCGCCAGTGCCATCGGCCTGCTGTGCGGCATCGGCTCGATCATCGGCATCGTCCTCGGCGTGGTCGCCAAGAACCAGATCAAGGCCTCCAACGGCACCCAGGGTGGCGACAACCTCGCCACCATCGGCATCGTCCTCGGCGCCGTGGGCATCGTGTTGAACATCCTGTGGCGGGTGTGGTTCTTCAACTGAGCCACCAGTCGCACTGACGTCTCGGCACGCGCCGGGGCGCCCCCGAACGGTGGGTGCCCCGGCGCGTCGCGCGTCCGGCGACGTCACTCGAGGGGCGTCGCCGCCAGTTGGGCTGGTCACCCCAGGACTTTGGGACCTTGGACCCTACGGAGGCCCGAAAGTGGCGTGCTAGACAGCCACCGTGACCGACACGACGACGGACAAGAACACCTCCGCAGAGGCGGACGACGAGACCTCGGAGATGCGCTTCGGCGCCGGCGAGACCGCGTGGTTGGCGGTCGTCACGGTGCTGGCGCTGCTCGGCGTGGCCCTCGGCGTGATCGCCCTGGTGGTGGCCAACGGCGACGGTGGCGGCTCGGCGGCCCCGGCAGCTGGTGGCGGCGCGGCCGCCACGGAAGCCACCGTGAGCGCCTCCGAGTTCGCCTTCGACCCCTCTGACCTCTCGCTCGCCGCCGGCAGCGAGGTGTCGGTGACCCTCGACAACGGTGGCGCCGTCGAGCACAACTTCACGGTGCTCAACGCCGGCGAGACCATCTCGGCCGAGTCGGAGTTCAGCGAGGACATGGTCCTCGGTGCGGTGGACAACACCGCGGCGGGCGAGTCGAATAGCACCACGCTGACCCTCGAGCCCGGTGACTACCAGGTGATCTGCACGATCCCCGGCCACTTCGACGCCGGCATGGCCGGCACCATCACCGCCGGTTGACGGTCGACCGACCGCCCACCGACGAGCGCACCGCCCACGAGCGAGGGAGCGACATGACCGAGGACACCGCGCCGGACGCCGCGTCCGTCGCAGCCGATGAACACGACGAGCCCGAGGGCCACCCCAAGGGTGCGCTCCTGCTCGGCGCCCTGTTCGTCCTGCTGATGGCGGCCACCTGGCTGTACGCCTACGCCACCCTGATCGCCAGGAGCTGACCGAATGCACATCGAGAAGTACGAGCGGTGGTTCATGTACGCCACCGCCGTCGTCATCCTGGGCGCCGTGGTCGGGCTCGTGATCTCCGTGGTCGGCCACCACGCCGCCCTGCCCGAGCCGGCCGGGCGCGTGCAGCCCGCCGACATCGACACCACCGCCCCCTTCGACGACCCTGGCTACCACGACACCGGCGACGGCACCGGCGAGCTCGTGCTCGTCGGCCAGGCCTGGCAGTGGACCCCGCAGGACGTCACCATCCCGGCCGGCACCGAGGTGACCATCAAGGCGGTGTCTCGGGACGTGATCCACGGCATCCGCATCCCCGAGACCAACGCCAACGTCATGGTGATCCCCGGCCAGATATCGGAGATCGAGGTCGACTTCAAGGATCCGGGTCAGTACTCGCTGCTGTGCCACGAGTACTGCGGGATCGGCCACCAGACCATGTTCATGACCATCAACGTCGAGTGAGCGAGCGCAGATGACCGACACCCTCTCCACCACCGACGGCGACGTCCCCGCCGATGACGCCGGCGAGGAGCCGGACGGGCCGATCATCGGCACCGCCTCGCAGCGCAGTCGCTGGCAGATCGACATCCCCGGCGTGGGCCAGGCGGACCTCCGGGCCGTCAAGTGGCAGCTCTACCTGAGCCTGGTCGGCCTGTTCCTGGGCCTCGCCATGGGCGCCCTGCAGGCCTCTGACCGCGCCGACTTCGCCCTCGAGGAGCTCTTCAACAAGCCCATCAACCTGTACGACGCGGTCGGCCTCCAGAGCTACTACCAGGGCCTCACCATCCACGGCGTCACCCTGGCACTGGTGTTCACCTTCACCTTCAGCAACGCCTTCATGTCGCTGACGACGATGAAGTCGCTGAAGCGACCACTGGCCTCGAAGGTGCTGCGGGACGCCTCGCTGTACCTGGCCTGGACCGGTGTGGCCCTGGCCGCTTGGGCCATGTTGGCCAACAAGGCGACGGTGCTGTTCACCTTCTACGCCCCGCTGCAGGCCACGCCCGCCTTCTACATCGGTGCCGTGTTCCTGGTCGTGTCGACGTGGTGCACCCTGGCCAACCAGCTCCTCACCCTGCGGGCCTGGCGCAAGGACGGCCACGAGGGCGAGCGCATCCCGCTCCTGGCCTTCACCTCGGTCGTCACCGAGCTCATGTGGTTCCTCGCCTCGATCGGCATCGCCATCGAGGTGCTGGTGTTCGTGCTGCCCTGGTCCCTCGGGATCACCGACAGCATCGACCCCCAGTTCACCCGCATCCTGTTCTGGTTCACGGGCCACCCGATCGTCTACTTCTGGCTGCTGCCCATCTACGTCTCCTGGTACCTGTTCCTACCGGAGCAGGCGGGCAAGGGTCGGGTGGCGAGCGACGGGCTGGTGCGGCTGGTCTTCATCGCCTTCCTGCTGCTGCTCCCCGTGGGTATCCACCACCAGTTCACCGACCCCGGCATCCCGTTCTCGTCGAAGACGATCTCGTGGATCCTCACCTTCTGCATCTTCTTCCCCTCGGTGGCCACCTTCTTCTCGGTGATCGCCTCGCTGGAGAACGCCGGCCGCAACCGGGGCGGCAAGGGCCTGCTCGGCTGGATCTGGAAGCTGCCGTGGGGTGACCCCTCGGTGTCGGGCCAGCTGCTCGCCGGCATCGGCTTCATCCTCGGCGGCGTCAGCGGGCTCATCAACGCCAGCTACACGGTCAACCTGACCGTCCACAACACCGCCTTCATCGTCGGGCACTTCCACCTGACGGTGGGCACCGCGGTCGCCCTGTCAATCATGGCCATCTGCTACTGGCTGGTGCCCTACCTCACCGGCAAGAAGCTCTGGGGCCGGCGCCTCGCCGTGGCCCAGACCTGGCTCTGGATCGGGGGTGTGTTCATCTTCTCCCGGGGTCAGATGCAGGGCGGCATCGCCGGCATGCCCCGCCGGACGAACATCAGCAACGCCACCTACGTGGACCGCTTCACGCCGCCGCTCGACGGCGTGGCCAACATCATGAAGAGCTGGGACGTGGCTGACGGCCTCACCGCCATCGGCGGAACGATCATGTTCCTCAGCGGCGTGTGCTTCTTCATCGTGATCCTCGGCACCATCTACTCGAAGCGCCAGGTGTCGCAGGTGCAGCGCATGCCCATCGCCGACGAACCGTTCCACCCGGTGTCCCAGACCTGGCCGATCCTCGACCGCATCGGGCTCTGGGCGGGCATCGCCGCCGCACTCACCTTCGTCATCTACGGCGAGATCTTCTTCCACTACCTGCCCCTCGAGCTCGTGCCCGGCGGCTTCCAGGTCTGGTAGCGGGCCCTCGTCTGGACGATGGCCCGGCCTCCCCCTCGGGGCCCGGCCATCGTTCACGGTCCGTTCACAGGCAGGCCCGGTAGCGTCGCCCTGTGCCGACACCCCTCTCCCGCCCTGGCGACCGGGACGTGGCTGCTGCTGCCGCTGCGCTCGCCGATCGCATCCCCGCTGAGCTCGCGCCCCTCGCCCGAGTGGCCTACAACTACCGTTGGGCCTGGGCGGACGATGGCCCCGCCGTCTTCGCTGACATCGACGCCGACCGTTGGGCGCGCGTGGGCGGGAACCCCGTCCGGCTGCTGTCAGAGACCGACCTGCGCACCCTCGAGGCGGCGGGTGCGCGCCCCGATCTCGTGGCGCGCGCCGAGGCGCTCGCCCACCTGGTCGATGGCGACCTGGCCCGGCCGCCGGCCGAGGGCCTGCCCGCCGACCGACCCGTGGCGTTCCTCTGCGCCGAGTTCGCGGTGCACGCCTCCCTGCCGATCTACTCGGGCGGCCTGGGGGTGCTGGCCGGCGACATCTTGAAAGAGGCGAGCGACCTCGCACTGCCGATGGTGGCGGTCGGGCTGATGTACCGCACCGGGTACTTCCACCAGCGCCTCGACACCCGCGGCTACCAGCACGAGTTCTGGCTCGATAGCGATCCGGAGCGGCTCCCGTGCGTGCCCCTCACCGGTGAGGACGGCGCGCCCCTCTCGGTGTCGGTCCCCGTCGACGACGAGGACGTGGTGGCCCGGGTCTGGCGAGCCGACGTCGGCCGCGTCCCGCTGTACCTGCTCGACACCGACTGCCCCGAGAACTCCACGGTCGGGCGTTGGATCACCTCGCGGCTCTACGAGGGCATCTCGTCGGTGCGCCTCGCTCAGTACGCCGTGCTCGGGTTCGGCGGCGTCCAGGTGCTCGACCGGTTGGGCATCGAGCCGTCGGTCCTGCACATCAACGAGGGCCACCCGGCGCTGGCGCTGGCCGAGCTCGTGGGCCGGGCGCGTGACGCCGGCGCCAACTACGACGAGGCGTGGGCCGGTGCCCGCGACCGCCTCGTGTTCACCACCCACACCCCGGTCCCCGCCGGCAACGAGACCTACGATCCCGCTGAGGCGCGCGAGATGCTGCACCGGGTCGCCGGCGCGACCGGCGAGGCCGAGCGCCTCCTCGCCACGGGCCGGGTCGACCATGGCGATCCCGAGGGGCGCATCGGGATGACCCCCCTCGCTCTACGCGGCGCTCGGTCCATCAACGCGGTGAGCCGGCGCCACGGCGAGGTGGCCCGCGAGATGTGGCAGCCGCTGTTCGGTGGCGATGTGGCCGACGTCCCCATCACCCACGTCACCAACGGGGTGCACGTCCCCACCTGGCTGGGCCCGCCCATGAAGCGCCTCCTCGACCGCCACCTCGGCGACGGCTGGCTGGCGCGAGCGGACGACCCGACCACCTGGGAGGCCGTGGACGGCATCTCGGACGCCGAGCTCTGGGAGGCCCGCACGGAGAGCCGCCGCCTGCTGGTCGACTTCATCCGCGAGCGCTCGGCGAGCGACCGCCTGCGGCGGGGTGAGCCCACGGGCTACGCCGAGGCGGCACAGGTCGGCTTCGACCCCGATCGCCTGACCATCGGCTTCGCCCGCCGCCTCGCGGCCTACAAGCGACTCAACCTCCTCACCTTGGAACCCGAGCGAGGCGTGCGCCTGCTCACCGGCGACCCCTCGCTCCAGTTCGTGTTCGCGGGCAAGGCCCACCCCCTCGACGAAGGCGCCAAGGCCATCCTCTCCCGCGCCTTCGAGCTGAAGGGAGTGCCCCAGGTGGCCGACCGCGTCGCGTTCCTCGAGGACTACGACCTCTCCTTCGCCGGCCAGCTGGTCGCCGGGTGCGACCTGTGGGTCAACGTCCCTCGGCCCCCTGAGGAGGCGAGCGGGACCAGCGGCATGAAGGCCGCCATCAACGGTGCCCTGAACCTGTCGGTGCTCGACGGTTGGTGGGCGGAGGCCTACGACGGCGGCAACGGCTGGGCCATCGACGGCGAGACCGATCCCGACCACGACGCCCAGGACGCCCGCCACGCCGGCGCGCTGTACGACCTGCTCGAGCAGCAGGTCGTGCCGCTGTTCCAGGAGCGCACGGCCGACGGCATCCCCGTGGCGTGGCTGACCATGGTGCGCCACAGCCTCAAGACCAACGGCCCCGCTTTCTCGGCCACCCGCATGGTGCGCGAGTACGCCACGCGGATCTACCCCTCGCCGGGCGACGGCGGCGCATGAGTTTGCCGAGGGAGGGGGGCGTGGGCCCCGGCTTGCGTGGCCCGAACGCACCGCGGGCGACCCGGCGAGGAACGAGCCAGGAGCGGGAGACATGAGCCCGGCGCGCCGCCGGGGGCCTGCGCCCGGTCGAGTCGTCGTGGAGCACCTGGCCCCGGTGGTCGACGCCGGCCGCTTCCCCGTCAAGCGGGTGAGCGGCGAGGACGTGGTGGTCACCGCCGACGTCTTCACCGACGGGAAGGACACGGTGGCGGCCCGCTTGTTGCACCGCCCGCCGGGCGGTCGCTGGTCGGCGGTGGCCCTCGAACCGGTCGGCAACGACCACTGGACGGCCCGCTTCACCGTCGAGCGCCTCGGCCTCCATCGCTTCACCGTCGAAGCGTGGGTCGATCCCTTCCGCTCGTGGCTGGTCGGGGTCGTCGCCAAGATCCAGGCCGGCCAAGACGTCACGGTGGACCTCCGGATCGGCGCCGCCTTGGTCGAGGAGGCCGCCGCCGGTGCGTCGTCGCGGGCCGGCGAGCGCCTGCGCGCCGCCGCGGCGCCGCTCCTCGCCGGTGACGCCGCCACTTTCGCCGGCGCGGCCGACACGATCGCCCGCCTCATGGACCCGCTGGCCGACCGCAGCGCCGGCACAGTCCACCCCGAGTGCACGGTGCTCGTCGAGCGCGAGCGGGCCCGCTTCAGCACCTGGTACGAGCTGTTCCCCCGCTCGGCGGGCAGGACGCCGGGCGCGCACGGCACCTTCGCCGACGTGGCCGCCCGCCTGCCCGACCTCGCCGCGCTCGGCTTCGACGTCTTGTACCTGCCGCCCGTCCATCCCATCGGCGTCACGGGGCGCAAGGGACGGGACAACGCCCTGACGGCCCGCACGGGCGACCCCGGCAGCCCGTGGGCCATCGGCTCGTCCGACGGTGGCCACACCGCCATCCACCCCGAGCTCGGAACCCCGGAGGACTTCCGGGCGCTCGTGTCCGACGCCCATGCGCACGGCCTCGAGATCGCCCTCGACCTCGCCTTCCAGTGCTCGCCCGACCACCCCTGGGTGAGCGAGCACGCCGAGTGGTTCCGGCACCGCCCCGACGGCACCATCCAGTTCGCCGAGAACCCACCCAAGCGCTACGAGGACATCTACCCGATCGACTTCGACACGGTCGACCGCGACGGCCTGTGGGACGCGCTCAAGGGCGTGGTGGACCACTGGGTCGGCGAGGGCGTCCGCATCTTCCGGGTCGACAACCCCCACACCAAGCCCTTCGCCTTCTGGGAGTGGCTGCTGGCCGAGGTGCGGGCCGAGCACCCCGACGTCCTGTTCCTGGCCGAGGCCTTCACCCGTCCCCGGGTCCTCGAGCGTCTGGCGAAGCTCGGCTTCAGCCAGTCGTACAACTACTTCGCCTGGCGCAATGCACCGTGGGAGCTGCGCGAGTACTTCACCGAGCTCACCCAGGGCGAGGTGAGGGAGTACCTGCGGCCCAACGTGTGGCCGAACACCCCCGACATCCTCACCGAGTACCTGCAGACCGGGGGGCGGGGGGCCTTCGCGGCGCGGGCGGTGCTCGCCGCCACCCTGGCTGCCAGCTACGGCGTCTACGGGCCCGCCTTCGAGCTGGGCGAGCACGAGCCCCGCCACACGGGCAGTGAGGAGTACCTGCACTCCGAGAAGTACGAGATCCGCCATTGGGACCTCGACCGCCCCGACTCGCTGGCGCCGCTGCTCGGGCGTCTCAACGGGCTGCGCCGCGCCCACCCTGCGCTCCAGACCAATCGGACCCTTCGCTTCCACGACGTCGACGGCGACGACCTCCTGTGCTTCTCCAAGCGCACCGACGACGGGGCCGACGTCGTCCTCGTCGTGGTCAACACCGATCCGCACCACCGGCGCGCCGGCGTCGTGCACCTCGACCTGGCCGAGCTCGGTCTGGAGTCGGGCTCGTTCGAGGTCCACGATCGCTTGAGCGACGCCCGCTACACCTGGCATGGCGCCGACAACTACGTCGAGCTCGACCCGGCGGTCCTTCCCGCCCACGTGTTCACCCTCCACCCCGAGCCCCCGCTCGCATGAGCCCTCGAACGAGCCCAGCATGAGCCTCCCGATGAGCCCCGCATGACCCCGTACGGTCCGCACGGCCCCGCGCCCCTGCCGCCGATCACTCCACTTTCGGACGGCCCCGATTGGTACCGGGACGCCATCATCTACGAGCTGCACATCCGCGCCTTCCAGGACAGCGACGGCGATGGCATCGGCGACTTCGACGGGCTGACCAGCCGCCTCGACTACCTCCAGGACCTCGGGGTCAACACCATCTGGCTGCTGCCGTTCTACCCGTCGCCCCTGCGCGACGACGGCTACGACATCGCCGAGTACCGGGCCATCAACCCGTCCTACGGCACGCTGGCTGCGTTCAAGCGGATGCTGCGCGAGGCCCACCGGCGCGACCTGCGGGTCATCACCGAGCTGGTCATCAACCACACCTCCGACCAGCACGCGTGGTTCCAACGGGCGCGTCGCGCCGCGCCGGGCAGCCGTTGGCGGAGCTGGTACGTCTGGAGCGACGATCCCGACCGCTGGTCCCAGGCCCGGGTCATCTTTCACGACACCGAGACCTCGAACTGGACGTGGGACCCGGTCGCCAACGCCTACTTCTGGCACCGCTTCTACTCCCACCAGCCCGACCTCAACTTCGACAACCCCGAGGTCCACCGGGCGGTGTTCGACGCCATGGACTTCTGGTTCAAGATGGGCGTCGACGGCCTGCGCCTCGACGCCGTGCCCTACCTGTACGAGCGCGACGGCACCAACGGCGAGAACCTGCCCGAGACCCACGAGTTCCTGCGCTCGCTACGCCGCCACGTCGACGAGCACTTCCCCGACCGGATGCTGCTGGCCGAGGCCAACCAGTGGCCCGAGGACGCGGTCGAGTACTTCGGCAACGACGACGAGCCCGAGTGTCACATGTCGTTCCACTTCCCCCTGATGCCGCGCCTGTTCATGTCGGTGCAGATGGAGGACCGCTTCCCGGTGGTCGACATCCTCGACCAGACCCCGCCGGTGCCCGAGGGCGCCCAGTGGGCCATCTTCCTGCGCAACCACGACGAGCTGACCCTCGAGATGGTGAGCGAGGAGGAGCGGGACTACATGTACCGGGTCTACGCCCACGACCCGCAGATGCGCATCAACGCCGGCATCCGCCGGCGCCTCGCCCCGCTGCTCGGCAACGACCGCCGCAAGATCGAGCTGCTCAACGGCCTGCTCCTCGCCCTGCCCGGCACGCCCGTCATCTACTACGGCGACGAGATCGGGATGGGCGACAACGTCTACCTGGGTGACCGCGACGCCGTGCGCACGCCGATGCAGTGGTCGCCCGACCGCAACGCCGGCTTCTCGACCGCCAACCCCCAGAAGCTCTACCTGCCGACCATCATCGACCCCGAGTTCCACTACGAGATGGTCAACGTCGAGGTGCAGCAGGCCCACGAGAACTCGCTGTACCGGTGGATGCGCCAGGTCCTGCACGTGCGCAGTCGCCACCCCGAGTTCGGTCGGGGCACGCTGCGCATGCTGCTGCCCGACAACCCCCGCATCGTCGCCTTCGTGCGCTCCCACGAGGACGAGCACGTCCTCGTCGTGGCGAACCTCGCCGGCTCGGCCCAGTACGCCGAGCTCGACCTCGCCGAGCACGCCGGCGCCCGCCCCGTCGAGCTGTTCGGCCGCACCGAATTCCCCCCGGTGGGCGACCTGCCCTACCTCGTCACCCTGGGCCCCTACGCGTTCCACTGGTTCTCCTTGACCCGCCAAGAGACCGACGCGCCCGTGCAGGGCGCGGCCACCGGCGGGCCCGTGCCGGTGCTCGAGCTCGATGGTCCGTGGGACTCGGTGTTCGAGGGCGCCGCCCGCCGCCACCTCGAGGCCCTGTTGCCGAACCACCTCGCGCAACGGCGCTGGTTCCCCGGCAAGGACCGGGCCATCGCGACGGTTCGGATCGCCGACGTCGTCCCCCTTGCGTCGCGGGATGCGGCGGTCCCGTCGTTCCTGGTATTCGTCCACGTGCGCTTTCGTGAAGGCGAGCCCGCCACCTTCGCCCTGCCGCTCGCCATCGTCGGGGGGGAGCGGGCCGACGCCTTGGTGAGCGAGCTCAGCCTCGGGGTGGTGGCCCAACTGCGCCACCCGGGGGGCGAGACCCGAGTGCTCAGCGAGGGCCTGTGGGAGCCGCCCGCGGCCCGAGCGTTGCTCGACCGCTGCCGCAGCCGGCGGCCGCGCCCCGGCGAGTCCGGGGCCCTCCTCGGCTCACCGGCGCCGGCCTTGCGGCGGCGAGCCGACGACTTCGCCGACCAGGACCTCAGCGTCCTGCGCGGTGAGCAGAGCAACACCTCGGTGGTGGTGGGCGACCAAGCCGTCATGAAGGTGTTCCGGCGCCTCGAACCCGGCATCAACCCTGACCTGGAGGTCTCACGCTTCCTGAACGAACGTGACTTCGAGCACGTCCCTCCGCTGCTCGGCGCCCTCGAGTACGAAGCCGAGCCGCACCAGCCGACCACGGTGGCCATCCTCCAGGGCTTCGTCCCCAACGAGGGCGACCTCTGGCAGCACACGATCGATGCCCTCAGCCGCTTCTACCGCGACACCTTCGACGAGGTGCCGCCCGACCCCGGCAGCTCCGCCCATCCCCTGGACCGCACCGAGGAGGTGCTCCCCGAGGTGGCCCTGCGGGCGACGGGGGCCCTCCTCGAGGTGTGTGACCTGCTCGGCGTGCGCACCGCCCAACTCCACCGTGCCCTGGCGGTGCCGACCGACGATCCGGCGTTCGGCTCGGAGGACCTGTCGCTGCTCGACCAGCGGTCGCTGCACCAGGCCATGCGCAGCGCCGCCGCCCGCACCCTCGGCTCGTTGCGCAGGCGGCTCGGCGAGTTGCCCGACGAGGTGGGCGAGCCCGCGGCGGCGCTGCTGGCGCGCGAGGTGGACCTGCTCGACCGCTTCAAGCCCCTGCGCGAGGCGCGCCTCGGCGGCCGGCGCATCCGCACCCATGGCGACCTCCATCTCGGTCAGGTGCTCTTCACCGGCCGCGACATCGTCTTCCTCGACTTCGAGGGCGAGCCCCTCCAATCCATCACCGAGCGCCGCCTCCGCCGATCCCCGCTGCGTGACGTCGCCGGGATGCTGCGCTCGTTCCACTACGCAACCCTCGTCGGCCTGCGTCGCGAGGAGGACCGGGGCCTGCTGGCCAGCGGCAGCGAGTCTGCCGCCCGAGCCGCCGCATGGGCGCGGGCCTGGTACGGCTGGGCGGCGGGCAGGTTCCTCGGCGCCTACCTCCGGGAGGCGGGCGACGCCGACTTCCTGCCCGCCGACTCCGCCGCGTTGCGGACGCTCCTCGACGCCTTCGTGCTGGAGAAGGCCGTCTACGAGCTCTCCTACGAGCTGGGCAACCGGCCGGAATGGAGCTGGATCCCCCTGGCGGGCCTGCTCGACACCCTCGCCGCCGGCGACAGGCCCTCGTGAGCGGCGGCCGGGCGTGAGCCTCGACGCGGTGCCGGCCGGGCTGCGCGAGCTGGCATGGGGGGCCGGCGTGGCCACCACGTACCACGACATCGCAGGCGCCCTCCACGAGACGCCGGTCGAGGTGTTGCAGGCCCTGTTGGACACCATGGGCCTCGCCGCCGGTGACGCAGCCGCCATCGCCGGGTCCCACGCCGTGCTGCACCGCCGGGCCTGGCGCAACCTGGTCGAGCCCACCACCGTCTGCTGGTCGGGAGCGGCGCCGGCGGTCGAGCTGCGCCGGCCGGTGGCCTCGTTGGGCCGGCCCGTCGAGATCGAGCTCGTGCTCGAGGACGGCAGCCGCCGTCGCCTGTCCCTCGACGAGTCCGCCGTGGTGGAGACGGCCGGGGCGGACGTCGACGGGGTGGCCCACGTCGCCCACCGGGTGGCACTGGGCGAGGACCTGCCCCTGGGTGCCCACCGCGTCCTGGTGGCCGCCGACGACCGCGCCGAGGTCGGCCACCTGCTGGCGGCACCCCGGCTCGCCCCGGCGCCGAGACGTGGCTGGGGCGTGTTCGCGCCGGTGTACGCCTTGCGTCGATCCGGTCCGACGCGGGTCGGCCACGTCGGTGACCTCGCCACCCTGGCCGACTGGGTGGGTGGCCTGGGCGGCGACCTCGTGGGCACGTTGCCGCTGCTCGCCACCTTCGACGGTGAGTCCAGCCCCTACGTCCCCGTCTCCCGCCTCGCCTGGAACGAGCGCCACCTCGACCTGGCCGCCCTCCCCGAGGCCACCGGCGTGCCCGCGGCGACGACGGGGCCAGCGGTCGTAGGCGTCGATGGCCTGGTGGACTGGGACGCCGAGGTCCTGCGGGTGCGGGCCGCGCTTGGCGGCTTCGTCGCGGGCCTGAGCGACCGCCGCCGGGACGAGCTCGACGCCTTCACTGCCGAGCGCCCCCACGTCGACGAGCTCGCCCGCTGGCGGGCCGAGGTGGATCAGCACGGCCCGCCGGCGCCCGGCGGGGCGCTGACCGCCGACGACCCCGACGCCGTGCTCCGTCATCGCTACGCCCAGTGGGCCATGGAGACCCAGCTCGCCGACCTGCGGTCCCGGCTGGCCCAGCGGGGCCAGTCGCTCTACCTCGACCTCCCCCTCGGGGTGCACGGCGACGGCTTCGACGTGTGGCGGGCACCCGGCCTCTTCGCCCGCTCGGTGGAGGTCGGCGCGCCTCCCGACGAGTTCAACCCCGCCGGCCAGGGCTGGGGCTTCCCGCCGATGCTCCCGCAGGCGTCGCGCGTCGATGGCCACGCCTACCTTCGTGCCGGCCTCGCCAACCAGCTGCGGCACGCCGGCGTGGTGCGCGTCGACCACGTGATGGCCCTGCACCGGCTGTGGTGGATCCCCGGCGGCGCGGCGAGCGAGGGGGCGTACGTCCACTATCCGGCCGAGGAGCTCGCGGCGGTCATCACGCTCGAGGCCTGGCGCGCCGGCGCGGTGGTGGTGGGGGAGAACCTCGGCACCGTGCCTCCCGAGGTGAACGAGTTGCTTGCCGATCACCGCCTCCTCGGCATGTACGCCACCCAGTTCGAGCTCGACGCCGCCCCTCACGCCCGGTGGGCGCCGGCCGATTCGGTGGCGGTGGTCAACACCCACGACATGGCACCGTTCGCGGCGTTCTGGGCCACCCTTGCCGATGAGCGGCGGGCGGCCGTCCTCGAGCAGCTCACACGCGACGGCGGCGCGCCGAGAAGCGACGATCCGCTCGACGTGCTGGCTGCACTGCTCGGGTGGCTGGGCCGGTCCGACGCAGCTTCGGTGGTGGTGACGCTCGAGGACCTCTGGGGTGAGGATCGGCCCCAGAACGTGCCCGGGACGGGGCCGGAGGTGCCCAACTGGCGGCGCCAGATGGCTCGTACGCTTGACGAAGTGGCGGCCGACCCCGCGGTGGCCGCCCGTCTCGACGCGTTGCGGGCCGCTCGCGGCAATCGGACGGACGACGGGGCAGGAGCGAACCGATGACCGACGTGCCCACCGACCTCGGCCTGAGCGACGACGACCTCTGGCGCTTCAACGAGGGCACGCATTGCCGTCTCTACGACCACCTCGGCGCCCACCCCGTCGAGGGCGGTATCCGCTTCGCGGTGTGGGCGCCTTCGGCCGAGGGCGTGTGGGTGGTCGGCGACTTCAACGGCTGGAACGGCCACGAGCACCGCCTTTCGCCGTGCGGTTCGTCGGGCATCTGGGCCGGCGTGGTGTCCGGCGCCCACGAGGGCCAGCGCTACAAGTACGCCATCGCCCACGAGGGCCACACCCGGGAGAAGGCCGATCCCTTCGCCCAACGCTCCGAGCAGCCGCCCGCAACGGCCTCGGTGGTCGGTGGCGGGACCCACGAGTGGGGCGACGACGAGTGGATGGCCACTCGCGCCGAGCGCCACACCGTCGACGCCCCCGTGTCGGTCTACGAGGTGCACCTCGGCTCGTGGCGTCGCCCGAACGGTTCGCTGCCGTCGTACCGGGACATCGCCGCGCCCCTCGCCGAGCACGTGAGCCGCCACGGCTTCACCCACGTCGAGTTCCTGCCCCTGATGGAGCATCCCTTCTACGGGTCGTGGGGCTACCAGGTGTCCGGATACTTCGCCCCCTCCGCCCGCTTCGGTGGGCCCGCCGACCTCATGTACCTGGTGGACCACCTCCACCAGCGGGGCATCGGCGTGATCTTCGACTGGGTGCCCTCGCACTTCCCCGAGGACGCCTTCTCCCTGGGCCAGTTCGACGGCACCCACCTCTACGAGCACGCCGACCCCCGCCAGGGATTCCACCCCGACTGGAAGAGCCTCATCTTCAACTACGGCCGCAACGAGGTGCGCAGCTTCCTCATCTCGAGCGCGGTGTACTGGCTCGACCGCTTCCACGGCGACGGCCTGCGCGTCGACGGCGTCGCCTCGATGCTCTACCTCGACTACTCCCGCAAGGCGGGGGAGTGGATCCCCAACGAGCACGGCGGGCGCGAGAACCTCGCCGCCATCGCCTTCCTGCGCCAGCTCAACGAGACCGTCTACCGGGAGTGCCCGGGCATCCAGACCATCGCCGAGGAGTCCACCGCCTGGCCGATGGTGTCGCGCCCGACCTACCTCGGCGGCCTGGGCTTCGGCTTCAAGTGGGACATGGGCTGGATGCACGACACCCTCGAGTACTTCGGGCGGGACCCGGTCCACCGCCGCTGGCACCAGCACGACCTCACGTTCCGCATGGTCTACGCCTTCACCGAGAACTTCGAGCTGCCCCTCTCCCACGACGAGGTGGTGCACGGCAAGGGCTCGCTCCTCGGCCGCATGCCCGGCGACGAATGGCAGCGCTTCGCCAACCTTCGCCTGCTGCTGGCCGAGATGGTCGGTCAGCCCGGCAAGAAGCTGCTGTTCATGGGCAGCGAGATCGCCCAAGAGCGCGAGTGGGATCACGACTCGGAGCTCGATTGGTGGTTGCTCGACCAGCCCGCCCACGCCGGCGTGAGCCGCCTGGTGGCCGACGCCAACGCCCTCTATCGGTCGACCCCGGCTCTGTACGAGCTCGATTGCGACGCCGCCGGCTTCGAGTGGCTGGTGGTCGACGCGGCCGAGGACTCGGTGCTGGCCTTCCTGCGCAAGGGCGCCCCCGGTGACGACGGCTCGGTGGACCAGGTGCTGGTCGTGGCCAATCACACGCCCACCCCTCACACCAACTACCGCATCGGGGTGCCAGGTGCCGGCCGCTGGGATGAGGTGCTCAACAGCGACGCCGAGGTCTACGGCGGGAGCGGCTGGGGCAACCTCGGCGGCGTCGAGGCGGCCCCCGTGGCCAGCCACGGCCACCCCTTCTCGGTGAACCTGACCCTGCCGCCCCTCGCCGCCGTCTTCCTCCGTCGGAGCGTCTGACCATCCGTTCTGGCGTCGCCGCCGCCCGTAGGGCGGGTGGGGATGACGCCAGTTCGCAGGATCAGGGGGTGCGCCGGAGGATGAGGCTGGCGCGGCCCTCGACCGCGAAGGTGTCGCCGGGCTTCACCGGGGGGAGGTCGCGGCCCGGGTCGTAGGTGTCGATCTCGACCACCCACCGGCCGTCGTGGAGCGCCTCGGGGAGACGGACGTCGAGTCGCTGGTCGTGGGCGTTGAAGACGCAGAAGAAGTCGTCGTCGGAGATCCTTTCGCCACGAGGGCCGGGGGAGGGGATCAATTCGCCGCTCAGGGCGACCCCGATGGTGCGGGCGAAGCCCACGTTCCAGTCGTCGTGGGTCATCTGGTTGCCATCCGGGCGAAACCAGCCGATGTCGCGGATCGTGCCGTGGTCGCCATCCACGAGCGGGCGGCCGTCGAACCAGCGCCTGCGGTGGAACACCGGATGGCTGCGGCGCAGATCGATGAGGCGCCGGGTGAAGTCCAGCAGGTCGGCATCGACTGCCGACCAGTCGAGCCACGACAACTCGTTGTCCTGGCAGTAGGCGTTGTTGTTGCCGCCCTGCGTGCGGCCGAGCTCGTCGCCCGACAGCAACATGGGCACGCCCTGGGACAGGAAGAGGGTGGTCAGGAAGTTGCGCCGCTGACGGGCGCGCAGCTCGAGCACCGCCGGGTCGTCCGTGGGACCCTCGACCCCGCAGTTCCAGGACCGGTTGTGAGACTCGCCGTCGCGGTTGTCCTCGAGGTTGGCCTCGTTGTGGCGCTCGTTGTAGGAGACGAGGTCGGTGAGGGTGAACCCGTCGTGGGCGGTGACGAAGTTGATCGACGCGTAGGGCCGCCGGCCGGTGGTTGCGTAGAGGTCGGACGAGCCCGTGAAGCGGTAGGCGAACTCGGCGAGCGTCTGGTCGCGGCCCCGCCAATAGTCCCGCACGGTGTCGCGGTACTGCCCGTTCCACTCGGACCACAGGGGCGGGAAGTTCCCCACCTGGTAGCCGCCCTCGCCCACATCCCACGGTTCGGCGATGAGCTTCACCTGGCTGACCACCGGGTCCTGCTGGATGAGGTCGAAGAACGCCGACAGCCGATCGACGTCGTGGAGCTCGCGGGCGAGCGTGGCGGCGAGGTCGAATCGGAAGCCGTCGACGTGCATCTCGGTCACCCAGTACCGGAGGCTGTCCATGATGAGCTGCAACACGTGCGGGTGGCGCATGTTGAGGGTGTTTCCCGTGCCCGTGTAGTCGACGTAGCGACTCGGGTCGTCGGGCTTCAACCGGTAGTAGGCCTCGTTGTCGATGCCCTTGAGCGCCAGTGCGGGCCCCAGGTGGTTCCCCTCTGCGGTGTGGTTGTAGACGACGTCGAGGATCACCTCGATACCCTCGGCGTGCAGGGCCTTCACCATCTGCTTGAACTCGCGGACCTGGCCGCCGGTGTCGCCGCTCGCGGAGTACCCGTTGTGGGGCGCGAGGTAGGCGATCGAGTTGTAGCCCCAGTAGTTGCGCAGGCCGGCGTCGACGAGGGCGTGCTCGTCCACGAACTGGTGCACGGGCTGCAGTTCGACCGCGCTCACGCCGAGGAGTTGGAGGTGCTCGATGGCCGCGGGGTGGGCCAGGCCGGCGTAGGTGCCCCGCTGCTCCTCGGGGATGCCGGCGTGGGTGTTGGTGAAGCCCTTGGTGTGGAGCTCGTAGACCACGGTCTCGTGCCAGGGCGTGCGGGGGTGGCGGTCGTCGCCCCAGTCGAAGTACGGGTTCGTGACGACCGACAGGGGCACCGAACCCCGGCTGTCGAGCTCGCTGGGGCGTCCTGCCCCGCCCTCCTCCTCCTCCTCCTCCTCGTCGACTCGGTGGGAGAACACGGACTCGTTCCACTTGAGCTTCCCGCAGACGGCCTTGGCGTAGGGGTCGAGGAGCAGCTTGTTGGCGTTGCAGCGAAGGCCCTCTGCCGGGTCCCATGGGCCGTGGACCCGGTAGCCGTAGCGCTGCCCCGGCTCGACCGCGGGCACGTAGGCGTGCCAGCAGAGCGCGGTGACCTCCTCGAGCTCGACGCGGGTCTCCTGGCCCTTCTTGCCGAGCAGGCACAGCTCGACGCGCTCGGCCACCTCCGAGAACAGCGAGAAGTTGGTCCCCGAGCCGTCGTAGGTGGCCCCCAGCGGGTAGGCGTTGCCTGGCCACACGTCCATCAACGGCAGGGTAGACGAGGCCCGGCCCGCAATCGCCGGGAGACGGAGCCGTGACCTGGTCGTGGCCCGGGAACGGTCTGCTCGCGTCCCCACTCGCCGTGGGCCTCGTCGGCCCGCCGCCGGTGTGCCCGCGATCGTGCTCAGCGGCCATGATCGGGGCATGGGCGAGCAGCGGAGTCGGGTGGTCGTGGGCGTGGCGCTGGCCGTCGGCCTGGCCCTCGGGGCGGTGGCGTGCTCCTCGGACGGCGGGTCGGCGTCGGACAAGGGCGCGTCGGCCACCACCGCGGGCACTGCCACGACCGTGGCCCGGTCCGGCTCGAGCTGCTTCTGGTCGGACCCCGTCACCGTCGACGCCAACAACACCCAGTACCCCGACAGCGGGGCGGCCTACTGGTACAGCGGCTACACCCTGCCGGAGGGCGCCAGCCTGCGGGTGACGGGCGCCTACCCGCACGCGCGCTACGCCTCGTTCAACGCCTACGGGCCGGACCCCGAGACCGGGGTGGCCGGCGTGCCCGTCGATGCGCTCGCCGACGTGGCCATCGCTCCGGACGACGGATCGACGAATCCCTTCGAGGTGGGCGCCGATCGCACCGCCTCCGCCCGGGACTACACGGTGCGGGTGGTCGCCCGCGACGTCCCCGGAGCCGGGGCCGACCGGGTGGACAACCTGCTGTACGGCGGCGGCGCCGACCAGCAGCTGATCTACCGGGTGTACGTGCCCGACGAGGGGCGGGACCTGCTGGGGGACGCCGGCGTGCCGCAGGTCGAGGTCGAGCTCGCTGACGGCACCGTGCTCGACGGTGACGAGGCCTGCGCCGCCCTCGACGTGACCACCACCATCGACACCGAGGGCCTGCCCTCGATCGACGAGACGGCGTACCGGTCCCTCGTCGCCCTCGGCGACCCGGCCACCCACCCGGCCTTCGACCCCGTCGAGTGGCACGCCTTCTTCAACACCCGCCACGCCCTCCTCAGCACCTTCTACGCCCACACCGACCAGGAGGCGGCGCTCGCCGACGTGGACGCCACCAAGGTCGGGGGCTTCTACAGCAACGCGGACAACGCCTACGTGGTCGCCGCGGTCAACCGAGGCCTCGGGCCCGACCCGAACGGGCACAACCTCCTCGTGCTGACGGGCACCGCGCCGTCGACGCCGGCCACGCAAGACGGTGAGGCGACCATGGCCGACGGCGACCTTCGCTACTGGTCGCTCTGCCAGAACGAGAGCCCGGTCACCACCCGCGTCTCGGGCTGCCTCCACGACGAGCAGGTGCCCGTGGACGACGAAGGTCGGTACACCATCGTGCTCGGCCTGCCCGAGGACCGGCCCGACAACGCGGTCGACGACTGCGGGGTGGCCTGGCTGGACTGGGGGCCCGGCGACGGCGTGAGCCGTCCGGAGGCGGGCACGCTGCTGTTGCGCAACCTGTTGCCGAGCGCCGACTTCCACCAGGCCATCCAGCGCATCGAAGCGCCCGGCGACGAGGCGGCGGTGCTGGGCGACCATCTGCCCGAAGGCACGTACACCACGCCCGACGACTTCGCCGACCGCGGCTGCCCCGCCGGCTGAGCGGCGGGGCAGCCCGGCTCACATCGGCATGGCCTCGTAGACGTCGACGCTGCCGCCGGAGCCGAGCACGGGGCACCCGCCGGCGACCTCGGTGGCCTCGGCGAGGTCGGCCGCCTCGACGATGGAGTAGCCCGTGAGGCCGGACGGGGCGCCGTCCGCGGGGGCGCCGTCGGCCGTGCGGGTCATCGAGGCGCCGAAGGGCGCGCCGCCGTCGACGACCTTGTCCCCCAGGGTGCCGAACCAGCCCATCCAGGCCTCCATCACGGCCTGCTGGTCGGCCTCGGTCTCGGGAACGCTGCCGCCGCGGTAGGTGAAGACGAACTTGGCCATGGGAGCTCCTCAGGATGCTGTTTCGGTAGGAGCCGAATTAGAGCACAACCGAAATGCTGCGGTCAACGGGCTAGGGTTGGTCCCATGCCCGCCGAGCCACAGCGGCTCCTCGACGCCTTGTCCTCGCCCGTGCGGCGAGAGATCCTCTGGCTGGTCTGGGATCGGGAACTGGCGGCCGGCGACATCGCCGACGCGTTCGAGGTGACGCCACCCACCATCTCCCAGCACCTGGCCGTGCTGCGCGACGCCGGTCTGGTGGACATGCGGGTCGATGGCAGCTTCCGCCGCTACCGGGCCCGCCAGGACGCCTTCCGGGGTCTCGAGGCGCTGCTCGCACATACGGGGCGATGGAAGGGCCGTCCGGGTGACCCCGACGCGGCCAGCTCGACCGTCGAGGTAGGGGTCGAGCGCACCATCGTGCTCACCGTCGACGTGGACGAGTCCGTCGAGGACACCTTCTCCTGCCTCGTCGACCCCGAGCGCTACTCCCGCTGGGTGGGGGTGCCCGTCAGCATCGAGGACGGGCGGTTCTCCTGCACGACCTCGCGCGGCATCCGGGTGCGCGGCGTGTACGACGTCGTGGCGGCGCCCCAGCTCATCGCCATGCGCTGGGCTTCCGAGGACGACGCAGTGCCGGTCCCCGAGCGCGAGCGCACGGCCTTCCTGCGGGTCGCGCCCACCAGCAGAGGTGCTCGGGTCGAGGTGCACCAATACGCCGAGACCGACGCCGAGGTGCAGGAGCTGACCGCGTTCTGGCGCACGGTCCTCGACCGGCTGCGAGCCGGGGCGAGCGTCGCGCTCCGCGGCTGAGACCGCCGCCGCCGTTCCCGGCATCGGCGCGCCGCCTGCGACACTGGCGGCCCCAGTCGGCCCATCCCCGGAGGAGACCGCCGTGGCCAACGCCGAGCTCGAAGTGGTTGAGGGCAGCGTCGGGGTGATCACCCTCAACCGGCCCGAGCGCCTGAACGCGCTGAGCTTCCCCATGGTCGGCGACCTCCACGACGCCCTGGACGAGGCCGCCGGCAACGCCGACCTCAAGGTCCTGGTGCTGGCCGGCGCCGGCAAGGGCTTCTGCTCGGGACTCGACCTGCGGGACTGGGGCGAGGTCCCCACCCCCGGCACCCATGCCCACTGGAACGCCCGCACCACCGGTCAGTCCTTCATCGCCGACCTGACCACCCACCTCCGGGACACGCCCCAGATCGTGGTCGCCGCGGTCAAGGGCGTGGCCTTCGGGGGCGGGCTCTCGCTGGCCTGCGCCGCCGACGTGCGCATCGCCTCGGCGTCGGCCCGCTTCTGCTCGGCGTTCATCCGCACCGGCCTGAGCGGCACCGACATCGGCATCAGCTACCTGCTGCCCCGCCTGATCGGGGCCTCCCGGGCGTGGGACCTCATCATCTCGGGCCGGGAGATCGACGGCGTCGAGGCGGAGCGCATCGGCCTGGTGAGCCAGGTGGTGGACGACGACGAACCGCTCGAGGCCGCCCTCGCCTACGCCCGGGGCGTTGCCTCCTACACCCGCACCGGCCTGGCCCTCACCAAGGAGGCGTTGTGGCACAACCTCGATGCCCAGAGCCTCGACGCCGCCGTGGCCCTGGAGAACCGCAACCAGCTGCTGGCGTCCGCGGCCCCCGACGTCAAGGAGTACATGGCGGCCTACGCCAAGCGCACCACCGGCTGACCGGCGGCGCTCGGCGCGTCGCGGCTCAGTTGTCGAAGCGTTCGGTGCAGCGCTCGTGGAACACCGCGGACTCGCCGGGGTCGGGGGTGACCCGGCCGCCGCACGTGGCGCCGTAGTCCTCGTAGCCGGAGCCCCGGGCCGACTGGAGCCAGAGGCGGTCGCAGGCGGCGAAGTCCTCGCTGTTGCAGTCCCGGGCCAGCCCGTCGAGGGTGGGGTCCGTACCGAACTCGGCGATGGACGACGGCGGATCGCCGTCGGGCGGGGGATCGGGGCTGACGGCCACGAAGATCCAGAAGGCCACCGACAGCACGAGCGTGAGGTACCCGACCACGAGGCCGGCGGTGGCGAGGCCCTGGCCGCCCTCAGTGCCCTGGCTGGCCTTGATGCGCTTCTGGGCCAGGTGCCCGAACACGATGGCCAGCACGGAGAGCACCGGGGTGAAGCAGAAGACGATGCCGATGAGGGCCAGGGTGAGCGAGGCGATGGCGAAGCCGTTGTTGCGCCGGCGGGCCACGGGCGTCCCGTAGCCCGGCGGGTAGGCGCCGGGGAACGGGCCGGGCATGGCCGAGGCGGCCGGGAACCCGGTGGGGGAGGGCGGCACCGCGCCGTACGCGGACGGGTAGCCGGTGGGCGGCGGGCCCCCGGGCACGCCCGGGTAGGTGGGATGGGTCGGGTAGGGCGAGTACCCGGGGCTGCTGGGCGGCGAGGCCGGTGCCACCTGGCCGGTGGTCCACGCAGGCGGCGGCGGGGCGTCGGGCGGCACGAACGGGGCCGGCTCGCGCTCGGCCGCGAGGGCGGCCTTCTCGGCCTCCTTGGCGGCCTGGGCGTCGGCGCCTGCCGGTGCAGTCGCCTCGGTCGGGGGCTCGCTGAAGGCGTCGTCCGGGGTGGGACCGAGGTCGCTGGGGAGGTCGGCGGGCCGTTCGGTCGGGAAGGGGTCGCCCCACGTCGTGTCCTGCTGGCCGCCGGACCACGCCGGGTCCGAGGTGCTGGCGTCGGAGGTGGACGTGTCCGTCCAGGCGTTGTCCGAGGTGGAGGTGTCCGAGGACCAGGACGAGTCCGACGACGAGCTGTCGCTGCTGCTCCCGCTGTCGCTGCTGGTCCCGCTGTCGCTGCTGGTCCCGCTGTCGCTGCTGCCTCCGTCGCTGCTGTCGCTCACACGCACCTCCCGATCGGTCGGTCCCTGCCTACCACCATCGTCCCACCGAGCGTCCGCCTCGAGGCGGTTCGTCGTGGCCGACCGTGCGATCCCGGGCGGCGGCGGGGGCCCCGGTGGCATCATCGGCCGATGAGCGAGCTCGCCGCCGCCGCCCCCGCCTTCGTCGCCATGGCCCACCGCATCGTGTGGGCGAACGTGGCCACCGTCGACGCCGACGGGCGCCCCCGCAGTCGCATCCTGCACCCGCTGTGGGCGGTGGAGGACGAGGCCCTCGTCGGTTGGATCGCGACCGGCCCCACGCCGCTGAAGCGGGCCCACCTCGACCACAGCCCCTACGTGTCGGTGACCTACTGGTCGCCCGAGCACGACACCTGCACGGCCGAGTGCGCCGCCGAGTGGCTGCTCGACGACGCCAGCCGTATCGAGGGCTGGGAGCGCTTCAAGGAGGCGCCGGCGCCCGTGGGCTACGACCCGGCCATCGTGCCGGCGTGGGCCGACGGCCCGACCTCGCCGGCGTTCGCCATCCTGCGCCTCACCCCGTGGCGGGTGCGGGTGTTCCCGGGCTCGGTGCTCTTGGGCCAGGGCGGCGAGGTCCTCACCTGGTCGGTTTGACCGCGACTGGCGACGACGAGCGCCCGCGGCAGGATTCGAACCTGCGACACACGGTTTAGGAAACCGATGCTCTATCCCCTGAGCTACGCGGGCTTGCAGTGTTCTTGACTACTCCGAGGCGTTGTTGACGACCTCTTTGACGACCATTGGCTCGGAGAGCAGTCCGTCGAGGGTATCGACCGCCTGCTGCTGCATCGTAGGCAGGACGTGCGAGTAGAGGTTCAGGGTGACGGTGATGTCGCTGTGGCCGAGGAGCTCGCTGACGATCTTGGGGTGGACGCCCTCTCCCAGCAGGAGCGTGGCGCAGGTGTGGCGAAGCTCGTGGAACTTCACCCGGGGGACGCCAGCGCGCTTGAGGAGCGGGTCGAAGTCGCGGCGCAGGAAGTTCCCTGGGTGTGTCGGTCGCCCGGTTGTGTTCGGAAAGACGAGGTCGAGGTCGGTCCAGGTCTCTCCGGCTCGGAGGCGTTCCTGAGCCTGGCGGACGCGGTGCCGGCGCAGTGCCTCAGATGATGCGGTGCCGAGGCGGATCTGCCGCCGCGAGGACTCCGTCTTCACCTCGACCACCTGCAGCCCCTTGCCGGGGATCGGCTGCAGCGAACCCTGGATGTGAAGGGTCTGTGCCTTCAGATCCACGTCGTTCCATCGCAGCCCGAGCAGTTCACCCTTCCTCATGCCCGTGTGCAAGGCCAGGACGTAGAGCGCCTCGAGGCGTTCGTCGGTCGCAGCCTTGAGCAGGTCGCCAGCCTGGGCGGCGGTGAGGGTCCTCATCGGGGCACGGGGCGGGCGAGGTGGGCTAACCAGGGCGGCGACGTTCTGCGTGACGAGGCCCCACTGGGCGGCCTCTTTGAGGGCGGCGTGGAGGACCCGGTGGACGTTCCCGACGGTCCTCGGTGCGCTCCCGGCCTCGAGCAGGGTGCCGTAGAAGTTCTGTAGATCCCGGGGGGTCAGCCGGGCCAGCCGCTTGCGCCCGAGGCCCGGGACGATGTGGAGGCGAACGAGTTGCTCGTACCGCACATGGGTGCCCGGCCGTACGGTGGCCCGCTTCGCCTTCAGCCAGGCGGTGACGTGGGCCTCGACGGTGACCCTCTCGTCCGGGACGGCTCCATTCGCCGCCTGGGTCTGAAGAACCCGGAGCTTGTCAACGACCTCCCGCCGGGTCCTGCCGTACACGCTTCTGCGGGCACGTCCTGCCGCCCCGGGTGCGATCGGGGCCTTCGCCTCCCACCGGCCGTCCTGGCGCTGGTAGATCGATCCTTCGCCGTGGCCCCGTCGCTTTCCCATCTTGTTCTCCTTGTCGTTCTCCGTAGCCCAGCCTGGCTAGTTCTCCTCGGGATCGCTCAAGCGTGTGACGAACTCCTCGAGTGCCCCTAACGGGATGCGCCTCGATCGGCCGATTGAGACGGACTCGAGTTCGTTGGCGGCCATGAGCTCATACACCCGACTCCTACCGATCGACAGGAACTGGGCGGCTTCGTCGACCTTGAGGAGCCGGTTGGGAGACCTTGACCACTCGGTCGAAGTCAAGGCTGGGCTCGCTGTCTGACAATCATGCGGTCGCCCGCCCAAGGTGGTGCGCCAGCTCGACGATCAGTTCTCGTGTGATGCGGCCCCGAACGGTGCGGGCGCTGGTGGGGTCTAGTCCTCCGGTGCGCTTTGTGGCCCGTTGGTCTCGTTCATCGGTGAGGCCCTTGCCCCATAGGTCGAAGGCCGCTTCCACGAGCTCGCCTGGCGTTACGCCAAGGCGGTCGGCGGCCTTGCGCTCGGCTGCCCGGGATGCCGATTCCTCGGGACTGGCCCGAGCAGCGTCGCCCACAAGTTCCTCGAGGACCTTGCGGCGATCAGGGTTGTTGCTCGACGTCCCCACAGGACCCGGGTCTTCGCCGGGTTCGGCAAAGAACGAGCGCGAGGCCGGGGTGCTGAAGTCCCCGAACGGGCGAACTTCGTCGGCTTCACCGCCAAGCACCTTCTTCACCGCAGTGAGGTCGGCAGTCACTGACTCAGTCAGGTGAACCCAGCCTTCGCCGCCGAGGAACCGGGTCGGGTCCAGGCCGGTGAGCACAGGTAGCAGGATCCACTCGACTAGGGACAGCTGCCGGTTCCCCCGTTCGGTCTCGGCGACCATCCTCTCGGTCCACTCGAGCCCGACCTGCTGAGCCTGCAGGGCCAGCTCGAGGCGGGTGAGACCCTGCCCTCGTCGCCATGCGGCCAGGCTCGCCCCGATGAGCACCATCAGGGGGAGTAGACCCATCTCCGTCGAGTGTTCATCCGAGATCATCACGAAAGAGTATACATCAATGGCCAACAGCAGATACAGTCATCGTGTACGTGCAGAACCCCGGAAGGACGCCAACGACGTGAGAGACCAAGAACAGCCACACGCCGGTGACATGCTCGACACCGAAGGGCTGGCCCGGTTCCTCGATGTGCCCGCGGGGACCGTCCGCTCGTGGCGGGCGCGTGGAGTTGGCCCGCCAGGCTTCAGGCTCAGCGGCAAGCACGTCCGCTACCTGCGCAGCGATGTGGAGTTGTGGCTCAGGGAGCGCCGAGCGACCGAGACCCTCCGACGAACGTAAAGAGCGGTCGCACTAGGCGACCGCTCTACGCACCCGAGATCCGTTGCACCGGATCTCGGGTGAAGTGCCAGACCCACTCTCCCTGGACGGGAAGAAAGGAATTGACATGACCAGAGTACAAGATGAGGACCGACCGTTTGCGGACGGCGACTGGGCGGCCATCATGCTCTCGGAGGCGCTCGGGTACGCCGAGATCGGCTTGGGCGTGTTCCCGGTGGCGGGTGTCGTCGACGGTGACTGTGCCTGCTGGGCCGGCCGGGGGTGCCCGAGCCCGGGGAAGCATCCGCTGACGCCGCATGGGTTCAAGGACGCCACCACCGACCCACGCCGTGTCACGGCGTGGTGGCGGAACCGCTGGCCTGGGGCCAACATCGGTGGTGTTCCGCCGGCGGGAGTGGTGGTGCTCGATGTGGATCCCCGGAACGGGGGGGAGGAGTCGCTCTACCGGCTGCAGTTGGACCATGGGCGGCTGCCGGACACCTTGACGTGCCTCACCGGTGGCCGTGGCTACCACTACTACGTCACGATCCCTGCCGACGTGGGGCCGCTGGTTTCGAAGCTTGCTGACGGGATCGACGTGAAGGTGGGGGCGACGGGCTCTGTGGTGTTGCCGCCGAGCCTGCACAAGAGCGGTGAGCGGTACCGGTGGGATGTACCACCCAGGTTGCAGCGCCCGGTACCCGCCCCGGAGTGGCTGGTGGGTCTGCTCGTCAAGCCTCAGCGTGCCCGGAAGCCTCAGCGTGCCCGGAAGCCTCCACGTGCCCGGCGTTCGACATCGTGGCGGCGCAGCCGGCCCTGTGGCTACGGGTCGGGGTACTGCACCGCCGTCGTCGAGGCTGAGGTTGAGTCGGTGCGGTCGGCCCCGGAGGGGGAGCGCAACGTCACCCTAAACCGGGCTGCGTTCAACCTGGGCACGCTCATCGCCGCCGGCGGCGACATCGATGTGGACGAGGTGATCGAGGCCCTGGTCGAGGCGGGGGCCGAGGCGGGCCTCGACGACGCCGAGGTCGAGGCCACCGTCAGCTCGGGCCTCCAAGCCGGTCTCGACAACCCGAGGGAGCCCTGATGGGGGCGTCGAGCAACGGGACCAAGTCGGGGGGGTGGGCGCAGTATCGGCGGGTCAGGGTCCAGGTGAACGGCGATGGCGTCGACCGCGATGGTCTCGGTGAGCGCAGGAACGGCGATGACGACCGGACGGTCGGCGGCTTCTTGAGTTCGGGAACAGTGGCCAGGGCGAAGCAAGCGCAGCGCAAGGCCCAGGACGACCGCCAACAGGCCGAGACCGCAGGCTGGGACCCGTGGGACCTCGGCGAGGTGTTGTCGGGCAAGCACTCCCTTGTGAAGCCGAGCATCCTCGAGCGCACCGACGGCGAGTGTCTGTTCTACCCGGGGAAGGTCCACTGCATCTTCGGGGTGTCCGAGTCGGCCAAGTCCTGGCTGGCCCTGCACGCCTGCTCCCAGGAGCTCATGCGGGACGAGATCGTCTGGTACCTCGACTTCGAGGACGACGCCCACTCGGTGGTGGGGGACCGCCTTGTGGCCACGATGGGCGTGACCGACGACGTGGTGGTCGGTCAGTTCGCGTACTTCAACCCCGACGGCCCCGTGACAGATGCGGTGATCGATCACCTGCTCTCCCTCGAGGGCGACCCGCCGTCGCTGGTGGTGATCGACGGTGTCACCGAGGCGCTGGCGGCCAGTGGGCTCAGCTCGAACAGCAGCGAGGAAGTCGCCACCTTCCAGCGGTTGCCTAGTGCCCTCGCCCAGGCGGGAGCGGCGGTGGTGCTGATCGACCACCTCCCCAAGGACGCATGGGTAACGGAGATGAACCCGATCGGGTCCCAGCACAAGCGGTCGGGGATCTCGGTCCTGTACCGGGTGCTCCCTGTTGAGGACTTCGGACGGGGGCGGGCGGGCCGGGCGGTGGTGCGCGAATGCAAGGACCGCCCCGGCCACGTCAAACGACTCGGCGTGGCGGTCCCCTTCCCGGGCAGGACGGAGCTCGATCGGGTGGTGGCCGAGTTCGTGATCGACGACTCCGACGACGACGGCCAGCCGGTGATCGAGCTTCGCCCCCCAGGAAGACGTGAGCCGTGGAAGCCCGGCGGGCAGCTCAAAGAGGAGGTCAGCGAGCTGCTCGAGGCCAACTCGCCGCTTGGCTTCAACGAGATCAAGAAGGAGCTTGGCGGCAAGGAAGCCCACCTCCGCAAAGCCATCAAGGCACTGGTCGCAGATGAGTTCGTGAGGATCGAGATGTCGGGCCAGAAACACCTGCACCACTCCATGAAGCCCTACCGCTCCATGGATCACATTCCAAGACGTGGGGAGTGATGGGGGTGTCTCCCACTGTCTCCCTACCGTCTCCCGGCTTCGGTCAGCCGGACTGTCTCCCCGTCTCCCCCGCTATAGCAATAGCGGGGACGGGAGTCGGCTGTGGGCTACAGGCTTCAGCCGAACTGTCTCCCGACACATCAACACATCTTGGGAAGAGATCCGTGGCCCGCAACCGGGTCTTGGCCGGGGGCTGGTCGTGAGGCGTCATCGCCCCTCCCAGGGCTTGCAGCGTGCTTGCGAGAGTTCAGCCTCTGTGCCGGCCGATCCTGGTTGGAGCAGCGATAGCGACGGCCAGAAGTGCGAACGGCAGGCATGGCTCGGGTTGTTGGAGTTCATCGGCCCTTCCCCGGCCGGGACCCCTATGTGGCTCCCGACTGACTTCGGGCTCGCCGTTCTCCAGCTCGCAGACCAGAGCGACCACGACGCCATCACGGTGCTCGGCCTGACCGTCAGGCCCGAGGACTGGTTAGAAGCCAAGCGGATGGCCGAGGCCCTTGCCCTGCGCCTCGGGTTCTCGTGGTCACCACCAGACCGAGGCCCCAGCACATGACGGACGACCAGTCGCCGGCGCCCAGCCCTTGCACCAAGTCGAACACCCCAGCGCTCCGACCGGAGTGCGCCATCACACCACACAGGAGGAGAAGCACCCATGCACCACGATGACAACGACAGCCTCGATACGGCCGACGCCCCGCCGGGGACCCTGGACGAGGTCGCTGAAGTGCGGCGCGAGCTCGTTCGCAGGGGCCTGGTCGAGTTCGCCGGCACCTTCCACGAGGGGAAACCCCGTTGGAGGGTGACCCCGTTCAGCTTGGCCGTCACCGACATGGCCGAGGCGGGCGACGAGGAGGCGGCCGCCTTCCTCGAGCTGGCCACCTACACCGACGACCAGGAGGAGATCCTGCGCCGAGGCGATGCCCTGTCGACCCGCCTCGGCGTCCCGTGGAGCCCTGTCAGGACAGCGTGGTCCGAGCGATGACCCACGATCCGTCACCCAGTGGCCTGGACGTTGCACCCAAAGCGCAGGTCCACGCTTCCGGCCCCGACTGGCTGATCATCGGCTACTCGAGCCTCGACCCGTGCCCGAGTTGCGGCGAGGGCATGGCGGTGCCCGATCCGGGCTGGGCCGCCCCAGCTGCACCATCGAGGGCTGCGGGCAAGGAACGGCGGCCCCCGTCCCCGACCCTACGGCCCCCAGGACGAGTCTCGAGGCCCATGGAGAGGCGTTGGAGCGCTGGCTGAGCAGTTCGGCGCACGACATGTCTGGCCCGGGGCTACCTGGTCGACGCATCGGCCGTAGGCGACGCCCAGGATGCCGCTGAGGGCGATCTCGAGGCCGCCACCGCTGAGATGGTCGCCCTGGGCATCGAGAACCCCAACGACCCCAAACAGATACTGCAGGCGCTCGAGGACGCCGGTTGCGAGTTCGACCCCCGCTTCGCCAACGAGAAAGGCAGGCCGTCCACCACGAAGGTGGCCCTAGGCGAATACGCCGAGCACCAACCTCACCTCCAGCCGCTCACCACGGCGATAGTCACCTACGGGGTCGCCAAGCAGCGCAGCAACCACCTCCGGTCGATCGACGAGGCCATCGACCTCGGCCGGGTCCATCCCACGATCGACCCCCACTCGAGTGAGAGCGGCCGCATGTCGATGTCCGATCCGGCGTTGATGAATCTCCGCAGGGAACTGAGGGGAGTGCTCACGGCCGAGCCCGGCCACGTACTGGTACCGGCCGACTTCGACACCGTGGAGTGGCGGGTGGCTGCAGCCCTGTCTGGCGACAAAGAGCTCACGGCCCGGATCAAGGCAGGCACCGACCTCCACGCGGCGCTGGCGACCAAGCTGTTCGGCCCTGACTACACCGAAGGCGACCGGGAGCTGGCGAAGACCATCTCCTTCCAGGTCCTCTACGGGGCAGGACCGAATGGGATCGCCAAGGACACCGGCCTGAACCGCCGCGAGGCTGAACGCCTGCTAGACGACATCTGGGACGCCTACAAGCAACTCAAGAGGTATGACCGGCGTGTGCGGGCTCAACGGTCCATGCTCACGCCATACGGACGCACCATCCCCGCAGCCGATGAGCCCTTCAAGAACCTCAACATGGTCGTCCAGGCCACCGCCCGGGACCTGCTGGTCCACGCCCTGTGCCGGCTGGCCGACCTCGGCTGGGCCGACAACGTGTGGATGCTGCTGCACGACGAGATCATCCTGCAGGTTCCCGAGAAGGACGCCGGCGACGCTGTGGAGGCGCTGAACGAGGCCATGAACCTCGACCTACTGGGCGTACCGATCTCGGCGATCGGCGAGGTACTGGGGCGGCAGTGGCGATGACTCACCACGACGTGATGTCGGCGGCGGGGGCATCCCGAGCGAAACCAACACCCGCTGCACGACCGTGCGGCTTCACGAACAAAGGAGTACGCAAATGCCACTGAGCAGGAAGCAACGCGACACCGTCTCGGCCGTGCGCACCATCTGGGAGCGGTACGTCAGGGAGTTCGTGGTCCCAGGCGGTGAACCGGTCGACCCGGTTCATCTCCGGGCGTTCCTCGCCAACCTCAATGACGGCGACCTCATGACGATGGCCCAGGGCATGTCCCTGATGATCAGCGACCGGGCCGAGCAGGAACTCCAGTTCTTGACAGGTTGTGCCGAGGTGCACCGAGCAGCGGTTCGGCTCATCGAGAGCACCGGCACCATCAACGTCGCTGAGGCTGTTCGCGTCGTCGACGGGCTGGATACGGACGCCGAGGTCGACGAGTACCGGATCGCCGATGTGCTCGACCGATACCTCCCCGAGGATGCCACCACCGCACCGACCGGCCGCATCTGGTCATCCCGCGAAGTCCTGTTCTTCATCGAGCTGGAGTCCGCCGAAGCGGCAGGGCTGTGAGGCTTTCGCGGACGCCCTGCACCACTCTGGGCAACCGATGACGGACGACCTGCCGTTCGTTCACCACGAGGGTCCGATCATGTACGTGGTGGAGCACACCGGCTTCGATCGCCGCACGGTGGAGACGGTCCTCGAGATCGAGTTCGAGTACATGGTCGCCGTCGGGATCGTTGGCCCACTGGAGGACCTCGAAGGTATCCCCGTCCAGGGCTGGGCTCATCAGTTCCGGTGGTACCAGCCGGGCGAACTCGATGGCGCGCCACGGAGCATTGACTGCTGGCGAATCGCCGAGGATGTCGAACGCATGACGGGTATCGACGCATTGGTGGCCAACGAGGTGCTGAACGTCGAGGGCGAGTACCTGACGATGCGCGGCTTGTAGAAGGGCCTTTCGTCTGCGCGCTCGAGTGACTACCCGGAGCAGCGCCGAGGGTCCTTGCACAGCGCCTCCCGCTTTTGCACCTTGCAAGTAGCAACCAGTTGGAGGTGGCTCACATGTATGGCCTCACCCCAGCCGAGCGATCGATGCGGGCACGGATCGCAGCGCACTCCTTACACACTCAGCGCGACAGCAGGGAGCTCACCGCGCCGGCCCGGAAGGCGTTCGCCGACAGCTTCGAGCGCAAGGTCGACCCGGATGGTGTGCTCGAGCCGGCCGAACGTCGCCGTCGTGCCGAGCACGCTCGCAAGGCGCACTACACGGCTATGGCGCTCAAGTCGGCGCAGGTCCGCCGCCGGCGACGGGAGTAGCTATGAGCGCGGCGAGTTCGGCCTAGGGCGTACATCCAACCGCTACCGCACGTCAGGCGAAGGGGTCCACGTAGACGCCGATGGTGTCGGTCTCGGTGAACCCGTACACGACCTGCAGCGTCATGAGGACCTGGTCGCAGGCGTCAGCCAATCGGTCGACGGGCCACGTACGGGTGTGGTTGCGGGGTTGGATCTCGTCGTCACGGCCAGGTCGGGCACCGGGTCGGCCCAACCGAGGCGTCGCAGCTCGGCAGACGGGAGTGGCCGGCCGGGGTACTGCCCGCCGCTCCTCGGAGCAAGAAAACGTGGCGCAAAGCGTCGAATCGGAGCGTTCTATCGACTCCAACGGTGAACTCGCCACCTGACCGAAGACGGAACTCATGGACGAGCAGTTGTACATAGCGTGCCCGGCGGACGGAACTTCGGCGCATGGCGAATGGCTGACCTGGCGGCGAATCCGGGTCGTTGTGCCGACCGCTTCCGGTGACCTCGGCAACGGACCCGGGCATCGGCAGCTGTGGGCCGCTCCGATGTGCGTTCATAGCGTCCGCGGCCATGGACATCGCAGAACGCCCCCCGCCAGCTCAGGCGATCGTGGAACCCCCTGAGAGGCGTCTGGGTGCCCCCTCAGGGGACGCAGGCCACGAGAGGCGTCCCACAACATCATGCCCGTCGTGCGGGCCGCTCCGAGGGGCCGTGACGGGTTGTCGCCGGGTGGCGGTCAAGGTCGGGCCCACCAGGCCATCAGGCGGGCGCTCACGACGGGTGGCGAGCCCACAGCCCGGGCCAACTAATCGGCGCCCCAGTGAAAGCTCCCCAGCACCTGGGTGACGAAGCAGATGAGAGGCACCACCAGCGCTCGCTTCCCCCACGGACCCGCTGCGAGGACGGCGGCCAAGACGATGACTCACCGACCCTGCGCAGGTAGAGGGGCGTGGTGAGGCCCCCACCTTCGCGACGAGGCGGGCCTCCAGGTGGTGCTCCCGACGGGGGCGTCGACCAACGGGCTCGACAACGGCGCCATACGAAAGCCCAGCAGGGTGCGCAGGCGCGCCCGACTCCTCGTCGATGCCGTGAGCCCCGGAGAAAGAATGGGCGCCCCGTGAATGGCTCCCCGCCACCCCACAGAGAAGGAGAGAGCGGGGCACCGTGGTGCCACGCATGGCGCCTACCCCCGTTGCGCTGGGCGCCGTGCGGCCTTGTGTGGGCCACATGTATCGGTATTGCGGGGGCAGCCGACGGGCGTCGCTCGGAGCACACGGGGCGCCGCCTTCCTGGTGAGCCCACGCACGGCCGTCGGCGCCGTTCCTGGGGCGCCGAACCTTCGCCAAGGTCGAAGTCCCCGAGCGGACCAGAGGAGCGAGCATCAACGCCCCGGACGCTGCTGGGATGGGCGTAGGGCCGCCCGTGCCTGTTCACCAGAACCGTTGACCGGTCACCGGGGGTACGGAGCGCACCAGCCGCCCCCGAGAGCTGGCATCGGTGCTGTACCAATCCGGAAGTCCTTCGCTCCGACTTGGCGTCGGGCGCCCAGCGTCAGGAACCCTCTGCCGCCCGGAACCCCTGCAAACACGGGGAGCCGCCGGGGTGGTAGCGACCCCAACGGCGAGCGGCTGAGCGGGAAGCCCAGCCATGCCGCCACAGCCACCGTTTGGCCCTCGAGCAGTACTCGACCGGTCAAGCCCTATCCGGTTGACCGGTGCCTGCCCGGTGCCGAGCGTGTAGATCGCCCTGGTCGTCGACCTGTACTCCGTCTCCGGCCACCGACCTGACCCGTCCGTGACCTGGCCGAGCAGGGCCGAGGAACTTGACGGGTCAATGGCGGGTTGGCCGAGATGGGTCCGAGGGTCGATCGGCTCTACATACCCGGGTGGTCCGGCGCGACGCTCGGAGTGAGTTGTCGTTCGGCGTCAACTCAGGGACTTGAGGTGCGGAACATGGAACGCAGCGACAGGCGAGCGTCGGGGGGACGAGACACACGTCGGCGGGTTGCGGCGGTGGCACTGATGGGGGTATTCGTGCTCTTGCTCACAGCGTGCCTCGGGGATGGCACGTACCGGGTCGGGTACGGTCCAGGGCAGTTCAGGCCGGGGGCGACGTACAGCACCGCAGGCGGCGAGGGGTTGACCACGCTCACCGAGAGCTCCCCAGACCTGCTCACTGAAATTCCCCACCTCTG
>OBLX010000027.1_pt1 | contig 76246 bp, 62 predicted proteins | sample 1519811 | NCBI WGS metagenome assembly OBLX01 (sample SAMEA3991476, study PRJEB22521) | metagenome | biome: anthropogenic terrestrial biome; feature: sewage plant; material: surface water | place: Sweden | collected 2012-09-26
CGCCCGTCGGGCCGCCGCCGCCCGTCGGGCCGCCGCCGCCCGTCGGGCCGCCGCCGCCGGTCGGGCCCTCGCCGCCGAAGATGCGGTTGAGGCCGTTGTAGCCGAGGACCAGGCTGATGATGGAGTTGTCCTCGGTGCTGCCGATGTAGGGCCGGCTCGAGGCGGGGACGAGCGCGACGATGGCGATCCACCAGCCCGCGGAGACCAGGACGGTCACCGCGGCGAGGGCCAGCTGCCACAGGCGCTTGCCCAGCTTCGGGGGGCCGAAGAAGAGGTAGACGGCGACGAAGGCGGGCAGGACGACGAGGGCTTGGAGCATCTTCGTCTCGAAGGCCAGGCCGACAAGGGCGGCGGACAGGATCAGCCAGCGGGTGTGCCCCGTCTTGAGGGCGATCCAGATGGCCCAGGCGCTGCCGAGGCCGAGCAGGGTCAGCAGCGCGTCCGGGTTGTTGTACCGGAACATGACCACTGCTACGGGCGTGAGGGCGAAGCCGAGGGCGGCGAGGTGGGCGGCCACGTTGCCCATCCACTCCCGCACGATGCGGTGGACGATGAGCACCGAGGCGACGCCGGCGGCGGCCTGGGGCAGGAGCATCGACCAGGTGCTGAAGCCGAAGACCCGGGCCGAGAGGGCCATGACCCACAGCGAGGCGGGCGGCTTGTCGACGGTGATGAAGCTCCCGCTGTCGATCGAGCCGTAGAAGAAGGCCTTCCAGCTCGTGCTCATGGCCTTGACCGCGGCCGAGTAGTAGTCGTTGGCCACGCCCGCGGAGCCGATGCCCCACGTGTAGAGGCCGGCGGCGACGAGGGCGATGGCGATGGTGATCCAGCCCGACCGGGTCGGCGCGTGGAAGCGGTCGCGCCACGGCGAGCCCGAAGCGGTGGGGAGCGGGGGCTCGGCCGGCGGCGGCGTGTCCGGGTGGTCGCCGCCGTGGGCATCACCGCCGACGTTGCCGGGCGCCCATTCGTCGGAGCGGGGTTTGTCGTCGGCGAGGGCGGGGGGAGCGTCGGTCACGGTCATGGCGGTGGAGTCCTCGGATCAGTGTCAGTCGGGTTCAGGTGGGCGGTCGGCGGTCGCTGTGGGGGGGGGTCGGACGTCGATCAGCTGCTGGCAGTCGTGGTGTCGGCCTGGCTCGACGGCGTGGCCGCGGTGGCGGTCGCCGTGCTCGAGCTGGTGTCCGACGAACTGGTGTCGGTCGAGCTCGTGTCGGTCGAGGCGAAGGAGTTGCCGGCGGTGCTCGACGTGTCGGTCGAGCTCGTGGCGCTCGAGTCCGTGCTCGTGGCCGAGGAGCTGGTGTCGGCGGTCGCGGTGGTCGAGCTGTCGCTGCTCGACACGGTCGCTGTCGCCGCCGAGTCGGCGCTCTCGACCGCGGTGGCGCTGTAGGCCATGCCGCCCACCATGAGAACGGCGGCGGTGGCGCTGACCGCGGTGGCGGCCCGGCGGGCCCGCTTGGCGGGGTGCCGGCGCTTGCGCTTGGGGCCGTGGCTGCGGGCCGGGGGGAGCTGGTCCGCCGCCCGGGAGGCCGGGGCGGCGGCGGAGGCCGGGTTGGTGGGGGCGGGGTGTCGTTCCATGACCTCATGGTCGGCCTCGATCCTTGGAGCTTCCTCAGTGCCCCCTAGGACCTCCCCGAGACTTGCGAGACTGGTGCCGTGCGTCGCTTGGGCCTGCTCGGGGGGATGTCGTGGGAGTCGTCCGTCGAGTACGAGCGCCTCATCAACGAGGCGGTGCGCGACCGGGTCGGCGGGGTGGCGTCGGCCGACCTGCTCGTCCGCTCGTTCGACTTCTCGGTGATCGAGGCGCTCCAAGCCGCCGGGCGCTGGGACGACGCCGGCGTGCTCCTGGCCGACGCCGCCGGCCACCTCGTGCTCGGCGGCGCCGAGGGCATCGTCATCTGCACCAACACCATGCACCGGGTGTACGACCAGGTTGCTGCTGCCGTGGCGCCCGTGCCCGTGCTCCACATCGCCGACCCGACCGCCGCCGCCATCGAGGCCGCCGGCGTGCGGTCGGTCGGCCTGCTCGGCACCCGCTTCACCATGGAGCAGGGCTTCTACGTCGACCGCCTCCGCGAGCGCCACGGCCTGGAGGTGCTCGTGCCCGACGAGCCCGACCGCACCCTCGTGCACGACGTCATCTACGACGAGCTCGTGCAAGGGGTGCTCTCGCCGTCCTCCCGGGCCGCCTTCCAGTCGGTCGTGGGTCGCCTCGTCGACCGGGGCACCGAGGGCATCGTCGCCGGCTGCACCGAGATCGAGCTGCTCCTCGCCCCCGCCGACGTCCCCGTGCCCTGGTTCCCGACCACCCGCCTCCACGCCGACGCCGCGGCGGCGTTCGCCCTCAGCGACTGAGGCCGGGCCGCCGTCGAGCGCGGGTGCTGCGAGCGCCACCGGAACGAAGGTGGTGGCGCCCGCATGGGCGCAGGTTGCGCTCGACCCGGCATCGCCCGATCCGAAGGACCCGAGCTGGTTCCTCCTCGGCGGACGTGTGGTGTGCCCCATTTACCGCCAAGGCGCGCGCTACCCCTTGACGGACTATCGGCGCGCGGTCGACTTTGCCGGTCGATACGACGTGGCATCGGCCTCCGTCGATCCGGAGCGCGTGCTCACGCTCACGGGGTAGGTCGGGTTTCGACCGCCGGTTGACGTTCTTGCCGGTGGGTGCCGCTGCCTCAGCAGCGGCTGGGTTGTCGCTCGGCGGGGGGAGCGGCGGTGATCCACGGGTCCTGCGGCCCATCGGCGGGGCGTCGGGGGCCTCGCTTGATGCGGGGGTCGTGGGTGAAGGTGCGGCCGTCGGGGGCGGTGGCGGTGATGTGGCCGGTCGACAGGTCGCGGTCGAGGGCCCAGCCGCGGTTGTGGATGAGGACGTGGTGGCGGCGGCACAGCAGGACGCCGCGGTCGAGGTCGGTGTCGCCGTGCTCCGCGTCCCAGAAGTCGAGGTGGTGGGCGTCGCACCACTGGGGTGGGCGGTCGCACCCGGGGAACGCGCAGCCGCCGTCGCGGCGGGCCATGGCCCGGCGTTGCGCCCGGTTGAACTGGCGGGCTTGGCGGCCGGCGTCGATGACTTCGCCCTCGGCGTCGAGGATGAGCCGACCGACCGGGCTGTCACACAGGAGCCGCTCCGCGTCGGCGACCGACAGGGGGCGCCGGTCGATGGTGCAGTGGTTGCGGGCGAGGTCGTGGGGGAGACGGTCGGCGGGGAGGAGGAACTCGGCGAAGCGGTGCCGGGCGAGGGTGGCGAGATCCACGCTGACGTCCGCGGTGGTGGCGGGGGCGGCGCCGTCCGCGCCGCGGAGGTGACGCCGGCAGAGGTCGGCGAGGGCGTCGTGGCCGCGTTGGTGGGCGGTGCGGGGCCCGTCGGGGGCGTCGAGGGGGTCGGGGGGTGCGAGGTCGTTGCAGCAGCGTTCGAACAGGGCGCACAGTTCGGGGTCGATGAGCCCGACGGGGACACCCCAGCCGTCCATGAGCTTGCGGATCCCGAACCCGCGGTCGCCGTCGTGGCGGGGCGGGCGGTCGTCGACGGCGTTGGCCCAGCCGGCCATGACCGCGGCGAAGTCGGTGGGGTTCATGTCGCGGGCCGAGTCCACCAGCGAGTCCTTGCAGATGTCGAACTCGGTCTCGTGGTGGTGCGCGGCTTTGGCCATCGCGGTGACGTGCGCGCACGTCAGGTCGCCGGCTACGAGCCGACGGCCCCCACCCGGCCCGGTCCTCACCGGCCAGCCCGCCCACGGCCGCGTCGGTGTCGGCGTCGGGATCGGGATCGGCGGCGGGATCGGGATCGGCGGCGGGATCGACCATGCCCCTGTTCTCACCGGGGGGTGTGACGAATAGGAGAGGCCCGCGGCTGCGTCTGCGCGCCGAGGGGGGCGTTGGCTGTTGCGCCCGCTGCGACCCCTGGTGGCAGAGGATCAGTGTCGTCGGTGTCGTATCCGCGGCGCCGACGGTGCCCTAACCTCACCGCTTCGATCGTCGAGCGAGGGAGCGGGCGGAACATGGGTGGGACCGACGGCCAGATGGCCTGGGACCTGTACCGGGAGGTCCACAAGGGGCTGCGCTACGCCCTCTTCGGGGTGACCGCGCAGGCGGGGCGGACCGACGCCGGCGACGACGCCGGCGTGGCGGCGCTGGTCGAGGAGTGGGGGACGGTCCGGTTCCTGCTCGACGGCCACCACGCCCACGAGGACACCTACGTCGACGCCCTTGTCCAGGCCCACGCCGCCGACCTGAGCGACGAGCTCGAGGCGGGGCACCGCACCAGCGACGAGGCCATCGCCGCGCTCACGGCCGCCGCCGGCGCCCTCGCGGTGGCCCCCGCCGCCGACCGCTGGCCGCTCATCCGGGCCTTCTACCTCGACCTCGCCGACTTCACCGCCCTTTACCTCACCCACCTGCGCTTCGAGGAGGACCGGGTCATGCCCGCGCTGAACGCCGGGATGAGCGACGACGAGCTGGCCGAGGTCACCGGCATCATCCGCGGCAGCGTGCCCCCGCCGGACATGTGCGTCTTCATCCGCTCCATGGTCCCGGCCATGGACCTCTCCGAGCGGGTCGACATGCTCGGCGGCATGCACCAGGGCGCCCCACCCGAGATCTTCGAGCTCTTCCGCGCCGCCGCCGAAGGCTGCCTCAGCGAGGCCGACTACCGCGCCGTCGCCGACGCCGCCGGCTTCTGACCCGGCCAGGTCGCCGAATTCCTTGGTGAGAAACCCCGCATATGGGGGTTTCTCACCAGGAAATCCTGGGATTGACTCGGCGTGAGACCTCAGCGCCCGGGTGACCGCTGGCGGCCACCCGCCGTTCACGTCGGCTGGCTACCGTCGCGGTGCCGCGAGCGAGTCGAGGGGTGACGGTGGACGACGAATACCGGGCAGCACGGGAACGGGAGCGCCGGCGGGCGCGCCAGGCCAAGGTCGACCTGTCCCGCCGCCGGTTCCTCAAGGGGGCCGGGGCCGGCGCCGCCGCGCTGGCCGTCGGCGCCTGGGGCACCGGGATCGGCGCCGCCTCCGCCGCCACCCGGCGCCGACCCCTCGCCCTCGGCGCCCGTCCGAACGCCGCCCTGCCCGCGGGCGTGGACACGATGCCCCAGGTCGAGCACGTGATCATCTACATGCAGGAGAACCGGTCGTACGACCACTACTTCGGCATGCTCGGCCGCGGTGACGGCTTCACCCTGGACGGCGCCGGCAACCCGACCAACGCCAACCCCGACCCTGACGGCAACCCTGTCACCGTGTTCAAGAGCGAGGTCCTCTGCGACGACGTGCCGGGGGCCGGCCAGAGCTGGAACGACACCCACCGCTCCATCAACGGCGGCACCATGGACGGCTTCGTCACGGTGGCCGACGGCGGCCCGGGCTCGATGCAGTACTTCGAGGATGACGTCCTGCCCTTCTACTGGGGCCTCGCCGAGACCTTCGTGCTGTGCGACCGCTGGTTCACCTCGGTGCCCTGCCAGACCTACCCGAACCGCCGCTACCTCCAGGCGGCCACGTCCGTGGGCATCGTGAGCACGGACCTCGACGAGGTGCTGGCCACGCCCAGCGCCCCCAACGGGGTGATCTGGGAGCGCCTCGACGCCCACGGCATCTCGTGGAACGACTACGCCTACGACCTCGCGGACATCCTGCTGTTCCCCGAGTACGGCCTGGCCCACAAGGACCGCATCAAGACCATCAACGACTTCCTCGTCGACTGCGCCCGCGGCACCCTGCCCCAGGTCAGCATCGTCAGCCCCGGCCACACCGCCTACAGCGAGGAGCCGCCGGCCGACCTCCGCAACGGCGAGGCCTACACCGCCGCCCTCGTCAACGCGGTCATGCACGGCCCAGCGTGGGAGCGCACGGTGATGTTCTTCACCTACGACGAGCACGGCGGCTACTACGACCACGTGCCCCCGCCGCCGGCGGTGAAGCCCGACAACATCGCTCCGCGCATCGACCTGGCGACCGACGAGCCCGGCACCTTCGCCGAGTACGGGCCGCGCGTGCCCGGCTTCGTCATCTCGCCGTTCGCCAAGCGGGACTACGTGTCGAGCGTGGTACACGACCACACCTCGATCCTCAAGTTCCTCGAGACCAAGTTCAACCTGGCGCCGATGACCCATCGGGACGCCGCCGCCGACGACCTGCTGGACACCCTCGACTTCGCCGATCCCGGCTTCCTCGATCCCCCCGAGCTGCCGGCGCCGAGCCTGCCCCGCAGCGGCAGCCTGTGCGACCCGGTGCCGTACCCCCAGACCGAGCCGGTGTTCGCCGCGCCGCCCGCCGAACCCGTCCCGGCGGCGCCGAGGTTCACCGGCTGAGCCGTCCTTGCCCGACCGGATGGGCGGCGGGCACCCCCGGCTCAGGCGACGGGAGGGGTGGCGTCGACGCGGTCGGGGAGCGTTGCGGTGCCGAGGAAGGCGCCGAAGCCCTCGGTGGACTGCACCCGGCCGTCGCGGTCGAGGCACATGGCCTCGGCGCCGGTGCCGCCGAGCAGGTCGAAGGGGTGCTCGCTGCCCCGAAGCAGGACGGCCTTGGCCAGGATCTCGGCCCGCCAGCCCTCGGTGGCGACGACGGTGACGAGGGTGAGGTCGCTGGTGGACGGCCGCCCGGTGCCGGGGTCGATGAGGTGATGGCGCTCCTCGCCGTCGACGGTCCAGTGCCGCTTGAGGGTGGTGGAGGTGACCATCGCGCCGTCGAGCAGACCGACCAGCGCGATGGGCTCGTCCAGCCAGGGGTGGTCGATGCCGACGGTCCAGCCACCGCCCTCACCCGGGCCGGTGCCCCGCACCCGTAGGTCGCCGCCGACGTTCACGCACACGCCGGCGGCACCGGCCGCCAGCAGCTCGCCGGTCACGAAGTCGGCGGCCAGGCCCTTGCCGATGCCGCCGGGGTCGAAGCCGGTGCCCTCGGGGAGGCGCACGCGGTTGCCGTCCACTTCGATGTCGCCGGCGCCGTGCAGCAGGCGGCTGATGCCCGAGCGGCCGGGCGTGGCGGCGAGGGCGTCGAAGGTGCGGTCGTACCCGGCCCGGATCATGTCGCCCAGCACGGTGGGGTCGAAGGAGGCGCCGCTGATGCGCCAGGCCTCGACGGCGCGACGCACGAGGATGGCGGTCTCCTCGCTCACCTTCACCCATTCGCCGGCCCGCTCGGTCAGTTGGGTGACCTCGCTGTCGGGCTGGAAGCGGCTCCACAGCGACTCGAGGTGGTCGAGGCGCTGTTGGGCGTGGTCGAGCAGGGACTCGTCGGCGCGGCGCTCGACCGCGTCGCCGGCGTCGTCGTCGGCCCCACCCACCACGATCACATGGGCGTCGCTGCCCATCACCCGGAACCGCCGCTCGGCCATGCCGGCCCGTTCCACGGGAGCGTCGGAGGTGGTCATGTCAGGCGGTGGCGTCGCGGGGGAGGCGGAGGCTGTAGCCGACGCCGCGCACGGTGTGGATGAGGGGCGGGTCGACGTGGTCGACCTTCTGGCGCAGGTAGGAGATGTAGGTCTCGAGGACGCTGGCGTTGCCCTCGAAGGTGTAGTCCCACACGTGCTCGAGGATCTGGTTGCGGGTGAGGACCCGGCGCGGGTTCGAGAGCAGGTAGTGGAGCAGCTTGTACTCGGTGGGGGTGAGGTCGACAGGCCGGCCGGCGCGCCACACGTCGCGGGTCTCCTCGTCGAGCTCGAGGTCGGCGTAGGTGAGCTTCGTGCCGCCGGCGCGGACGCCAGAGGTGCGCCGCAGCACCGCCTTCACCCGCTCGACCAGCTCTTCGATGCTGAAGGGCTTGGTGACGTAGTCGTCGCTGCCGAGGCGCAGGCCCTCGACCTTGTCGGCGGTGGTGTCGCGGGCGGTCAAGAAGATGATGGGGATGCGGGTGCCGGCGCCCTCGACCTGGCGGAGGCGGCGTGCCACCTCGAAGCCGTCGAGCTCGGGCATCATCACGTCGAGGACGATGAGGTCGGGCCGCACCTCCTCGACCTTGGCCAGGCCCTCCCGGCCGTTGGCCGCCCGCACGACGTCGAAGCCGTTCATGCCGAGCCCCATCGAGAGCAGCTCGGTGATGTGCTCCTCGTCGTCGACCACGAGGATCGTGGACTGGCCGCCGCTGTCGCTCACGGACGCCACCGTAGATGGGGCGAGGGGCGCGGTCGACGTTCTCGCCGGCATTCTCAGCGAACTCCCAGGTTCGACCGAGGTTGCGCCAAGCGCCGGCGCCGAACCTGCGTCCATGACCGACATCGCCAGTCCCGCCGCCCGCCGCCCGGTCGACCCGAACGCCGCCGACCTCCGCTCGGCCGACCACCACCCGGCCCACCCCCGCCACGTCGACACCACCGCCTCATCCACCGCCTCCGGACGCGCCGCCCAGGCCGCCCGCGCCCACCACCCCAGTTCGGGCGTCCCCGGCGTGGTGCCCGACCTCGACCTGCTGTCGGTCCTGGCCAGCGACCAGCGCCGCCGCGCCGCCGTGGTCGAGATCGTCGTGCCCGTCTACAACGAGGAGCCGGGCATCGAGGCGTCGATCCGCCGCCTCCACCGCTACCTCACCGACGAGTTCCCCCTCCCGTGGCTCATCACGGTGGCCGACAACGCCAGCACCGACCGCACGTGGCCCGTCGCCTGCCGCCTCGCGTACGAGCTCGAGGGCGTGCAGGGCGTCCACCTCGAGGCCAAGGGTCGCGGTCGGGCGCTGCGGGCGGCGTGGACGGCCAGCCCCGCCCCGGTGGTCGCCTACATGGACGTCGACCTCTCCACCGACCTCGATGCGCTCCTGCCCCTCGTCGCCCCGCTGGTCTCGGGCCACAGCGACGTCGCCATCGGGACCCGTCTCGCCGCCGCGTCGCGCATCGTGCGGGGCCCGAAGCGCGAGGCCATCTCCCGCAGCTACAACCTGCTGCTGCGGGCCACCCTCCACAACGGGTTCTCCGACGCCCAGTGCGGCTTCAAGGCCGTGCGCACCGACGTGGCCCGGGCCCTGCTGCCCCTGGTCGAGGACCAGGGCTGGTTCTTCGACACCGAGCTGCTCGTCCTCGCCGAGGCCAACGGCCTGCGCATCCACGAGGTGCCGGTCGACTGGGTGGACGATCCGGACTCGCGGGTCGACGTGGTCAGCACCGCACGGGACGACCTCCTCGGCATCTGGCGGATGCTCATGCGCACGGCCCGGGGCGAGGTCACCCTCACCGCCGGCCTGCCGGCGCCGACGCCCGGCGGCCTCGACGCCGCCCGGCCCACCCTTGGCGCCCAGGCCGTGCGCTTCGCCTCCATCGGGCTGGTCAGCACGTTCGTGTTCGCCGTGCTGTACGCCCTGCTCTTCGGGGTGCTCGGGTCGGTCGGGGCGCTGTTCGTGGCGTTCGGCCTCTGCTCGGCGGTCAACACAGCCGCCAACCGGCGGCTCACCTTCTCCCTGTCCGGGCGCAGCGAGCGCAGCCGCCACGTCCTGGCCGGCGCCGCCGTGGCCGCCTTTCCCCTCGTGCTCGACCTCGCCGCCCTCGGGGCCTTGGCCGCCGCCGGCTTCACCGGCCTGGGCGCCCAGCTTCTGGTGCTCACCCTCGTGAACGGCGTCGCCGCCGTCGCCCGCTTCCTGCTCCTGCGCCGCTGGGTCTTCCGCCCCGCCGGCGCCGCCGCGATCCCGATCGACCGATGACCCTGACCGCTCCGTCGCCCGCCGCCGAGGTCCCGCCGCCGCGCCCCGCCCGAGGTGGAGGAGAGCGCCTCAGGGATCCGGCGGCGCTCGCCTCCACCGCCGGTGCCTCCGGGACAGGCGCCGCCGTGACGGGCCTGCGCCGGCGGGTCGACGGGGCGCTGGACCGCCTCGGCCTCGGCCACCTGGCCCACCGGGTGTGGCAGTTCGTCCGCTACGGGGCGGTGTCGCTCATCGCCACCCTCACCAGCCTCACCGTGCTCGGCGCCCTCGTCGCCACCGCCACCCTGACGCCCGGATGGGCCAACATCGTCGCCACCGGCGTGGGCACCGTCCCCTCCTTCGAGCTCAACCGCCGCTGGGTCTGGGGCAAGACGGGCCGGCGCTCGCTGGCCGCCGAGGTCGTGCCCTTCTGCGTGCTGTCCTTCGCCGGCCTCGCCCTCTCGACCCTGCTCGTCAGCACCGTCGGGCAGTGGGCGGCCGGCGCCGGCCTCGACACCTTCTGGCGCACGGCCGCCGTCGAGGTCGCCAACCTGGCCGCCTTCGGCTCACTGTGGATCCTCCAGTTCCTGGTGCTCGACCGGGTGCTCTTCGCCCGCCGCTCGCCGTCACCCACCCCGACGCCGGCCACCCCGTCCTCGCGGCGGAGCGCGGTCTCGGGCCTCTCGCCGCGCCGAGGCCAGGGCACTTCGGTCGGTGTCGACCGCGCCGTCGCCCTCGACGTCGGCTCCGACATCGGTGAGGGGGTGGCCAATGATGCGTGCCACCACCCCCGGCTCGCCGTGCCCGCCTCGGCGGGCGTCGCGGCATGATGGCGTCCCCGGCAGGGATCGAGGCGCCTGCGTCTTCCCAACGCCTCGCCGGCACCGCACCGAGCGTTCCGCGGGACGCCGGCGACGTCCTCGGTCCATCCGTGGCGCCGCAACCGGCGCCGGTCTCGCCGCCGGTGCGCCGATCGGTCAGGATCTGGGACGTGAGCGGCGCATCCCGGAACCACGCCGGCCGACCGTGACCCTCCGCGCCCGACTCACCCTGGGCCTCACCCTGCTGGCGACGGTCGGCCTGGTCACCTTCGGGGTCGTCACCTACTCCCTCTACGCCCGCTCGCGCTATGAGCAGGTCGACGACCAGCTGCGCTCGTCGGTCACGCCGATCACCCTCACCATGGCCAATCAGGCCGGCGGTGAGGCCGGCGGCATCGACGTCGACGGCGACGGGCGCACCGGCGGCCAGTTCGGCTCGCTGCCCGGCACCAACGATCCGGGCGACCCCAACCGGCCGCAGCCCCAGGTGGTCGCCCCCACCGGCACCTACGGCGAGCTCCAGGACGCCGACGGCACGGTGATCGCCAGCGTCCAGCTGTCGGACGACTACGCCCAGCCCGACATCCCCGACGACGTCGACGTCTCGAACGGGAGCCAGATCTTCGAGACCGGTTCGGTCGAGGGCGGCACCCGCTGGCGGGTGTTCGCCGGCCGGGTCGACGGACAGTCCGGGCTGGTCACCATCGTGGCCATCCCCCTCGACGAGGTGGACCAGTCGCTCCACCAGCTGATCCTCATCGAGACCGTCGCCGGCGTGACCTTGCTGGTCCTGTTGGCCGGCGGTTCGTGGCTCATCCTCCGGCGGGGCCTGCACCCGCTCGAGCGCATGGCCACCACGGCCCGCACCATCCGGGCCGGCGACCTGCACCAGCGGGTCGAGCCCGCCGACGACCACTCCGAGGTCGGTGAGCTGGGCCTCGCCATCAACACCATGCTCGAGGACCTCGAGGTGGCCTTCGCCGAGCGCGACGCCACCGAGCGCAAGCTGCGCCAGTTCCTCGCCGACGCCTCGCACGAGCTGCGCACCCCGCTCACCTCCATCCAGGGCTTCGCCGAGCTGTTCCGCCTGGGCCAGGACAGGCCGGTACCAGCACAGGACATCGACCTCCCGGTCATCCTGCGCCGCATCGAGGAGGAGTCGGCCCGCATGAAGACCCTCGTCGAGGACCTGTTGATGCTGGCCCGCCTCGACGAGACCCGAGAGATCGAGTCCGCCCCCGTCGACCTCGCCGTGCTCGCCGCCGACGCCTGCAGCGACGCCGTGGCCGCCGCTCCCGACCGCAAGGTCACCCTCGACGCCCCCGACCCCGCCGTCATCAAGGGCGATCGCGACCAGTTGCGCCAGGCCATCGCCAACCTGGTCACCAACGCCATCAAGCACACGCCCGACGGCTCGTCCATCGACGTCGGCGCCCACGTGGTCGGCGACCGGGCGGTGGTGACCGTGCGCGACCACGGGCCCGGCATCGCCGGCGAGGACGCCGAGCGGGTCTTTGACCGCTTCTGGCGGGCCGACGAGTCACGCGTCGGCAACGGCGCCGGCCTCGGCCTGTCCATCGTGGCCGCCATCGCCACCGCCCACGGCGGCGAGGCCTCGGTCGAGAACGTCCCCGCGGCCGACGGCGGCGGCGCCCGCTTCACCCTCCGCCTCCCCCGCTGACCCTGCCGGCGCCGGCGGGCCGGCAGAGCCACCGGTTCTCAGGTGATTCCCAGGTGGGGCCGAGGGCGGTCTGATCGGAGGGGATGAGGATCGGCAGATGGCCCTCACCCTCGACGCGCCGCCGCCGGCGATCCCCGATGACCCGGAGCGGGAGCCGACGCCCGCGGACGCACCGCCGGACCGGGGCCGCCTCCGCCGGCCGCCGGCGGGGCTCGTGGTGGTGACCCTGGTCTCGTTCGCGCTCAACGCCTGGGCGCTGAGCCTCAACGGCCTGGGCAACCAGTACTACGCCGCCGCCACGCGCTCGATGACGACGTCGTGGTCGAACTTCTTCTTCGCCTCGCTCGACCCCGGCGGGTTCATCACCGTCGACAAGCCGCCGGTGGCGCTGTGGATCGCGGCCCTGTCGGCGCGGGTGTTCGGGGTGAACAGCTGGAGCCTGCTGCTGCCCGGCGCCCTCGCCGGTGCCGCCGCGGTGGCGCTGCTCTGGTGCATCGTGCGGCCCCGGTTCGGGACCGTGGCGGCGACGGTCGCCGGCCTCGTCCTCGCCCTCAGCCCGGTGAACGTGGCCGTGAACCGCCTGAACATCCCCGAGCCCTTCCTCATCCTGTTCCTCGTCGCGGCGGCGTGGGCCATCCTCCGCTCTGTCGACGACGAGCGCCACTGGGTGCGCTGGGTCCTCGTGGCGGGCGCGTTCGTCGGGCTCGCCTTCAACACCAAGATGCTGGCCGCCTACATCCCCGGGCCGGCCCTCGCCCTTGCCCTCGTGGTCGGGGTGGCAGGGATGGGCGCCGGGGCCTGGTGGGCGCGGGCCAAGCGCCTCAGCGTCCTGCTGGTCAGCACCCTCGTCTGCTCGGCGCCGTGGATCTTCGCGGTCGACGTGCTCGCCGGCGACCACCCCTGCATCGGCGGCAGCACCGACGACACCGTGCTCGACCTCGTCCTCGGGTACAACGGGCTCGGTCGGGTCAACGGCGGCGCCGGGATGGTCGGGGGCGGTGCGGGTCCGGGTGGCGGCGCCGGCCCCGGCCCCGGCGGCGGTGCGATGGGCGGCGTCGGCGGGATCTTCGGTGGCACCGCCGGCCCGTGGCGCCTCTTCTCCGACGCCGTCGGGGGCCAGGTCGCGTGGTTGCTGCCCCTCGCCGTGGTGGCGGCGGTCGCCTCCCTCTGGCTCTGGTGGACCGACCGGGTGCGCCGCGCCCACGTCGCCCTCTGGGCGGGGTGGGCCGCGCTCTTCGCCGTCGTGTTCAGTCGGGCCGAGGGGACGTTCCACAGCTACTACACCTCCGCCCTCGTCCCCGGCGTCGCCGCGCTGATCGGCATCGGCGCCGCCGCGGCTGTCCCCCTCATCCGCCGTAGCCGCTGGTGGTTGGCCGTGATCGGCGCCGCCGGCGCGGCGACGGTGCTGCTCCAACTCGAGCTCTCCGGGCGCCTACCCGGCTTCTACGGCTGGACCCGCGGCCCGCTCGTGCTCCTCGCCGGCGCCGCCGTGGCCGCCGTGGTCTACGGCCTCGTCACCCGACACGGCCGGACCGTGCTCGCCGGCCTCGGGGTGGGGCTCGCCGCGCTGCTCGTCAGTCCCACTGCGTGGGCGGTCAGCGAGACCGCCAACCCGGTGCTGAACTCGACCCTGCCCCAGGCCGGCCCCCGCGAGGGCACCGCCGGATCGAGCTTCGGCTCGGCCTCCTCCAACGGCGACCCCGAGCTGGCCGCCTGGCTCGAGGCCCACACCGACGGCGAGACCTGGGCCCTCGTCGTGGGCTCGGCCCAGACCGCCTCCGGCCTCATCGCCGACCAGGGCGTCTCGGTCATGGCCCTCGGCGGGTTCATGGGCACCGACCAGACCCTCACCGTGGACGAGTTCGCCGACCTCGTCGACGCCGGCGCCGTCCGCTACGTGCTGGTCAGCGGCGGCGGACCGATGGTCGGCGGCGGACCCGGCGCGATGGGCAGCGGGTCCTCCTCGGTGCTGAGCGCGGTCGCCTCGTCGTGCCCCGTGGTCAGCGGCGCCGACCTGCCCGAGTCCTACGCCGGCTCCCTCTACGACTGCGCCGGCCGGGCCGACGCCCTGCGCACCCTCGCCTGAGTCTCGACCACCCGCAGCCCAGCGTTCTGGGACCTGATTCGCCGATCCAGCGCTCAGACGTCGACGATGACCGGAGGGTCGGGGCGGCCGATGGCCTCGCACATGCCCCGGTAGACCTGCAGGATCAGGCCGGCGTCGATCACCATCTCGACGTTGCCCTCGGCGTCGAGGTTGAGGTTGGCGCCGTAGATGGCGAAGTGCACGTCGGTCGGCTCGGTGTTGGTGTCCGGCACGATCAGGGTGTGGACGGAGCCGGCGGGCTCGTAGAGGTACGAGCCGGCGGTGTTCACGAAGTCCGACTCCTTGTACTTCCATGATCCGGAATGGGTGAAGGCGAACACCTGCCCCGTGTGCTTGTGGATCTGGACCGCGGCGCCCGGGGCGAACCGGTTGCGGATCACCCACAGGCCGTGGTTGATGTTCACCTGGAGCACCTTGAGCTCGACGCCGTCGCCGAGGTCGACCCACGGCAGTTCGTCGTCGCCCCGGTGGATGGCGGTCGGTGCCTCGTTCAGCATGGTCATGGCTCCATTCTGGCCGACCACTACGCTGCAGTCTTCGTCGCGTGACGGAGCGGGTTCCGCCACCAGCGGCGACCGGTCAGGCAGGGGAGGCAGGCGTGGCACAGAAGCTGGGTCGAGCGAGGCGCGGGCCTCGTCACGAGGCGTCCAAGACCGGCACGACGAACCGCCCCGAGATGCTCGACCGCGAGATCTCCTTCAGCGACAAGTTGCGCTACCAGGTCGACCTGCTGTTCTCGCGGGGTACCTCGATGATCGTGCTGGCCCTCGTGGCCGCCACCGCACTCATCGTCGTGCTCGCCGCCACCGGTCTCGCCCTGTTCCGTCTGCGCTTCGGCGACTCGGGCGCCTACGGCGAAGGCATGTGGCAGGCGATGCTGCGGGTCATCGACCCCGGCACGATGTCGGGTGACGGTGGCTGGAGCCTGCGGTTCCTCTCCCTGCTGGTCACCCTCGCCGGCATCTTCCTGGCCAGCGCCCTGATCGGCATCATCGCCGTGGCCCTCGACCAGAAGATCGAGAACCTCCGCAAGGGCCGCAGCTTCGTGGTCGAGAGCGGCCACACCCTGATCCTCGGGTGGTCGCCGCGCATCTTCACCATCGTCTCCGAGCTGGTCGTGGCCAACGAGAACCAGCCCGGCGCCTGCATCGTCGTGCTGGCCCCCGAGGACAAGACCGTGATGGAGGACGAGCTGCGCGATCGGGCCGGCGATCCCGGCGGCACGCGCATCGTCTGTCGTACCGGCGACCCGTCCAGCCTCAACGACCTGGCCATGGTCAACATCGGCGCCGCCCGCTCCATCATCGTGCTGGCCGAGGCCGGCGCCGCCGGTGACGCCGAGGCGGTCAAGGCCGTCCTCGCGGTCATGAGCCGTGACCCCGAGCTCGAGCAGGCCCCCGTGGTCGTCGAGATGTCCGACCCCGGCACGGTCGCCGCCCTGTTCGCCGCCGGCGAGGGTCGCATCCTTCCCGTGCGCGCCGCCGACGTCGTGGCCCGGGTCACCGCCCAGGCCTGTCGCCAGAGCGGCCTCAGCTTCGTCTTCCAGGAGCTGCTCGACTTCGACGGCGACGAGATCTACTTCCAGCCCGCCCCCGAGCTGGTGGGGCGCACGTTCGCCGAGGCCCTCCTCGCCTACGAGACCTCCACGGTCCTCGGCCGCTACACCGCCGACGGCGTGGTCCAGGTGAACCCGCCCATGGACACCGTCTTCGCCGAGGGCGACTCGGTCATCGCCGTCAGCGAGGACGACGACACGGTGGTCTTCACCGGCTTCTCCGACCGACCGGCACCGACCCCGATGCCCCTCGACCCCACGCCACCGGCGGCCGAGCACCTCCTCCTCGTCGGCTGGAACGACCTCGCCCCGCTGGTGCTGCACCACCTCGACCAGTTCGTGGCCCCCGGTTCCGTTGCCGACGTGCTCGTGCACGAGGACACCATCGACCACCTCGAGCTCCCCGTCCCCCCGCTCGAGCACCTCCAGGTGCACCTGCGCCACATCGGCGGGCACACCGACGAGTACGACGAGGTCGCCGCCGCCCGCCCCTACGGCAGCGTCATCATCCTCGGCTACCGCGAGAGCGCCTCGCCCGCCGAGGCCGACGCCAAGACGCTCCTGACCCTGCTGCTGCTCAACCGCTCGCTGCGGGAGGTGCACCGCCGGCCCCGCATCGTCACCGAGCTGCTCGATGCCCGCGACGTGGACCTCGCCGTCGTCACCGGCGCCGACGACTTCGTGGTCAGCGACGCCCTCGCCAGCTACATGATGGCGCAGCTCGCCGAACGGGCCGAGCTGCACGACGTGTTCATCGACCTCTTCGACTCCGACGGCTCCGCGGTGCAGATGCACCCCGCCCGCCAGTACGTGCCCGCCGGGCCGGTGCCCTTCGCCGACATCGTGGCGGCGGCGGCGGCGCTCGGCGAAGTGGCCCTCGGGTACCGGGTGATGGCCACCAACGACGTCGTGGTCAACCCCGCCAAGACCGCCACCGTCGACCTCGCCGACGACGACGCCGTCATCCTCATCGGCCCCGTCTGAGCGGGACCGCGGCCGGGTTCAGACGAAGCCGCCGCGGGCGCCCCAGATCATGAGGATGAGGATGACCGCGAACGCGAGGTGGAGGATGCCGCCGTTGCGGGCGGCGGCCTTGCCGCGCTGTTCCATCTCGATGACCTGCGGCGGGGGCCCTCCGGCAGGAGGTCCGCCGGCGGGAGGTCCGCCGGCGGGAGGCCCGCCGGCAGCGGCGCCCGGGGGCGGGCCCATGGCCGCGAGCTCGTTCACCAGGGCGTCCATGCGCTTGAGGTTGGGCTGGTGGACGAAGATCGAGAACAGCAGCGCCGCCACGTAGAGCACGAGGCTGAGGCCCACCCACGGGTCCTCCCACTCGAAGGGCCCGACGATGACGAGGAGCACGCCGAAGGCGCCGGCGGCGTAGATCGCGGGCTCGGTGAGGCGCTGGCCGGCGACCTGGTTGGCGTTGCTGATGCCCTTGGCCTCGAGCCCGGGGTGCTTCTTGGCCTCGTTGCCGAGCAGCGGGTAGACGAACGTCGAGCCGAAGCCGACGATCACCGCGAGCACGTGGAGCAGGACCAGCAACCGGTAGAGGTCGTCGGTCTCCTGGAGCGAGGCGAGGAGCATCGGTTCCGCCTTTCGCGGTTCTGACGTCGAGGGCCGAGCGTTTGTCTATCAGACCGTGGCGGCGTGCTCGGCGGCGAGGAAGAACGCCGGCTCGGGCGGCTCCTCGAGCGCCGGCGAGGGGTCGGCGAGGAGGGCCTCGGCGTGGGCGCGGTCGGCGTCGTCGAGGGGTCGGGTGTCCACACACCACTCGACCATGGTGCCGTTCGGGTCGGTGGTGTAGACGGACACGCAGAAGCCGTGGTCGATCTCGGCGACGTCGTGGCCGCAGGCCAGCCAGTGCTGCTTGCGGGCCTCGAGGTCGTCGCGGTCGCGGGCGAAGAAGGCCAGGTGGTTGGTCCACACCGGCAGGCCGTGGCTGGTCGACATGGCCGGGTCGAAGGCGGGCGCCGAGGGGCCGTTGAGCTCCCAGAAGGCGAGCAGCTCGCCGCCGTCGGTGGCCGCCCCCGGCTGGTGGGTGCCGCCGGTGTCGTAGAAGACGTGCTTGGCCCAGCCGCCTCCGCCTTCGGGGGTCGGCGCCACGACGGCCTTGACCAGGGTGAAGCCCATGGCCTCGGTGTAGAAGCGGTGGGTGGCGGGAAGGTCGGTGGTGGCCAGGGCCACGTGGTGGAACGCCATGGCACCAGCTTCGCGCCCCGACAGGAGATGATGTGGCCGTGCGCGTACCGCTCGGGGCTTGGGTGGTGGCGGCCGTCCTGGTGGAGGCGCCCGGCCACCGCGGTGCCTTCGTTCGTGGGGCCGATCGTCGAGCGCGACTTCGCCGACGGTGGATGGCGAATTCCACCACTCTCCGTGAGGTTTTCCTTCAGTGATCCCGGGCCTCCGCCGATCACTGCTACTGCCGGTGGACTTCGCCCCCGCCGGTACCAACGGACACGGGGCGGAGGTCGCACTCTCTCCAGTTGCATCGCCACCAGCGCTTTCCCAGGGTGCTGGCACTCAGCGGCCTTCGCCTCGGTCCCGTTGCCTCGACCCCGCCACCGGCGGGGTCGGTGTACGTCCGGGGCCAGGTTGACCTCGACCACCGGCGCCGGGCCCGACCCGGCCGGCGTCCGGGCCGCAGGGCTCGGCATCGCCGCCATCTCCGCGGCGTGGGGGACAGTCGGCATCATCGTGAAGGAGGTCGACCTCCCCGCGGTGGCCATCGTCCAGGCCCGCACCGCCATCGCCGTGCCGACGCTCGCGCTGGTGCTGCTGCTCGGCCGGCGCTGGCTGCCAGGGGTGGCGTTCCACCGGCGCTCGCTGCTGCGCGCCGCCCTCGGCGGGGCGCTCGTCGCCGCCCATTGGGTGTGCTTCTTCGCCGCGTTCAAGCGGGCGCCCGTGGGGACGGTGCTGCTCATCACCTTCCTCGCTCCCGTCTTCCTCGCCGTCGCCGCGCCGGTGCTGCTCGGCGAGCGGGTGTCACGGCGCACGAAGATCGGCCTCGCCCTGGGCCTCGCCGGGTCGATCCTCGTGGTGGGCGCGCCGGGCGGCAGCGGCACCACCACCGCCGGCCTGGTGCTGGCCTTCCTCGCCGCCGTGTCCTACGCCGGCCTGGTGCTGATGATGAAGCCGGTGGCCGAGGTCCACGGTGGCGTGCGGGTGGCGCTGGTGGAGATGTCGGTGGCCGCCGTCGTGCTCGTCCCCTTCACCCTCACCAGCGGCGCCACCGCGCCCGATGCCGCCGACTGGCGCCTCCTGCTCGTGCTCGGCGTCGTCGAGACCGGCATCTTCCTGGCCATCTACTACAGCTGCCTCGCGCGGGTGCCGGCCACCGAGGCCGGCGTCCTGTCCTACCTCGAGCCCGCCGCCGGGGTGCTCTTCGGCTGGTGGCTCCTGGGTGAGGGGCTCACGGTGGGTACCGTGGCCGGCGGCGTCCTCATCGTCGTCGCCGGCGTGGTGGTGCTGTTCGGCCCTGATCGTCCCCCCGTCGCGTCCCCGGAGGTCGCCGGTGTTCCTGGGTGAAGACCTGCTGGCGTGGCTCGTGCTGGCCATCGGCGGCGCGCTGTGCGTCGGCAACGTCCTGGCCCTCGTCCGGCCGCCGGAGTCGCCCAAGGAGGGCGAGCTCGAGCGGGCGCCGGTGGGGCGCAGCGTGGTGATGGCCGTGCTCGGCGGCCTGGCCGCCGTCTGGGCGCTCGGCAGCCTCATCGCCGGCTGATCCCCCGGGGAACCAGGGCGCCCGTCGGCGGCGTCTGAGACTTTGCCAATCCTTGGCATGGGCGTGGCCCGTGCCTGGAGGGGTGCTCTCTACGGTGAGGGACAGGTCACCACGACCCCCACTCGGAACCCTGGAAAGGACTCCCCATGGATCGCTCCAAGGCCCTCGCCCTCTCGGTGAGCCTCACCGGCGTGATCGCCGCCGCTACGGCGGCTCTGGCCCTCAACTTCGGCCTGATCGGTGCAAGCGCCGCCCCGGCCGTCCCGACCGCAGCCGTCGCCCCCGCCTCGGCCCCGGCCGCAGCCCCCACGCCCGCTCCCACCCGCACCGTCACCGTCGTCCCGACCCACGAGGTCGAGCACGAGGGGGGCGAAGATGACTGAGCCCACCCCCCGCTCGACCACCCGGCCGGCCCCCGGCCCCCGGGCTGCGGCTGCCAACGGCCGCAAGCGCCGGCCGCACCCCGCGGCCCGCGCCCGCATCATCGCCGCCGGCCTCGCCGGCACCGCCGCCTTCGGCATGGTGGCGGGCATGGCCCTGCCGCACGCCGGCGTGGCCGCCGCGCCGGCCGCACCTGCTTCGGCGCCGGCGTCGACCCCCACCGACAGCCGCGCCGCCACCTCGACACCGGCACCGGTGCCCGCAACGTCGCTGGCCCCGGCGCCGGTGACGAGCAGCAGCGGCAGCTAGGTTCGAGGCAGGAGGACGAACATGCAGAACCACTTCTGGTGGTACATGGCCAGGTCCTCGGGCATCGTTGCCTGGTTCCTGGCCATCGCCTCCGTGCTCTGGGGCCTGGCCCTGTCCACACGGGCCCTCGGCCCCAAGCCGCGGGCGCCATGGCTGCTCGACCTGCACCGCTGGCTGGGTGCCCTCACCGTCGCCTTCGTGGGCGTGCACCTCGTCGCCCTCGTGGGGGACAACTACCTCCACTTCAGCTGGGCCGAGCTCTTCGTGCCCATGGCGTCGAGCGCGTACAAGCCCGGCGCTGTCACCTGGGGGATCATCGCCTTCTGGTTCCTCGTGCTGGTCGAGGTCACGTCGCTCCTCATGAAGCGCATTCCCAAGAACGTCTGGCACTCGATCCACCTGACCAGCTACGTCGTGGCCGTCAGCGCCACCGTCCATCTGCTCACCGCCGGCACCGATTCGTCCACGCCGGCGCTGCGCTGGGCGGCGTTGGTGGGGGCCATGGCCATCGTGTTCTTCACCATCTACCGGTTGCTGGCGCCCAAGGCGCCGGCCCGGTCCATCCCCAGTCGCGAGCAGGTCGCCGCCCGTCGAGCCGAGGGCGGCGACACCGCCGCCTGAGCTGCTTCGCGCCCGTCGCGGGTTCCCGCTCCGCCGGGGTGCTAGACCCTGCGCCGTGGGGGAGGGGAACGATGCGCTGCTCGATGTGGTCGACCTCGGGGTCACCTTCGGCGGCGTGCACGCCCTCGACCAGGTGTCGTTCCAGGTGGGCCCCGGCGCCATCGTGGGCCTGATCGGCCCCAACGGTGCGGGCAAGACGACCTTCATCGACGCGGTGTGTGGGTTCGTGGCCCACCGCGGGACCATCGCGTTCGACGGGCGCCGCATCGAGGGACTGGCCCCCCATCGGCGCGCCCGATCGGGCCTGGCCCGCACGTGGCAGAGCCTCGAGCTCTTCGACGACCTGACGGTGGCCGAGAACTGCCTCGTGGCGGTGGCTCCGGGCGGGGTGCGTTCGGTGCTGGCCGACATCGTCCGACCCAAGCGTCACCATGGTGCCGACGCCGTCGACCAGGCGCTGGCGGTCGTGGGCCTGAGCGACAGCGCCGACGCCCACCCCAACGAGCTCTCACTGGGCCAGCGCAAGCTCGTCGGCGTGGCCCGAGCCCTTGCGTCTCGACCGCGGCTCGTCCTGCTCGACGAGCCCGCTGCCGGCCTGGACACCGAGGAGAGCCTCTCCTTCGGCGAGCACGTCGTGGCCATGGCGGCAGCCGGAATCGCGGTGCTGCTGGTCGACCACGACATGGGCCTGGTCCTCGGCACCTGCGAAGAGGTGCACGTCCTCGACGCCGGCTGGATCATCGCCTCCGGTCCGCCGGCGGCGGTGCGCGCCGACCCCGCCGTGGTGGCGGCCTACCTCGGCGAGGGCGTCGGCCAGTGACCGAGTCCACGGGTCAGGTGGAGGAGGTGTGCCGGTTGCCCGCTGGGGGAGTCGGATCGTCGCACGGCCCCAGGGCCGCCGGGTGGGCAGCGACACGACCCGCCCGACCCGTCCGGGGAAGGTCCCGAGGCACGCGCCGTCCGACGGGTTCCGGCCTGTGCCGATCCCGAGGTGCTCGGTGACGGGCGCCCCGGTGCTCTCGCTGCGAGGACTCGTCGCCGGTTACGAGGGCGTGCCCGTCGTGCGCGACCTGTCGCTCGAGGTGGCGGCCGGCGAGGTCGTCGCCCTGCTCGGGGCCAACGGCGCCGGCAAGACCACGACGCTGCTCACCGTGTCTGCATTGCTGCCGGCGCTCGGCGGCGAGGTCGAGGTGCTGGGAGAGCCCGTCACGCCCCGCACCCGGCCCCACCGTCTCGCCCGGCGAGGGGTGGCGCACGTGCCCGAGGACCGCGCCCTGTTCTCGCAGCTGACCGTGCGGGAGAACCTCGCCGTGGGCGGCACTCGGGACCGGCGGGGCGCCGCCCTCGACCAGGTGCTCGAGTACTTCCCGGCCCTCGGCCCGCTGCTCGACCGTAAGGCTGGTCTGCTGTCCGGCGGCGAGCAGCAGATGCTGGCCCTCGCCCGGGCCCTCGTTCGCCGGCCCAAGCTGCTGCTGGTCGACGAGATGAGCCTCGGCCTCGCGCCCGTGATCGTCGAGCGCCTCGTCCCCGTGGTCCGCCGCATCGCCGACGAGCTCGGCACCGGCGTGCTGCTGGTCGAACAGCACGTCGCGGTGGCGCTGCACGTGGCCGACCGCGGGTATGTGCTGAGCCACGGCGAGGTGATGGCACAGGGCGCGGCCGCCGAGCTCGCTGCCGACCACCACCTGCTCGCCGCCAGCTACCTCGGCGAGGCCGAAGCGGACGCCTGACACCTCCCGTTCTGCCGGCACGAGCGTGTCGCGCAGACACGCTGGTGCAGACCGGACGGGGTGATGCCGGCGAAGCGAGCGGCGGCGGTCTCATTCGGCGGCGGCGGTTTCGTCCGGCGGCGGCGGTTTCGTCCGGCGGCGGCGCCGGCTCCCGATGTCGGGCCGGCGCCCAGATGGCGACGGCCGCAAGCGGCGGCGGTGGTCTGGTCCGGCGGTGGTCCGGCCCCGGGCCTGGCGCCGGCAGGACTGGTCCATGGTGCTGGCGTAGGGTCCGAGACCGTGCGCCGTCACCGACTGGTTCCCGCCGCCGTCCTCGTCGCCGTGCTCGTCCTGGCCGGCGGGGCCTGCGGCAGCGACGGGGGTGACGACGACGCCGGCGCGACGACCACGTCCGCCGCCGGCGACACCGGCACGACGGCCGGCGGTGGCGGCGGTTCCACCCCGACGACCGTGGCCGCAGCCGGTGGCTCGTCGATCGTTCAGGCGGCCTGCGACGGGCTCCTCGAGTCGCCGCTGACGGTGCGGCTCGACGTGCCGCAACTCGTCGAGGCGTCGGGCCTCGCGGTGAGCCGCGCCAACGAGGGCGTGCTCTGGGCCCACAACGACTCGGGCGACAGCGCCCGGGTGTTCGCCTTCGGTGAGGACGGCGGGCGCTTGGGCACCTTCAAGCTCGTGGGCGCCGAGGCCGTCGACTGGGAGGACATGGCCCTCGGGCCCGACGTCGACGAGGACGGCAACGCGGTCGACGACCGGGACGCGCTCTACCTGGCCGACATCGGAGACAACGACGCCGTGCGCTCGGACGTCACCCTCTACCGGGTGAGCGAGCCCGAGGTCGCGGCGGGCGCCGACGCCGGCCGGGTCCGGCTGGACGACGTGGAGGCCTACCCGTTCGTCTACCCCGACGGGCCCCGGGACGCCGAGGCGCTCTTCGTCGACGCCACCGACGCCAGCTTCTACGTGATCGAGAAGTCCATCACCGGCGGGCCGGTGGGCGTCTACCGGGGCTCGATCGAAGGGTGGAACGCCGACGCCGCCGCGATGCCCACCCTCGAGCGGGTCGGCACCTTCCGGGCCGGGCCCGGGATCGTCGCCTCGGCGACCGGCGCGGACATGACCCCGGCCGGTGACGCCATCGTCGTGCGCACCTACGCCAGCGTGCGGCTGTTCGCCCGCCCCGAGGGGACGTCGGTCGTCGACGCCCTCGCCGGCGACCCCTGCCGCGGCCCCGTCCCCGTCGAGGCCCAGGGCGAGGCCGTCGCCCTCACCCCGGCCGGCGACGCCTACTTCACCCTCCCCGAGGGCGCCACCCCCACCCTCTCCCGCTGGGCCCCCTGAGGGTCCCACGTTCTCGACGCAATAACTCGTGTATTGAGGGGGCTATTGCGTCGAGTTCGGACGATCGCCGCCCCGGAGCTGGGCGAGCCGGGTCCGTCGGATCTCGCGAATCGTACGGACCGCGCCGTCGATGTCGTTGGCGATGTCCTCGGCGAGCACGCGGTGGGTGTACCAACCGTGCGAGCCGGCCTCGGCGTCGCGGTTGTGGTCTCGCTTGATGTTGCTGATTCGACCGTGCCACGAGCGGCTGTCGACCTCGATGATCATGCGCACGTCGACGTAGGAGAAGTCGACGCAGCCGTTTGTGAACTGCCGGCCGGGGAAGGGGTACTGGCGAACCGGTTCGGGCTCGCCGGCGCGAAGGAGCCCTTCGAGCAGCATGGCCTCGGCCGCTGACGCAGGCGGGACGTAGTCGGGGCCACGCACGTCGAGCAGCGCCGTGAGCTTGCGGACGCCCGGCTTCCCCTTCCGGGCGACATCGCGAAGGACATGGCCGACCTCGACGTACGTCACTCTGCGGTGGGTCACCTGGTCGTCGAGCACCTCGCGTAGCCGAGCCGTTCCGAAGACCGCAGCCAAGTCGACGATGGTCCGGGCGCGGGTCGTGACCGGGAGACGAGAGATCGTGGTCCAGTGGTGCGGGAGCACGTCGTTGATCTGGTGGACGACCACACCTTCGAGCCGCTGCAGAGCGCCTGTCGAGCGGTGGCCTGTTGGTCGCGCCTGCGGGGCTTGGTGGGGCGTGCCTCAGCGAGGACTCGACTCTGGGCGCGAGATGGAACACCGCCAGGCTGACCGGGTTGCACCCTCCTGGGAGTCAGAGCCACCCTCGACCGGGGATGGTCAGCGGCTAGGCCGCTTCGGGACGGAGGGCCGGCGGGTGGCGCCGGTCCGGAGGGTCCAGGAGCCGCCCCATGGTTCTCGGGGCGGTTCTGGATACCTGACCGGGGGCAGGACCCGCCGGATCCGCAGGCCCGACGAACCCCGGTGCTTCAGCAGAAGGAGGTCGACGGTGGGTCGTGCGGTGCTATTCGAACGCTCGGCCGATGTCGCGGAGCATGTCGACCAGGGTGCTGGGCGCGTCGGGGGCGTCGGAGCCGGGCGTGTAGGTCGCCGACGCCAGCGCCCCCGTCCAGGCGAACGAGCCGAAGCGCTCGTGCAGGTCCCAGTCGACGGGCGATCGGGGATCGCGGCCGACGCTGATGCCCTCGAAGGGGGCCATGCCGAACAGCATGGGCACGCCCTCGATCGAGCCCCGGGCGTCGCCGTCGACCGACAGCGAGACGGTCCACACGTTGCCGCCCGGTGCCGTGAAGTCGGCCACGACCGACGACGCCCCGACAGGGAGCGGGCCACCGTCGAGGCGGCGCAGGTGGCCGCGCCCGTCGTTGTGCACGAAGTGCAGGTGGCCGTCGAGGACGTACAGCCCGTAGCCGGCGCCCTGGTCGCCGTGGGCCACGAGGTAGCCCTGGTCGCCGTCCCGGTAGCCGTCGGCGCCGAGGTCGACGGCGACGGTGAAGGCCTTGAACCAGATGAGCTGCACCGAGCGCCACCGCTCGAGGGTGGGCGTCCCGGCGGGGATGGTGACGGGCGCCTCGGTGAACACCGCGCTGCGGGGCGGGCGCACCAGGTACTTGATCGACGTGCCCTCGTCGAGCGGGTAGATGCGGTTCTCCCACGCCGCCGCCTCCCACGCGTCGATCAGCTCGCCCAGCTTCTCGGGCTCGTCGGCGGCCAGGTTGCGCAGCTCGGTGCGGTCCTCGGCGACGTGGTACAGCTCCCACTCCGAGTCGTCGAACGACGACATGGCCTGGTGGCAGGTGACGATCTCCCAGCCGTCCCGGTAGAAGCCGCGGTGCCCGTTGTTCTCGAACACCTGCTCGCGGTGGGCGGTGGGCGCGGCGGCGTCGGCGAGGGTGGGCAGGAAGCTGGTGCCGGCGATCGGGTCGATGGCGTGGCCGTTGCGCTCGGTCGGGACGTCGATGCCGAGCAGGTCGGCGAGGGTCGGCAGCAGGTCGGTGACGTGGGTGTACTGGTCGCGGAAGCCGTCCCCCATGCGCCCGGACCGCTGGCCCGCCGGCCACGACACCACGAAGGGCACCGAGTGGCCGCCGGCGTGGGTGTTGATCTTGTAGAGCCGCCACGGGGTGCAGCCCGCCATGGCCCAGCCCCGCGGGTAGTGCGGAGTGGTCTGGGGGCCGCCGATGAGGTCGAGCCGGGCCCGGTCGGCCTCGACGTCGTCGCCTTGGAGGAGGTGCACGTAGTACGACGTCGTGCCGGTGACCTCGCCCTCGCGGGAGGCGCCGTTGTCGGACAGGAACACGAACAGCGTGTTGTCGAGCTGGCCCATCTCGTCGAGGGCGGCGAGGAGGCGGCCGACGTTCTGGTCGATGCGGTCGACCATGCCCGCGAAGACCTCCATGTGGCGGGCGTAGAGCTCGTGCTCGGCGTCGGTCAGCTCGTCCCACGGACGCACGTCGTGGTTGGCCTCGGTGTTGCGGGGCGCCAGCTGGGTCCCCTCGGGCAGCAGGCCCATGGCGACCTGGCGCTCGTAGCGCTGCTGGCGGATGACGTCCCAGCCGGCGTCGTAGCGGCCCTTGTACTTGGCGATGTCCTCGGGCCGGGCGTGCAGGGGCGCGTGGACGGCCGGGTGGGCGAAGTAGCAGAAGAAGGGCTTCGCCGGGTTGGACGACTTCACCTCGCGCATCATCGAGATGGCCCGGTCCGTGAGGTCGTCGGTGAGGTAGTAGTCCTCGGGGTACTGATCGGTCTCGACCGGGGAGTTGTCCTGGGTCAGCCGGTGCGGGTGGTGCAGGTTGGTGAAGGCGTCGAGGATCCCGTAGAAGCGGTCGAAGCCCCGCTGGCACGGCCACGAGTGCTTGGGCCCGGCCGCCGAGCAGTCCGAGTCCTTCGCCAGGTGCCACTTGCCCAGCATCATCGTGGCGTACCCCTGCTCGCGGAGCAGCTCGGGGATCGTGACGACGTTGGACCCGAGCTCCATCGCGTAGCCGGGGAAGCCGGCGTCGGAGTGGGCGACCGAGCCGACGCCGGCGAGGTGCGACTCCTGGCCGGTGAGCAGCGCCGCCCGGGTGGGCGAGCACATCGGGGCGACGTGGAAGTTCGTGTAGCGCAGGCCGCCGGCGGCGAGGCGGTCGAGGTTGGGGGTGTCGATCTCGGAGCCGTAGCAGCCGAGGTCGGCGTAGCCGAGGTCGTCGACCAGCATCACGATGATGTTGGGGGCGTCGGCCGGCGGCTCGGCCCGCTCGGGCCACCACCCCTCCGACCCGGCAAAGGTGCGCCCTACAACGCCCTCGAACCCGGGGTAGGTCCCCCGCCCCTGTGCCGCCGTCCCGCCCGCTGCCCCCGTGTCGCTCATGTCTCCCGCTCCTGGCGCCTGCGGCGCCGGGCCGCTCGGGCCCTCGCTTCGCTCATGGCCGGCGAGGCTAGGGCATCGCCCGGCAGGCGGTCGGCAGGTCCGGCGCCTGCGATGCTGCGGGCGTGGGAGGTGACGCCGGCGCGGCGAGCGGGGAGCGGCGGGACTGGGCGCTCGTCGTTGCCATCTGTGTGCCGGTGGCGGTGCTCAGCATCGACTTCGCCGGCGTCGTCGTGGCATTGCCCGCCATCGGGACCGACCTCGACGTCGACCGGGGGCTGCTGGGGTGGGTGGTAAGCGCCTTCGCGCTCGGGTCGGCGGCGCCGCTGATCGTCGCCGGCCGGGTGGCGGACACCGCCGGTCGCCGGCGTCTGCTGCTGGCAGGGCTCTGGTGCTTCCTCGCCGGCACGGCCGGCTGCCTGGCGGCGCCGACCTTCCTGGTGCTCGTCCTCGGCCGTCTCGTCCAGGGCGTGGGCATGGCCCTGTTCATGACCGCCTCGCTCGGCGCGCTCAGCGCCGGGACGGTCGAGCCCTTCCGCACCCGGGCCGTCGGCGTGTGGTCGGCGGTCGGCGGGCTCGCCCTGGCGGTCGGGCCACTCGTCGGAGGCGTGCTGACCGACCTCGGTTCGTGGCGCTACTTCTTCCTCGCCGACCTCCCGCCGCTGCTGATCGCCCTGGTGCTGGTCCACCGCTCGGTCCACGACGCACCGGGAGCGCCGGGAGCGCAGGCAGAGCGACGGGCGCTCGACCGACGGGCCGCCATCGCCGTGACCGTGGCCGTCGCCGCCCTCACCTTCGCGGTGCAGACGGTGGGCACGCAGGGTTGGCTGGCGCCGGCCACGCTCGGGGCCGCGGGCCTGGCGGTCGTCGGCGCCGCCGTCTTCGCCCACCGCGAGCGCCGGCCCGATCCGCCGCCCGTCGTCGACCCGGTGCTCTGGCGGCGTCGCTCCTTCTGGCTGCCGGTGACCGTCGCCCTGCTGGCCAACGTCGGGTTCGGGGCGCTCCAGTTCCTGCTCACCCTGGCACTCCAGGACGTCGCCGGCTGGACCGCGCTCGAGGCCGGCGCCGCCTTCCTCCTCTACTCGGTGCCCTTCGCCGCCGTGGGCCTGGGCATCGGCCGCATCACCCGCCGCCTCGGCGAGCGGTGGGCGCTCGTCGTCGGCCAGCTGCTGATCGCCCTGTCGTTCGGCGCGGTGGCGGTGCTGGCGGGATCGTCCGAGGTGACCGCCGCCCTCGTCGGCCTCGCCATCAGCGGCCTTGGGCAGGGGCTGGCCTTCACCCTCACCACCAGCACCTCGCTGGCGGCAGCGCCCGCCGAGGACGCCAGCGTCGCCTCCGGCCTGCTCACCACCCTGCGCAACCTCGGCATCGTGGCCGGCATCACCGTCTCGACGCTGGCCCTCGACCGCTTCGGCGGCGGCGTGCCCGACTCGGTCTCCGCCGGCGCCGCCGCGTCGACGGCCGCCACTGCGGCCTTCGCCGACGGCCTCCGTCTGGCCGCCCTCGTCCTCCTGGCCGTCTCCCTCGCCGGCGCCGTCGTGGCGGCCGGCGTCGGCGCCTCGTCGCGGAGGGTGGCGCCGTGACGAGCGACTCGCCGTCCCAACGCGGGGGTGGTGAACCGATCCGTTGACCGGCGGCAGCGTCCGACGTCCGTCGGGTCGGTCGGGTGCGTCTGACGGTGGCTTGCTGCGGCGCTGAGGGGGCCGGTCGTCCGGGGCCGACTCACGAGGGGGTCGACCCCCACCGACGTCGCTGGGCGCGGCGGGTCGGCGACGCCACGCAGGCGGGCGAGGATCTGGGCGGGCGAGGTCGAGGGTGGTGCCCGGGATTCGCGGGTACTGCGGCGCTCTGACGATGACGTCGGTGGTCTCGGCCCCCAGAAGGAACTGCCGGCGGGCAGTGCGACGCCGACCCTGCCTGTGCCACGGAGCGTGGCTTCTCGCCGCGAGACAACAGGAGCTGGAGGAAATGCCAGTCACCGGTGGCAGCTGTTTCCTCCAGCTCGGCCGTTCCGGCGGGGGGACGCCACGGAGCGTGGACCTGGGGAGTCGATCCGGATCAGCGCCTCGTCGGAACGGGCCACGGCGGGACCTCCGCCCCTACTGCGTGAAGGTCGTGAGCCGTACGGTCGCCGTGGGCGGCTGGGGTCCGCCGATCGTGCGACGCCGAGCCGCTGTGGGACAACGCCGATCGAGAAGGAGTGGCTCATGGCCAAGGAGCACGCCAACGCCGCCGGCAGCGGGGCGATCTACTGCCTCGGGATGTTCGGGGCCTGGGTCTGGTTCTGGCAGCAGGCCGACTCGTTCTGGGCCTACGTCTTCGTGCTCTTCCAGGGCATCTTCTGGCCGGCCTGGATGGTCTACGACGTGTTCCAGGCCCTCCACGGCTGAGCCCGCCGCCCAGCTCTTCCGTTCTGGCACCGGCTTTCGGTGCCAGAGCACCGAAAATCCGGTGCCAGTTCGGGTCAGCGGGGCGTCAGTCGCGCCAGCCGGGGCCGGGGACGGCCTTGGGGACGATCCCGAACCGTGACCGCGCTTCGTCCAGGGGCAGGTCGGCGTACGAGAAGTGGTCGAGGGCGATGACGTCGGCGGTGGCCGACATCGAGCGCCGCAGCGCATCGGCGAAGCGGTCTGCCGCACCGGGCTCGGCGAGGGCGTCGGCTCGGGCGATGGCCACCTTCTTGCCGCCGACCGTGGTCACCGACGCGTTCTGGAACAGGGCCAGGGTGAAGGCGAAGTTCACGAAGGCCCGGGGGTCGTCGGAGGCGCCGGCGATGAAGCCGAAGACCTCGATCTCGCCCTCGGGGTCGGTGCCGTAGTCGCACAACACGTGCACCCAGTCGTGGGCCGCCCCCACTTCGTAGATGCCGTGGGGCTCGCCGGGGAAGGGGAAGCCGTGGCGGTCGTAGAACTCGGCCACGGTCCGTCCCCAGGAGCCGTCGGGACAGTCCCGCAGCGCTTCCCACCGGTGCGCCACCGCGGGCTCGCCGCCCAGGCCGTAGTAGGCGGCCTTGGACCGGGCCAGCTCCACCAGGCGCCCGTGGCGGAAGCCCTCGTGCAGGGTGACTTCGGTCGTCCAGCTGTGGCGGATGAAGTCGGCGTGCAGGAGGGCGAGCTCGCCGCGAGCGGTCTCTCGGCAGATCGACTGGTAGGGCGCGTGCACCCCGAGCTCGGCCAGGTAGTGGCGGGCGTGGTGCTCGACCTCGGGGTCGAGCGGGTGGGCCATCAGCTCGAGGGCGGCGACCATGTGGGCGAGCAGGTCGCGCTCGCTCTCGCTCAGGGCGGCGGCCACTTCCGCCGGCGGGAGCGGGGCGACCGCAGGCAGCGGCCCGCCCCCGTCGGAGCCCTCACCGGCGACGCCTTCGCGGAAGGCGGAGCGGATGGCGTCGAGCACCGCCTGCTGGCCGGGATCGAGGGCCCGGCCCGGCGGGCACAGCGCGCCGACGACGCCGGCGACGAGCACCGGGCCGTGGCCGGGGAGGGGGACGTTCAGGCCGGGCACGTCAGCGGGTCGAGCTCAGGACGGCCGGCTCAGGACGGCCGGGCCAGCTCCGGGGGCAGCGGCGGCAGGATGCAGAACTCGTTGCCCTCGGGGTCGGCCATGACGATGTGGGTGTCGCCGTCGGGCTCGTGCACCACCCGGACCTCGTGGCCGCCGAGCTCGATGATGCGGGCTTTGGCGGCGTCGACGTCGTCGACCTCGATGTCGGGCCGCACCCGCAGCCCCGCCGGCTTCTCACCGGGGGGCGCGGGCTGGAAGGCGAGGTAGACGCCGCCCTTGTCCGGCGTCAGCTGCACCCACTCCTCGACCCGCTCGGCCACGTCGACTTCGAGGAGCCGGCGCCAGAACTCGGCCAGCGCCTCGTAGTCGTCGGCGTCCACCACCAGCGCCCGGAACCACCCGATGCCCGCCATGTGCCTGCTCCTTCGTTGGGACTCGGCCGACTCGACCAACTCGACGGGGGCACGGTACCCGCCCGCCGTCCTGGCCGGCCGCGAGTCGGATCCCACGCTCGGTGCCCTCGGTGCCCGTCGCCACCGAACCCGAGGCAAAGAGCCCCCGGATTCCGGGGCTATTTGCCTCAAGTTCGAGAACCGCCGTTCATCCGAACGCGCAGGGTGGCGATTCGGTCTTGCGGGACCCTTCCTGCGCCACCGGCGATCGGTCCCGCCGACCACCCGCGCTGAAGACCCATCGAGAACCGGGCCGAGCAGCACCGAAGGGCGAGACCCAGGGCACCCCTTCGGCCCCGTCGTTCGCGCCCTTGGGGTCCATCTCGCGAGGTCTGGTGTTGCCCCGAAATGGGGAGGCAGAACGGGAGGTCAGGGTGAGGACGGGAGATCACGGGTTGAGGAGGGCGTCGAGCCGGTCGTAGACCCGGGCGTTGCGGATCTGGGGGGCGCCGATCTCGCAGTCGAGGCCGGCCCCCTCCGCGGCGGTGAAGTCGAGGCGGGTGGCCCGATGGCCGAGGGCGGCGAGCACGGGCCCGTCCTGGCCCACGAAGGCCGATGCCTGCTCGGCCGCGCACACGAGGGTGGGACAGGTGATCGAGGCGAGGTCGTCCTCGGTCAGCACTGCGGCGGCGAGGGCCTCCAGCGCTGCTCGCACACCGCCGCCGGGGAACGGGTCGAGGGTCTTCGCCGCCCAGAAGGCGAGGTCCGGGTCGGTGGCCACCCGATCGGCGACAGCGGCGTCCAGTGCCTCCGGCTCGGACCGCCAGAGGGCGGCGAGGTCGTCGGGGAGGCCGACCACCACGTCATCGACCAGCCCGGTCACGGCCGGGTCGAGCACGAGCGCCGCCACCCGATCCCCGCCGACCGCGGCACCCTGTGCCGCCCACAACCCGCCGTGGTTGATGCCCATCAGGCACACCCGGTCGGCGTCGACCCCCGGCTGCGCCGCCACCCGGTCCAGCGCCGCCGGCCACACGTCGTCCCAGCGGGGCGCCAACGCCAGGCCACCCTCGTAGAGCGCAGCGCCCTGGCCCGGACCGTCGAACACCAGCACCCGGTACCCCCGGGCAAGGGCGTCGGTGAGCCCCGTCATGGGTGCGTCGGACATCGGCGTCTCGATGCCACCGATCAGCACCACGACCGGTCGCCGCTCGTCCGCCGGCGCCGCCCCCGCGAACCAGTAGCCCGGGAGGGGGCCGGGCGGCGCATCGATGGTGAGCGGCGCCGCCGGCGTGGGCCAGCAGGACACCGCCAGGTCCCAAGCCGCCCGGTGCTCGGCCCAGACCGACCGGGCGCCGGCCGTGTCGGTGCACGCCGGGGCGTAGTAGTTGCCGGCGAAGAGGTAGTTGGCGGCCCGCAGGGCGGCGCCCCAGGCCGAGCGGTGCCGGCCGGCGGCGACGTCGCTGGACGCGCCTGCGGTCGAGGCCCGGCCACGGGCCACCCAGGCGTCGCGCCACGACGACGGATCGCCGTCGACCACTTGGGCCAGGACGGCCAGCACCTCGCCGGGCTCGGCCGTGGCGTAGGGCGCCCCGCTGAGGACGCAGCGCACCGCGAAGTCCATGCCCTCGTCGGCGAGGAAGGTCACGTCGGCCATCGGCCGCGGACCCTAGCCCTCGGGTACGTTGCCGCCGTGCCCCCATCCACCCGTCCCTCCAAGGGACTGCCGGTCGCCGTGGCCCTGACCCTCGTGCTCGCCGTCTTGCTCGCCGCCTGCGGGAGCGATGGTGTCGACGGCGGCGACGTGGCCGAGACCGGCGCCGCCGCCGACGCCACCACCACGACCGAGGAGGCCACCACGACCACCTCCACCACCGCGCCGGCCACGTTCGCCGACGGCCTCGTGGCCCGGTGGACCGACGAGCTCGGCGACGCCGCCCTCGCCCAGGAGCTCGTCGACGGCCTCGGCGCCGACGGGGTCGCGCAGTTCGAGACCCTCGTCGGCCTCGACGCCGTGTTCACCGACCCGCTCGTGGCCATGACCCCGCCCACCGTGCCCGACGACGAGGTCGACAGCCTCGTGGTCTACGCCTTCGGGAACCGGGTGGCGGCCGACGGCACCCTGAGCCCCGGGCCCACCAACGAGGCGCTGGCCCACGTGGTCGAGGACTTCGTGGCCGAGCACCCCGTCCCCGTGTTCGCCCAGTGGGAGGTCGCCGACCTCCTCGCCGAGAACGGCGTGGGCGACATCACCTCCATCGATCCCGACACCGGCCCCGACGGCGAGGTCGTCTACCTCAGTACCGCGGGCGTCGCCGAGAAGGCCGTCACCCTGGCCGACCAGCAAGGCGTGGACCTCGGCCAGGTCGGCGTCATCGCCTTCGCCGACCACGCCGTGCGCTGCGTGCTCACCAGCGAGGCGGCCGGCATGACCGGCGCCGCGGTGCCCGAGGGCGTCGATCTCCCCACCGAGTACGACGCCGAGTCGGGCCAGGAGTGGACCCGCGACCGCGCCACCTACCTGCTCACCGACCTCCAGGGCCGCCTCCTCGCCGCCGGCTGAGGCCGCATTCCTGTCCATGCGGCGCAGTCAGGCGAAGGTGAGGGCGCCGACCTCGTCGGCGAAGCGGGGGAGGACCAGTTCGGCGAAGCGGCGGGCCTCGTCGTCCAACGGGTAGCCCGAGAGGATGAACGAGTCGATGCCCAGCGCCGCGTAGGCGCGCAGCTTGGCCTCGACCTGGTCGGGATCGCCGACGATGGCCGCGCCCACGCCGCTGCGGGCCACGCCGATCCCGGTCCAGAGCGACTTCTCGACGAAGCCGTCGTCGTCGGCGGCGGCCCGGAGGGCGTCCTGGCGGCGGACCCCCTCGGATCGGTGGTCGTGGGACGACTCACGCAGGCGCCGGCCGATGGCCGGGTCGAGCTCGCTCACGAGGTCGGCGGCGGCCCAGCGGGCCTCGGCCTCGGTCGGACGGACGATCACGTGGGTGCGCAGGCCGAAGGCCAACGTCCGCCCGTGGGCAGCGGCGCGCCCCCGCAGGTCGTCGACCAGCCCCCCGATGGACGCGACCCCCTCGACCCACATCAAGTAGCAGTCAGCGTGTTCCGCGGCCACCGCCCGAGCGGGCTCGGAGGTGCCCCCGAAGTACATCGGTGGCGGTGTTCGGGTGCGGGTCGGCGTGGTGGGCAGGTCGTACTGCCACCACCGCCCGTCGTGGACGACGTGGTCCGTGGTCCAGAACGCCCGCAGCAGGGCCATGGCCTCGGCCGTCCGGGCGTAGCGATCCTCGGAGGACAGGGTCTCGCCCGCGAGCTCGCTGGAGATGATGTTGATGGTCAGGCGCCCGTCCAGCACCTGCTGGAGGGACTTGGCGGCCCGAGCGAACATCGGCGGGTCGAACTCGCCGACCCGGACCGCCGGCAGCAGCCGCGTCGTGTGGGTCAGTGGGCCGAGCGCCGCCGCCAACGTCCACGGGTCCATGCCCGGCACGTAGCTCGACGGGATGAGCACGTTCCGGAAGCCCAGCCCGTCGACCAGGCTGACGACGTGGCGGTTGTAGGCGAAGGTGGCCCGCCGGTCGGGGTCGGCCACGCCGAGGCGGCCCGTGTCGCCGTGGCACGACGGCGCGAACCACGAGATCTCGAGGGTCATCCTCGCCAGTCTCTCGTAGGACCGTGGTACCCCGCACCCGACCTGGCTACGCTGGGCAACAGGGGGCGGACACCTCAGCAGAGGGCATCTCGGCAGAGGTCCCAGGAGCGGGTGGGAGGAGCATGCACATGACCGACGACGCCGAACTTGCCGAGGTCGCGGCCGTTCCCGTGCGACGCCGACGAACGCTGATGGTGCTCGGCCCGGTCGTCCTGGTCCTGGTCCTGTCCCTGGTCGCCACGTCGTGCGTGTCCAGCGACCAGACCACGGTGTTCAACCAGGTGAACGCCTCGCGCACCACCGCGGGGGTCCGGGCGATGAGCGCGAACCAGTGGCTGTCCGACTTCGCCCAGAGTTGGGCCGAGCGGATGGCCGCCACCTGCACGTTGAGCCACAGCCCCGACTACGCCACCGCCAACCCCTACCGTTGGCGCAGCCTGGCCGAGAACGTCGGACGGGGGCCCTCGCTCACCAGCGCGCACAACGCCTTCATGAACTCACCCGGTCACCGGGCCAACATCCTGAACCCCAACTTCAACTTCCTCGGCACCGGGGTGGCCAGAGGGTGCGGCCACTACTGGGTGGTCCACGAGTTCATGCAGTATTGACCTGCGCAGCAGCGGACGCCGTCGGGGCGTAGCCTCGCGGGACCATCCGACGAGAGGTGACGCAATGACCACCACCGACGCGCGGCTGCCAGTCACCGGCAGCTTCGGGTTCGACGCCACGCCTGTCGGCGCCATCGCCGGCCTCGTGGCCGCCGCCCGCGCCGCCTACGACGGAGGCCGCACCAAACCCCTCGCCTGGCGCCTCGACGTCCTCGGGTCGTTGCGGGCGGCACTGGTCGACCGGGAGGCGGACCTGCTCGAGGCCCTGCGCGTCGACCTCGGCAAGCCGACCTTCGAGGCCTGGACGGCCGACATCGGCTTCGGCATCAGCGAGATCGACCACGCCGTCGCCCACCTGCGCTCGTGGACCAAGTCCCGTCGGGTCCGCACCCCCCTGACCTTCAAGCCCGGCACCTCCAAGCTGGTGCCCGAGCCCCTCGGCGTGGTCACCGTGATCGCACCGTGGAACTACCCCGTGCAGCTGGCCCTCCAGCCCCTCGCCGCGGCCGTGGGCGCCGGCAACGCGGTGGTGGTCAAGCCCTCCGAGCTGGCGCCGGCCAGCGCCGCGGTCATCGCCGACATCGTCACCGGCCTCGGCGATCCGGCCCTGCAGGTGGTGCAGGGTGGCGTGGCCGAGACCACCGAGCTGCTGGCCCAACGGGTCGACCACATCTTCTACACGGGCAACGGCCGCGTGGCCCGGGTGGTCATGGCCGCAGCGGCCGAGCACCTCACGCCCGTCACCCTCGAGCTGGGGGGCAAGAGCCCGGCCATCGTCACCGCGGACGCCAACCTCGACGTGGCCGCCAAGCGCATCGTCTGGGGCAAGTTCCTCAACGCCGGCCAGACCTGCATCGCCCCCGACTACGTGCTGGTCGACCGCAAGGTGCACGACGGTCTGGTCGAGCGCATGGTCGCCGCGGTCGACGAGTTCTACGGCGACGACCCGCAGAAGAGCGCCGACTACGCCCGCATCGTCAACTCGTCGCAGTTCCACCGTCTGGAGAAGCTGCTCGACTCCGGGACGGCCGCCACTGGTGGGGTGACCGACGAGGACGACCGCTACATCGCCCCGACCATCCTCACCGGCGTCGAGCGTGACGCCCCGGCCATGCAGGACGAGATCTTCGGCCCCGTCCTGCCGGTGCTGCCCACCGATGGCGTCGACGACGCCGTCGCCTTCGTCAACGAGCACGACAAGCCCCTCGCCCTCTACGTCTTCTCCGAGCGTGACGACGAGGCCGACGCGGTCCTCGACCGCACGAGCAGCGGCGGCGCCTGCGTGAACGGCACCATCTTCCACGTCTCCAACCCCGAGCTGCCCTTCGGCGGTGTGGGGCCCAGCGGCATGGGCGCCTATCACGGGAGGTTCGGCTTCGAGACCTTCAGCCATCTGCGGGCCGTGCACGAGCGCAGCACCAAGCTGGACCCGCCGATGATGTACCCGCCCTTCACCGAGAAGAAGGAAGCGCTCCTGCGCAAGGGCTTCGCCCTCCCCGACCCCCGCGATGCCGCCAAGCTGGTCCGCGCCAAGCTCTCGAAGCCGTAGGGCACGGCCCCGGCGCGTAGCGTCGAGGCCATGGCCCGCATCTCGACGACCCGACACGCAGAGCGCCACCGGTCCGATCGCATCGGCTGGCTGCGCGCCGCGGTGCTGGGCGCCAACGACGGCATCGTGTCCACCTCCAGCCTGCTCGTGGGCGTGGCGGCGAGCAGCGCGTCCCGCTCGGCCATCCTCGTCGCGGGTATGGCGGGACTGGCTGCCGGCGCCGGCTCGATGGCCGCGGGGGAGTACGTCTCGGTGAGCTCGCAGGCCGACACCGAGCGGGCCGACCTGGCCAAGGAGGCCTCCGAGCTGGAGCAGGACCCGGCCGGTGAACTGGCCGAACTGGCCTTCATCTACGAGCAGCGAGGCCTCGAGCCGTCCCTGGCGCTCCAGGTGGCCGAGCAGCTCACCGCGAACGACGCCATCGGCGCCCACAGCCGAGACGAGCTGGGCATCTCCCACATCGTGACGGCGCGGCCCCTGCAGGCGGCGTGGTCGTCGGCGGCATCGTTCGCCCTCGGCGCGCTCCTGCCCCTGGTCGTGGCGGCCGCGGCTCCCAAGGCGTGGGCCGGCGCCGCCCTGGTGGCCGCGGCGCTCGTCGCCCTCGCCGTCCTCGGTTTCGTGGGCGCCCGCCTCGGCGGCGCCCCGCCGGCGCGGGCGGTCGTGCGCATCACCGTCTGGGGCGCGCTGGCCATGGCCGTCACCGCCGTGATCGGGCGGCTGGTGGGCGCCGCGGTCTGACCCGCCGCCCGCCGTCGGTGGTCAGCGCCAGCCGTTGGCGCGAAAGAGCTCGGCCAGGCTCGACTGCTGCAGCCCACGGGAGCGAAGGCCGCTGAGGATGGTGGGCAGCGCCGCGGCGGTCTGTCCCTTCACGTGCAACAAGATGATGGAGCCGGGCCGGGCCGAGCCGAGGACGCGTGCTGCGATGGTCGAGGAGCCGGGGCTCGTCCAGTCGTTGGGATCGACGTCCCAGATCACCGTGTAGCGGAAGCCCTCGTCGCCGGCGGCCGCGAGGACGGTGGCGTCGTAGTCCCCGTAGGGCGGCCGGAAGTACGGCATCGGCGTGGCACGGGCCACGGACCACCACGCCGCCTTGTCGATGGCCAGGCGGGCGACGATGTCGTCGTAGGACAGGTGCGAGAGTTGGGCGTGCCCGTTGCTGTGGCTGCCGATGCTGTGGCCGGCGGCGACGGTCGCCTGCGCCTGGCCGGGGTGGGCGTACACCTGGTCGCCCGGGCAGAAGAAGCTGGCCAGCACGCCGTAGGCGTGCAACGTGGCGAGGATGGACGACCACGCGGCGCCGTCGTTGCAGTCGTCGAAGGTGAGGGCCACCCGGCTGCCCGCCGCTTCGACCCGACGTACGACCACGGAGTCGACGGGACGGTCGACGCGAAAGGCCCGGAAGGCGCTCGTCGCGGCATTGCCGGCATCGTCGGTCAGGCGGACGGCGCCGACGTAGTTGCCGGGCAGGAAGATCGAGCCGTCCGAGTAGTCCGGGCGCCAGGCCAGCCGGGTGGCCCCGGTCGGATGGGCGGTGGTGCTGCTCCGGTCGAGCAGACCGGCCCGGCTCGACGCTGACGCGTACAGGCGCAGTGGCGGGGAAGCGTCCGACGTCGTGAAGTTGTACGAGAGTGCGCCCGTGGCTCCCCACGGGTCGGGGGTGATCGAGCTCCAGGTGAGGCGGGGGGCGGTGGTGTCGACCGTGACGGTGCGGGTCTTGGTGGTGGTGTTTCCGGCGCCGTCGAGGGCGATGAAGCGCACCGTGTAGTTCCCGTCGGCGGCGCGGCCCCACACCCCGTTGCGTTCGATGCGGCCACCCCAGGTGACGGTGCGGTCGCCCGGGCCGAAGGTGACCTGCAGGGTCTTGCGGGCCGATCCGCTGGCGTTGCGGATCAGGATGTCGACGACGACCGGCTCGGTGGCGGTCAGGGCGAAGAAGGTCTTGTCCCGCACCCGGTCGCCGTTCGGGCTGAAGCGCGGGTGGGTGATGTGCAGTCCGAGGGTGGCTGGGGTGACGTCGGGGGGCACCGTGGTGTCGACGGTCGTGTCGGCACTCGGCTCGGGTACGGGGGGAACGTCAGTGGGCCCGGTCGTCGTGGCGGTGGCGGGTGGGGCGGTGGTGGCGGGTGGGGCCGGGGTGGTGGCCGGGGGGGCGGTGGTGGCCGTGATCGTCGGGTCGGACGACGGCGGCGTCGACGGCTGGGCGAGCGCACCCACGGGGACCATCGCTACGACGAGGACGACGCCTGCGGCGACCGTGCGGAGCAAGGGAAGCCCGACCCCTGCACGGCGAGCACGGCGGTGGACGGCCGTTGGCGGGCGCACGAGGTCGGATGGCACCGCATCAGTCTGCCAGGCGACGTCCAGGGTGGCCGAGCGGCCCTGGCCCGTCCGGTCGCCCATGGGTCATGCTGGCGAGGACGAACGTCCACCCCGGGAGGACAGGGACTTGACCACGTCGGCTGCGCCACCCGCCGCCACACAGCGCCTCGCCGCCGCCGCGTCCTTCGTGCTCCTCGCCGTGGTGGCGGTGGTCACCGTGGTGCGGGTGGTCGACGACCTCGGGCGGGTGACCCTGGAGCTGGTCCTGTTGACCGTCCTGCTGGTGGCCGGCTGGTTGGCGCTGACCCGATCGGGTCGGGCCCGTGCGGTCGCCGCCGTCGCGGCCGTCGCGGTCCTGATCGCGCTCGGCGCCTCCGTCGCCGTCGCCGATGCGCCGATCGTGCTCTCGCTGGCCCTTCGCGTCGTGGCACTGGTCGCGGCCATCGGCCTCGCTCGCTACGCCCTCGGCACCTCCCGCACCGCCCTGGTGCAGGCGGACACCCCGGGGAAGCCCGTGCCCGCCGCCCAGCGGGGCGTGCTCTTCATGAACCTCAAGTCCGGCGGCGGCAAGGCCGAGCGGTTCCACCTGGTCGACGAGTGCCGTCGACGGGGGATCGACCCCGTCGTCCTCGAGCCCGGGCAGGACTGGCTGCAGGTCGTGCGGGACAAGGCCGCCGACGGGGTCGACGTGCTGGGCATGGCCGGCGGCGACGGCTCGCAGGCCATGGTGGGTACCGTGGCCGCCGAGCTCGGTCTGCCGATGGTGGTGGTGCCCGCCGGCACGCGCAACCACCTGGCCCTCGACCTCGGCCTGGATCGCGACGACGTGGTGGGTGCGCTCGACGCCTACGGCGATGCCGTCGAGCGCGAGATGGACCTCGCCGACCTCAACGGCCACGTCTTCGTCAACAACGTGTCGCTCGGCCTCTACGCGTCGATCGTGCAGTCGCCCGAGTACCGCGACAACAAGCGTGACACCACGCTCGCCGCCCTGCCGCAGGTCCTCGGCCCCGACGCCGAGCCCTTCGATCTGCGCTTCACGGGCCCGGGCGGGGTGGAGCACCGCGGTGCCCACGTGATCCAGATCTCCAACAACCCCTACGGCGAGACCATGGCGGCGCGCACCGGACGGCCCCGCCTCGACACCCACCAGCTCGGGGTCGTGTCGTTGGTCCTGGACTCGGGCGGAGCCGCCGCGGCCTTCCTGGCCGCGCTGGCCACCGGCCATCCCGAGCATTTCGAGGGCTTCGACGAGTGGTCGTGCCCGACCTTCACCGTGACCTCGGACGGCCCCATCGAGATCGGCCTCGACGGCGAGTCCCTGACGATGGACCCGCCGCTCGAGTTCGCCATCCGCCCCGTGCCGGTGCGGGTGCGCCTCCCGCACCATGCCTTCGGCTACTCGCCGTCGGCCCGCTCCCTCGGGTGGCGGGGCAGCCTGACCGGCCTCTGGGGCGTCCTCCGCGGCCACCCCGTCGAGTTGCCGCGCTGAGCCCGCCCCGGCGGCCCCGGGGCAGAACCTCAGCCGGTCCGCGGTCCGGCGAACTCCCGGTAGGCCTCGAGGGCGCGGGGCGCCCACACGCTGGCCGGCCCGCCTTCCATCAGCAGGGCCACACCGAGCGCTTCGACGACCTCCTCCTCGGTGGCGCCGGCGGCGGCCGCACCACGAGCGTGGTAGGCCACGCAGCCGTCGCAGTGCTTGACGACGCCCACCACCAGTGCCATCAACTCCTTGACCTTGGTGGGCAGAACGCCCTCGGCCATCGCCGACTTGTGCATCTGGGCGAAGCCCGCCCACGTGTCGGGGATGGCGTGGCGCAGGTCGCGGGTCGGGGCCCGCAGGTCGGCCGCGACCTGGTGGTAGTGGTCGGCGGCTTCCGTGGTGGCGCTCATGGCGTCAGGCCGCGGGCTCGTGCTTGCCGGTGTTGACGTGGAAGGGCAGGTACAAGGGGCACGAGCCGACGGCGGCGGTGCCGAGCATGACGACGGCGAGCACCGTGGCGATGATGCCGGCGACCGTGCCGAACCCGACGACGGCGGCGACCACCAGCAGGACCGGCGCCACCACGAAGGCCCGGATGACCCGGTCTGCGGTTCCCATGTTCAATCTCATCTCGTGACCTCCCGGTCGTTGTCGGATGGGAGCATCATCACTTGCAGCAGCAACGACCGATAGGGCCGAAGGTCACTACCCCCGGGGGTATCTGTGGGGGTCAGTCGAACAGGCCGTGGGCCAGGTCCCAGGTGGGCCGATCGGCGGCCACGAGCAGTCCCACGCCGCCGGGGCCCGGCCGGTAGGGCGTGCCGTCGGGGCGGGCCGCCACCCCGCCGGCCTCCTGCACCAGCAGCGTGCCCGGAGCGTGGTCCCACGGCAGGGTGCGCCAGAACAGGGCGAAGTCCGTCGCCCCCGTCACCAGGGCGGGATACTCGGCACCGGCGCAGTGGCGGCCGGCGGTGATGGTGCCGAAGGCGCCGACGTTCTGCTCGACCAGCGCCCGGGTCGCGTCATCGAAGTAGCGGGTCAGGACGGCGCCCGTGAGCTCGCCGGTCGTCCGTGCCCGGGGTGCGGCGACGAGACGCCGGCCGTTGCAGGTGGCACCGCGTCCGCGCTGGGCGGCGTACATGCGGCGCTCGAGGGGCTGCCAGATCCACGCCGCCTCGGTCTCGCCGTCGACCACGAGCGCCACCATGACGGCCCAGTCCGTCGACCCGTGGACGAAGTTGGCGGTGCCGTCGAGGGGGTCGACCAGCCACACCCGGGAGGCGGCCAGCGCGTCCATGCGGGCGGGGTCGGCGGCCACGCCCTCCTCGCCCACGACGGGGACGCCGGGGTCGAGCTCGGCCAGGCCGGCGGTGATGAGGGCCTCGGCCTCGCGGTCGGCCACCGTCACCAGCTCGCCGGCCGACTTCTCGATGACGTCGCCGGTGCCCAGTGCGTTGAACCGGGGCTCGATGGCGGTGGTGCTGGCCTCACGCACCAGCTCCGCCACGGCCACGACGAGGTCGTCCGTGAGGGCCACCCCGGGTCAGCTGATCTCGGCGGCCGCCGCCGCGAACTGCGCCTGGTAGAGGTCGTGGTAGGCGCCGCCGGCGGCCAGCAGCTGGTCGTGGTCGCCCTGCTCGACGATCTGGCCGTGCTCCATCACGAGGATGATGTCGGCGTCGCGGATGGTCGAGAGGCGGTGGGCGATGACGAAGCTGGTGCGGTTGGAGCGCAGCGCGGCCATGGCCCGCTGGATGAGCACCTCGGTGCGGGTGTCGACCGAGCTGGTGGCCTCGTCGAGGATGAGGATGGTCGGGTCGGCGAGGAAGGCCCGGGCGATGGTGAGCAGCTGCTTCTCGCCGGTGCTCACCGAGGCACCTTCATCGTCGAGGACGGTGTCGTAGCCGTCGGGCAGCGAGTGCACGAAGCGGTCGACGTAGGTGGCCTTGGCCGCCTCGATGATCTGCTCCTCGGTGGCCTCGAGGTTGCCGTAGGCGATGTTGTCCCGGATGGTGCCGCCGAAGAGCCACGTGTCCTGGAGCACCATGCCGATGTTGCTGCGCAGCTCGCGGCGGGTCATGTGGGCGATGTCGTTGCCGTCGAGGCGGATCTGGCCGCCGCCGAGCTCGTAGAAGCGCATGATCAGGTTCACGAGCGTGGTCTTGCCGGCGCCGGTGGGGCCGACGATGGCGACCGTCTCGCCGGGCTCGGCGGTGAAGGTGAGGTCCTCGATCAGCGGCTTGACCGGGTCGTAGGAGAAGTGGACGTGGTCGAACTCGACCCGGCCCCGGGGCTCGGGGTCGACCAGCGGGTCGACGTCGTCGGGGGACTCCTCCTCGGCGTCGAGGAGCTCGAAGACCCGCTCGGCCGAGGCGATGCCGGACTGCATCACGTTGGCCATCGAGGCCAGCTGGGTGAGCGGCTGGGTGAACTGGCGGGTGTACTGGATGAAGGCCTGGATGTCGCCGATGCTCATGGAGCCGCTGGCGACCTTCATGCCGCCCACGACGGCGATGGCCACGTAGTTCAGGTTCCCGAAGAACATCATCGCCGGCTGGATCGTGCCCGAGATGAACTGGGCGCCGAAGCTCGCCTTGAAGAGCTGCTCGTTCTCCTCGTCGAACCGGCGCCGCACGTCCTCCTGGCGACCGAGGACCCGGATCAGGGTGTGCCCGGTGAAGGCCTCCTCGACCTGGGCGTTGAGGGCGCCGGTGTGGCGCCACTGGGCGATGAAGCGGGGCTTCGAGCGACGGGCGATGGCCCGCACCGTCCAGAGCGACAGCGGCACCGTCACCAGGGCGATGAGGGCCAGCTCCCACGAGATGGTGAACATCATCACCAACACGCCCACGATCGTGAGCGTGCTCGTCAGCATCTGGCTCAGGGTCTGCTGGAGGCTCTGGGCGACGTTGTCGATGTCGTTGGTGACCCGGCTGAGCAGGTCGCCACGGGCGTGGCGGTCGACGTAGGAGAGCGGGAGGCGGTGGAGCTTCGCTTCGACGTCGGAGCGAAGCTGGAACATCGTCCGCTGGACCACGCCGGCGAGGACGTAGGACTGGAGGAACGACAAGAGGGCCGATGCGGCGTAGACGGCGGCGGCGAACAGCAGCAGGCGGTGGAGCTGCCCGTAGTCGATCCCCGTCCCGCTGAACACCCCGGCCACGATCACGTTGGTGGCTCGACCGAGGATGCGGGGGCCGCTCACCGAGAGGGCGACGCTGGCCAGCGCCAGCACGACGACGAGCAGGGCCCAGAAGCGGTCGGGGCCCATGCGGCGGAGCAACCGGCGGGTGGAGGCACCGAAGTTGGCCGAGCGCTCGACCGGCATGCCGGCGGCCGACCAGCGGCCGGCGGCCCGCGCCTCGCCGATCGGGGGCTTCAGCGCCTGCTGGTCGGCCTCGAGCTCGGCCTCGCCCTCGGAGGCGCCCGGCGGGATCGGACCGGTCACGCTCGGCTCCCGTCGCCCCTGGCCGTCACGCCACGGCCTCTTCGGTGCGCTGGGACTCGATGATCTCGGCGTAGGTCGGGCACGACGCCAGCAGGTCGCGGTGGGTGCCGAGGCCGACGGCCTGGCCGTCCTCGAGCACCAGGATCTGGTCGGCGTCGACGATGGTCGAGACCCGTTGGGCCACGATCAGCACCGTGGCGTTCGCGGTGATGGGCGCCAGCGCCGCCCGCAGCCGGGCGTCGGTGGCGAGGTCCAGGGCCGAGAACGAGTCGTCGAAGAGGAAGATGCCCGGCTTGCGCACGATGGCCCGCGCGATGGCGAGGCGCTGGCGCTGGCCGCCCGAGACGTTGGTACCGCCCTGGCTGATGCGGGCGTCGAGGCCGCCGTCCATGGCCTCGACGAAGTCCCGGGCCTGGGCGATCTCGAGCGCCGCCCAGAGCTCGTCGTCGGTGGCGTCGGGGTCGGCCTGGCGCAGGTTCGAGGCCACCGTGCCCGTGAACAGGTAGGGCTTCTGGGGGACGAGGCCGACGCGGCTCCAGAGCAGCTCGAGGTCGAGGTCGCGGACGTCGACGCCGTCGATGGTCACCGAGCCCCCGGTGACGTCGAAGAGCCGGGGGATCAGGTTCACCAGGGTCGTCTTGCCGGCGCCGGTGCTGCCGATGATGGCCGTCTTCGTCCCGGGCTCGGCCCGCAGGTCGATGTCGCACAGCACCGGGTGCTCGGCGCCCGGGTAGCAGAAGGCCACACCTTTGAGCTCGAGGGTGTTGCGCTCGGGCAGGGACGTCACCGGGTCGGCGGGCTGCGCCACCGACGACTCGGTGTCGAGCACCTCCTCGATGCGCTCGGCACACACCGACGCACGCGGGACCATCATCGCCACGAACGAGGCCATCATCACCGACATCAGGATCTGGATGAGGTAGCTGAGGAAGGCGATCAGGGCGCCGATCTGCATCTCGCCGGCGCCGATGCGGTTCCCGCCGAACCACACCGCGGCGATGCTCGACATGTTCAGCACGATCATCACGGTCGGGAACATGTAGGCCATGAGCCGCCCCGCCCGCAGCGACGTGAGGGTGAGGTCGTCGTTGGCGAGCCCGAACCGGGCGGACTCCTCGGGCTCACGGACGAAGGCCCGCACGACCCGGATGCCGGTGATCTGCTCGCGCAGCACCTCGTTCACCCGGTCGATGCGGGTCTGCATGGCCTGGAACTGCGGCACCATGCGCACGATGATGTTGCCGACGCCGAACAGCAGCGCGGGGACGCTGACCAGCAGGAGCAGCGAGAGCGGCCCGTCCTCACGCACGGCCATGATGACGCCGCCGACGATGGTGATGGGGGCGGCGATGAGCATCGTGCAGCACATGACGACGAGCACCTGCACCTGGGTCACGTCGTTGGTGATCCGCGTGATCAGTGACGGGGCACCGAGGCGGCCGACCTCCTGTGCCGAGAACGCGGTGACCCGCTCGAACAGGCCGCCGCGCACGTCCCGGCCGAAGGCCATGGCCGCCTTCGACCCGAAGTAGGTGGCGCCGACCGCGAAGAAGACCTGGACCGCGGTGACGACGAGCATGACCGCGCCGACCCGCCAGATGTAGGCGGTGTCGCCGGTGACCACGCCGTTGTCGATGATGTCGGCGTTCAGGTTGGGCAGGGTGAGGGTGGCCATGGTGGCCACGATCTGGAGGCCCACGACGTACCAGAGGAGGCGGGCGTAGGGGCGCAGGTGCGACCGCAGCAGGCGGCTCAGCATGCGTGCCGCCACCGGGGTCGCCGGCGCTGTGAGGGCGCCCTCCGCGCGTGGTGGCCGTCTGGCATCGAAGACCGAGGCTACCGGGCGCTCCGCGGCGCCCTTCTCGTTCGCGCTGTCGGCCGGTCTGGTTGACTGCGGGCCGTGGACGTGGAATTGGCCGACGGGTTCTGGGCGCCGAGGCAGACGCAGCTGCGCGAGCACACCCTCGTGGTGGTGCTGGAGCGGTTGGAGCGCCAGGGCGTGGTCGACAACTTCCGGCGCCTGGCCGGCGCCCTCGATCCGGACGTCACGCCGCGCCGGGCCATGCACTTCTCGGACTCCGACCTCTACAAGTGGCTCGAGGCGGCGGTGCTCGCCGGACGGTTCGACCTGGCCGACCCGGTGATCGACCTGATCGATGCCGTCCAACGGCCCGACGGCTACGTCCACACCCACTACGGGCTCGACGGCCAGCCAGCCCGCTACTCGGACCTCGACTTCGGCCGCGACCACTACTGCTTCGGGCACCTGATCGAGGCGGCGGTGGCCCACCACGAGGTGACCGGGTCGGACCGCCTCCTCGCCGTCGCCCGGCGCCTCGCCGACCACCTGGTGACGACCTTCGGCCCTGGGCGCGACGAGCGCACCGACGCCCACCCCGAGGTCGAGCTGGCGCTGTGCCGTCTGGCCGCGGTCACTGGGGACGAGCGCTACGTCGACCACGCCGCCTGGGTCCTCGAGCACCGGCTGGCGGCGGCCGGGTCGTCCTTGGAGGACTACGCCCTGTCGGGCCATGCCGTGCGCGCCCTCTACGTCGCGTCGGGCATCGCCGAGGTCGCCCTGGCCCGCAGCGACGAACGCTGGACCGCCGCTGCGGCCCGCCTGTTCGACCTGCTCCTCGGCCGCCACGCCTACCCGACGGGCGCGGTCGGCGGGCGCTGGCTCGGTGAGATGGTGGGCAAGCCCTTCGAGCAGCCCGACGCCATGGCGTACGCCGAGAGCTGCGCGGCGGTGGCTGCCACCCAGTTCTCCCAACGCATCTGGCGCCTCACCGGCGACCCCCGGGCCCTCGACCAGGCCGAGCTGCTGCTCTTCAACGCGGTGCCGTGCGGGGTGGGCGCCGGCGGCGACACGTGGTTCTACTCACAGCCCCAGGCCGTCGGGGAGGTGTCGCCGGACGTCAACCCGTGGGTCTACGACTTCGACTACGGGATGCTGATGCTGGCCGAGTGGTTCCCGGCTCGGCGCCACGACTGGTTCCTCGTGCCGTGCTGCCCACCCAACCTCGCCCGGATGTTCGCGTCGGTCGACCGCCACGTGGCCGAGGTCGACGCCGCCGGCGACCTGCTGGTCCACCTGCCCCTGGCCTCCCGGATCCGGGGCGACGGCTGGGACGTCGAGGTCGGTGGCGGGTACCCCGTCGACGGCGAGGTCACGGTGACGGTCCACGCCGCGCCGCCCGGCCGTCAGGTACGGGTGCGGCGACCGGGTTGGGCCGGCAGGTCGGGACATGAGCTCCTGGGCGCCGACGGTCGCGTGTCGCTCCCCGTCGACTGGCAGTGGTGGACCACCGACCACCGCGTCGAGGGCGCCGCCGGAGCGGTCCACCTGCGCCGCGGCCCCGTGGTGCACTGCCTCGAGGGCGTGGATCACGGCGACGTCGACCTCCGCGACGTCGTGGTCGACCCTTCCCGTTCCCCGTCGGAGGCCTTTGCGGTGCGGGCGGCGCACGGGGCCCTGCACCACCCCGTCGACGAGGCGGTGCCGGCCGCGGCCCCGCTCACGGCGAGGCCGGTGCCCTACGCCGACTGGGCCAACCGCGGGGTCACCACCATGCGTCTCCGCTTCCCGACCTGAGCGGTCGGGGGCGGGGGCTGGGGAGTCAGCGACCCCTCAGGAGACGACGATGCCGCCGTCGAGGGCGATGACCTCGCCGACGACGTAGGCGCCGGCGCGCGAGGCCAGGAAGATGGCGGTGCCGGCGACGTCCTCGGGCGTGCCGACGCGGCCGCGGGGGACGGTGCGGCCGAGGGCCTCCCAGTCGGTGCCCTCGACGTCGCCGCCGGTGCCCACGCCGGTGCTCAGCATCCACGTGGGGAAGGGTCCGGGGGCGATGGCGTTGGCGATGACGTTGCGCTTCACCAGGCGGTTGCCCATCTGGCGGGTGAGGGCGTGGAGCGCGGCCTTCGAGGCGCCGTAGGACCACGTGTCGAACGTTGGCGACCGGATGCCGTCGATGGACCCGATGTTGATGATGCGGGCCGGGTCCTCGGCGGTGGCGCCCTCCTCCAGCTTGGAGAGCAGGCGCTGGGTGAGGAAGAAGACGCCCTTGACGTTGGTGTCCATCACCTTGTCCCAGCCGACCTCGGGGAACTCCTCGATGCTGGCGCCCCACGAGGCGCCGGCGTTGTTGACCAGCACATCGATGGAGGGGACGTCGGCCAGCTTCTCGACCAGGGCGTCGATGCCCTCGATGGTGGACAGGTCGGCGGGCACCGACACGCAGGTGCCGCCGTAGGTCTCGGCGAGACGGTCGGCGGTGGCGTCGCACACGTCGGCCTTGCGCGAGCTGATGTAGACGGTCGCCCCGTTGGCGAGGAACCCGGCGGCGATCATCTCGCCGATGCCGCGAGACCCTCCGGTGACGAGGACGGTCTTGCCGGCGACGGAGAAGAGACTGGAGGTGGACAGCGACGGGTCGGGCATGGGGTCCTCCGGGAGGCGGATGGGCGCCCCGGACCGTACCCGGCGGCGCCTGCCGGTGAGACGTGTGGGGGGAGCGACGATCAGTCGTCGGGCCCGAGCACGATGCGCTGCTCGGGGACGAGCTCGAGTTGGATGCGCTGGTCGCCGAGGCCGGCGTCGTCGAGGCGGTCGTCGAGTGCCTCGACGTCGGGCGCCGGCAGCACGCCGCTCAGTCGCACCCGGTAGCCGTCGGTCTCGGTGGCGATCTCGACCACCCGCCACCCGGCGTCGTCCGCCCAGTCGCTCGTCACGTTGCCGAGCGAGCGCTCGGCGAGCGCCCGCTGCCCGATCGTCCGCGAGGTCACCGAGAGGGGGATCGCGACGATCGCGGTGGCGACCGCGACCAGCGCGATCGCCTCCCGCCGACGGCGATGGTCACGGGGGCTGTCCACGGTGGCGTGGCCGCTGACCCGGTAGATCGCCATCACCACCACCCCGCTCAGCAGGATGGCGGCCACGTTGGTGCCGAACAGGAGGAGCGCGCCGAGCGACTCGTCGGTGGCCCCGGATTCGAGGGTGAGGCCGACGACCGCGAGCGGGGGGACGAGAGAGATGGCGATGGCGACACCGGGGAGCGTGTCGGAGATGTCGGATCGGGCCAAGGCGATCGCGCCGACGGCGCCGGTGGCCAGCGCGGCCACGAGGTCGATCAGGCGGGGATGGATGCGGGCGGCCACCTGGGTGTTCACGTCGGCGGCGATGTGCGGGGCCACCAGCAGGCCCATGAGCCAGCCGATGGCGACGACCGCGGCGGCGCCGGCCACGACCAGGGCGATCGAGCGGGCCAGGTTGGTCCGGTCCAGCAGCACCACGGCGAGGACCGTGCCCAGGATCGGCGTCATCAGCGGGGCGACGATCATGGCGCCGATCACCGTGGCCGTGGAGTCGCCGACCACGCCCGCCGAGGCGATGACCGCGGCGAGGCAGAGGAGCAGCCAGAAGCGGCTCAGCCGCCGGCCGCGCTCCTCGCCCTCGAAGAAGAGCTGGTTCCGCATGCGGGACAGGTCGTCGGTCGTCACCTGGGGCATCGCTCATGATGGCCTCGCGCGCGGCCGGGGTGCCGAGTCGTCAGGGGTTGCAGCGGGGGCAGGTGCCCGGATCGGCGGTCCCATCGATGTCGTCGACCATCTGCGCATCGCAGGCGGGGCAGCACGACACCACGCGGGCCACGTCCAGCGTCGGTCCCCCGCACCATGCGCAGGGCCTGCCCGTCTCCGCCCGAACGGGACCCACTCCGGGCGAGTCGCAGGACGGGCAGCGCCGGCCCAACCGCTCGGCCAGGTCGGTGGCCGCTCTCGCGATGTTCGGCCGGCGGGACGGGCATCGGTGCGCTCGGAGGTCGGTCCCCGGCCGGGCCCAGGGTGCCGGCGCACGCGACCGGCCGATGACGACGAGACCCGTGTCTCGATCGACCAGGGCGACCAGCTCGACGTTCGTCGGGCACAGCGTCCACGCCGGATCGTCGAAGAACGACCCTTCGCTGGCGACCCCGAGGCGGGTGGCCTCCGCCTCAGCGGCCGCCGCGGCCTTCGCGGCCACCGTGGCCTGGGCGCTGCGGGACCGGGGCACCGAGGCGTCGAAGGTGCCGAAGGCGTCGGTGTCGATGGCGGTGACCACGAGTCGTAGGCCCACCGCGGCGAGCGCAGGGGAGATCAGCCTCTCCTTGTCGTGCCGGGTGCCCAGCGCCGCGACGGCACCGTCCAGGACGAGGGGAGGCTGCACGCCCAAGATCGTAACGTAAGACTTGCAATACGTGAAATAGGAATCGTATATTGCGACCGCCCCCACCTGGGGCTGACCAGACAGGAAGGCAGCCACCATGTCCACACCACTCGCAGCGCTCGCCGTGCTCGCACCGCTGGCCTTCCTCGGCGCGGCGGCCGGCGGCTCCCGGCACCCCGGATCCGACCCGCGTCCCGTCCAGCGGGCCGGGGTGGCGGCGGCCTGGTTCGGCCTCGCCGTCGCCGTGTGCGCCGGCCTCGCGGTCGCCGCCTGGGGCCCGCTCACCACCGCCACCCTCGGATGGGAGGGCCTCGGCCTGTCGCTCCGCCTCGACGCGCTCAGCACGGTGATGCTGGTGATGATCTCGTTGCTCGCCGTCGTGATCGTCCGGTACAGCAACGCCTACCTCGACGGCGACCAGCGCCACGGCACCTTCCTCGGCCACTTGGCCCTCACCATCGCGGCGGTCGAACTGCTCGTGCTCTCCGGGAACCTGGTGGTGCTCTTCCTCGCCTGGGTGGGCACGAGCCTCGCGCTCCATCAACTCCTCCTGTTCTACCGCGACCGTCGCGGCGCGGTGGTGGCCGCCCGCAAGAAGTTCGTCGCCGCGAGGGTCGGCGACGCCCTGCTGTTCGCCGCCATGGTGCTCATCTGGGCGGACCTCGGAACGGGGGACCTGGGCGCCATCTTCGCCGCCATGAAAGCCGGCGGTGGAGGGACCGGCGTGGAGCTGGCGGCGGTGGCCCTGGCCGCGGCGGCCATCTTGAAGGCCGCGCAGTTCCCCACCCACGGCTGGCTGGTCGAGGTCATGGAGACGCCCACGCCGGTGTCCGCCCTCCTCCACGCCGGCATCTTGAACGCGGGTCCCTTCCTCATCATCCGGATGGCCTTCGTGATGGACGGTGCGGGTGCCGCCAACGCCCTGCTCCTCGTGGCCGGTGGGCTCACCGCCGTGTTCGCCTCGGTGGTCCTGCTCACCCAACCGTCGGTCAAGGTGGCGCTCGGATACTCCAGCGCCGCCCACATGGGCTTCATGCTGATGGTGTGCGGTCTCGGGGTGTACCCGGCGGCACTGCTCCACCTCGTGGCCCACTCGTTCTACAAGGCCCACGCCTTCCTCTCCTCGGGCAGCGTGGTGGACGAGGAGCGAGCGGACAAGGTGCCGCTGCCCGCCCGACTGGGGAGCCCGTGGCGGATGGCCGCGAGCCTGGGGGTGGCCCTGGCGTTCTACCTGCCGCTGGCCCTGGTGTTCAGCGTCGACCTCTCGGACCCGATCCTGCTCGTCATCGGGGGCATCCTCGTGCTCGGCACGACGCAGCTCGTCGCCCCCGCACTCGACTCGAGCGGCCCCCTCGCCGGCCTGGTCCGCACCGCGGCGCTGGCCTTCGCCGTGACCCTTTCCTTCTTCACCCTCGAGACGGGCGCCCACCTGCTCGTGGAGGACGCCGTGCCCGGCGACACCGGCCGAGCCGCCCTGCACCTCATCCTGGCCCTCGTCGTGCTCGTGGTGTTCGCGGCGGTGATCGCCCTGCAGATCGCCTCGCCGGGCCGGCCAGCCGCCGCGTGGCAACGCCGGTGGGCGGTCCACTTCCGCAACGGGCTCTACGCCAACGCGGCGTTCGACCGCCTCGTCGGCGCCTGGAAGGCGCCCGCCCCGACCGCGGTGTCGCGATGACCGACGAGGCCGCCGTCCTCACCCCGCCCACCGACCCGTCCCCAACGACGACCGACGACCGCCGAGGAGCCCCGATGCCCGTTCTCACCGACACTGCCGAGCCGCCCCTGGCCGGCGACGATCAGTGCCGCGAAGTCCTGCGGCGGGCCACGCAGCGCGTCGCTCCCCTCTGGGAGCTCGAGGGCTTCGTGGCGGTGAACCCGTACCTGGGCCTCACGGACCTGACCTTCACCGAGGCGGCGGCCCGCCTCGACCTCGTCGCGGGGGCCCGCAGCGCCCTGGCGCCCGGGTTCTACCGCGAGGCGCTCGAGCAGGGGCGCCTCACCCGGGACGACGTGGCCGCCGCGCTGGCAACCCTGGCCCACGACCCGGACGGTGACGTCGACGCGCTCCTCGGCGGGGCCGCCGCCGACCGGGCCCCGAACGGCCCTCGGGTGCTCACCGTCGCCGACGTGGCCAGCCGGGCGTCGGGAACCGACTGGTCGGCGTACCTGGTCGAGCGGGTCGCCTCCTGGGCGGCCGCCTACTTCGACCAGGGCCAGGCGAGCTGGCGGAGCACCGACCCCCAGCGCTCGCCCTACGCAGCGTGGCGCGACGAGACCGCGATCGACCGCTCGCCGGCCGTGATGGGGCTGCGCACCGTACGGCGGGCAGCGCGAGACCTGCCCACCGAGCCTCTGGAGGCGGCGAGCGAGGCCATCGCCGCTCTGGGCCTCGAGGGCGAGGCCCTGGACCTGTACCTCCACGGCCTGCTGCTCCGTGTCCCCGGCTGGGCCGGCTTCGCCGCTCGCAAGGTCTGGGACGCCGAACTGCGCGGCGGTCAGGACGACACGCTGCTGGAGCTGCTGGCCGTGTTGGTGTCGTGGGAGGCGCTCCTGCTGCGGTGCTGCCCGGTCCCCGATCTCACGGTCGAGTGGGCCCGCGCCGTGAGCGAGCTCGTCGAGCTGGCCGCGGCGGATGGCGCCGACACGCCGGTCCCGCCCGCAGTGATCCTCCAGGAGGCCTTCGACCGGGCCGAGGAGCGCCGGCTCGCGGCGTCCCTGCCGGGCTCGTCGGTCGATGACGTCAGCGAATCCGTCGAGCGTCCGTCCGCGCAGCTGGTCTTCTGCATCGACGTCCGCTCGGAGGTCTTCCGTCGTCACCTCGAGGCGGTGGCCGCCGACGTGGAGACGCTCGGCTTCGCCGGGTTCTTCGGCGTTCCCATCCACTTCCGGCCGGTCGCCCACGCCGAAGGAGTGGATCAGTGCCCGGTGCTGCTGACGCCCGGGCCGGTGATCGACGAGGTGGTCGGCGATGCCGAGACCACCGCGATCGCGGTCGAGCGCCGCACGCTCGCCCACCACGTCCGCCGGGCGTGGAAGTCGTTCAAGATGGGCGCGATCTCGTGCTTCAGCTTCGTGGGGCCGGTCGGGCTGCTCTACCTGCCGAAGCTCTTCACCGACGGGTTCGGCCGCACCCGGCCGGTCGCCGAGGCCGAGGTGGAGGGCCTACCGGCCGAGCTCGCGGAGCGACGGGTCCCCCGGCTCGAGCCCGACCCCGAGCACCCCGGGCGGGGGATCGCGCCGGCCGACCGGATCGCGATAGCGGAGGCGGTGCTGCGCGCGATGTCCCTGACCGCCGGCTTCGCCCCACTGGTCGCGCTGACCGGCCACGGGGCCACCACGGTCAACAACCCGTACGACAAGGGCCTCGACTGCGGGGCCTGCGGCGGCCACACCGGCGAGGCCAACGCGCGGGTGACGGCCATGGTGCTGAACGACCCGGCGGCGCGCGAGGCGCTGGTGGCGCGGGGGATCGAGATCCCGGCCGACACCTGGTTCCTGGCGGCGCAGCACGACACCACCACCGACCACGTGGCGTTCTTCGACCGGGAGGACGTGCCGTCCACCCACGCGGGCGCGTTGGCCGAGCTGGAGGAGCGACTGGCCGAGGCGGGGCGCCGCACCCGGGCCGAGCGGGCCGACCGGCTCAACCTCACCGACGACGAGCGCCGCGACACCACCACCCTCGACGCGGCGGTGCTGGCCCGTTCGACCGACTGGGCCCAGGTCCGGCCCGAGTGGGGCCTGGCCGGATGCCGCACCTTCATCGCGGCCCCGCGTCACCGCACCGCGGCGGTGGACCTGGCGGGCCGCTCGTTCCTCCACTCCTACGACTGGCGGGCCGACGAGGGCTTCGGCGTGCTCGAGCTGATCATGAGCGCCCCCATGGTCGTGCCCAGCTGGATCAGCCTGCAGTACTACGGCTCGACGGTCGACAACGAGCTGTTCGGCTCGGGCAACAAGACCCTGCACAACGTCACCGGCCGGCTCGGTGTGCTCGAAGGCGCCGGTGGTGATCTCCGCAGCGGCCTGCCGTGGCAGTCGGTGCACGACGGCACCCGCTACCAGCACGAGCCGTTGCGGCTGAACGTGGTCATCGAGGCGCCCCTCGACGCCATGACCGATGTGCTCGCGGCGCACCCGGGAGTCCGTGAGCTGGTCGACCACGGCTGGATCAAGTTGCTCGCCCTCGGCGAGGACGGGCGTATCTCGCACCGGTACGCCGGGGGCCTCGACTGGGAGACGGTCGCGGGCTGAGGGCTGCCGGCCGGGGGGCGCCGACGACGAGGTCGGCGCCCCCAGACTCAGGCGCCGCCGAGGAGCAGGGCAGAGGTGGGGACGCCGGTGCCGCCGGTGACGAGCACGTGCTCGACGTCGTCGACCTGGTTGTAGGAGGTGCCCCGCACCTGGCGGACCCCCTCGGCGATGCCGTTCATGCCGTGGAGGTAGCCCTCGCCGAGCTGGCCGCCGTGGGTGTTGATGGGCAGGCGGCCGCCGAGCTCGATGTTGCCGTCGGCGATGAAGTCCTTGGCCTCGCCCGGCTTGCAGAAGCCGAACTCCTCGAGCTGGGGGAGCACGAAGGGGGTGAAGTGGTCGTAGATGACCGCGGTCTGCACGTCGTCGGGGCCGAGGCCGGACGTCTCCCAGATCTGGCGGGCGCAGACGCCCATCTCGGGCAGGCCGGTGATCTCGTCCCGGAAGAACGAGCGCATCATCTGCTGGTCCTCGGCCATGCCTTGGGCGGCCCCCTCGATCACGACCGGCGGCTGGCGCAGGTCCCGTGCCCGCTCGAGCGAGGTGACGAGGATGGCCTGGCCACCGTCGGTCTCCTGGCAGCAGTCGAGCAGGTGGAGGGGCTCGACGATCCAGCGGCTGTTCTGGTGGTCCTCGAGGGTGATCGGCTGCTCGTAGAACCACGCCGCCGGGTTGGTGGCGGCGTGGCGCCGGTCGGCGACCGCGACCCGACCGAAGTCCTCGGAGGTCACGCCGTACTCGTGCATGATGCGCGTGGCGAACATGGCGATCCACGACGCCGGCGTGAGCAGGCCGAAGGGCGAGGTCCAGGCGTAGGACGCCTCCTCGGCGGTGTGGCCCGGCGCCCGGTCCTGCACGCCGGTGCCGAAGCGGTGGCCGCTGCGCTCGTTGAAGGCCCGGTAGCAGAGGACGTAGTCGGCCACGCCCTCGTTGACGGCCATGGCCGCCAGCTGCACGGTGCCGCAGGGGGCGCCGCCGCCGAAGTGGACCCGGCTGAAGTGGGTCAGCTCCTTGATGCCGAGGCTGCGCATCACGTCGCTCTCGGGGTTGGTCTCCATGGTGAAGGTGGACAGGCCGCTGACCTGCTCGGGCGCGACGCCGGCGTCCTCGAGGGCGTTGACGCAGGCCTCGAGGGCCAGGCGCAGCTCGCTGCGACCCGAGCGCTTGGAGAACTCGGTGGCGCCGATCCCGGCGATGGCGGTGTTGCCGGCGTAGGCGTGAGCGGTCACGACGAGACCTCCTGGGTCGAGGCGGCGGCTCCGTACGACGTGCCGCCGGGGAGGACGAGCTCGACGGTGCCGGTGACGTGGGCGCCGAGCGAGTTCACCCCCTGGAGGGCGACGGTGACCTCGCCGGTGGCCGGGTCGGCCGACTGCACCGATCCGGAGTAGGTCATGGTGTCGCCGGGGTAGTTCGGGGCGCCGAGGCGCACCCGCAGGGCGCGGACGAGGGCGCCGGGGCCCGCCCAGTCGGTGACGTAGCGCTCGGTGAGGCCGAGCGTGGTGTTGATGTTCATGAAGATGTCCTTGGACCCGGCCTTCACGGCGACGTCGCGGTCGTGGTGGACCTCGGTGAAGTCCCGGGTCGCCAGGGCGCCGGCGACCACCAGGGTCGGGGTGACGGGCACGGCGAACAGCGGCAGCGCGTCGCCCTCGGTCACCTCGGCGGCGAGGGTGCCCTCGCGGGGCGCCGGCGTGGCGGGACGGAACTGCGGCAGGGTGATCGAGCCGCGGGCGTCGAGCGCCCCTTCCTCCTGGGCCGGATGGCTGTCCAGCCACGTGACCTCGAGGGGCATGCCCACCTGCAGCTGGTCACGGGTGACGCCGACCACGTTGGAGACGAGCCGGGGGCCCTCCTCCAGCTCGATGAGGCCGACGAAGACCGGGTAGCGGAAGCCGTTCACCTGCGGGTACTGCGGCACCGCGAAGGAGTAGAGGTGGCCGCGGCCCGAGGCCACGATCCAGCCCTGGTCGAAGCTGCCGCAGTCGGGGCAGCGGGGCGTCGGCGGGTTGTGCAACGTCTGGCAGCCCTGGCACTGCTGGATGCGCAGCTCGTGTTGGCGGGCGCCGTCCCAGAAGAACTGGTTGTCCAGGTTGATGGCGGGTCGGGGCCGGCGGGCCGGGTCCGGGTCGGGGGCCGGCTTCGCGCCCTCGGCGGCGCGGGCCTGCTTGCCCGTGCCCGGCTTGAACTTCAGGACCCGGAAGAGCAGGTCGCCGACGTGCTCGCCGTCCTCGGTCGAGTAGCGGTGGCGGGTGGTCACGAAGTGGCCGACGCCGAGGCCGGTGGCCTTCTCCTCCGACACCGCGTCGAGCACCTCGACGTTGGACAGGCGCTCACCGGGGCGCACGTAGCGCTGCAGCTCGAGCTCCGAGTTCACCGCCACGACGGACGTGAAGCCGGCGGCCTCGAGCAGGGCGAGGGCGCGGCCCCGGGGGCTGTCGGCGCTGCGCCGGTGCTTGAGGCCGCCGCGGTCCCAGACGTCGAGCATGGCGGCCGGGGCCACGATGCCGCCGACGGGCGTGCCCGCGGCGAAGTCCTCGTCGAGGTACAGCGGGTTGTCGTCGCCCATGGCGTCGCACCAGTGGGCGATCATCGCCTCGTTCACGGCGTGGCGGGCCACGGTGGGCGGTCCCTCGCTTCCGACGAGGGCACGGAGGTCGTCGAGCAGCCCGCCGTCGTCGGTGGCGGTCTCGCCCATCGGGGGAGCGGTGTCGGTCATGCGGTCTCCTTCGCGGTGGTGGGGCCGCCCCGCTGGAGGCGGCCCACGAGCTCGTCGAGGGCGTCGGCCAGCTCGTGCCGGCGGCGGGTGGGCAGCCCGGCGAGCGAGTCGGCGAGCTGGCCCCGGGTGAAGTCGAGGACGCGGCGGCGGGCGCGGCGGCCCTTCGGGGTGAGGGCGTAGATGGCGACGCGGCCGTCGTCGGCGGCGGGGGCCCGGGTCACGAGGCCCTCCTCCTCCAGGCGGTGCAGGGCACGGCTGGCGGTGGGCTGGCTGACGTCGAGGGCGTCGGCCAGACGGGACACCGCCAGCGGGCCCAGGTCGTCGAGTCGGTGGAGGAAGCGCAGCTCGGTGCGGGAGAGCCCGAGGCCGAGGCTGCGCATGCGGGCCTCGTGCAGGCGCCGGGAGTCCGACAGGCGCTGGAGCTCGGCGATGGCCCGCTCGATGCGGGCGACGTCCTGCGACTCCGGGCTCACGCCGCGCACCCTAAAGAAACTTCCATTCATCATGCAAGTAGTACTGCCGGGCCGGAACCCACCGTGCCCAGGGGGCTGCGCCTTGTCGGGGAAGAAGATTACAATGCAGGCATGGCTCCACTGAGCACTGCCAAGGTCTCCCATCGGGGCCAGACCAGTCTTCCGGCAGAGCTCCGTCATCGATGGGGGATCGCCGAAGGAGGCCAGGTCGGGTTCATCGATCTCGGAACCATCGCCATCGTCGTCCCTGGCGGCCTCGACGCGGCGCGTGCCGAGCTGCGCCGGGTGCTGTCCGAGCGCTACGAGCTGGGTCTCGGTGCGATGGACGACCCCGACCTGCTCGACCAGTAGCGGGGCCGCACCGTGGCCGACGGGAACGTCGTCGTCGACGATCGGCTGCTCATCGAGGAGCTGCTCGTCGGCCTTCCTCGGCGCCGGTCCACCCCGCGCCTGTTCACGACGTCCTACTGGTACTTCCGGGCGTGTCGCGCCGCGGTCGTGGGCGCGGGTGGGCAGCTCTCGGGGCCGTTCGTGCAACTCGGCGAAGCTGAGCAGTCCCGGTCGATCCTGGCGCTGTTGGAGCTGCGAGAGGACATCGGCCTCCCTGATCCGAGGGCAACCGTGCCGGCGATGGCGGACGTCGCCCTGCGCCATCCGCAGCTCAACCTCTTGAACCTCGAGGCCACAGCGGCCGGCAGAGTGCTCCACGCAGAGCTCTGGCTCTCGGTGGCTGCTTCGCAGGGAGTCCTGCCCGGCGTGCTCGATGCCGAGGGCATCCGCTGGCGGACGGTCGATCTGGGCCCAGGCTGACGGAGCGGACGTTCCACAGAACGCCTCTGCTGGGCGACGGGTTCGTTTGCGGACGACCGACCGGGAGACCACATGGTCCCGCCGCCTACCCTCGTGGAGGTGCGAGACACGGGGCGGGTGCGGTGAGGTGGCGGGGTCCGTTCCAGATGCGGACGCTGCGCGAGGACGCCGCCGCCGGCCTCGTGCTCGGGCTGCAGTCGGTGCCCGACGGGCTCGCCACGGGCCTGCTCGCCGGCGTGAACCCCATCGCCGGCCTCAACGCCTACCTGGTGGGCACGGCGGCCGGCGCCCTCTTCACGAGCTCGACGTTCATGGCGGTGCAGGGCACCGGGGCGATGGCGATGGTGGTCGCCGATGTCCCCGCCATCCGGGACGCGTCTGATCCGACGCGGGCGCTCGTGACGCTCTCGGTCCTCACCGGCGCCGTGATGATCGCGGCGGGGCTGCTCCGGTTGGGCACGGTGCTGCGGTTCGTGTCCAACGCGGTGATGGTGGGCTTCATCAACGCCGTTGGCGTGAACATCGTGCTCGGACAGCTCGCGAACCTCACCGGGTACCAGGCCGAGGGGGCCAACCGTGTGATCAGGGCGGTGAACACGGTGATCCATCCGGGCCGCCTGGACGTCCCCACCCTCTTCCTCGGGCTCGTCACCATCGCCTTGATCGTGTGGCTCGAGCGGACGCGATTGGGGGCGATGGGCCTGGTGGTCGCGGTCGTCGTGACCTCGGCGTTCGCCCAGTTGGCCGGCTGGGACAGCGTCGCCACCCTTGCCGATCTGGGTGTCGTGGCCGACTCGCTCCCGAGGCCCGAGCTGCCCCTGCTCCGGATGGTGCCGGTGCTGATCGTGCCGGCGGTGTCGCTGGCCTTCGTGGGCCTGGTGCAGGGGGCGGGGATCTCCGCGAACTTCCCCAATCCGGACGGCACCTACCCCGAGGCATCGCGTGACTTCATCGGCCAGGGCGCCGGCAACGTCGCCTCGGGCCTGTTTCAGGGCATGCCCGTGGGCGGGTCGGTGTCGGCCTCCTCGCTCAACAAGGTGGCCGGGGCCCGGTCGCGCCAGTCGCTGCTCGTCGCCTCGCTCGTGATGGCGACGGTCATCGTGGTGCTCGGCGATGCCGTGGGCGACGTGGCCATGCCGGCGCTGGCCGGGCTGCTGATCCTGATCGGCTACCGGACAATCAAGCCCGCTGACCTCCAGTCGGTGTGGCGCACCGGGGTGGTCCAGAAGGCGGTCCTGGCCGTCACCTTCGTGCTCACCCTGGTCGTGCCCCTCCAGTACGCGGTGCTGCTCGGGGTGGGGCTCTCCGTCGTCCTCCACGTCGTGCGTCAGTCCAACCAGGTGACGATTCGGCGCCGGGTCGCCGGGCCTGACGGCTACCTCGTCGAGGTCGACCCGCCGGCCGAGCTCCCCGCGCACGAGGTCGTGGTGCTCCAGCCCTACGGCAGCCTGTTCTTCGCGGCGGCGCCGGTGTTCGAGGGCGCCCTGCCCGCGGTGGGCGAGGGGTCGACCGGCTCGGTGGTCATCCTCCGCCTGCGCGGCCGCAGCGACCTGGGGACCTCGTTCATGGACGTCCTCCACCGCTACGCCGAGGCCCTGACCGCGGCCGGCAGTCGCCTGATGGTGGTCTCGGCCAACGACCGGATCATCGAGCAGTTGGCGGTCACCGGCATCACCGAGGTGATCGGAGCCGACGCGGTCTACCCAGGCGACGAGCGGGTCGGCGCCACCGTCGAGCGGGCCTCCGCCGACGCACAGGCATGGGTCGACGCCCACCGCTGACCACCGACCGCTGACCGTCGACCGGCAGTTGCTCGGGTCACCGTCGTCACTACGGCGCGGCGGGTACCTCCAGCTCGAAGGCGTGGGCGGGGTGGCGGACCAGCAGCACCACGCTCACCACGGCGATCCACACGGGGAGCAGGTAGATGGTCGGGGTCGAGAGGGACACGTTGACCAGCTCGATGATGCCGACCGCGAACGTGAGCCAGACCAGCCACCGCGGCAGCGTGCCCGTGGCCCGGCCGAGGCTGGCGGTCGAGAACATCACCAGAGTCGCGACCCGCGGCGCGAACACCGAGAGCACGGCGGCGGCGGCAGCACGCGTGAGCGACGCCGCCTCGGGGCTGGGCGCCTTGTCGCCCAGGTGGACCAGCAGCGACGGCGCGGCGAGGAGCGCGGCGGCCAGGAAGAGCAGACCGGCCAAGAGGATGCTGGCGCCGAGGAAGACCGTCCCGAACAGCTTCGGCTCGCGGTCACCGAGGCGCCCCCGCACGACACCGACGAACCACAGGAAGGCGATGGTCGAGAACACGAGGACCTGGAGCCAGGCCACCGCAGCAGTCGCCGTCGCGGGATCGGCGTAGAAACGGACGATCTCGGCGTCGGGCGCATCGACGCCTGGCGAGGCCAGCAGGCCCCACAGGGACAGCGACCATCCGATGGCGCACAGGATCCCGGCGACCGCCGCGGCCTCGATGGAGGCGAACCGGCGGCGCAGCCGAGTCGACTCGAAGATGGAGTCCTCCGCGTCGGTGGCCACGCGGTCGGTCCCGGGCTCAGTCGGCGCGGTGCGGCGGCGTGACGGACACGCGCCAACTGTAGGCAGCGGGTCACCCCCCGTGACGGCCCGCGCTACCGTCGCCATTGAGCACCAGTCCGTGGCCCCTACCGCAAGGTGGCCCGGCGCGAGGTGCATCCACCTGGAGGAGCGACGATGACCGATCGACAGGCGACCGACGTGACGCGAGCGGCCATCGCCGCCATGGCGACGTCACTGCCGACGCACGACCGCCAGGACTTCGACGACGCCACCCGGGGCTTCGTGGGCCGGTCCGAGCAGCGCCAGATCCTCGGCGCCGATGGTGGGTTGGTGTGGGACCTCGCCGCCTACGACTTCCTGCGCGACGCGGAGGTGCCCGACACCGCGAACCCGAGCCTGTGGCGCCAGGGCCAGCTGCTCATCCAGGACGGGCTGTTCGAGGTGGTCCCCGGCATCTACCAGCTGCGGGGCTTCGACCTCTCCGTGATGAGCGTCATCGAGGGCGAGACCGGCGTCATCGTGATCGATCCCCTCATCAGCAGCGAGACCGCGGCGGCGGCCTTCGCGCTGTACACGGAGCACCGCGGTGCTCGCCCGGTGAAGGCGATGATCTACACGCACTCCCACGCGGATCACTTCGGTGGCGTCAAGGGCATCATCACCGAAGAGCAGGTGGCCGCCGGCGAGGTGCAGGTGATCGCCCCCGAGGGCTTCATGCACCACGCCATCGCCGAGAACGTGTTCGCGGGCACGGCCATGTTGCGGCGGGCGGGCTACATGTACGGCGCCGCCCTCGAAGTCGGTCCGGCGGGCCAGATCGGCACCGGGCTGGGGCAGACCACCTCGAAGGGCACGGTCAGCCTCATCGCGCCGACCGTCGACATCACCCAGACCGGCCAGCGCCTCACCATCGACGGTGTCGAGATCGAGTTCCAGATGACCCCGGGGACCGAGGCGCCGGCGGAGATGAACTTCTACTTCCCGCGACACCGGGCGCTTTGCACCGCCGAGAACACCTCGCACACGCTCCACAACGTCCTCACCATCCGCGGGGCGGTGGTGCGCGACGCCCACGCGTGGGCGCACTACCTCACCGAGACCATCGACCTGTGGGGGGCGGAGCTCGACGTGGTCTTCGCCTCGCACCACTGGCCGACGTGGGGACGCGAGCGCGGCGTCGAGTTCCTGGCCATGCAGCGCGACATGTACCTCTACCTGCACGACCAGACCCTGCGCCTGCTCAACCAGGGGTTCACCGGACCGGAGATCGCCGAGATGCTGGAGATGCCTCCGGCGCTCGAGCAGCAGTGGCACACCCACGGCTACTACGGCTCGGTCAGCCACAACGTGAAGGCGGTCTACCAGCGCTACATGGGTTGGTACGACGCCAACCCCGCCAACCTCTGGCCCCATCCTCCGGAGGCGCTGGCGACCCGGCACGTCGCGGCGATGGGTGGCCGCGACGGCGCCCTTGCGGTGGCGCGACAGGCCTGGGACGAGGGTGACTACCGCTGGTGCGCCGAGGTCGGCAAGCACCTGGTCTTCGCCGATCCCGGCGACGAGGACGCCCGGACGCTGCTCGCCGACGCGTTCGAGCAGCTCGGCTTCGGCGCCGAGAACGGCACCTGGCGCAACGCCTACCTGGCCGGCGCCACGGAGCTGCGTTCCGGCTCGTTCGGCACGCCGGCGACGACGTCACCCGACATGGTGCTGGCGCTCAGCGTCACGCAGGTCTTCGACAGCGTGGCCGTGCGCATCGACGGGCCCCGGGCCTGGGAAGAGCACCTCCGCATCGCGTGGCGCATCATCGACGAGGACGCGGCGTACCTGCTCGAGCTCCGCAACGGCGCCCTGCACCACCGCACGATCACCGAGGTGCCCGCCGACGTCACCACCTTCACTCTCAGCCGCCTTGCCCTCATCGGGCTCGTCACCGGCAGCCTCGACTTCGGCGCGGCCACGGCCGACGGCACCGTCACCGTGGAAGGCGACCCGGCTGACCTGGGTCGCCTCATCGCCCTCCTCGCGCCCGTCGATCCCGACTTCAACATCGTCGCTCCCTGACCCTGGAGGTTTCGCCCTCTTCGAATGTCGGAGCAGCACGGTGCGATACTGCCCGGCGTGACGCCAAGGGGAGCGATGAGGGGTGCGGACCAGGCGCTCACGACGGCTTTCCTCCTCTCGGGGTTCGGCCTCGTGGTCTTCGTCGTGGTGGGGTTCCCGCTCCCGGTCGCACTGGTCTCGGGCTGGGCCGCCATCGTCCTCGGGGTCCTCTGGTTCGAGCGGGTCGCGCCACCCGAGCGGCGAGCGCGCTTCCATGAGGTGGTCCGGGTCGGCGCCATCGCCGGTCTTTGCGCCACCGTGGCCTACGACCTGTCTCGACTCGTCCTGGTGCGGCTGTTCGATCTCGATGTCTGGCCCTTTGCCGCATTCGGCGCCTTCGGCGATGCATTGCTCCCTGGGGCGGGCCGACAAGGATGGGTCCGGGTCGTCGGGGGCGGGTACCACCTCGTGAACGGGGTCAGCTTCGGCATCGCCTACACCGGGCTCTTCCGTCGGCGGGGTGCGCTCGTGGGGATCGCCTACGGCCTGGGCCTCGAGGCCGTCATGCTGGCGCTCTACCCGGGATGGCTGAGCATCCAGGCACTGCGGGAATTCACGCAGATGTCGCTGGTCGGCCACGTGGCCTACGGGGCCACCCTGGGCGCGGTCGCCCGGCGGCTGCTGACGCCCGACCCCGCGGACGTTCCACCGGCGGACGACGCGGGGTGACCCCGCTCGATGCCGGGACCCGGCTGTGGTGGGTGCGCCTGCCCCGAGCCGGGGCTCGGATCTCATCGACGCTCGGGCTCACCCTGCTCGACGGCCACTGGGTCGGCGCGGTGCGGGTGCTCGGTGCGGTGGCCACTCCGTTGGCGGTGGTGGTCGGTGTCGCCATCGGTGGGAGCCACCCTGGTTTCGACGTGCTGCCGACCGAGTCGTTGCCCCTCATCGCGCTGCTCGTCGCCGTCGGTGTCGCCAGCGGTCAGCTCGGCCTGGCGCTGCTCGGCGGCTTCGCGGTCGGCAACCTCGTTCTCGCCGGCTCCACGTGGAGCTATGAGGGTGCGCCGCTGTCGCTCGCGTCCCTCGCGAGCGGCGACGCGGGGGCCTACCTGCTTCGCGTGGTGCTCCCCCTGCTCATCGCCTACGGCGTGCTCGCCGTGGTGATGGTGAAGCTCCCGCTCGGCACGAAGGCCATCGTGCGAGCGCTCATGCCGGGTGACCGATCTCCGCTGGCGCTGCGGATCACCCTGGCCGTGGTGACCCAGGTGGCGCTCACCGCCGCGTTGGTGTACCTGTGGTCGCTGGCCGCTCCGGTGCTGCTGCGGCCCGTCTGGACGTGGCGTGGCGAGCTGCCCACGGTCGAAGCCATCCGGCCGTTGCAGGAGGACGCCGCGACGTTGGCCTGGGTGGCTGCATCGGTCGCGGGTCTTCGCATCGGCGTCCAGGCACTTCTCGTCACGGTTCGGTCGTTGGCGGCCCGAGCCGGCGTGATCGAACACGAGCTGTGCCGGGCGCTTCCGGCGCCGCCCTTGTACGACCGACTTCCCGCCGTGGTTCGTGGCGTGATGACGGGCATCGTCACGACCTTGCTGTTGGCCGGGTTGTTCTCCGCGTGGGCCGAGGCGGTCGTCGTGTTCTCGACGGTCACCTTCTTCCAGCTCGCCCGGACCGGTGTGGTCCCTGTGCCGCTCGGCTCCTGGGCCCGCCTCATGGACCGCATCCCCGTGCTGGTCCGCTTCGCCGCAGGCCTCGTGATCGTGTTCGTGGTCGGCCAGTGGTTCCTGCCCGATCGGATCAGGTCGGCGGAGACGTTCGGACCCCAGCTGGTGTTCCTCCTGCTCGGCCTCGCCGTGTTCTACCTCCTCGTTCCGACCGTGCCCGGCCACCAGGGCCGGGACAGGGCGCCGGTGTCGTGAACAGGACCTGCGCCCGGGCCTTGGCCCTCACACCCGCGATGTGGCTGTTGATGGCGGGTGTGGCCGTGGCCGACAACTGCTCCAGCCCGGAGGACTGCTATGCGACCGACAGCGCCGCCGCCCGGGCCGGCCTCGGTCTGTTGGCACTGCTCCTGCTCTATCTGCTCCTCCAGTTGCTGGGTCGGGGAGCCGGCGGCGGGTGGGGTTGGCCGGGCGGGGGACGGGATGGTCTCGACGACAACGGGGTGGGCGGCCTCGACGAGCTCGGACCGGGCGGCGCTGCCGGCCTCACCGACCGGTTGCTCGGTTGGCTCGACAACGCCTTCGGCGGTGATGGGACGATCTTCGGGGGTCGGGTCGGCGGGTCGCAGGACCTGCTCGCCGGCGAGCTGCTCGGGGCGGAGGGACGCCTCACCGTCACCGGCGAGGGCATCGCCGAGCTCACGGGCTCGTCCACCCTCCAATTCGACGATTCGGGCCTCGCCGCTCGGCTGGGGCTCGACGCACGGGTGGGGGCACAGGTCGGCGTCACGGGGTCGCTGGAGTCGGGCTGGATCACCCAGACCCTGGCCGGTGACGTGTTCCTCGGTGGCCTGGCCACTGCGGAAGGCGGCCTTCAGCTGGGCTCCGGTGGCCTCGGGCTCCACGGCGAGACCGAGGCCTTCGTCGGCGGACGGGCCACGGGCTCCTATGGCCTCGAGACCGGACCGGTGACCGGCAACGTCGGCGGGAGCGTGAGCTACGGGCTCGGTGTGACCGCCGAGGGCGACGTCGGCTTCAGCTGGGACCGGATCGGCTTCAGTGGTCGGACGGGTGCCACCGTCGGCTTGGGCGCTGAGGCGGACATCAACATCTCGATCAACCCCAGCGCGGTCGCCGACGGCATCGGCGACGCGCTCGACTACTTCGGATGGTGAACAGTGACTGACGCGACCCCGCCCGACGGCGACATCCCCGCGGGCATCACGCTGCGGTCACCGAGCGACGAGTTCCCGGCTTCGCCGAAGATCGCGCTCACCGTGCCGGCATCGTGGCGGCCGGAGCCGACCACCGACGCCGCGTTGCTGGCGTTCGACACCCAGGCACCCCCGCACTTCCGGACGAACGTGCTGGTGACGGTGGACCGTGTCCGTCGTGATGCCGAGCTGAGGGACGCCGTCCAGGGACTCGCCCGCGACGCCGCCGCGTCGTATCCGGACTTCCGGGTCATCCACGTCAGGAACGCGGAGGTGGGCGCGCAGCCGGCAGCGCTGCGACTGCAGACCTTCACGCCCCGAGAACCGGCCGCCGCCCCGGTGTTCCAGCTCCAGGTCGTGGTGTTCGCTCCGGCGCCGGAGGACCGGCCGACCCGAGACCTCGTGCAGGTCCACGCCACCTGCAGCGCCGAGTTGGCGGGGATCTATGCGCCGACCTTCGAGGAGATCGTCTCCAGCTTCGCCTTCGAGTGACACCCGCTCCGGTCCCACGACCGAGCTCGACACTCGTCACGCCCCGGGACCGCTGACCCCTCTCCATCGCCGGCGAGGACGAGCGTCACCCACTCGCGGGCAGCGCGGGAGGGGGCGTGGGCGGATCGGTGAGGACGGTGGCCACGAAGCCGTCCGTGATCACCCACCACCCCCGCAGCGGGGGGTGGTGGGCCCGGTTCGGCTCGGCGACCGACACCGGCGCCCAGGCGGCCGCCGGGTCGTCCCGCCGAACGCCACCGACGGGTGACGTGGCCGCGTCGGGCACAGAGACCAGCAACGCCCGCACGTCGAGGCGCAACCCCTCCCGACGGACCTTGGCCGCCGCCTCCTTGGCGGTCCACAGCAGGTTGGCCCGCACCACGGTGTCGTCGCCGACCCACGCCCGCTCGCCGGGGGAGAACCACTCGTCGAGGAAGGCGGCGCTGCGGGCCTCGAGCAGTTCGAGGTCCACGCCGACGTCCGTCTCCGCGCCCGTGACCGCGGCGACGGCCCGGCCGGCCCGGTGGCTCCATGACACCGTGAGCGGCATCGGCTCCTCCCCCCGCCAGGCCGCCGGTGCGCCGTCGCCGGCCGCCAGCAGCTCGATCGTGGCGAGGGCTCGGGCCCCGACGCCCTGACCCTGCTTCTCGGGGGAGGCCTCGGCGGCGAGGACGGCCTGCTTGGCGGTCCACCGGCCGAGGCGCCAGTCGGCTCGACGTTTGGCGACCTGCAGCCCGGCCAGCACGACGCGCTCGCGCGGGCCGAGCCAGCCGTCGCCGTCGGCCACGTCGTCCTGAGCGGCCCACCGCAGCAACGGCGGCGAGGACGGCGACCCGCCGGGCGGGGCACCGGCTGTCCCGCCGGCCTCGTCCGTGTCGGTCCGACGGAGGTCCCCGAGCGGGCTCAGGAGACGTCGCCCTCGCGCTCGAGGAGTCGCCCGATGCCCCGCTCGATCGACTCGATCAACCGCGGCCGCAGCTCAACGGCCGGGATGATCTCGTCGAGGGAGCCGACCTGTCGGGCCCGCTCGACGCTGTGCACGCGGTCGAACTCAGCCGCCAGCAGGCCCCGATGCTCGGCGAGCACGGCATCGCGCACCTCGGCCAGTCGAGTCCGCAGCCGGTCGCGCTCGGGCCCGGCTGCGGCGTCGACCGCGTCCTGTAGCTCGGCGAGCCGATGGTCGCTCCGGGCTCGGGCGGCCACCTCCTGGGCGAACACCACCGCCGCCGCCGGCCCGCCGCCGATCACCGAGGCCCGCGAACCCTCCAGGGCCAGGGCCTCGAGGTGGTCGTTGAGCCGCTTGGAGAACACCACGAAGGCGCCACCGTGGTAACGGGAGACCACGCAGAAGACGATCGGGCCGTCGAAGTTCACCACCGCCCGACCGATCTCGGCGCCGAACTCCAACTGGCGCAGCCGCAGCGACTCGGGCGAACCGTCGAAGCCCGACAGGTTGGCCAGCACGACCAAGGGACGTGACCCGCTGGTGGCGTTGACGGCGCGGGCGATCTTCTTCGAGGACATCGGGAACAGGGTCCCCGACGTCCACGACCCAGGCCCGTCGGCGGGTACCAGCCCATGGCGCACGAGCGGCCGCGACTCGATCCCGATGAGTGTGACCGGCCACCCGCCGAGGTGGGCGTCCCACACCACGCCCGTGTCGGCGTGGCGCATGGCGGACCACCGCTCGAGGGGGGCATGGTCCTGGTCGGCGACGGCCCGCATGACGGTACGGATGTCGAAGGGCTTCTTGCGCTCCGGGTTGGCCGTCGCCGAGAACACGTCTCCGACGGTGGTGAAGTCGGTTCCTTCGATGTCGTGGGGGGAGGAGCGCACGTCGCGATCGACGGGGTCGTCGGTCTCGGCTCGCCGGGGGAAGCGCTCACCGGGTGCGACGTAACCGTGCTCGTAGTGGACGAGCAGCACCCGCGCCGCTGCGGCCAGGTCGGGGGCCCAGTACTGCGCCTGTCCGTTGGGCCCCATGATCCGCTCGTAGCCGCCGATGCCGAAGTTGTCCTCGGCGGACACCGCACCGGAGTACTCCAGCGCCTCCTTGCCGGTCAGCACCATCGCGCTGTTGGGGGTCATCACGAGGATGCCCTTGGTGTGCATCAGCATCGTCGCTTCGGCGTTCCAGTACGGCTGGGCGCCGACGTTGATGCCGGCCACCACGACGTTGAGCTCATGGCCCGCCTGGGTGAACTCGATGATGCGGCGCAACACCGCCGCCACCCAGTCCATGTTCTCGGTGCCCGAGTCCATGGCGATCTTGGCGCCGGCCGACAGCGTGAACCACTCGCACGGCACCCCGAGCCGCTCGGCGAGATCGAGGGCCGCGTTGATGCGACGGCACTCCGGTTCCGCGATCGAGCCGAGCGCCTTGGTCGGGTCGCCCAGCAGCACGACCCGCGTCATGCCCTCGGGGTACCGGCTGGTGAAGCTCCGGATCACCCCGACGACGACACCCGCCGTGTTCTGCCCCGGGGGCCGGTCGACCGGGACCAGCACGCCCGCGTCGTCGAGGTCGTGCTCCACGAAGTCGCCCCGGGGGAACCCGCTGGCGACGTTGGCCGGGGCCAGGACGTGCAGGAGCTCGTACGGGTACACCGTGCCCCGCCGGCGGGCCTGCACCACCTTGCGGGTGTAGTCGTCGAGGGGGCGGAGCGGCTCGTTCGGCGGCTCGTCGATGTCGATCACGGCGCCACTGCCGGCGGGGCTGGTCACGCGCAGCACTCGGTCGATCAGCTCGCCGTCGGGCCCCACCGGCATGCGCCCACGGACCAGCGTCATCTCGATGCCGAGGCCGGCGGTCGCCGGGGTCAGGCGGCCGACGACCGTGCGGATCTCGTCGGGTGTGAGCAGGATCGGCGGCCACACGTGCAGCTGCACCCGGTTCCACTGCAGGCGCTTGTGCGGCGGCCGCCGCGCCTGGAACCGGCGGATGCCCTCCAGCGCCTGGCCCAGCACGTACTCGAGCTCGGGCAAGGCGATCACGTGGCCCTGCTCGTCCCGTGCCGGCGTGAGGTCGCGCACCTCGGCGATGGCGAACAGCCGCTCGTCGCTGGGCGCGTCCCGGCCGACACCGTGGAACAGGTACACGTCCTTCGCCGATGCGAGCCGCTCGATGGCGAAGTTGGCGGTGCGCCACAGGTGGAGTCGCTCGGCCATCATCGGGTGGAGACCCCGCATCGATGGGTCCTCGATCAGCTCGTCCGCGCTGCCGGCCGGCCGCGCGAAGGTGACGAGGTCCACGGCCGTCATGCCCCGCTCCTCCCCTGGGCGGGTGGCGACCAGCACCACGCGGTGCACGGTGGAGGGCAGCACGGTCGACCCGAGGGCCTCGGTGGCCACCCCCGCCAACCATGCCGAGCCGGCCGGGTCGTGGGTGCCAGGAACGGGCGCCGGCTCGCGCTGGAGCGAGTGGAGGTCGACCATCACGATCTCGCCCTCTGGGCGCTCCTCGACCCAGCGGCTGACCGCCCGCAGCGCACCCGGCAGGTCGTCGAGATCGGCGAAGGCGGCGACCACCCGGACTCGATGGTGGTCGTGCGCGAACGGCGACGACACCAGGTCGATGTCGTCGACGGCGTCGATGGTGAAGGGACCGAGGTCGCGGGTGCGGTAGAAGCGACGGGTCAGCACCTCGAGCAACGACGCCCGCTCCTGGGGGCCGGCGGTCGGCGCCCGCCGTTCGAGCATCGGCGCGAGCGGTCTCGGGCATTCCACCATCGCCCGGACGTGCTCTTCGTAGGTGTGTTGGTCGAGCGGCTCGGCCAGTGCCTGCAGGTGCGCGTCCATCTCCGCATAGGCCCGGTCGAGGGCGGCGTCGAGCAGCGGCTGGTCGAAGCAACGGTGGCGGGTGGCGCGGGCCTGGTCGGCCACCACTGGGTCGCGCTGGCGGGTGGCGCTGACCACCTGATCGAGCACGTCGCGGAAGGCGGGGTCGACCGGATCGTGGTCCGCGTCGGCGCCGCCGAGGCACCGATCCAGTACGGCCAGTACGGCAGCCCGCGGCGCCTCGACGCGGTGGAGCGAGCGCGCAACCCGGTACAGCGCCTCCTCCAGTGCCGGGCTCCGATCGAGGCCGCTGACCCCGTGGGCCGCGACCACCCGCTCGAGCAGGGCGACGTACTCGGACGGGAGGCCCTCGGCCTCGGGGTCGAGCGACCGCAGGTAGGCGTTGAAGTACTCATTGGGGTCGCGGCCGAGGAAGGCGGTCTCGTTGGCGTCCTCGACGTCGCGCCGGCGGGTCAGCGACTGCAGATCGGCGAACAGGCACAGCAGACGCTGTTCGGAAGGGCCGACGGGCCTGGCCACCGCCGGGTCAGGGGTCGTGATGCGGGCCACCTCCTCGTCAGGAACGTCGTAGCCGAGCAGCAGCCACTCGAGCAGCTGCTGGTCGGCCAGGCCCCTGGCGCCTGGATCAGCAACCACCGATGCCGCCGCCAGGCCATCGAGATGGAGGCGATCGGTGGCGGGTTCCGCCTCGACGTCGCCGTCGGCGTCGAGCGCTTCGAGTTGCAGCAGCGGGCTGCCGGCGTCGACCTGCACGTTGGTGCCGGCCAAGACCCGGCGCACTCGGCCGGCGAAGGGGGCCACCAGCACGGTCTCCATCTTCATGGTCTCGACCACTGCGACGGTGGCGCCCGCCGGAACCTCGTCGCCTTCGGCAACGGTGATGGCGACCACGACCGAGGGAGCGGGGGCGCGCACCAACCCGCCGTCGTCGCGGGAGAACCGGTGCGTGACGCCGTCGACCGTGACGAGCAGATCGCCCCCCTGGTCGGTGGTGACCAGGCGGTACCGACGGTCGCCGATCTGGAGCAGGTGCTCGTATCGGCCGAGCGGCTCGAGGTCGAGCTCCACCCGGGTGCCGTCCAACTCGACCCGCCACCGGGTCGGACCCAACCGCCAGGTGCAGGCTCGGTAGAGGTGACCGGCGTGGCGCAGCTCGATCGCCGACCCCAACGCCACCTCGAGCCGGGGTCGTCCCCGTCGGGCCCAGCCGTAGAAGCGGCGGCGCTCCACCTCGTCGGTGGCCTGGGCCAGGTTGATGGCCGCGCCGATCAGGGCCACGTCGGCGTCGGTGGTGGGTAGGAAGTCGCCCTCGGCCTGCCGGCGATCGAGCCAGGTGGTGTCGTACTCGCCGGCCGACACCTCGGGGCGGGCCAGGAGGTCGAGCAGGAAGCCCTGGTTCGTGGTTCCGTCGCGCACCACCACCGTCGTGTCGGCCAAGGCCCGGCGCAGGCGAGCCAGCGCCTCGTTGCGGTCGCGACCCCACGCCAGCACCTTCGCCACCATCGAGTCGAACTCGGCGGGGATCACGTCGCCTTCGGCCACGCCGGTGTCGACCCGGATGCCCGGACCGGTGGGCAGCCGCAGGAGCTCGATGGTGCCCGGCGCCGGGAGGAAGTTGCGCGCTGGATCCTCGGCGTTGAGCCGCACCTCCACGGCGTGTCCGTTGACCGGCGGCGGCCCGCCCTCGAGGCGCTCGCCGCACGCCACCGCCAGTTGCAGCTTGACCAGGTCGAGGCCGGTGGTCATCTCGGTGACCGGGTGCTCGACCTGGAGGCGGGCGTTGACCTCCATGAAGGACACCGTGCCGTCGTCGGGCCGGTAGAGGAACTCGACGGTGCCGGCGTTGCGGTAGCCGGCGGCGAGGGCCAGGCGGCAGGCGGCCTCCCGGAGAGCGGTGTCCTGGTCGGGGGTGAACAGCGGGCAGGACGACTCCTCGACCACCTTCTGGTTGCGCCGCTGGAGGCTGCAGTCGCGCACCCCCACCGCCCACGCCGTGCCCTGGCCGTCGGCGATGATCTGCACCTCGACGTGGCGGGCCGGGGCCACGAGGTGCTCGAGGAACACGGTCGGGTCGCCGAACGCGATCGCCGCCTCGGCCCGGGCGGTCTCCATGGCCGCGGCCAGTTCCTCGGGCCGGTCGACGCGGCGGATGCCCCGCCCGCCGCCGCCGGCGGTGGCCTTGACCAGCAGTGGGTACCCGATGTCGGCTGCGGCCTGCCGGGCCGCGGTCAGGTCCGCGACGGCGCCACCGCTCCACGGCGCCACCGGCACACCGGCCTGGACCGCCAGCAGCTTGGCGGCGATCTTGTCGCCGAGGCGGCGCATGGTGTCGGCGTCGGGGCCGACGAAGGTGAGCCCGAGCCGCTCGCATCGGTCGACGAAGTCGGGGCGTTCGGACACGAAGCCCCAGCCCGCCCACACCGAGTCGGCTCGGGTTTCCACGAGCGCCCGCTCGACGGCGTCGAGATCGAGGTAGCCGGCCTTGCGGGTGCCGTCGGTGGGATCGACGAAGGTGGCGGGCCCGACCAGCACGGCCTCGTCCGCTTCTCGCACGAACATGGCGTGGTGTTCCGGCTCGGTGAACAGCGCGATGGCGGTGATGGGCTTGTGGCCCTCGGCATTGCGCTCCCGCACCGCGTGGATGGCGCGCATCGCCGGCTCGCCGCGGTTGACGATGGCCAGGCGGGTCAGCGGCTGTGGCATGTCCTCACTGTCTTTCCCCCTCGTGGCGGTCGGGCCGCCGCTCCCCGGTCCCGGGCGTCGCCCGGCGGGTCAGTCGTGGCCGGTCGCAACGGCCTGGTGCAGCGGCGCCAGTGCGGCGTCGTCGACCGGGGCAGGTAGTTCCACGGTCCGGTAGCCCTCCAGCCGCAACCACACCTGACCCTCGGGCCCGACCACCACGGCGTCGACGGCGCCGTCGACGGGTCGGGTCACCATCGCCGTCACCCCTGCGCCCTCCCGCGCGCCGGAGAAGACCACGACACGGTCGGCGTGGGTGGGCAGTGCCATGCGGCCCTCGGTGCCCAGTTCGAGCACACCGGCGGTCTGGAAGCACAGCTCGAGCAGCCGCGGCGCCGTGACCAGCCGGTCCTCGGCGGGCCGGTGGTTCGGTCCGATCACGTCGGCCAGCCGGCCGTAGGCGGTCGTCTCGTCGGCCCACGCTGCGTCGAGCACCTGGTACGCCGGTCCGTGGAAGTACACCTGGTACACCTCCGGGGCGTGGACGGCGGTGCCGGGCACGTCGGGCGGTGTGGTCGGGGCGGGCGGTGCCTCGGGGGCCTCGCGTGCGAGGCGGACCCGGCCCCGGAAGTGCACCGTGGCCACCTCGTCCTGTCCGGGCAGCGTCCGCCGCCCGATCAGCTCGCAGTGGGCGACGACGTCGTCGCCGTCGGCCACGACGCGGGCGTGCACCTCGGCGGTGCGGGGCTCGTCCCGGTAGAGCTTGAAGGGGGCCAGGAAGTCGACGTCGGTGATCTCGACCACGTGGCGGTCGGGCACCAGGAGCTGGGCCGCCTCGGCGAAGGCCTCGACGCCCATGACCCCGGGCAGCACCGGTGTGCCGTCGATCCGGTGATGGTCGAGGAACGGTTGGGACGGGTCCAGCTCGGCGGTGACGACGAACCCGTGGGCGAGGGTGGCGCCGGTGACGCGAGCCGCCATCGGCCCTGCTGCGGGCAGGTCCACGGCGACCGGACGCTCCTCGAGGAGGATCCCCAGGGCGCCGGCCTCCACGACCTCGACCCCGTCGCCGGTGGCGGTCAGCTCGCGGCGCACCACCGGCACCCCCACCTCGGGCGGGAGCATGTCGATGCCCGCCATCGCCATCATCTTCGGGATCGAGCCGCGGCTGGCCATGCCGATGCCCGCCCACGCCGTCCAGTCGACGGCGATGCCGCGGGTGTCGGGCCGACAGGTGCGGAAGCTCGACACGATCTTGCACAGCAGGTCGTTGGCCGCGCTGTAGTCGGTCTGACCGCCGTTGCCGAAGCGGCCGGCGATCGACGAGAACACCACGACGGTGGCGAGCGGCGTGTCCCCGAGCGCCGACAGCAGGTGGAAGAACCCGTCGGCCTTCACGTCGAACACGAGGTCGTACTCGGCCTGCGGCTTGTCGGGCAGGAAGTGGCTGATCTCGAGGCCGGCGCAGTGCAGCAGCACGTCGACCCTGTCGTGCGCCCCGGTGATCGCCTCCACGACACGGCGCACGGCGGCACCGTCGGTCAGGTTCACCTGGTGCCAGTGGGCGGTGCCGCCGGCCGCGGTCACGGCGTCCATGGCGGCCTGGGCGGCACGGGCCCGCTCGATGCCGGCCAGCTCGCGCTCGATGAGCTTCGGGGTCGCCCGTTCGCCGCGATCGGCGATCCGCTGGGCGAGGTCGCGCTTGAGCCCCTCCGCATCGGACACGAACCGCTCGAGGTCCGGGTCGGTCGGGTCCGGCGCGCCGACGAGGTCGAGCAGGTGGAAGGTGGCGCCGGACGCCGCGGCCAGATCGGCCGTGATGGCGGACACGATCGAGCCGGCGGCACCCGTGACGACCACGACATCCTCGGCCCGTAGGGCCCGGGCCGGGTCGGGCAAGGCGGTGCGCTCCTCGAGTCCGATCCCCCACCGGAGGCCGTCGGCGTGGCCGACCTCTGCGGTGGACGGGTCCCGCAGGGTCTCCTCGACGAGCAGGTCGGCGAGCGCCGCCGTCTTGCGGCTGGGCGCGAGGTCGACGACCTTGACCAGGGCGTCGGGGCGCTCGCGGGCCAGTGCTTTGGTGAAGCCGCTCACCGCACCGCCCAGCGGCGCCGAGGCGCCGGCCTCGTCGTAGCCATGGCGCCCGCCGAGACGGGTGGCGGTGACGAGGAACGTCCCAGCTGCGGCCACGGGCTCGGCGAGGGCCCGCATGGCCACGGCGAGGAGCTTGACCCGCCGGTGCAGAGCGGCGTGCCAGGCGTCGGCGTCGAGCTCGGCGAGGGGACCCTCGTCGTCCAACGCGGTGAGCCAGTACACGCCGGTCACCGGGCCGGCTCCGGACCACGAGGCCAGCCGTTCGTCGAGCTCGTCGGCACTCGGGTCGTCGTCGATGACGAGCACGTCGACGCCACGGGCCTCGAGTCGGCCGACCAGGGCGGTGCCGAGGCCACCGGCGTCGGGCACCAGCAGCACGCGGCTGCCGGCGTCGAGCACGACGCCGGTCTCGCTGCACGCGGCGAGCGGTGGGCGAAGCACGGCGACGGGTAGCCGCCGCGGGTAGCCAGCGTCGGCTCTCGCTGCGTCGCCTTCGGATGTGGGTGTGGTCTCGGCAGTGGGGGTGGGGGCGGGGGTGGCTTCGGGTGCGGATTGGTCGGGGCGGCGGTCGCGGACGAAGCCGATGACGTGGGCGAGGGTGGGGTAGTCGCGGAGCTTGAGGGTTTCGTCGCGTTCGATGCCGTAGGACTCGCGGATGGAGGCGAACACTTCGGCCTGCTTGACGGTGTCGATGCCGAGGTCGGCTTCGAGGTCGAGGTCGAGGTCCAACAGGTCGGAGGGGTAGCCGGTCTGTTCGGCGACGACGGCGAGCACCGTTGCCTCCACGTCGTCGGTGGTGGTCGGGGCGTCGGTCTGGGCGGCGGCTGGGGCGGTCTCGGGTGCGGGTGCGGATTGGTCGGGGCGGCGGTCGCGGACGAAGCCGATGACGTGGGCGAGGGTGGGGTAGTCGCGGAGCTTGAGGGTTTCGTCGCGTTCGATGCCGTAGGACTCGCGGATGGAGGCGAACACTTCGGCCTGCTTGACGGTGTCGATGCCGAGGTCGGCTTCGAGGTCGAGGTCGAGGTCCAACAGGTCGGAGGGGTAGCCGGTCTGTTCGGCGACGACGGCGAGCACCGTTGCCTCCACGTCGTCG
>OBLX010000028.1_pt1 | contig 74116 bp, 76 predicted proteins | sample 1519811 | NCBI WGS metagenome assembly OBLX01 (sample SAMEA3991476, study PRJEB22521) | metagenome | biome: anthropogenic terrestrial biome; feature: sewage plant; material: surface water | place: Sweden | collected 2012-09-26
GAGGCAACCCGCCGATCAGCCGACTGTCACCAACCTGATGGCCGAGTACACCTAGTCGCCGCGGAGGCGCCTGCGGCGCGGGCCGGGCTCCGATGTCGCGGCGCTCCCCGGCTCCCGTCCGTGACCTACCCACCGGTGGTCCTCGTCGGCAGCCGGCGCTCCCGTGGCCGGTCCCCACTCGGCGTCTGGGGCTGGGGGGTGGTGCCGCTGGACGGCCGGGTGACGGCAGTCGGGGGCTCGCCTCCGCCCGTCGACAGCCGCGACCGCGGGGCTTACGGTGGAGCCATGACGCCGAAAGGCTGGTTGACCACGGGCGAGGCCGGTGAGCGCCTCGGCGTCTCCGCGGGCGACGTGACCGGGATGATCCTCGACGGGGAGCTGCCGGGGCGGCCGGCGTCGGACTACAGCCGGCTGTTGGTGCGGGAAGCCGACCTCGAGGAGTACCTCGCCCGTCGTCCCGAGACCGCGTCGACCTGAGGCTGCGGCCACGTTCGAGGGTGTGCTTTGGCCCGTCGACCGCGGCCGAAGGTCCGCCCCTGACCCGCGTCGCCACCGACCCCTGCAAAACGGGGTGGTGAGTCGCGCCGGTGAGGAGCTCGGGGGGTGCCGGCGGAACGGCTTCGGGCCACCGCGGCGGGCGCTGCCCGCCGCCCAGCAAGACGGGGTGGCGAGACACGCCGAGACAGCCGGCCGGGTGGCGGCGGAACGGCTTCGGGCCACGCGCAGCGAGGGACGAGCGAGCATGGCCCGAAACGGAATCCGCCGACAGGACCCGGCCGGCGGACCGCCGAGTCTCGCGGGGGTGGCCCCCTCGAGTCAGTCGTGGGCGACGGCGGCGCCGAAGGCGTTGGGGAGGCGGTCGCGCCAGGCGGTGGTGGCGTCGGCGAGGCCTAGGTCGAGCAGGTCCTTCACCGACAGGCGGTCGCCGGCGGCGAGGCCCAGCTGGGCGACCGGCACCCCGGCGGCCTCGGCCCGGGAGATCACGTCGCGGGCCTTGTCGGCGGCGACGCAGACGACGACCCGGCCGGCGGACTCGGACCAGAGCTCGGCCTCGTCGTGGATGCGGGCCACCTGGAAGCCCACACCGCTGCGCACGGCCATCTCGGCGAGGGCGACGGCCAGGCCGCCTTCGGCGACGTCATGGGCGCCGAGCACGTCGCCGCCGGTGACGAGGTCGCGCACCAGGTTGGCCACCTTCGTGACCGCGGCGAGATCAGCCGGCGGCAGGGTGCCTCGGCGGGGCTGGCCCGTCTGCGTGGCCCAACGGGACCCCGCGAGGCCCGGCCACGTCTCACCCAACAAGAGGATGCGCCCGCCCTCGGCCAGGCCGGCGCCCGGCGGCGGGGCGGTGAGGTCGTCGACCATGCCCAGCAGGCCGATGACCGGCGTCGGGTCGATGTCGGTGCCCCGTGACTCGTTGTAGAGGCTGACGTTGCCACCGATGACCGGCAGGCCGAAGGCGTTGCAGGCCTCGCTCATCCCGTCGATGGCCTCGGACAGCTGCCACATCACCTCGGGGTGCTCGGGGTTGCCGAAGTTCAGGCAGTTGACGACCGCGACCGGACGGGCGCCGACGCAGGCGAGGTTCAGCACCGACTCGGCCACGACCATGGCCGTGCCCTGACGGGGATCGACCGCGCACCAGCGGTGGTTGCCGTCGGTGGTCAGGGCCAGGCCCCGCCCGGTGGACTGACCTGTCACCGGGTGCTTCAGGCGCAGGACGGTGGCATCACCGCCGGGGCCCACGACGGTGTTGAGGAAGAGCTGGTGGTCGTACTGCGACGACACCCAGGTGGTGTCGGTGAGCAGGTCGAGCAGCACCTCGCCGGCGGGGAACCCTTCTGCGGGCGCCGACGGCTCGGCCGCCCGGCGCTCGGCCAGGTCGGCGGGCTCGGCGCGGGGCCGGTCGTACAGGGGGGCGTCCTCGTGCAGCGAGGCGGCGGGCACGTCGCAGAGCACCTCGCCCTCGAAGCCGTCGCGGATCCTCAAGGCGCCGCCCTCGGTGACCTTGCCGATGACGCTGGCCCGCACCTCCCAGCGCTCGCAGATGCGCAGCACCTCGTCGAGGTTGGCGGGCTCGACGATGGCCAGCATGCGCTCCTGGCTCTCGCTGGTCATCACCTCGAACGGCTCCATGCCCGGCTCGCGGCGGGGCACGGCGTTGACGTCGACGTCCATGCCCACGCCGCCGCGTGACGCCGTCTCGCTGGTGGCGCAGGCCAGGCCGGCGCCGCCGAGGTCCTGGATGCCGACCACCAGGCCGGCGTCCAACAGGGCGAGGCAGGCCTCGATGAGGCGCTTCTCCTCGAAGGGGTCGCCCACCTGCACGCTCGGGCGCTTCTCGGCATCGGCCTCGTCGTCGGCGAAGCCCGCGGAGGCGAGCACGCTGACGCCGCCGATGCCGTCGCGGCCGGTCGATGAGCCCAGCAGCACCGCCAGGTTGCCCACCCCGCTGGCCTGGCCGAGCACGAGGCGATCGGTGGGCAGGATGCCGAGGCACAGCACGTTGACGAGGGGGTTGTCGGCGTAGGTCTCGTCGAAGACGACCTCGCCACCGACGGTGGGCACGCCCACCGAGTTGCCGTAGCCCGAGACGCCCGACACCACGCCCTCGGCGATCCAGCGGCTACGGGGGTCGTCGAGTGGGCCGAAGCGCAGCGGATCCATGACCGCGATGGGGCGGGCGCCCATGGTGAAGATGTCGCGCAGGATGCCGCCCACGCCGGTGGCCGCACCCTGGTAGGGCTCGATGGCCGACGGGTGGTTGTGGCTCTCGATGCGGATGGCGGCGGCGATGCCGTCACCGACGTCCATGACGCCGGCGTTCTCGCCCGGGCCGACGAGCACGCCCTCGCCCGTGGTGGGCAGGCGCTTCAGGTGGATGCGGGAGGACTTGTAGGAGCAGTGCTCGGACCACATGACCGCGTACATGGCCAATTCGAGGTGGTTGGGCTCGCGCCCGAGGATGCCCCGGATGGACTCGAGCTCGTCGTCGGTGAGGCCCAGTGCCCGGTGGACCGGCTCGTCGGACGCGGCGTGCGGAGGCGTGTCGGCGGACGGGTCGGCCATGGCTGCACGCTACCCCGACCCCCCGTCGGCCCGGTGCGGCCGCGCCGGCACCTCAAATGGGGGGGCCTGCCTTGCCATTGTCCCGTTGGTGTGTTGCCATGCTCACATGGCAAATGACACGAACCGATCGAGGACAATGTCGGCATCGCACAAGGCCGCACTTGCCGAGGGTCGTGCGCAAGGGCGTGCTGTGAGGGTGTACCTCGAGGCGCTGGCTGCCAGTCGACCCAAGCGGGGGCGAAAGCGCACCCCGGAATCCATCAAGAAGCGCCTGGACCGCATCGAAGTCGAGCTCGCCGAGGCCACCCCGATCCAGCGCCTCCACCTCGTGCAGGAGCGCATGGACCTCGAACGTGAACTGGCCAGCAGCAGCGAGACGTTCGACCTGAGCGAACTGGAGGCCGCCTTCGTGGGGGCCGCCAAGGGCTACAGCGAGCGCAAGGGCATCTCCTACGCCGCCTGGCGTGAGGCGGGCGTGCCCGCCGCGACCCTCAAGGCCGCCGGGATCTCACGCGGTCGCTGAGGCCGGTTCGCCCAGGCCGACGCCGGCAGCACCCGCGGCGGCGGCCAGCAGCGACTCGAGCAGGACCCGGCCGTCGCCGCTGCCGAGCAGCGGGTCGTACGCCCGCTCGGGGTGGGGCATGAGGCCCACGACGTTGCGTCCGACCGAGCAGATGCCGGCGATGTCGGCCACCGAGCCATTGGGGTTGTCCATGTAGCGAACCACGATGCGGTCCTCGCCTTGCAGCTCGGCCAGGACCTCCGGTGAGCAGGTGAAATTCCCCTCGAAGTGGTTGATGGGAATACGAAGTCGTGCGCCGACCTCGGCCCGGTTGGTGAGGGGGGAATCGACGGTGGCGACCTCGAGGTCCACCGTGGCGCAGAGGAACTTCAGTCCCCGGTTCTTCTGGAGCGCACCGGGGAGCAGACCGGCCTCGGTGAGCACCTGGAAGCCGTTGCAGATGCCGACCACGGGCCCACCCGCCGCCGCGAAGTCCGCCACTGCGCTCATCACCGGCGAGAAGCGGGCGATGGCGCCGGGACGGAGGTAGTCGCCGTGGGCGAACCCGCCCGGGACGACGACGGCATCGACGTCGCCGACGGTCGCGTCACCGTGCCAGAGCAGGCGGCCCTCGCCGCCGAGGGCGCCGACGGCCTCGATCACGTCGAACTCGCAGTTCGACCCGGGGAAGAGGACGACGCCGACCCGCGCCGCCATCAAAGCACCGTCCGGTGGCCAGCGCCGCGGAGATCGGCGAGCCAGGGGCGCTGCTCGCAAGGCGTGGCGACGAGTCCCACTCTTGCCGTTCGGCGAGGAGCCGCAACGCCGCGAGCGGTGTCTCCTGGCCGCCGAGAACGCGTGCTGGTCGCCGGTCGGTGCTTCATACGGCGGCCGCCTCGTGGAGGGTGATGGTGGCGTCTTCGATGACCGGATTGGTGAGGAAGCGGGCGCACAGGTCTTCGGCCTCGGCCCGGGCGGCGGCCTCGTCGGCGGCGTCCATGGTGAAGCGGATGCACTTGCCCACCCGCACCCCGCTGATTCCGCCGAAGCCCAGGGTGGGCAACGACCGCTCGATGGTGGCGCCCTGCGGATCGGCCACGCCCGGCCGCAGTTGCACCTCGACCACTACGTCGAACGTCATGGGCTCACTCTAGGCGGCGCCACCCCCGGCCCCCGTCCTCGTCCGAGTCGTCGCACCTGTCGTTCTCCGAGGTGGAGGCCACCGCCTCCGGGGTCGCCTCCACCTTCGCCGGTTGGGGTCAGGAGCCGGTGCCGGCGCCGGGCCAGTCGGCGAACGACTTCTGGGTGATGCGCTCGTAGGCCTCGATGTAGCGGGCCGAGGACGACGCCACGACCTCGTCGGGCAGCGGGGGCGGTGGGGGCTGCTTGTCCCAGTCGAGGCCGTCGAGGTAGTCCCGCACGGGCTGCTTGTCGAACGACGGCGGGGTCGAGCCCACCTGCCACTGGTCGGCGGGCCAGAACCGGGACGAGTCGGGGGTGAGCACCTCGTCGCAGACGATCAGCTCGCCGTCCACCAGGCCCAGCTCGAACTTGGTGTCGGCGATGAGGATGCCGCGCTCGGCCGCCAGCGCCGCGCCCCGCTGGTACAGCTCGATGCTGATGGCCCTGGCCTTGCCGGCGATGTCGGCGCCGACCAGATCCACGGCCTCGCTGAGGGAGATGTTGACGTCGTGATCGCCCTCCTCCGCCTTCGTGGAGGGCGTGAAGACGGGCTCGAGCAGCTGCGAGGACTCCTGGAGGCCCTCGGGCAGGCGCTCGCCGTGCATGGTGCCGCTGCGCTGGTACTCCTTCCAGGCCGACCCGGTGAGGTAGCCCCGGACGATGCACTCGAGGGGCAGCATCTCGGCCTTCTTCACGAGCATGATCCGCCCGGCGAGGCTCGGGTCCTGGGCGGCGGCCGGCACGTCGGCGAGGTCGGTCGAGAGCAGGTGGTGGGGGGCGACGGCGCCGAGCTCGTCGAACCAGAAGGACGAGATGGCGGTGAGCACCCGGCCCTTGTCGGGGATGGGCTGGTCCATGACCACGTCGAACGCCGAGATGCGGTCGGAGGTGACGATGAGCAGGCGGTCGTCGCCGGCGTCGTAGATGTCGCGCACCTTGCCGGTGGCGAGGTGGGGGAGGTCGATGGTGGCCATGGCGGTCTCCTCGGGGGCGGGGGGTGCGGACGGCGGGCGGGGCGACGGGGCGTCGACCGGGGGCGACCCCAGTCTCTCAGATGACGAACTCCGGTTCGTACTTTGCCGCCTCAGGATGGCGGGCGGCCACCTCGGCGACGCGGTCGGCGAACACGCCCACCTGGCGGCCGGCGTCGCCCACGAAGGTGATCGGATCACCCACCAACGCCTCCACCTCGGCCGCCGACAGGGGCAGGCGGGGGTCGGCACCGAGGCGCTCGTAGAGGTCGTTGGCGTCGCCACCGACCCTGCTTCCCGCTCTGACGGGCCGCTCGGGCCCCTCGCGCAGGGCCAGCGCCGCCGCCACCGCGTGCTCCTTGACGATCTCGTGGGCCTCCTCCCGGCCGAGGCCGAGGCGGACGGTGGCCAGGAGGATCTTGGTGGTGGCGAGGAAGGGCAGGTAGCGGCGCAGCTCGCGCTCGATCACCGCCGGGTAGGCCCCGAAGGCGCCGAGCACGTCGAGCAGGGTCTGGAAGGCCCCGTCAGCGGCGAAGAAGGCGTCGGGCAGCATCACCCGGCGCACCACCGAGCAGCTGACGTCGCCCTCGTTCCACTGGTCGCCGGCGAGTCCCGTGGCCATGGTGACGTGGCCGGCGAGGATGGTGCCGAAGCCGCAGATGCGCTCGCACGAGCGGCTGTTCATCTTGTGGGGCATGGCCGACGAGCCCACCTGGCCGGGGCGGAAGCCCTCGGTGGCCAGCTCCTGGCCGGCCATGAGGCGGATGGTGGTGGCCAGGCTGGACGGGCCGGCCACGGCCTGGGCCAGTGCGGTGACCACGTCGAGGTCGAGCGAGCGCGGGTACACCTGGCCGACGCTGCCCAGCACCCGGGTGAAGCCGAGCTCGGCGGCCACCTGCTGCTCGAGCTGGTCGAGCTTGTCGGTGTCGCCCTCGAAGAGGTCGAGCTGGTCCTGCGAGGTGCCCACCGGGCCCTTGAGGCCCCGCAGTGGATAGCGGCCGAGGAGGTCCTCGATCCGCTCGTAGGCGATGAGCAGCTCCTCGCCGGCGGAGGCGAAGCGCTTGCCCAGCGTCGTGGCCTGCGCCGGGACGTTGTGGCTGCGGCCGGTGATCACCGTGTCGCGGTGCTCGACGGCCCGGTCGGCCAACACCACCAGAGCGGCCACCATGCGGTCGCGGACGAGCTCGAGCGAGCGCCGCACCTGGAGCTGCTCGACGTTCTCCGTGAGATCGCGGGAGGTCATGGCCTTGTGGACATGCTCGTGGCCGGCGAGGGCGGAGAACTCCTCGACCCTCGCCTTGACGTCGTGGCGGGTGACCCGCTCGCGGGCGTCGATCGAGTCGAGGTCGACCTGGTCGACGACGGCCTCGTAGGCCTCGAGGACTCCGTCGGGCACGTCGACCCCGAGGTCGCGCTGCGCCCGAAGGATGGCGATCCAGAGCCGGCGTTCGAGCACCACCTTGTGGGCCGGCGACCACAGCGCCGCCAGGGGCGCGCTCGCATACCGCGAGGCCAGGACGTTGGGGATCATCAGGTCAAGTCCCATCAAGAACCACCATTCCGCTGCCGACGTGAAACCGGATGGAGGGCCGCTGCGCGAAGCACCAATTCGAAGCCGCGGGAGACGTGTGCCGTGCATGCGGCAACGAATTCTGCCCCGAGTGCCTGGTGTACTCGTTCGGACCCGACAAGCCACCCTTCTGCATCGCCTGCGCCCTCGCGGCCGCCGGCGTCCGCACCACGGCCGGGAACGCTCCCCTGAAGTCGAAGAAGGAGCTGATCAGGGAGACCAGGGCCCGCCGCAAGGCGGCCAAGGAGTCCCAGAAGCACGGTACCGGCGCCGTGGACGTCGAGTGGTCGCTGAACGCCGACCCCACCGAGGGCCTCACCGAGCAGGACCTGCTGCTCCCCAACGCCCCACCCGATGCGGCCGTGCCCCCACCGGCGCCGCCGGTGGGGAAGGTCGCCGACGCGCCACGGTCCGACCCGACACGCCACGACGACGGGGCCGTCGACGATCCGGCACGACTGGCCCCCTCGCCCACGCCGGCGCCCCCCGGCCCGCCGGAGGGCACCCGCCACGCACCACCAATCCCGCCAACGGCGCTCGATCCCGCTCCCAGCGAAGCGCCGCAGTTCCTGCTCCAGTCTGCGATCCCCGACCTGGAGGAGGTGGCGCCGCCACCTCCGCCCGCGATCACGACGGTGCCGGTGATCGACGCACCGCAGGCGGGCGACAAGCCACGGGCGGGCGACCTGCCCGACCCTGGGCCGATGCTCCCGCCCGCGTCGCTGACGGCGCCCCCGTCGCCGACCACCCCCACCGCCGGCGGCTCTTCGGCGGCGGACGACCTGGGGGCGATCATCCCGCCCGCGCCTCCGCCGGCGCCCACCCTGACGAACGCCACGCCACCACCTACACCGTCACCGCCACCACCAGCACCGTCACCGCCTCCGCCACCACCTGCACCGTCACCGCCTCCGCCTCCGCCTCCGCCGCCTGCTCGGCCGCCGGTCGAGTCCCGGGACGCCCCGGTTCCGCCCGCGCCACCCCTCCCCCACCTCGAGCCCGCGGGGTTCGACACCCGGGCCCCCGACGTGTCGAAGACCCGCCCGACGTCCCCACCGCCCAGGCAACCGAGCCGCCCCGCGATGGCCGAGCGGCCCCCGCCCCCGCCCCCGCCCCCGCCACCTCGACCGGCGCCGTCGACCCCACCCGCACCATCGGAGGACGCAGCGCCCCCATCACCTCCGCCCGTGGACGAAGCGGACACGCCGACCGACGACCTGCCCGCGGCGCCGGCGGACCCCTTCGAGGGGCTTCCCCCCATGCCCGGATACTCCGGTGAACGGTCACCGCTGCCTTCGGCGCCCCTGCCTCCGGCCGCACCCCCCGGAAGCCCCGACCTGCCGCCCCCGCCGCCGCACATCGATGCCGACCAGCTCTTCACCGCGAACACCCCGCTGGTCCAGCGGTCGGCGTCGTCGGTCCCCGACCCCGCCGCCTGGGAGCATGTGAGCGGCCGGCCGGCGCTGCGCGTCCGCGACCTGCTGGCCGACCCCCACGACGCACTCCCCCCGCCGCCGCCCCCGCCACCGCCCCCCAAGCGGGCAGAGCCGACGTTCTTCGGGCCGGTCACGCCCGAGCAGTTGGGCGAGGACCCGCCGGCCCCTCGACCCTGAGGCAGCGCGCCGGCGGCAGGATCACGCCCCCGCCATCTCCCGACGGTGCTCGGCCAGCTTGGCGGCCAGGTCCGGGTCACCGATGGCGAGCATCTGCACGACGAGCAGGGCGGCGTTCATCGACCCGTTCACCGCCACGGTGGCCACCGGGATGCCCTTGGGCATCTGGACCGTCGAGTAGAGCGCGTCGACACCGTCGAGGGCACCCCCCGAGAGGGGGACACCCACCACCGGCAAGGTGGTCTGGGCCGCGACGGCGCCGGCGAGGTGCGCCGCCATCCCGGCCCCGCAGATGAAGGCGACGTACCCGTTGTCGCGGGCGGTCGACGCCAACTCGGCCACCTTGGCCGGCGTGCGGTGGGCAGACAGCACCCGTACGTCGGCCTCGATGCCGAACCGGGCGAGGGTGTCCCCGGCGGGCGCCATCTTCTCCTTGTCGGACTCCGACCCCATGAGCACGGCGACCTTCATCAGCGGGACCCTCCTGGTCAGTTGGTGGTGGCTACTGCCCGGCTGCGTGCCGGGCGATGTCCGTGCGCCTCTGCATACCAGGCCACGAGATCAGGTCGACGGCTGCGTACGCCACGTCCCGGGCCGACGCGATGCTGGTGCCCGAGCCGGTGACCGCCAGCACCCGCCCGCCGGCGGTCACCAGCCGACCGTCGGCGTCGGCGGCGACACCGGCGCAGAACACCGTCGCGCCCGTGGCCGCGGCCGCATCGATGCCCTCGATCACGTCGCCGATGCGGGGCGCCGCCGGATAGTGCTCCGCGGCACAGACCACGGTGACGAAGGCGTCGTCCACGAAGGTCGGCGTGACCGAGATCTCGCCGGCGGCGGCCTGGGCCAGCAGCTCGACGAGGTCGGACGAGAGCCGAGGCACCACGACCTGGGTCTCGGGATCACCGAAGCGGACGTTGTACTCGAGCACCTTGGGTCCTGCAGCGGTGAGCACGAGACCGGCGTACAGCACACCTCGGTAGTCCACGCCACGTTCGCGCAGCGCGGCGAGAGTGGGCTCGACCGCGGTGGCCATGACCTCGGCCACCACGTCGTCGCCGGCGACGGGGACCGGCGAATAGGCGCCCATGCCGCCGGTGTTCGGTCCCGTCTCGCCGTCGCCGATGCGCTTGAAGTCCTGGGCCGGCGCCAGTGCGACCGCTCGACGGCCGTCGCAGACGGCCAGGATGGACAGCTCCGGGCCGGCCAGGAACTCCTCGATGACGAGGCGCTGGCCGGCGGCTCCGAACGCCGACCCGGACAGATAGGCGATCACCGCGGCGCGGGCTTCGTCGAACGACTCGGTGACCACGACGCCCTTGCCCGCGGCAAGCCCGTCGGTCTTGACCACGTAGGGGCCGGGCATCGTGGCCAGGAAGTCGAGTGCGGCGCGCTCCTCGTCGGCGGTGAAGGCGCCATAGGCGGCCGTGGGGACGCCGGCGTCGATGAGCACCTCCTTCATCCATGCCTTGGAGCCCTCCAACCGGGCCCCGTCGGCACCCGGCCCGAACACGAGCTTGCCCTGGGCCCGCAGGCGGTCGGCGAGACCGTCGACCAGCGGCGCCTCGGGGCCGACGACGAACAGGTCGGCGTCGACCTCCTCGGGTCGCGTGGCGATCGATCCCGGGATGCCCGGGTTGCCGGGTGTGACCACCACGGACGTGGCCGTGCGGGCCAGGACGTGCGCCAACGCGTGCTCGCGACCACCACTGCCGACCACACAGACCCTCATCGACGACCCTCCGATCCCCACTAGGCCGCGAAGTGCAGGAACTGCTCGCGGCCCGGGCCCACCCCCACGAGGCGGATGGGAACACCGATCTGCGCCTCGAGGAAGGCGACGTAGTCCTGTGCGGCCCCCGGAAGCTCATGGCGTTCGGTCATGGCCGACAGGTCGGTCTTCCACCCCGGTAGCTCCTCGTACACCGGTTTGGCGGCGTGCAGCACCGACTGGTGGTACGGCAGGTGCTCGTAGCGCTCACCGTCAGCCTCGTAGGCCACGCACACCTTGAGGATGTCAAGGGTGTCGAGGACGTCGAGCTTGGTCAGGGCCACCTCGGACAGGGAGTTCACCCGCACCGCCTGCCGCAGCATGACCGCGTCGAACCACCCCGGGCGGCGGCGGCGGCCGGTGTTGGTGCCGTACTCGTGGCCGCGATCCACGAGCAGGTCGCCGACGTCGTCGAAGAGCTCGGTGACGAAGGGCCCGGCGCCCACCCGGGTGATGTAGGCCTTGGCGATCCCGATGACCCGGTCGATGTAGAGCGGGCCCACGCCGGCGCCGGTGCACGCGCCGCCGGCCACCGGGTTCGACGAGGTGACGTAGGGGTAGGTGCCGTGGTCCAGGTCGAGGAACGTGGCCTGGGCCCCTTCCAACAGCACGTGCTGGCCGGCGTCGAGGGCATCGTGCACGAGGGTGACCGTGTCGGCGATGTACGGCTCGAGGCGGGGAAGGCACTCGTCGAGGTAGAGCGAGGCGATGTCGTCGGCCTTGGGCGGCAGCCGGTTGTAGACCTTGGCCAGCAACGGCGCCTTCTCCTTCAGGACGAGGTCCAGCTTGGCCCGGAAGATCTTGGGGTCCTGCAGGTCCTGGACGCGGATGCCCACGCGGGCGGCCTTGTCGGCGTAGGCCGGGCCGATGCCGCGCTTGGTCGTCCCCAGCTTGTTCTTGCCGAGGTACCGCTCGGTGATCGCGTCGATCTCCTGGTGGTACGGGAGGATCAGGTGGGCGTTGCCGCTGACCTTCAGGCGCGAGCAGTCGACGCCCTTGCCCTCGAGCATGTCGACCTCGGCGAGGAGCACGACGGGGTCGACCACCACCCCGTTGCCGATGACCGGGGTGATGTGGTCGTACAGGATCCCGCTGGGCACCAGTTGAAGGGCGAAGCTCTCGCCGTCGACCACGATGGTGTGGCCCGCGTTGTGGCCGCCTTGGTAGCGGACCACGAGCTGCATCTCTTTGGCGACGAGGTCGGTGAACTTGCCCTTGCCTTCGTCGCCCCACTGGGTGCCGACAACCACGGTTGCGGGCACAGGCGTCTCCGTTCGTTTCTGGGGGCGCTTACGAACCGACTCTAGTCGGTTGCGGCCGGCGGGCCCCGCCGGCCAGGCCGGTCCCCTACCCGTGATCGGTTCGCCCCAGCATCGGTCGCACCGACCGATACCGCTCACACTGACCGGCGCGTCGGTCGATGGAGGGACATGGGATGGCGGCGAGACCGGGGCACGGACAACGTGGACCTCTCGAGCGAGGAGCATGCCTGGTGGGTGGGTGGGGATCGGCGCCGGCTGTCCCAGGGCCCGCCCCCGGGGTTGCCCGAGCGCCGCCAGGACCCGGCGGCGACGGCCGCCGCTCCTCCGCCGCCGCCGCCTCCTCCACCACCGCCCCCGACCCCTGGTCCGTCGCCCCCGGTCACCACGGCGCCGTCGGCTCCGCCGACGGTCTTCCCCTTCGAGCGCGGGTGCCCCCCGGGTGGCGCACTCGAAGCGGGCCGCTCCCTCGAAGCGGGCCGCTCCCTCGAAGCGGGCCGCTCCCTCGAAGCGGGCCGCTCCCTCGAAGCGGGCCGCTCCCTCGAAGCGGGCCGCTCCGTCGAAGCGGGCCGCTCCCTCGACCCCGGCCGCGACCCCTGGCACCGCTCCACCTCGCCGCAGGCCCTCGCCGCCTACCGGACCCTCGGCATCGATTGGGACGCCACCTGGGACGAGGTCGTCGCGGTCTTCCGCGATCAGGCGGCCGTCTGGCACCCTGATCGTCTGGCCGGCGCCGACCCCAGCGTGCAGGCGGAGGGCCAGCGGCGCATGAGTGAGATGACCCGGGCGTATCGCGAGCTGCAGCGCATGCTGCGACCCTCCCGCCGCGAGCTGTTCAGCTCCTGACCCCGTTCCCACCTCGCCGGTGGGAAAGAGGACGTTCGGCCCGGGACGTCGGCGCTTCGAGCGGGTAGAAGGACCTCATGGCCCCAGAGATCGAGGTGTTCGCCGACGTCGGCTGCCCCTTCACCCACGTCGGGCTGCGGCGCTTCGTCGAGCGCCGCGACGCCGACCCGGCACTGGCCGAGGTGCGCCTACGGGTCCGCTCGTGGCCCCTGGAGGTGGTCAACGGGCGGCCCCTCGACCCGGACTTCATCGCCGAGGAGGTCGACGAGATCCGCGAGCAGGTGGCCGGCGACCTCTTCCGGGCCTTCGACCCTGCGGCCTTCCCGGTCACGTCGCTGCCGGCGATGGCGCTCGCGGCGGTCGGCTACGGAATGGACCTCGCCACGGGCGAGGCCATCAGCCTCGAGCTGCGCGACCTGCTCTTCGAGCGCGGGCGCGACGTCGCCGACGTCGGCGTGCTGACCGAGGTCGCCGACCGCCACGGCGTCGCCATCGACCTCGACGATCCGCCCGTCGACCTGGTGCTGGCCGACCACGCCGAGGGTGAGGCACGAGGCGTCCAGGGCTCGCCCCACTTCTTCACGCCGGCCGGCGCCTTCTTCTGCCCGTCGCTCGACATCTCTCGCGACGCCGACGGCCACCTGCGCATCACCGCCGACCCCGTCGGCTTCGAGCAGTTCCTCGACTCCTGCTTCACCTAGAGGCACGGCGGCGGCCCCGTGCCCGGCGGGGTGCCCGCCACTCGGGATGGGGTGCCGGGGCCGCCGGTGAGTGGCGGAACGGAGCCGCAGCACCGACGAACCGGATGCCGAAGCCGGCACGACGAACGAGCAGCCAGTGTCAGGTGTTCTGGGCGACCATGCCGCCGTCGACGCTCAGGACCGAGCCGTTGACGAACGAGGCGCCGGGCAGGACCAGCGACCAGACGGCGTGGGCCACCTCGGCGGGGTCGCCGTAGCGGCCGGCGGGGACCCGCCGGCGGGCGAAGGTGGCCTTGGCGTCTTCAGGGATGATCGCCGTCATTCCGGTGTGGATGGGGCCCGGGCACACGGCGTTGACGGTGACGCCGCTGCGGCCGAGCTCGACGGCCAGCGCCTTGGTGAGGCCGACGACGCCGTGCTTGGAGGCGGTGTAGGCCGACAGGTAGGCGGTGGCGCCGAGCGCTTCGCTCGAAGCGATGTTGACCACCCGCCCGTCGCCGTTGCGGCGCAGGTCGTCGACGCAGGCCCGGACGGTGCGGGCCGTGCCGGTGAGGTTGACCGCGAGCGTCTGGTCCCAGGACTCCTCGAACCCGTCACCGTCGATCGCCGCCGGCAGGGACACGCCGGCGCAGTTCACGAGGATGTCCACGGGCCCGAGCGCATCCCGCACCTCTGCCAGGACGTTGTCCACCCGGGCGCCGTCGGTCACGTCGCACGCCCAGGCGCGGCCGCCGGCCTGGCGCCTCCGGCTCGTCCCGGTCCAGCGCAGCCACGAGGGCATCGTCCTCGGCCAGCAGCGCCGCCGTGGCCCGCCCGATCCCCGAGGCGGCGCCCGTCACCACCGCCACCCGGCCAGCCACCGTCCGCAGCTCGCCGTTCACGGGCACCTCCAGCAGGGTCGCTCCGAGCCCGAGGCTATGGCGCGCACATTCCGCGCGCTCTCGCCTCGGGAACGGCCGGCGGCGGAGACCGGAGGCGATGGCGCGCGCCTTCCGCGCGCTCTCGCCTCGAGAACGGCGGCGAGGGGCCCGGTCACAGGGTGGCGAGGGCGCCGGCGAGGAGGTCGACGGCGAGGTCGGCCTGCTCGGGGGTGACGACGAGGGGCGGGGCGAGGCGGACCGCGGCCGGCCCACAGGTCAACACGAGGAGGCCGGCCCGGAAGCAGGCCTGTTCGAGCGCCTCGGCGGCGTCGTGGTCGGGCAGCTCGATGCCGATCATGAGGCCGCGGCCCCGCACGTCCACGACCGTCTCGGGGTGGTCGCTCTGCACCAGCCGCAGGCGCGCCATGAGCTGGTTGCCCACCTTGGCGGCGTGCTCGGCGAGGCCCCCTTCGACCAGATCGAGGGTGGCGAGGGCGGCGGCGCAGGCGACCGCGTTGCCGCCGAAGGTCGAGCCGTGGCGGCCGGCGCCCCACGTGAACAGGTCGGCGCGGCCGACGACCGCGGCGAGGGGAAGGCCCGAGGCCAGGCCCTTGCCGGTGAGGAGCACGTCGGGGGCGACGGCGTCCTGCTCGATGGTCCACATGGTGCCGGTGCGGCCCACGCCGGACTGCACCTCGTCGGCCACCAGCACGATGCCGTGGCGGTCGCAGAGGTCGCGCAGCTCGGCCAGCCACCCCGGCGGCGGGACGAGGTAGCCACCCTCGCCCTGGAGCGGCTCGACCACGATGGCGGCGACATCCTCGGGCACGGTGAGGTGCCGGAAGATGACGTCCTCGATGTACCCCGGGACGCCGTAGGGGGCGTGGTAGACGCCGGCCTGGAGGGGGCCGAAGCCGCCCCGGTAGTGGGCCTTGCTGGCGGTGAGCGAGAGGCTGCCGAGCGAGCGGCCGTGGAAGGCGCCGAGGAAGGCGATGACGTTGGGGCGGCCGGTGGCGGCGCGAGCCAGCTTGATGGCGCCCTCGACGGCCTCGGTGCCCGAGTTGGCGAGGAACACCCGGCTGGGCCCGTCCCACGGGGCCGAGGCGGCGAGGCGCTCGCACACCTCGGTGTAGCCGGGCATGGCCCAGTCGCTGCCGCAGTAGTGGATGAGGTCACGTGCCTGGCGCTCGATGGCCTCGACCACCGCCGGGTGGCAGTGACCCGTGGCGGTGACGGCGATGCCGGCGTTGAAGTCCAGGAAGCGGTTGCCATCGACGTCCTCGATGGTGCACCCGGCGCCGCGGGCGGGCACGAGGTCGTAGACGCGCGCCATCGACGGGCTGGCCACGGCGGCGTCGCGGGCGATCCACTCCCTGGCCTTGGGGCCCGGGAGCTCGGTGGCCAGGTGCGGCACCGAGGCGGAGGCGAGATCCACAGCGGGGTCGTGGGTGGAGTCGTGGGTGGGTGCCGTGACGGCCTGATCGGTCATGTGGGTTCCCCCGGGTGTCCCGTTCACGGCCGCCGACGGCGGTCCGGATCCTGCGATGGTCGGGCCAGGCACGCTGGCCGGCGGTCAGCCCAGCTGCTCGTGCAAGAAGGCGGTGACCTCGGGCCACAACTGCTCGGCGAGGGCCTCGTCACGGGTGCCGAGCGCGTTGTGCGGGCCCATGAAGGCGTGGCCGGTGCCGGCGTGCACCGCCAGGGTGACGTCCTTGCCGAGGCCCTGGAGCTTCGCCTCGAGCGCGTGGGCCGCCTCGGGCCCGAAGAAGTCGTCGTTCTCGGCCATGTGGCCCCGCACGACGGCGGTGAGGCCGGACCAGTCTGGCTCGCCGTCACCCGACGGGAAGCCGTAGAAGGGCACCACGGCCTTGACCGCGTCGCCCCGGTTGGCGGCGATGAGGAAGCTGAGCATCCCGCCCATGCAGAAGCCGACCACGCCGACGCCGTCGCCGGTGACGGCGTCGTGGCCGAGGAGGAAGTCGACCGCCCCGCTCATGTCGCGACCGGCGCGGTCGGGCGGCAGCGCCGTCATCAGTTCGGCGGCCTTGTCCATCTCCTGGTGCTCGGGGTCGGCGAGCTCACCGTGGTAGAGGTCGGGCGCCAGGGCGACGAAGCCGGCGGCGGCCAGGCGGTCGCACACGTCCTTGAGGCTCTGGCTCAGGCCCCACCACTCCTGGATGACCAGCAGACCCGGGCCGGTCCCGCCCTCGGGGAGGGCGAGGTAGCCGGACGCGGTGGTGCCGTTGGATGCGAATTCGACGGTCTCAGCCATGGCCAGACCCTACCGAGCGAGCGGCCGTCCTGCCGTCGGCCGCGAGCCGTCAGATCTACGTCAGACCGTCGGTTCGCCGGGCCCATCCGCAGGGCCGCCGAGGAGCGGGCCATACGTGTCGGGGCGGCGGGTGGTGAGGAAGGGGAACAGCGTGAGCCAGTCGCCGCGCTGCTCGAGGTCGAGATCGGCGACGAGGACTGCCGGCTCGTCCCGCGGCGCCTGGATCAGCACCCGGCCGTACGGGTCGCTGATGAACGACGAGCCGTAGAACGTGAGCGGCGGTTCGTCGCCGATGCGGTTGACCGCCACCATGAAGGTGCCGTTGGCGATGCCGTTGCCCACGATCACCTGCTGCCACAGGGGCTGGGTGTCGAACCCCGGGTGGTCGGGCTCGGACCCGATGGCGGTGGGGTAGACGAGCACCTCGGCGCCGGCCAGCGAGTACGCCCGGGCCAGCTCGGGGAACCACTGGTCCCAGCAGGTGGGGAAGCCGAAGCGAGCGTCGCCGACACCCACCACCGGGTAGCCGCCGTCGCCGGGCAGGAAGTACTTGTCCTCGTAGTAGCCGGCGGTGACGGGGATGTGCAGCTTGCGGGTCCGGGCGGCCAGCCCGCCGTCGGGCGTGACCACGATGGCGGTGTTGAACCCGAGGCCGGCGGCGGCCCCCTCGGGCACCTCGCCGGCGCCCGGCCGCTCGTAGAGCGACGCATGGACGGGGACCCCCGTCTCGGCTGCGAGCGCCGCCGCGAGCTCGTGGGTGGGGCCGCCCGGGAGCGGCTCGGGGACGGCCCCGGCCGCCGCGGGGCCGTCGGCGGTGATGGCGAAGTAGGGCGAGAGCGTCAGCTCTTGCAGGCAGACGAGCTGGGCCCCCTCGCCCGCGGCCATGCGCACGCCCTCGGCCAGCGCCCCCGCGTGCTCGGCGGGGTCGGGGTGCCAACGGTGCTGGACCGCGCCGATGCGGAAGGGCGGGCGGGTCGGCGGATCGACCCGCGCCGGCGACTCGGGCACACCGTCGGTGGCGGTCAGCAGGCGGATGGTCTCGCTCATCGCCGGCGCCCTCCCGATCGCGGCCGGCGCCCACCCCATCCGTTCTGGGACCAGAAACGGAACGGTGAGAGCGGAGATCTGTACCCGGAAGCAGCCGCTGCGTCGTTCTGGGACCTGATTCGCCGAATCTGATCCCCGGGGACGGCTGCAGGCCGCCCCACCTGGCACCGGATTCCGGTGCCAGGACACCGAAATCCGGTGCCAGTTCGCCGGACGGGCGACCTCACGTCGCCGCCGGCGCCACCGCCGGCACCTGCTGGGTGATGCAGTGCACGCCGCCGCCGCCGTAGGCCAGCACGGTCCCCGGGACGCCGACCACCTCGTGGCTGGGCAACACGGACTGGACCGCGTCGAGGGCCTTGTCGAGGTCGCTGCCGGCGGTGATCGGAACGATGGCGGCGCCGTTGGCCAGGTAGAAGTTGGTGGGCGGCACCACGACGGTCTCGCCACCGATCTCGGCGCAGGGCAGCACGTCGACGGTGCGCACCTCGTAGCCGGCGGCCTCGAGCACCTCGAGGTTGCGGTGCAGGCGGCCGTAGTTGGGGTTGGCCCGGTCGGCCGTGGTCTGGGCGACCACCACGTTCGGCCCGATGCTGGCGGCGACGTTGTCGACGTGGCCGTCGGTGTCGTCGTCCTCGACGAGGCCGAAGGGCAGCCACACCACCCGCTCGACGCCCAGCCACGTCTCGAGCTCGGCCTCGAGGTGCTCCTTCGAGAGATCGGGGTTGCGGTTTGGGTGGAGCAGGCACTGCTCGGTGGTGATGACCCCGCCGGCGCCGTCCACGCACACCGAGCCACCTTCGAGGACGAGGTGGTCGGCCTCGTAGCGGTCGATGCCGAGGTGGGCGCACATGCGCTCGGCGAAGCGGGCGTCCTCGTCGTAGGGGGTGAACTTCCCACCCCAGGCGTTGAAAGCGAAGTCGACGCCGGCCCGCCGGCCGGCGCCGTCGGTGACCACGAGGGCCCCGATGTCGCGCGCCCACGAGTCGTCGAGGCCCCACTCGACCACCTCGATGTCGTAGCTGCCGGCCTCGCAAGCGGCGCTGGCCTCCTCGCCGTCCCCGGGCCGGGCCACCAGCAGCACCGGCTCGTAGCGGGAGATGGTGCGGGCGATCTCGGCGTAGTCGTCCTTGGCGGCGGCGAACTGGTCGCCCCACATCGACGCCCGGGCGGGCCACGCCATCACGCAGCGCTCGTGCGGTGCCCACTCCGGCGGCATGGTCAACCCATCGGTGTGCGGCGTCGACGCGCCCGGCTCTCCCTCACCCAAGATCACGCCGCCATCTTGCTCCACCGGCCGACGGGCGGCCCGCCGACGCGTAGCGTCTGGCCCGTGAGCACCGCACTCGACGCCACCACGGCCCGGCGGATGTGGGCGGTCGGCGAGCCCGTCCACGCCCTCGGCTACTTCGCACCCGAGTCGCTGGCGGCGTGGGAAGCCGCCGGGCTGCGCGGCTTCTGGCGGGGCTACTTCGCCACCCGGGCGGCGCCCCTCGGGCCGGCGAGCGCCGCCGTCGTCACCGCAGCCGTCTACAACTTCGCCCCGTCGTTCGTGGCCCGCTTCGTCCCCGAGGTGTGGACGATGGCCGCGCCGGCCGACGCCTGGGCCGCCCGCCTGACGGGCATGGAGGCCGCGCTGCGGGCCACGCTGGACGACCCCTCGGTGCTCGACGGCGCCGAGGTCCGCGGGGCCGCCGAACTGGCCCGCCGGGCCGCAGACGCCGCGCCCGCCGCCGGGCGGACCTTCTTCGCCGCCCACCTCGACCTCAACTGGCCGGCGGCGCCGCACCTGGTCCTCTGGCAGGCCCTCACCCTTCTACGCGAGTTCCGCGGCGACGGCCACAACGCCGCCCTGCTGGCCGCCAACGTCGACGGCTGCCAGTGCCACGTGCTGGCCGCGGCCTGCGCCGGCCCGCCCCGGGAGATGCTCCAGGCGGCCCGGGGCTGGTCCGACGACGAGTGGGCCGCGGCGGAAGCCGGTCTCACCGAGCGGGGGCTCCTCGTCCCCGGCCGCCCCGACGAGGCCACCGAGGCCGGCCGGGCACTTCGTGACTCGATCGAGCTGTGCACCGATCAGACGGGCCTCGCCCCCTGGCGGGTCCTGGGCGCCGACGCCACCGAGAGCCTCCACGGCCTGCTGCGCCCCCTGGCCAAGGCCGTGGCCGAGAGCGGCGCCCTCCCCGCGGTCAACCCCATCGGCATCCGCTGGTAGGCGCTGTTTGGAGGGAATAGCAGTCACATGTGACTGCTATTCCCTCCAATGAGGTCCGCCGAGGCGGGTCAGGGGGAGGGAGAGGCAGCGGCGTCGGCGCGCGCGGCACGGCCGGCGGCGCGGCGCTCGCGGAGGCGGGCGCCGCGGCTCCACTCCATGGGGTCGAAGTCGGGTGGGTCGGGCGGGATGGCGTCGGGCTCGGCGAGCGCCTGCCCGAGGATCATCTCGATGAGCAGGGGTCGGTCGAGGATCTCGCCGGCGCAGTTCACGCCGCCGACCATCGTCCCGGCGATGCCGTGACCCGATGCGGTGTTGGCGCCGACAACCCACAAGCCGTCGATCTCGGTGCGGTGCTGTGGGCGGCGCTCGCCACTTTGATCGGGCGAGTGGACGTAGCCGTAGCTCGTCCCCCCGGTCGAGTGGGTGTAGCGCTCCTGGCTGAGCGGCGTCGCCGTCTCGACGTGGACGATGTGGTCGCGAAACGGACCCAACACCTGCTCAGCCGCGGTCAGGAGGTGCTCGGTGAGCGCCTCCTTGCGGGCCCGGTAGGCCTCGCTGCGTCGGTACGAGCCACCGTCGGCGGGCCCGGCGTCGACCCCCCAGTACTCGTAGCCGGCCGGCGCCAGCGTCATCACCTGGAAGTTGGTGTGGCCCGGCGGGCACAGGTGCGCGTTGTCGGGGTCCTTGCGCGAGGCCATGGCGATGTAGGCGAAGAGCTCGTCGTCGGCCATGCCGTCGCCGGCGTAGAGCCGGTCGTAGAGGCCGTCGGTCTCGTAGTTGGAGAACACGAAGTAGTTGGTGTTGGGCCCGTCGAGCTCGAGGTCGACCACGACGTACACGCAGACCAGACCGACGGTCATGGTGGCGTGCTCGACCCAGTCGAGGGTGGCCGGGTCCCACTGCGAGCGGTCGACCAACCCCTGGACCGTGCGGGCGTAGTCGGCGTTCGAGATCACGAGCGAGGCGCCGACGCGTGTGCCGTCGTCGAGCACCACGCCCTCGGCCACCCGGTCGTGGACGACGATCTCGCGCACCGGCGTCAGCGTGCGCACCTCGCCGCCGTGGGCCTCGATCACCTGGATGAGACGGGCGGGCAGGATCTGTCCGCCGCCCTCGGGGTAGTAGGCGCCGCGCATGTAGTGGTCGATGATGCTGGCGTGCATGGCGATGGCGGTCTGGCTCGGACCGCCGCCGTAGAGGCCCGACCAGTGGTCGAGCACGGCCTGCGCCGGCGCCGACAGCTCGCACTCGGCGAAGAGCTCGGACAGCGGGCGGAAGGCCCACCGATCGAAGGTCGGGGTCTCGACGCCGGGGATCATGCGGTTGCGGCTCTCCTCGGCGACGTCACGCAGGGTGCGCAGGCACCGCTCGAGCCCGGCCTGGTCGTCGGGGAAGGTGTCGGTCAGGCGCCGGCCGTACTCGTCCCAGTCCGCGGGCACCCGCACCTCGACGTCGGGGAAGCGCAGGGTGTCGAACCCGTCGGGGTCGAGGGGGCGGAACTCGACCCGGTCGCCGACGCCCAGTGCTCCGAAGATGCTCGGGAACAGCCCCCCGGGGGCGCAGTCGCCGATGTAGTGGATCCCGACGTCGAACTCGTACTCGGCCCCCTGGTGGTGGCGCCGGAACACCTGGGCGTTGCCGCCGGCGAGGTCGTGGCGCTCGACCACGAGCACCTTGCGCCCGGCGGCGGCGAGGCAGGCGCCGGCGGTCAGCCCGCCCGGCCCCGACCCCACCACCACGACGTCCCACTGCTCGTCCCACGGCTCGTCCACGCACGCCCTCCCGGCCCCCGGATCGCCCCGAACGCTAACCCGTTGCGGACCGGCACCGGATTTCGGTGTTCTGGCACCGAAATCCGGTGCCAGGACGAGGGAAGTGGGTGCGAGAACGAGCGGAGGCCGGGAAAGCGGCGAGACTGGCGAGGTGGACGTGCCCCGTTGGCTGCCCTTGAAGCACCGGGACGACCCGGCGGTGCAGCGGGACCTGAACTGGGCACGTGGCGGCGCCGGCGACCACCTGCCCGCCGGACTCGAGGTCCAGTGGCTGGGAACGGCCGGCTTCCGCCTGACCTACGAGGGCACGACGATCCTGATCGACCCCTACGTCTCGCGTGCGCCACTCGCCGCCGTGGCCCGCCAGCGCCGGCCGCTCCACGCCGACGCCGGCCTCGTCGCCGACCTGCTGCCCGCGGCCGACGCGGTCCTGCTCGGCCACACCCACTTCGACCACGCCATCGACGCCGCCGCGGTCGCCGCCGCCCACGGGTGCCCGGTCTTCGGCTCGTCGTCGGCGCAGCACCTGCTCGCCCTCCACGGCCGCCCCGACCTCGCCGTCGCCGTCGAGCCCCACCGGCCCTACGAGATCGGGCCGTTCACCGTCCGCTTCACCCCCAGTCGCCACTCGAAGCTGCTCTTCGGCCTGGCCGTGCCGAGCGACGGCGAGCTGACGTGCGACTCGCTCGACCACCTGGGCGCCGGCGCCTACCGCTGCGGCCAGGTGTGGGGCATCGCCATCGAGGTGGCCGGCACCACGCTCTACCACCAGGGCAGCGCCGACCTGCTCGACGACGAGATCCGCGACCGCGACGTCGACGTGTTCCTCTGCGGGATCGCCGGCCGGATCTACACCGACCGCTTCGTCGAGCGGGTGCTCACCCGCCTGTCCCCCAAGGTGATCGTGGCCCACCACCACGACGACTTCTTCCGGCCCCTCCCCGCCGACCCGGCCGCCGGCGCCGGCGCCGACGCCATGGGCTTCTCGTTCAACGTGAACCTGGGCGGCTTCGTGACCGACGTGGCGCAGGTGGCGCCGGGCACCCCGGTGCGCGTGCTCGACCCGCTCCAGGCGGTCGCCGGCGCCGGGTAGCTCCATGGGCCGGCGCCGGCGCCCCTCGGGCCCGCCGCCCGCTCGGGGCGCACGGAACGCCCGGACCCACCCGCCCCGCCGGATTCCGGTGCCCCGTCTCCCATGCTCTACTCTCTCCTGTCGGCGGTACCGGCGGTACCGAACGCGGGATGGCCACAGGGGGGTCCAAGGGACATGAAGCGCACCATCGGAATCGTGCTGGTCGGCGTGCTCGCCGCGATGGCGGCGGTGGTCACCGGCTCGCAAGCCGCGTCGGCCGACACCACACCGGTCGCGTTCACGTGCGACCTGCCGGCGGCGCAGGGCGGGCTCGCCGCGGGGCTCATCCCGGACACGGTGCCGCTCAACAACGACGTGACCATCAACGACACCCCGGACCCGGTCGCGCCCGGCGGCACGGTGCACTACGACCTGGACGTCCCGTTCCCCGACCTCACCGGTGACCTGCCCGACCTCGGGTTCCCGTTGGGCTACTTCTACGTCCGTTCGATCGACATCACCCAGCCCATCCCGGCGGGCCTCGACCTGAACAGCGTCACCGCCAGCCTCAGCCCCGACCCGTCGTGGGCCAGCGTGTCGCGGGTCGGCTCGAACCTCGTGATCCACATCCAGAGCGCCTACCCCACGGTGAACGACACCAACGGCCGCATCCGCATCAACGCCGACGTCACCCCCACCACCGTCGAGGTGCAGGAGACCAACGGCACGTGGGTCCCGATCAACTTCGTCCCGAGCGTCGACATCGACGCCACGGTCACGGGCGCGCCGGGATCCACCATCGACTGGAAGGCCCCGAGCATCCTCGCCAAGGTCTTCTACAAGAAGTTCATCATCATCGTCATCAACATCAACTGGAACGACGTCAACACCCCGTGCACGCCCGACAACCCCAACCAGACCGTCGTGTCGACGCTGGTGGGCAGCCCCGGCCTGTCGGTCAGCACCTCGGCGGATGAGACCTCGGTCGTGGCGGGCCAACCCATCCACCTGCACGTGACCGCGACGAACACGGGCAACATGGCGCTCACCGGCGTCACCGTCAGTGACCCGAACGCGCCCGGCTGCGCCGGCAGCCCGGGCACCCTCGCTGTCGGTGCGTCGGTGACCATCGACTGCACCGTCACCACCTCGGCGGCGAACATCCCGACGTTCTCCAACAGCGCCTCGGCCGATTCCAACGAGACCGCGCCGGCAAGCTCGAACACCGTCAACGTCACGGTCACCGCCCCCGGCCCGTCCGGGGTGTCCGGCACCATCACCACCGCCGGTTCCGGCTCGCCCATCGGTGGCGCCTGGGTCGCCCTGTTGCGGACCTCGAACTTCACCATTGCGGGCGGTGCCGTGGCCGACGGCTCGGGCAACTTCGAGGCCGCGGTGCCCGCTGGCTCGTACTACCTCTACCTGGTCGACCCCGCCGGCGGGCACACCACCGGGTTCTGGGGGCCGCCCACGGCCGTGAACGTCACCAACGGGACGGTCACCGATGCCGACCCCACCATGGCGACCTCGCGAGGCACCATCGCGGGCACGATCACCGAGGACGGCACCGGCAACCCGGTCCCGGGGGCGTTCGCCATCGCCATGTCGGCCACGACCGGCAAGCCCGGTACGACGGCGACCGCGAACGGCTCGGGCCAGTACTCGATCCCGAACCTCAGCGCCGGGAACCGCCGGGTCGTCTACGTCGACCCCGCCGGCAACCACCGCAGCGAGTTCTTCGCCAACTCGCCGGACTTCGGCGGCGCGACCAACGTGGCGGTCGCCGCAGGTCAGACCGCCCCGGCGAGCGTGTCGCTCGCGACCCAGACCCCGAACGCCGGCGGCACGACGCTGTCCGGCACGGTCACCGAGACCGGGACGGGCACCCCGCTGGCCGGCGTGCAGGTGATCGCGCTGCGGGCCTCGGACTTCGCCCTCGCCCGGGGCACCACGACCAACGGGTCGGGCAGTTACAGCCTCTCGGTCAGCGCGGGCGACTACCGGCTGGCCTTCGTCGACTCGGCCGGGACCCATGACGCCGAGTGGCACAACGACCACTCGATCGCCGATCTCGCGGCCTCGAACTCGGTGACGTCCCCCTCGGTGGTCGACGCCGGTCTCGCCCGCAACACCGGATCGATGAGCGGCACCATCACCGACGATCCCAGCGGCACGCCCCTCCAGGGCGCCTGGGTGGTGGCCATCAACCCGAACACCGGCGCCATCGTCGGCGGGGCGGTGACGGCGGCCAACGGCACCTACACGCTGAGCGGTCTGCCGGCGGGCACCTACCGGGCCACCATCGTCGACCCGCTGGGCGGTCGCACCCAGGAGTACTGGAACAACAGCCCCACCTTCCCGGGCTCGTCCCCCATCGTCATCGCCGGCGGCCAGACGACGACCATCAACGCGGCCCTCGCGCTGCCCTAACTGTCCGCTCGCCGGGCCGGGCGTGATGCCCGGCCCGGACGAGTGCTCGCAGGTCGCTCCGCGTGAGCGGGCCAAGTCGGCGTTCCAGCGTCAGCACCCGGCGGCCAGCGCCGCCCGCCAGAGGGACTGGAACTGGGCCACGCTGGCCTCGTGGCGGGGGCTGAGCACACCGGTGTCGTAGACGCCGGCGTCGAGGTTGCGCTGGACCTCCTCGCACATGGCCTTGTCCTCGTCCATGAGCAGCATCGAGAGGCGCTCGGACTCCTTGGCCGCGGCCGTGTCAGGCTCGCAGAAGTAGTACGTGTAGACGATGGTCGTACGGTCCGGGCCCGCGGGCAGGATGCGCTCGACGTTCATGCCGTCCGGATAGAGGTTGAGGGCCAAGTTGGGCCAGCGGAACAGCCAACGTCCGGCGCTCAGCGTCCCCGTCCGGGTGTGGGCCGAATGGATGCAATAGCGGTCGACGTCGCGCACCTCGACCCGGTAGGTCGCCATGTCCAGCTCACGGTTCAGCTCAGGGTGCAGGAACGGGACGTGGTAGCCCTCGAGGTAGTTGTCGCAGTACGTCTTCCAGTTGCAGGCGAGGTCGTGGACCACCTCGTGGCTGAACCGGTACTCCCCGACCGGGAAGCCGTCGGCCTCCGCAGCGAACCCCCCAAGGTCCTCGAGCAGCGGCAACGCCTCCATCGAAAGGTTGACCCACACGAGCCCACACCACTCCCCCACCTGCACCGGATGCAGGCCCCACTCGCCAGGGTCGAGGGCCTCATCGCCGAAGTCGCGCGCCCGGCGCAGCGAGCCGTCGAGCTCGTAGCTCCACCCGTGGTAGCCGCAGACCAGCCCGCCCTTGCACGGGTGGCTCCCGTCCTTCGCCACCTGCGCCGCCCGGTGCCGGCACAGGTTGTGGAACCCCCGCAGCGCCCCGTCGAGGTCGCGCACGACCACGAGCGGGTAGCCGGCGATGGACTTCGCGACGCTCGTCCCCGCCCCCCGCACCTCGTCGGCGCGGGCGAACACGAGCCACTCCCGCCCAAAGACCAGCTGCCGTTCAGCGGCGTAGACCTCGGGGTCCCGGTAGGCCGACGCCGGCAGTGTCTCCATCGGGCGTGACGCTAGACCGGCCACCGGCAGGGCGGAAGGGAGCAGTCAGCGCAGGTCGAGGGCGCGGCGCAGGCCGGTGTCGACCCGGCTCGAGAGCGCATGGTCCAGCGCGCCGATGCGCTCGGTGAGCCACTCCTTGTCGAGGGTCACGACCTGGGAGACGTTCGCGACGGATTCCTCTTCCAGCCCGCCCGCGCCCTCAGGTAGGAGCACGTTTCCCGGCGCGTCGGCCAACCGGCGGTTGGTCGTCACCGCCACGCAGGTGACCGTGTCGATCCGGCTCCGGTTCCAGGCGTCGGCGGAGACGACGAGGACCGGGCGCCGGCGTGCGGGCGCCGAGCCTCGGGGAGGCCCGAGGTCAGCCCACCACAGCTCGCCGCGGCGGATCACGGCTCTCGAGCGAGCAGGGCGCGCTGAGCGTCGGCCAGGTCGGCGTCGAGCGTGCTGGGCGACCCGCCGTACACCCCGTCGAGCGCCGCGGTCACGTCGTCGTCGTCCGCGCCGGCGAGGAAGTGCTCGAGGGCGGTCGCGTAGAGCTCGCTGCGCGACATCCCCCGCTGGGCCGCGAAGCGGTCACCGGCGGCGAAGAGCTCGTCGGGGATCGAGATCGCCGTCTTCACAGGCGCCGAGTATAACTTGGTCATACCGACACCGTTCGTGGGCGCCGGAAGGGGCCGTTCGTCATGACCAGATGATGGCCGGGGGGTCTGGCGGGAAGCGGACTTCAGCGCAGGACGATGGCGCCGGCGAGGGGCTGGCCGTCGTCGTCCACGCCACCGTCCTCGGCGTCGACCACGACGGTGTCGCCCTCGGCGTACTTCCCGTCGAGCAGGGCCAGGGCCAGACGGTCGCCGATCTCACGCTGGATGACCCGCTTGAGGGGCCGGGCGCCGAAGGCGGGGTCGAAGCCCTCCTTGGCGAGCAGGGCCTCGGCCGCGGGCGTCACCTCGAGGGTGATGCGACGGGCGTCGAGGCGCCGGCGCAGGATGTCGAGCTGGATGCGCACGATCGAGGCCAGGTCCTCCTCGGTGAGGGACCGGAAGCGGATGATGTCGTCTACCCGGTTGACGAACTCGGGCTTGAAGAAGTCCCGGGGGTCGCCGGGCAGGTTCGAGGTCATGACCAGCACGGTGTTGGTGAAGTCGACCGTGCGGCCCTGGCCGTCGGTCAGGCGGCCGTCGTCGAGCACCTGGAGCAGCACGTTGAACACGTCGGGGTGCGCCTTCTCGATCTCGTCGAGCAGCACCACCGAGTACGGCCGCCGGCGCACCACCTCGGTGAGCTGGCCGCCCTCGTCGTAGCCGACGTAGCCGGGAGGGGCACCGATGAGGCGGCTCACCGAGTGCTTCTCCTGGTACTCGCCCATGTCGATGCGCACCATGGCCCGCTCGTCATCGAAGAGGAAGTCGGCCAGCGACCGGGCCAGCTCGGTCTTGCCCACGCCCGTGGGGCCGAGGAACAGGAACGAGCCAATGGGCCGGTTGGGGTCGGACAGGCCGGCCCGGCTGCGGCGGATGGCGTTGGCGACGGCGGTGACGGCGTCGTCCTGGCCGATGACCCGCTCGTGCAGCACGGACTCGAGCCGCAGGAGCTTGGCCATCTCGCCTTCCATCAGGCGCGAGACGGGCACGCCCGTCCACTTGGCCACGACCTCGGCGATGTCCTCCTCGTCGACCTCTTCCTTCAGCATCTTCTGCGTGGCCTGGAGCTCGTCGAGGTGCTTGGTGGCGTCGGCCACCCGGCGCTCGAGCTCGGGGATCTGGCCGTAGCGGATCTCGGCGGCCTTCTCGAGGTCGCCCTCGCGCTCGGACGCGTCGCGCAGCGCCTCGAGCTGCTCCTTGAGGTCGCGGATCTGGGCGATGGCGTCCTTCTCGCCCTGCCAGTGGGCGACCATCGACGACTTCTGCTCGGTCAGGTTGGCCAGCTCCTCGTCGAGGGCGTCGAGGCGCTCCTTCGAGGCGGCATCGGTCTCCTTGGCCAGCGCGACCCGCTCGATCTCGAGCTGGCGGATGCGGCGCTCGACCACGTCGATCTCGGTGGGCATCGAGTCGATCTCGATGCGCAGCTTCGACGCGGACTCGTCGACGAGGTCGATGGCCTTGTCGGGCATGAAGCGCCCGGTGAGGTAGCGGTCGGACAGGACCGCGGCGGCCACGAGGGCGGCGTCCTGGATGCGCACGCCGTGGTGCACCTCGTAGCGCTCCTTCAGGCCGCGGAGGATGGCGATGGTGTCCTCGACGGAGGGCTCGCCCACGAAGACCTGCTGGAAGCGACGCTCGAGGGCGGCGTCCTTCTCGATGTGCTTGCGGAACTCGTCGAGGGTGGTGGCACCGATCATGCGCAGCTCGCCGCGGGCGAGCATCGGCTTGATCATGTTGCCGGCGTCCATGGCGCCCTCGGCGGCGCCGGCGCCCACGATGGTGTGGAGCTCGTCGATGAAGGTGATGACCTCGCCCTCGGCGTCGGTGATCTCCTTCAAGACGGCCTTGAGGCGGTCCTCGAACTCGCCGCGGTATTTGGCGCCGGCGACCATGCTCGACAGGTCGAGGCTGATGAGGCGCTTGTTCTTGAGGCCTTCCGGCACGTCGCCCTCGACGATGCGGCGGGCGAGGCCCTCGACGATGGCGGTCTTGCCGACACCGGGCTCGCCGATGAGGACGGGGTTGTTCTTGGTGCGGCGCGACAGCACCTGGATGGTGCGGCGGATCTCGTCGTCGCGGCCGATGACGGGGTCGAGCTTGCCGGCACGGGCCGCCTCGGTGAGGTCGCGACCGTACTTCTCGAGGGACTGGTACTGCTCCTCGGGGTTCTGGCTCGTGACCCGGTGGCTGCCGCGCACGTCGCGGAGCGCGGCGAGCAGGTCCTCACGGGGGACACCCACCTTGTCGGCCATGGCCAACAGCAGGTGCTCGGTGGAGAGGTACTCGTCGGTGAGCTCGACCCGGGCCTCGTCGGCCTGGTCCATCAGGTCGGTCAGGGCCTTGGCCATGCGGGACTCGCCGCCGTAGGCGCTGGGCAGCTTGGCGATGGCGTTGTCGGCCTCGTTGCGCAGCGAGACCGGGTTCTTGCCCACCTTCTGGAGAATGGGGAGCACGACCGACTCGGCCTGACCCAACAGGGCGACCAGCAGGTGGTCGGGGGTGACCTCGGGATTGCTGTGCTGGCGCGCCGATTCGACGGCGGCCTGGAAGGCTTCCTGGGTCTTAAGGGTCCAGCGGTTCGGATCAAGGGCCATGGCGCCAGTCTATCCAGACTGGCAGGAAAGTTGATAATGGAGTTATCAACTTTCTGCACCCGTCGATCCGAGGCGTCGAAGGCTCAGCGCGGGGCGGTCCTCCCGGGGAGCGCCGCGGCAGCGGCGATCACGCCGCCGCCGACAAGGGTGAGGAAGAGGCCGGCGCCGAGGTCGGGGCGAGGGCTCGGGAACGACGAGTAGAGGCGCAGGAAGAGCAGGACGAGCACGATGGGCAAGGCGCCGAGCACACCGAGCAGGGGTCGGGGCAACGGGGCGCCCAGCACAGGGGCGATCAGCACGACCACGACCGGAAGCAGGAACCAGCCGATGTCGGGTGCCGTGGAGGTGGAGGTCTTGTCGAACAGGAATGCGAGGGGGATGTCGAACGCGTTGGCCGACTCGATGACCGACAACCAGGGCAGCAGGGCGCCGAGCACCACCAGCACGGCCCCGCCGATGGGCATCCAGACGGCCACCGGGTTGGCGGACGAGCCACCCGCCCCGATCGACGTCCCCCAGGGGACGAGGCGACTGCCATCGACCCACCCGTCCCAGCCGTTGTCGAAGCGGACCTCGGTCCACCCGCCGCCCCCGCCCACCACCTGCACGGCCTGACCCTCGGACGCCCAGGACAACGGTGCGACCGAAGGGTCGGGCCGATCGCGCACCTCGAGGCCGCCGGCGGGGATCTGGTGGGTGGGCGCGAACGACGCCGGCGCGACGGGCGCGGTCGCCGGCGCGAACGGCGCCGACGGGACGACCGGCGCCGGTGCGGCAGCCAGAGGAAGCAGCGTTCGGCCGTCCACCCAGGTCACCCAGTCGTTGCTGCACCGCACCTGCACCCAGGCACCCGAGGACGCGACGACCTCGACGGGCAGGCCGGGGTCCAGGCGACCCTCGGCCGGGCGGTTCGGGTCCGGCGTGGGCCACGTGAGCGCCCCGTCGGACGGTACCGAGTGCGTCGGCGAGAACGGCCCGTTCACCACGGCGCGAGCGTACGCCACCCGCTTGCGCCGCCACCACGACCCCGCGCAGGTCGCCGCTCTCGGCACCCGAGCGGGACCGGTCAGGGATTGGCGGGCAGGTTGTCGACCGCGGTGCCGGCGACCTCGGCGAGCAGGTCCAGGCCGCCCTCGGGCTCGGTTGCGGCGGACACGTTGAAGGTCAGGACGACGCCACCCGAACGGACGGTCATGGTGTCGCTGTAGCCGCTCGTCGTCCCGAAGCTGTCGATGAGGAAGAAGGCCTCGTCACCGACGCCCGAGCTCGAGTCGAAGCCCTGCGTCGGGCTCGAGGGGCGGAGGAGCTCGAAGGTGCGGTTGGCGTCGCCGCCGATGGAGGGCACCGACAAGACGCTGAGGGTCAGCACCTCTTCGCCGTCGCGGGTGTGCCAGTTGCAGGCCCCGACGTCGCCCACCGTGGCGAAGTCCGACGGCTCACCGCTCACACTGCCGCTGTCGGCGTCGAGCGGCGTGCCGGGCTCGAAGCGGCGGTCGTACACCGCCCGGAGGTCGGCCGGGGTCAGGAGGTCGCAGATCTGTTGGCCCGTGAGCGGGGTGGCCGCCACCGGGCGGCCCTCAGGTCGAGCCGGCACCTGGAAATTCGACGAGGAGGACGACGGGTCGTCGGCGTTGGCGAAAAGGAAACGGGACCCGAAGACCACGAGAGCGGCGACCCCTCCCAGCCACGACGCCTTGCGCCGACGGGTCCCCGTCCCTCCCGTGAACCCCGAGCCCGTGGTCGGGAACGGTGCCGGCGGTGGCGCGAAGGTCCCGCCCGACGGGGGCGGATCGTCAGAGGACGGGCGAGGCGGCGCGGCCCAACCCGCCTCGTGCTCCGAGGGACCGGCATCCGGCGGAGGCGGTGGGGGTGGCGGCGCCCCGCTGAAGGGATCAGCCCCCGTCCCGCCCCCGGGCGGCGGGGGCCACGAGCCGAGGGGTCGAGTCGGGCCGCCGGTCACGCCACCAGTCTCGCGAACGCGGGAGGGCCGGCGACGGCGATCCGCCCTACGACGAGGGGCGGCGCCGCCGCTGGTACAGCGTGATCGCCTGGCTCACCGGGACGAGGTCACGGCGGTACTGGCGGTGGGTCTCGCTGACCGCCTCGTGGACCTGGGCTCGCAAGAGGTCGATCTGGGCCCGCAGTTCATCCACCTGTGCCTCGAGGGCGAGCACCTGGCGGACGCCTTCGAGGTTGAGGCCCTCGTTGGTGAGGTCCTGGATGCGCCGCAGCAGGGCGATGTCCTCGTCGGAGTAGCGCCGGCTGCCGCCGCCGGTTCGGGCCGGGTCGACGAGGCCCTTGCGCTCGTAGATGCGCAGGGTCTGGGGGTGGACGCCGGCCAGTTCGGCGGCCACCGAGATGACGTAGACCGCCTGGCTGGCACTGCGGTCGGTGCCGCCCGACCGACGCCCGGTCGCGGCCACCTCAGCTCACCCCCAGATGGGCGCGGGGGGACTCGTCGCCGGCGGCGGCCGCCAGGGACTCGACGGCCTTGCGCTCGGCGGCCGACAGCTTCTGGGGGACGGCGACCTCGACGGTGGCGAGCAGGTCGCCGGTGCCCTTCTTGGTGGCCACGCCCCGGCCCTTCACCCGGAAGGTGCGGCCGTTGCGGGTGCCTGCGGGGAGCCGGATCTTGACGGGCTCGCCCTCGAGGGTGGGGACGGTGACGTCCGCGCCGAGGGCGGCCTCCGCGAAGGTGACCGGCACGGTGAGGGTGAGGTCGCGGCCGGTGCGCCCGAAGAAGTCGTGGGGGCGCACGCGCACGACCACGTAGAGGTCACCGGCGGGGCCGCCGTTGCGGCCCGGACCACCCCGCCCCTTCAGTCGGATCCGCTGGCGGTCCTGCACGCCGGCGGGCACGCGGATCTTCACGTCACGCGGCCGGCGCTCGACGCCGGTGCCCCGGCACGTCGGGCAGGGATCCTCGACCACGCTGCCGCGGCCGGCGCACTGGGGGCAGGCCTGGCTGAAGCTGAACATGCCCTGGTTCTCATCGAGCACCCCGCGACCGCCACAGCGCGTGCAGGTGACCGGGGTGGACCCAGGGGCGGCGCCCGAGCCGTGACAGGTGTGGCAGGGGGCGTCGCTGGTGAGGTTCACCGCCGTGGTGACGCCGCGCACGGCCTCGTCGAAGGCGAGGTGCAGCTCGGCCTCGAGGTCATCGCCGCGCTGGGGGCCGGGCCCGCGAGGTGCGCCGCCGCCCCGCCGTCCCCCACGACCGAACAGCCCGCCCAGCAGGTCGCCGAGGTTGCCCATGTCGCCCAGGTCGTCGGTGGTGAACGTGGCCCCTCCGGGACCGCCGAAGCCACCGCCGGGGCCGCCGAAGCCACCGCCCATGGGCCCGAGACGACGGACCTCGTCGTACTCCTTGCGCTTGTCGGCGTCGCCGATGACGTCGTACGCGGCGGAGACCTCCTTGAAGCGCTCCTCGGCATCGGGATCCTTGTTGGTGTCCGGGTGCAGCTCACGCGCCAGCTTGCGGTACGCCTTGGTGACGTCCTTCTGGGACGCCGACTCCGAGACGCCGAGGACCTTGTAGTAGTCCTTCTCGAACCACTCGCGCTGGGGCGCCACGGCGCTAGCCCTTGACCTTGACCATGGCCGGTCGCAGGACGCGGCCCTTCCAGGAGTAGCCCGTGCGCATGACCTCGGCCACCAGGGGGCCGTCGTCGCCGGGCTCGTGCATCACGGCCTCGTGGAAGTTGGGGTCGAACGCCGCACCCTCGGGCTCGAGGCGCTCCAGACCGAGCTTGGTGAGGGTGTCGACGAGCTGGTTCTGCACGGGGACGACGTCCTCGGCACCATGCTGGACGGCGGCGTCGCAGGCGTCGAGCACGGGCAGGAGCTGCTGCACCAGCGACTCGGCCGCTCGCTCAACGACGTCGGCCTGCTGGCCGATGACCCGCTTGCGGTAGTTCTCGAAGTCCGCCTGCACGCGACGCAGCTGGTCGAGGTAGTCGTCTCGCTCGCGCTCGAGGGCGAGGAAGTCGTTCTGGACGAGCAGGGCGGCCTCGGCCAGGGCGTCCTCGCTGAGCTCGGCCTCGGCTTCGTCGGCGTTGCGTCGCTCTGGGCCCGAGTAGCCCAGGCCCCCGTCGTCGGGATCGTCGCGGCCTTCGTCGGACGAGGTGGCCTCGTGCTCGGCCTGCGACGGCGCGCCCATGCCCGGCGGCCGCCGCTGCACCGAGGGCGACTCCTCGGCCCACGGCAGGTCGTCGAAGACGCCCTTGGGCTCGTCGCCCGCGGCGCCTTCAGCGTCCTTGCGCCCCTTGTCCTTGTCCTTCGCCATGCTCACGCGCCTCTTCTCGCCGGAGCGGCGGGGCTCACTGGTCCTCGTCGTCGACGATCTCGGCGTCCACCACGTCGTCGTCCGCCGCGGTGGGGTCGGACGACGACGACTCGCCCGTGGCGGCCTGCTCGGCGGCCGCCTGCTCGTAGAGCTGCTGGGCGAAGCTCTGGCTGGCGGTCATGAGCGCCTCGGTGGCGGACTTGATGGCCTCGATGTCGGTGCCGTTGAGGGCCGCCTTGAGGTCGTCGAGGGCCGAGCTGACCTTGTCCTTCTCGTCGCCGCTGATCTTCTCGCCCTGCTCACGGAGCAGCTTCTCGGTCTGGTAGACGAGGCTGTCGGCGTTGTTGCGGACCTCGGCCTCTTCCTTCTTGCGGCGGTCCTCCTCGGCATGGGCCTCGGCGTCCTTCACCATCTGCTCGATGGTGTTCTTGTCGAGCGACGACTGACCGGTGATGGTCATCGACTGCTCCTTGGACGTGGCCCGGTCCTTGGCCGCCACGTGCACGATGCCGTTGGCGTCGATGTCGAAGGTGACCTCGATCTGGGGCACGCCACGAGGGGCCGGGGGCAGGTCCACGAGCTGGAACTTGCCGAGCGTCTTGTTGTACTGGGCCATCTCACGCTCGCCCTGGAGCACGTGGATCTCGACCGACGGCTGCATGTCGTCCGCGGTCGTGAACACCTCGGTGCGGCGGGTGGGGATGGTGGTGTTGCGCTCGATGAGGCGGGTCATGACCCCGCCCTTGGTCTCGATGCCGAGCGAGAGCGGCGTGACGTCGAGGAGCAGGATGTCCTTCACGTCGCCCTTCAACACGCCGGCCTGGACTGCGGCGCCCACGGCGACCACCTCGTCGGGGTTGACCCCCTTGTTGGGCTCCTTGCCGGTGAACGACGAGACCAGCTCGGCGACGGCGGGCATGCGGGTGGAGCCGCCGACCAGGATGACGTGGTCGATCTGGTCCTTCGACAGGCCGGCGTCCTTGATGGCCTGGTCGAACGGGGTGCGCACACGCTCGAGCAGATCCGCGGTGAGCTCCTGGAACTTGGCCCGGCTGAGGGCGTAGTCCAAGTGCAGGGGGCCGGCGTCGGTGGCGGTGATGAAGGGCAGGTTGATCTGCGTCTGCTGGACCGAGGACAGCTCGATCTTGGCCTTCTCGGCCGCCTCCTTGAGGCGCTGGATGGCCATGTTGTCCTTGGACAGGTCGACGCCGTGGTCGCCCTTGAACGACTCGGTGAGCCAGTCGATGACGCGCTGGTCCCAGTCGTCGCCACCGAGGTTGGTGTCACCGTGGGTGGCCTTCACCTCGAACACGCCGTCGCCGATCTCGAGCACGGACACGTCGAACGTGCCGCCGCCGAGGTCGAACACGAGGATGGTCTGCTCCTCGCCTTCCTTGTCGAGGCCGTAGGCGAGGGCCGCGGCGGTGGGCTCGTTGATGATGCGCAGCACCTCGAGGCCGGCCACTGCGCCCGCCTCCTTGGTGGCGGTGCGCTGGGCGTCGTCGAAGTAGGCGGGGACGGTGATGACGGCCTGGGTGACGGTGTCGCCCAGGTACGCCTCGGCGTCGGCCTTCAGCTTCTGGAGGATGCGGGCGGAGATCTCCTGGGCGGCGTAGCCCTTGCCGTCGATGTCGATCTTCCAGCTGGTGCCCATGTGGCGCTTGACCGACCGGATGGTGCGGTCGGGGTTGGTGATGGCCTGGCGCTTGGCCACCTCGCCGACGAGAACCTCGCCGTTCTTGGCGAAGGCAACGACCGAAGGCGTCGTGCGGGACCCTTCGGCGTTGGGGATGACGACCGGCTCGCCGGCCTCGAGGACGCTGACGACCGAGTTGGTGGTTCCGAGGTCGATTCCGACGGCCTTGGGCATTGAGGTCACTCCTGTTGCTGGGTGTGGGGGTGGGGTTGCTTACGAGATCTTCGGCAGTTCGAGACTCTGCGTGAGCAGCAGTGTACAAACCTGAGTGTCCCATTATCAACTTCGGGGTACACGAAGCACTGCGGGCTGTTCTCGCCCGGCCGGCCGGCCGGGATCAGGGCACCCAGGAGCGGGCCTCGGACCAGCGCTCGGCCACCTCCCAGGACGCGGCCCAGCGCTCGATGTAGGAGGCGTCCAGCTCGTGGCCGGCGGCGAGGATCGAGGCGATGTCATCACGATCGCGCGGTCGCCAGGCGATGAGCTTGTGCACGATCACATCCTCCACGGTGAGCACGCCGTCGACGGCCCGCCGCATGGCTTCGCGCTGGTAGTCGGTCTCGGCGACGAGGAGGTCGACGCTGACGTCGGCGCCCCGGATGTACACCACGTACGGCTCTTCGCCAGGTTCCGCCATCGCCGTGACGGAGTAGCCCTCGGCCTCCATCACCTCGACCACGTCGAGCAGTCGAGCGACGAGGAAGTCGATGTCTGTGGTCTCGCGCTGGGTCAACCGGTACTGCAGCGCGGCGAAGGCGCCGATCACCACGGGATCCAGGCCGAGGTCGCGGAACCGGGCCCGGAACCTATCGAGTGAGTCCCAGCTCGCGGGCACGGTGGTGGAACTCGTCTTCGGTCTTGAGGGGCGGCGTGCCCCGCTTGGCCCGCTCGGCGTCGATGTACTCGACGACCCCTGCACGCCACTCCGGGGTGCCCTCGTCGTCGTTCTCGATCGTTCGCAGGGCGGCCGCCTGACGCTCGAAGCGGCGGCGGTCGTCCGCACTGACTCGCGCCGGCGCCGGATCGGCGGGTTCGGCAGGAGGCACCAAGCCAGTATGGCGGCGAACACGGCCCCGCACCACGACAGCACGCCCGGCCGACGGCGGTCGACAACCGTGCCGCGCCGCGTCGCGACACCCGGAACGGCCCGACGTGCCGGGTGTCACGGTGACAAGTCCGGCGGCGGAACCTTCCTTGTTCTCGGAGTGGATCTCGACCAGCCACGCGTCGATGTCCGACACGACCGGGTCGTTGCCGGTCGTGGCGGAACTACGGGCCCACACCTCGGCGCGCACGTCGGCTACCGCCGCCCACACGGCGCCGACCACCCCTGGGGTGAGGTCCTGGTTCAGGGTGCGCCACAACGTCGTGTCCGAACACACCGACTCGAGCAGCGGCCGATCGCCACCCGCGGCGAGGGTCCTTCCTGTTGGTGGCCGCGTTCGTAGCCGGGTGCAGCGGCGACGGTGGCGACGCCGCCCTCGATGACTTCTGCCACAAAGCGCAGGCGTACCGCGATGCCGCGACTGTCCCGGGTCCTGAAGAGCACTGAGCGCACCGGGCAACGGCGTGCGGGACTGAACACGAGCCTCGTGGTACACTGACTTCGTGCGCAACGTCACGATCACCCTCGACGACGAGACCGCGAGGTGGGCGAGGATCGAGGCCGCCCGCCACGACACCAGCGTGTCCAAGCTCGTCGGTGTCATGCTTCGGGAGCACATGAACCAGCGCAACGAGTACGAGCGAGCGATGCGCTCGTACCTGAGTCGGGGACCGGTCCCGATGGGAGCACCCGGCCAGCGCCTCCCGGACCGTGACGAGCTCTACGAACGATGATCCCGAGGCACGAGGGCGGGGCCCGAGCGGACCGGCGAGGCACGAGCCAGGCGCGGGAGCGATGAGCACGTTCGTGGACACCAACGTGCTCGTGTATGCACGAGCGGTCCACGAAGCCGAGAAGCAGCCAGTGGCGGCGGGGTGGCTCGAACATCTCTGGCAGACCTCCACCGGTCGGGTCAGCACCCAGGTCCTGAACGAGTACTACGTGACCACCACCCGCAAGCTGGATCCACCCATGACGACCGAGGCGGCTCGAGCGGACATCGCCGACCTCGCGAGCTGGCAACCGGTCGGCATCGACGAGGATCTGATGAGCGCCGCCTGGGAGATCGAGGACCGGTACGGGTTCCACTTCTGGGACGCGCTCGTCGTGGCCGCGGCCAAGTCCAGCGGTTGCGACCGCCTGCTCACCGAAGACCTGCAACACGGCCAGGACCTCGATGGGCTGCGCGTGGTCAATCCGTTCGAAGAGGCGCCGCCGAGCGCCGATTGAGCGGCGGGATCAGGGCGTTCGGGCTCGGTGAGCAACCACACCCCCGTCACCATCGCCAACGGCACGACGGCATCCATCGACGCCGCCCTCACCGCGGCCGCAACCGGACCAGCCCGGCCCGGCCCGCCGAGCTGGCGCCCGATTCGTGGGTCATGGCCACCGGATCGGGCGCCAGTTCGCCCGTTGGGGCCACCGACGCCGGGGCAGTACGTTCGACGCCATGGCTTCGCCCCCACCGACCACCCCGCCCGTGACCCTCGTCCTGTTGCGCCACGGCCAGAGCACGTGGAACGCCGAGAACCTCTTCACCGGCTGGTACGACGCCGACCTCACCGAGCTCGGCCGCGAGGAGGCCCGCCGCGGCGGCGAGCTCATGGCCGAGGCCGGGATCCTGCCCGACGTCGTGCACACCTCCCTGCAGGTGCGGGCCATCCGCACCGCCAACGAGGCCCTCGACGCCATGGGTCGGCTGTGGATCCCGGTGCGCCGCCACTGGCGGCTCAACGAGCGCCACTACGGCGACCTCCAGGGCCGCAACAAGAAGGAGACCGCCGACAAGTACGGCATCGATCAGGTCAAGGTGTGGCGCCGCTCCTACGCCACCCCACCGCCGCCGCTCGACCCGGGCGACGAGCGCAGCGCCCACCACGACCCTCGCTACGGCGACCTGGCCCCCGACATCATCCCGGGCTCGGAGTGCCTGAAGGACGTCGTCGAGCGCATGCTCCCCTACTGGTACGACGCCATCGTCCCCGACCTGCGGGCGGGCAAGGTCACTCTCCTCGCCGCCCACGGCAACTCGCTGCGGGCCCTCGTGAAGCACCTCGACGGGATCTCCGACGACGACATCTCCGAGCTCAACATCCCCACGGGCATGCCCCTGGTGTTCGAGCTGGGCGACGACCTCCAGCCCCTCGAGGCCAAGCCCCTCACCGACCGCTACCTCGACCCCGAGGCGGCGGCCGCGGCGGCCGACGCCGTCGCCAAGCAAGCCGGCTGACGGTCGGTCCGGTTCAGTCGCCGATCGTGCGGGCGCGGAGCCAATCCGCGAACCACGCCTCGTCAACCTCACCGGCAGCCACGGCCAGCATGGCCGCCTCCGCTTCGTCGACGTCGGGAGGATCAGGCTCCCAGCGGCGACCGTTGAGATCGAGGAAGAGCACGAGCGACGCCCAGGCCGATCGCTTGTTGCCGTCGGGCAGAGGGTGATTCCAGGCCAGGCGACAGGTCAAGACCGCTGCCTTGTCGATGAGGTCGGGATAGAAGTCCTGGTCGCCGAAGCCGGCCTGCGGCGCGTGCAGAGCCGAGTCGGCGAGATCGACGCGAGCCCCCTTCGCCAAGGTCCCTGCCTCGACTCCGGTCACCTGTTCCGCCAGCCAGAGGTACTCGGCCAGCGAAACGTACCGGGTCATCGGGCAAGCCGGTCGAGCAGCTCCTTGTCCCGCTCGAGGAGGCGCCGAGCTCGGTCGGTGAAGTCGTCGTCGCTGCGCACGCGATCGATCTCGGCCGCCAGTGAGTCGACGATCAACGCGTTGAGACTGGTTTCCTTGACCCGGGCGACCGCCTCGGCCTGCTCGGCAAGCTCGTCGGGAAGCCGCACGGTGGTCTGCTTTGTCATGAATGTATGATACCGCGGTATCTAGAGCCGGATTCGACGATCTCCGATACTGAACCGGACCGCGGACTGGCGCCCGATCCGGTCGTCGGGACGACGGGATCGGGCGCCAGGACGAGTGGGTGGCGATGGATCAGCTGGCCTGCAGGGCGGTGAGCACCTCCACCCGTGCGGCCCGGCGGGCGGGCAGGACGGCGGCGGCGACGCCGGCCAGCGCCGCCAGCACCAGGATCGCCGTGAGCTGGCCGACCGGCAGGGTCAGCTGCTCGAAGCCCTGGTCTGCAAGGGACCGGACCATGGCCCACCCGAAGCCGAGCCCGACGATCGAGCCGACGGTGGTGCCCAGGAGGGCGATGATCACCGACTCCCAGCGGACCACGGCCCGGACCTGGCTACGGGCCATGCCCACGGCTCGCAGCAGGCCCAGCTCGCGGGTGCGCTCGTGCACCGACAGCGTCAGCGTGTTGGCGAGACCGAACAGGGCGATCACCACCGCCAGCGCCAAGAGGGTGTAGATCAGGTTGAGCATCTGGTTGATCTCCCCGGCCTTGGACTGGGTGAACTCGTCGGCGGTGAGCAGGCGGGCGGTGGGGTATCCGTCGAGCTGGGCGTCGATGGCCGCACGTGCCTCGTCCATCGACACCCCGTCGGCGTTGGCGATGATGAGGAAGGCGTCGACTGCATCGACACCGTTGGCCTCGAAGGCGTCGAGGCTCATGGCATAGGCGCCCAGCGGCTCGACGGTGTCGTAGACCGCGGCAACCGTGAACGCCTGGGAACCGGTCTCGGGGAACTCGATAGGCACCCGGTCACCGACCGCAAGGCCCTCGCCCTCGGCCACCTCCGTCTGGATGGCCACCTCGTCCGAGCCCATCCCGGCCACGGAGCCGTCGGTGACGGCCAGGTCGGCGACCGCGTCGATCTGGGCCGGATCGAACGCCGAGACGTCTGCGGCGGTGCCGTCGACGACCGCCGCCGAGTACCGCAGGGGCGACATCGCCCCGACCTCGGGCAGCGAGGCGATCGACTCGCCCACCGACGGGGCCAGGCCGCCCTGGCCGAAGGTGGTCTCGACGAACCAGTCGCCCCGCATGGCCGTGTCGACGCTGTTGGCGATGGAGGTCCGGGCCGAGGCCGCGAACACCGTGATGAACACCACGAGGCCCACGCCGACCATCAGTGCGGACGCCGTCGCCGAGGTGCGCTTGGGGTTCCGGGTGGCGTTCTCGCGGGCCATGGTGCCGGTCATCCCCCGGAACCGCGCCAGCGGCGCACCCAGCACCTGGCTGACCGGTTGGGCGATGACCGGGCCCAGCACCGCGACACCGACGAACACGACGATGGCACCGAGGCCCACCGCCGGCACACCGGCGCCCGCCAGCCCGAGGGCCACGAGCACGCCTCCGATCGCGGTGACCGCGCCACCGATGACCGCTCGCTTCACCGACCGACCGAAGCGGTCGAGGGCGACGTCGCGCATGGCCGCGACGGGTGCCACCTTGGCCGCCTTGCGGGCGGGGACGACCGCCGCCGCCACCGTCACGAGGGTGCCGACGGCCACGCAGGTGGCGATCGTCCCGGTGGTGACCACGAGGCCGCCGTCGGGCAGGTCCAGGCCGAACCCGGCCAGCAGGGCACGCAACCCCATGGCCGCACCGACGCCCAGAACCACGCCCAAGGCCGAGGCGGTGATGCCCGTGAGCAGGGCCTCGATCCAGATGGCTCGCTTCACCTGCCGGCGGCTGGCGCCGATGGCGCGCAGCATGGCGGTCTCCTTGCTGCGTTGGGCCACCGTGATCGAGAACGTGTTCGAGATGACGAACGAGCCCACCAGCAACGCCGTGATGGCAAAGGCCATGAGGAAGGTGTTCATGAAGGCCACGCCGGTCGCGCTGGCGGCCTTCGCCTCGTCGACGGCCTGATCGCCGGTGATGGCCTCGACACCCGTCGTGGCGCCCAGAGCGGCACGGAGATCGCCGACGACCTCGGTCTGACTGACGCCGTCGGCGGCCCGCACCGAGATGGCGTCGTAGCGACCGGGCTCGCCGATCACCTGGGACGCCGTGACCGGCGGGAAGGCGATCACCGCGGCGCCCGCGGCGTTGTCGGCGCCGCCGTAGGTGGCGATGCCGGCGAGGGAGTAGGTCCGCGACCCGGCGGGGGTGACCACCCGTACGGGGTCGCCGACCACGAACGAGCCGGCCTCGGCCGACGCCCGATCGATGACGATCTCGTCCGCCGCGGTCGGCTCGTGGCCGGCCACCAGCTCGAGGGTGCTGAGCTCGGGGTCCGCCGACCACGCCATGGCCAGGGGCGGGGAGCGGTTGGCGTCGCCGTCCAGCAGCGCGCCGTCGTCACCGAGGATCTGGGCGATGCCCTCGATCCGGGGCTCGGCGGCGGCCACAGTGGGAACCGCGCGCACGGTGGCGAGCACCGTGTCGGCGATCGAGGACCGGATCTCGGTGCCGTTGGAATCGGTGACCACGTGGTCCGACCGCACGAGGGCGTCGGTGCCCTCGAGGGCCTGGCCCGAGATGGCCTGGTAGGCGGTGCCCAGGGTCGCGGTGAGCACGAGCGTGCCCGCCATGAAGGCGACACCCAGCGCGATGGCCAGCGCGGTGAGGGCGAAGCGGGCCTTGCGGGCCCGGAGGGTGGACAGGGTCAGCTTCAACATGGTCGGGACTCGCTTCCGGGAGGTTCGGGGGACGGAGGTTCCAGGGATCGATGCCATCGGGATCACGCGCCGAGGTGCCGCATGCGGTCGAAGACCGAGTCGGCGGTGGGGTCGGGCAGGTCGTCCACGATCCGACCGTCCGCGAGGAACACGGCTCGATCGGCGTAGGAGGCGGCCACCGGGTCGTGGGTGACCATCACGATGGTCTGGCCGAGCTCACGCACGGCCTGACGCATGAACGAGAGGATCTCGGCCCCCGTGCGGGAGTCCAGGTTGCCGGTGGGCTCGTCGGCGAAGATCACCTCGGGGCGACCGGCGAGGGCCCGGGCCACGGCCACCCGCTGCTGCTGGCCGCCGGAGAGCTCCGACGGGCGGTGCCCGAGGCGGGCCCGCAGGCCGACGGTGTCGATGACGTGGTCGACCCACGCCCGGTCGGGGCGCCGGCCGGCCAGGGCCATGGGGAGGGTGATGTTCTCCTCCGCCGAGAGGGTCGGGACCAGGTTGAAGGCCTGGAAGACGAAGCCGATCCGGTCACGGCGCAGCCTGGTGAGCTGGCGGTCCTTCAGGGTGCTCAGGTCGGTGCCACCCACCCGGACCGATCCCTCGGTGAGGGTGTCGAGGCCGGCGAGGCAGTGCATGAGGGTCGACTTGCCCGAGCCCGAGGGGCCCATGATCGCGGTGAAGCGGCCGGTGGCGAAGCCGACGGTCACGCCGTCGAGAGCGCGCACCTGGGCCTCACCCCGGCCGTAGACCTTCACCGCATCGATGGCGGCGGCGGCAGGGGCAGCGGTGTCGGGCGTGGCTCCGAGCCGGTTCGGCGGGGTGGCGAAGCCGGGGGACATGAGGATCGTGGACACGGGTTGCTCCGTTCGTCGGGATCGGCCGGGGTGCCCGGCCACGTCCCACGGTGCGCCCTCGCCTCCTCCGCGTCGTCGGCCCCGAGTGCCCTTCGCCGTCGGCCGAGAGGCGGACCGTTCCGGCCGTGGTCGGGCCGCGGCCTCCCCCTCCCGGCCCGCACGACGAGCCCCGCGTACACCTCTGGGCGGACCCGCGATCCGACTTCAGGCGGATGCGTCGGTCCTGGCCCCCACGTACCGTTGCACCCGTGGACATCGCCACCGTCCCGGACCGGTCGCTCCAGGCGGTCCGCGACCACCCCGCCGTCGTCGACGCGGTGTGGGCCACCCTCTTCCTCATCCTGGCGGTCATCTCGACCCGGGACCCGGCGACCACCCGGTTCGGCACGGCGCTCACCGACGACCCCCAGGGCTGGTTCCTGCTCCTCGCCGTGAGCGTGCCCTACTACTTCCGCCGCAAGGCTCCGGTCGCGGTGTTCGTCGTGTCCTCGCTAGCGGTCATGTTGCTGTCCGGCCTCGAGTACCAGGAGGGGGCGACCCCCCTCATCACGCTGTTCGGTGCGTACACGGTCGGTGCCCGCTGCCCGGCGAGGGTCGTGGCCTACACCTACGCCTACACCCTGGTCGGCCTGACCGCGCTCTACCTCTCGAACACCTCCCACTTCGACGTGGCCAACCTGGTGTCGTACACCGGCCTCTTCGCCGCCTCGTTCCTCTTCGGCTGGAGCCTCCAGTCCCGCGCCGCCCGACTCACCGCGCTGGAGGAGCGGGCCGAGGCGCTGGAGCGCGAGCACGAGGAGGAGGCCCGCCGGGCGGTCGCCGACGAGCGCCTGCGCATCGCCCAGGAGCTCCATGACGTGGTGGCGCACTCGATGGGCGTCATCGCCGTGCAGGCCGGCGCCGGCATGCACGTGATCGACACGGACCCGGCCGAGGCGAAGCGCTCACTGGAGGCGATCTCCTCCACCAGCCGCTCGACCCTCACCGAGATCCGCCGCCTGCTCGGGGTGCTGCGCGAGGACGAGGGAACCTCCACGGCGCTGGCCCCGGCTCCCGGGCTCGACGACCTCCCGGCCCTCGCCGCCGACCTCACCGACGCCGGGGTGGAGACCAGCCTGCACGTCGAGGGGCCCGTTGCGGACGTCCCCAAGGGCGCCGAGCTCACCACCTACCGGATCGTGCAGGAGGCGCTGACCAACGTGCTGAAGCACGGCGGGCCAGGGGCCCACGCCGAGGTGGTGGTGACCGTCGTCCCCGACGCCGTGCACATCGAGGTGTCCGACGACGGCCGCGGCATCGACCTGTCCCGCGAGGGCGCCGCGGGCCACGGCCTGCGGGGCATGCAGGAGCGGGTCGCGGTCTACGGCGGGGATCTCGACGCGGGTCCCCGGGCCTCCGGGGGGTTCGGGGTCCGCGCCCACCTCCCCTACGGCGAGGCGCCCGACCGACGGGCCGACGCCGCCCGCGACGCGGCGGCGACGGAGGCGGGCACGTGATCCGCGTCGCCGTCGTCGACGACCAGGCCCTCGTGCGCAGCGGCTTCTGCGTCCTGCTGCGGTCCGACCCCGGCATCGAGGTGGTGGGCGAGGCCGCCGATGGCCGGGAGGCGGTCGCCCTCGCCCAGCTCGAGCGACCCGACGTCATCCTGATGGACATCCGCATGCCCGAGGTCGACGGGCTCGAAGCCACCCGTCAGATCACCGCCGCCAAGGCGACGGAGTCGTGTCGGGTGCTGATCCTCACCACCTTCGACCTCGACGAGTACGTCTTCGAGGCGCTGCGGGCCGGCGCCAGCGGCTTCCTCCTGAAGGACACGCTCCCCGACGAGCTGCTCGCCGCCGTGCGGGTCGTGGCCGACGGCGATGCCCTCCTGGCCCCGAGCATCACCCGACGCCTGATCGAGGAGTTCGCCGACCAGCCCGCCGCCACCCCCGTCCAGGTCAACCCCGGGCTCGCCCTGCTGACCGAGCGCGAGCACGAGGTGCTCGTGGCGGTCGCCCGGGGTTGCTCGAACGCCGAGATCGCCGAGACCCTCTTCATGTCCCCCGCCACCGCCAAGACCCACGTGAGCCGGCTGCTCACCAAGCTGGCCGTGCGCGACCGGGCCCAGCTCGTCGTGGTCGCCTACGAATCCGGCGTCGTCACCCCCGGCGGCGCCTGACGGCGGCGTACGAGCGAGCCGACCGCCTCGGCTTCCTCGACCGGGTCGGGGCGGCGCTCGGTCGATCCGAGGATCTGGTCGAGGCGGACGATGTCTGCGATCCCGACGATGCCCACGAAGCGGTCGTCGTCGTCGAGGACCGGCAAGGACTCGACGCCGTGGTCGTCCATCGCCCGCAGCGCGTCCTCGAGGGTCCACGCCAGGCATCCGACGGGCCAGTCGGGGTCGGTGACCTCGCGCACGAGGTGGTCCGACCACTCGTCCCGCGGGATCTCGGCCAGGGCCTCGATGGCCAGGACCCCGACGTAGCCGTCGTCGTCGACGACGGGGATCTCCACGGCACGGCTCAGCATCAGGTGGTGGTCGTGGAAGGACGCGAGGTCGACCTCTGGCGGGGTGGTGAGCACGTCGGTGCGGAGGGCAGCGGTGATGGGCATGCCGAAGCGCTGCTCGAGCACGCCTCCTCGGCCCGCCGCCTGGTACTTGGAGACGGAGACGTCGCCCATCACCAGTTGGGAGGCCACGGAGGCGATCAGGCCGGGGACGACGAAGCCGGGCCGCCCGGTCGCCTCGGCGACGAACATGACGCCGGCCAGCGGGGTGCGGTAGCCGGCGCCGAGGAACGCGGCGACGCCGATGAGGGGGAACAACGTGGTCTGGTCGTGCACCACCGTGGCGAGTCCATCACCGAGCAGCGCGCCGGCGATGACGAGGGGGATGAAGAGCCCGCCGACGCCGCCGCCGGCGACCGTTGCGGTGGTGGCCACCAGGCGCAGCGCGAAGAGGGCGCCGATGAGCGGGAGGGCGTGGTTCGGCTGGGTGACCCACTCGAGCGTCCGGTAGCCCGACCCCAGCGCGAGGTCGTCGCCGAACAGCCACGCCGACACCAGGGCGGCGGCGCAGAGGGCCGCTCCGGCGACCGGCACGCGGACCGCCGGCCGCACGCCGGCCGCCACCGACTTGGCGCGATCGAGCGCCCAGGCGAACCCGCGCCCACCGACGCCGCACAGCAGCCCGAGGACGACGGCACCGCCGAGCTCTCGGAAGTCGAACGGGGGCGAACCCTGGACGGTGAACAGCGGATCCGTGCCGAGGAAGGCGACGGCGGTGACGTAGCCGCACGCCGCCGCCAACAGCGCTGGCAGGAGCATGCGGCGGGCGTTGTCGTCCCGGTAGGGCGACTCGAGGGCAAAGACGGCTCCCGTCGCGGGCGCCTTGAAGATGGCGGCGACGCCGGCGGCGGCGCCCGCCACCATCAGCACCTTCGAGTCCTCGCGCCGGAGGACCTTCCCGCGCAGGCGCTGCAGGGCGGTGCCGATGGAGGCGCCCAGGTAGAGCGACGGCCCTTCGAACCCGAGAGCGCCGCCGGCGCCGAGGGTGGCAACACCGGCCAACATCCGAGCAGGCACCTTGCGGAGGTCGAGCGGCTGGCCCGCCTGGTGGAAGTTGCGGATGTACTCGTCCGAGGTCGCCGGGGTCGCCCGACCACCCAGGTACCAGAGCACCACGGCGGCCACCCCGAGCCCGATCGCCGGAGCCACCGCCTGCACCGCCAGCGGCGCGTCGAGCAGCCGGTCGAAGATCTGCTCACGGGTGAGCCACTCGAAGGCCGCCACGCCGGCACCGGTGAGGATGCCCGTGACCGCGGCGAGGGGCAGGATCCGGCGGGACTGCCCGCCCGAGTGAGGCAGGATGGCGGAGAGGTCCATCACTCCCATCCCAGGTACCACTGGTGCTCGGGCACCTCACCGGCGGCGGCGGAGAACTCTTGGAGAGCCGCCACGAGCGCCGCCTGCGAGCCGACGCTCATCCGATCGGTGATGCGACGCAGCTGGCGCTTCCGGTCCGCGGCGACGCGGGCGACGATGGCCGCCCCGTCGTCGGTGATGCGCAGTTCCACCTCGCGCCGGTTCTCCTCCGGCGTGCGACGCTCGATCAGGCCCTTTCTCACGAGACGATCGCACATGCGGGTGGCGGTCGACGGGACCACCTGCAGCTCGGCGGCGAGGTCCTGGAGGGACTGCGGGCCCCGGCTGGCCAGCACCACCAGCGTCCGGTACTGGGTGAGGGTGACCTCGCCCTCGATCGGCGACAGCGACGCCGCCGCCATCCCGACCAGCACTCGCGACGCCGTGAGGACGGCATCAGCAACGTCGGCTACCTCGTGGGATTTTGATTGCACCACGCAACGATTGTAGTAGGCAACGAAGGTCGCTGCCTCACCAACCCGTGCGGAAGACCGCCTGAACCACCAGAGCGACCGTCACCTGAGCGCCGAGCCACCACCGCAGGGAGCCGGGGCCCCACCGCTGGACCGCGGCGGCGCCGGCGACCAGCAGCCAGACCGTGAACGGCAGCCAGATCCGTTCGACCTCCCCTTTGGAGAGCCCGATCAACGCCGCCAGGGCAACGGCCCCGGCCGCGCCCCCGACCACCCGCCACAGCCGGTGGTCGCGCAGGGCAACGAGGCCGACCACCACGGCGGGGCCGGCGGCCAGCGCCAGCGCCGCGGCGTTGGAGACCAGCGAGAAGCGGTACGGGCGGGTGCGTTGGACGCTCTCGGCCACCTCTCGGCGGGTCGCCTGGAAAGCCCCGAGGTAGTCGAATCCGAGGAGGGCGAAGCCGAGCAGGACGACCCCGGCCGCCGCCCCTGCGAGGAGCAACGGGCGCAGCCGTCGCCGGTGGAGGAGCACGGGCAGGGGCACCAGCCACAGGAGGGCGAGCCCGTACGAGAACAGGCAGCACACGCCGAGGAGGGCACCACCGGCCAAGGCGAGGACATCGGCGGCGCGCCCGCGGCGACCCGACGCGAGGATCAGCGCGGTCACCCCGACCGCGCCCAGACCGGCGTAGAGGGCGTCCGCGGTCGTCGCGACCCAGAGCGCGGCCGGCGACACCGCGACGAACGGCGCTGCGGCGCGCGCCCACCGCTCCCCCGCGACCTCACGCGTCGCCACGAGCACCACGGGCGCGGCGATCGCCCCACCGAGGATGCAGAGCGCTGCCGCCCAGCCGGCCCCGCCGAAGCCAAGGGCATCGAGCGACCACAGGAGCAGGAGGAAGCCGGGCGGATGGCTGCGGACGTGGACGTTGTAGTCGTCGATGTGCTCCACGTAGCCCTGCAGGAAGGCCCGTGGCCCCCCGGCGGCATCGACCTCGTGCACGTCGGGGAGGTACTCGTCGTCCACGCGCGTGAGCGGCGCGGTCAGCGCCTCCGGGCCGCGGGACAGGTTGAGGGCCACCGGCCACACCACGGCGGCTACGAGGACGGCCACCAGCAGGTACCGCCACCGGAGGCGGGCGAGATGGGGCGCGAGCACGACGGCTCCGATGGCTGCCAGGAGGCCGAACATCGTCGCCGGTCCGACCAGGAAGTCGCCCCGCCCGACCAACGGGGCGGCGCCGAGGCGCAGCGCCTCGACGCCACGGTCGTGGACGATGGCCAGCGCCCACACCCGGGCGACGAGCACGAGGAGCAGCCAGGCCGCCCCACCGCAGAGCGCTCGGCCCCATCCGAACCGTCGTCTCGGATCGGCCGAGGTCACGCCCTCTGACCCGGGAGCCTCAGGAGCCAGGTCGGTGACCAGGCTCACCGCTGCGCACGCCGTCGGCGGAGCGACGCGAGCAGCGCCCAGGACGCGACGGCAGCCCACACCAGGGCGAGGGCGGTCAGGGTGGACATGCGATAGTCGAGCGGCTGGATCGTCGGGTTGCCGGCGTCGGCGGCGGAGCCGGACAGGGGCAACGCGGCGACCAGCAGCACGCAGGCGCTCGTGACGACTCCGACGTGGACGGGCCCGCGCCACCGTGCGGGCACGAAGCGGGCCAGCAGCCACCCGACCACCAGGACGAGGGGGGCGACCAGGAGATCGTGGAAGAGGTCGGCGCCCACGATCCAGGTGACCAGCCCGCGGCGGGCCGCCCCGCTGGGAGCTTCGTCGACGAACAGCCACGCGCCCCACGCCATGATCGCCGAGCCCACCACGAGGCCGATCCAGAACCGAGGACCGCCGACCTCCTCCTTCGGCTCGCTCATGACACCTCCAGTCGGGCGACCCACTTCGTCTGGTGCACGCCGGGACGGTTCGGTCCGATCAGGCGGGCGGGGAAGCCGTGGTCGGGGTGCAGCACCTCGCCACCGACCTCGAGGGCGACGAGAGTGTCGGGGTCCGCCGCCTGATCGGCCGACAGTGCCGAGGTGCGCTGGCGCGGGTTGTCGTGCAGCGCCACCACAGTGGCCTCGGCGCCGTCACGGGCACCGGCCAACGCCAGCAGGTCGCGCACGGGCACACCGCGCCAACTCTGGTTGGTGCTCCATCCCTCGACGCACGCGATCGGCAGCGTCGCCTCCCGTTGCGGGAGGGCGCGCAGGTCGTCATATGACAGCGACAGGGGATGGGCGACGGCGCCGACCACCTCGAGGCGATAGGTCGACAGGTCGACGTCGCCCAACCCCACCGACGAGGCGGTCCGGTTCACGGGGAAGCCCTGGGGCCCGGTGTCGGGCCGACGGGGTGACAGCAGCGCGAGGTGCCGGAGCGGAGCGAAGGTCTGCCCCACGGTGAACAACACGAGCGCTCCCGACGCCGCCGCCGCCCCGCCGAAGAAGGCCCGGCGACTGAGAGCGGTCGACGCCGTGGCCGACGGGGCCGACGCAGGGGTAGCCGCCGTCGGGGAGGCGGGTGTGCCCTCCTCGCGCCGGCGCACCACGTCGCGGGTGGTCGCCCACTTCGCCGCGATGTGCACCACCAGGGCGCCGACGACGATCCAGGCCGTGGCGTAGTGGCCCGACCGGAACGAGAAGGCGTAGGGCCGCCAGATGTTGACGTTGCCGACGCCGGTGACGAGGAGCACGAGGCTCCCGCCGATGAGGGGCAGCAGCGCCAGGCGCTCGAGCGCGTGGGCCACGGAGCGCGCCGGTGGCCATTCGAAGAGCTTCGGGAAGACCACCCAGAGCTTGGCCAGCAGCAGCGGGATGGTGGCGATCCCGGTCGTTACGTGCAGACCCTGGTTGAGCCGGTAGAGCCCGGCCGGGCGGGCCGGCCACTCGAACCACGAGCCCGGGTCCTGGATCAGGTGCGAGACCAGACCGGTCACGAAACAGATGGTGAAGCACACCCCGAGGGCCAGGCCCAGCCACGCCGCATTCGCCTCGTCGTGGAGCGGGCTGGTGAACGTCGGCGGGCCGAAGCGACGACGCGGCGGTGACTGGTCGGTCGTCATCGCGGGACCCGCTCGAGCACCGTGAACCAGCGTCCGTCGCGGTCCCACGTCTCGATCACCCGGAGCCCTGCGGCGGCGGCCAGGGCGTCGACGCGCTGTGCACCGACCCGGTCCCACGAGAACCACGGACCTGCCGCACCGCCGACCTCCAGACGGGCAGTGGTCGGCGCCGGCCGGGTGCCGGGGGGATCGAGCTCCGTGACCACCACCCCTTGGTCGGCGAGCAGCTCGGCGGCTCGGGCGAGGAGCGCCTCGGGATCGCCCCCGATGCCGACGTTCCCGTCGAGGAGCAGGACGGTGCCCCAGCGCCCGGTGCCGGGAAGTCGGTCGAACACGCTGCGGTGCAAGACCAGAGCGCCGTTGGGTCGGGCGTGGTCGAGTGCCGCCGGCGTGATGTCCACGCCCAGCGCCGGGACCCCACGGCGGCCGAGGGCGATGGTGTGGCGACCCGGCCCGCAGCCGACGTCGAGCACCGGTGGTCGACACCGGGCCAGGGCGTCCTCGTCGGCCGGCTCCAGCGGCGCCACCCAACGACGGCCGTCGGTGATGTCGCCGGCATCCGTGCGCAGCTGGGTGGGGCATTCCTCCGACACGAGGACGCTCATCGCGAGGCACCGGTGAGCGAGGCCTCGACCGTGGCGACGGCCGCTGCAAACCGCGAACCGGGCGACGTCGACGCCGCCGCGAGCGCGTCGGGCCAGTGGTCGACGTCACGCAGGTCCCCCGCCCGATCGACCTCGAGCCCGCACCGCCCGAGCTGCTCGACCTGGCGGTCGAAGGTGTCCCCCTGACTCATGGGCACGCCTCGGAAGACCGCGCCGTCGCCGTCGTGGAGGCCGAGCGCCCACCAGCCCCCGTCGGGCGCCGCGCCGATCACCGCCCGACCAGGCCGGATCTGGGCGGCCACGCCGGCCAGCACGCCAGCGGTCAGCTGGGGCGTGTCCATCCCGATCACCACGACGGGACCACCGACCTGCTCCACGGCCGCGGCCAGCCGGGCGCCGAGGTCGCCGGCGACCTGGTCGATCACGTCGAACCCCGCCGGCAGCCAGGGACCGACCGCACCGTCGAGCGCGACCACCCGGCGGGCCACCGGGACGGCGAGAACGGTGTCCAGGGTGTCCCGCAACGCAGCCTCAGCGAGATCAGCCGCCTGCTCGGGTCGACAAGGCGGGCACAGGCGGGTCTTCGATCGACCCGCCTGCGGGGCCTTGGCCATGACGACGACGGTCGTGCTGGTGCTCGTAGTGGGAGTCATCGGACCACCGCCGGTGCCTGCGCTACGGGCGCCACGTGCAGGGCATGCGCCATGTCGCGCACGGTGCGCACCGTCCCGCGCACCGTCCCCGTCACCTTCGAGCGGCCGATGCGGGGCGCGTAGTCCACGTCGAGCTCCTCGATACGCCAGCCCTCGGCCGAGGCCCGCAGCACCATCTCCAGGGGCCAGCCGAATCGGCGGTCGGCGAGGCCCAGCTGCAGCAGCGGCTCCCGGCGGGCGGCCCGCAGAGGCCCGAGGTCCCGCAGGGCCAGCCCCGTGCGCCGCCGGATCTCGGTGGCGAGCACGCGGTTGGCCAGGCGGGCGTGCAGTGGCCAGGCGCCCCGTTGGGGTCGCCGTGCCCCGAGCGCGAGGTCGACCCGTCCGGACAGAACCGGCTCGGCCACCCGTGCGAGGTCGTCACCGCCCAGCGACCCGTCGGCGTCCATGAAGCACACGACCTCGTCGGTCGCGGCCAGCAACCCCCGGTGGCAGGCGGCGCCGAAGCCCCGCTGCGGCTCGTGCACCACGTCGGCGCCGAGCGCCCTGGCCACCTCGGCCGAACCGTCGGTCGAACCGTTGTCCACGACGATCGGGCGGTAGCCGGCGGGCAGGCCGGCGAGCACGCCGGGCAGCGCGGCGGCTTCGTCGAGCACGGGGAGGATGACATCGGGCATGCGGCGGAACGTAACGACGGGCCGGGGGTCGCCAGCCCCTGTTCTCCTTACGATCCGCGAAACTCGCCCAGGGTCTTACGATCCGCGAAACACCCGTGGGCCGCCCTCCCCTCTGGCCGGGGCCACCCCTAGCCTCGCGAGGGTGAGCACCCCCCGTCGGACCAGTGGCGTCGGCCTCGAGGGTCGCGCCACGGCCCCCGGCGAGGGTCCCGATGCCGGCGACCGCGACCGGTCCGCACGGGTGCTGATGATCGAGGACGACCCGACCGTGGCCGAGATCGTCGTGCGCTACCTCGAACGCGACGGGTTCACCGCCACGTGGGAGTCCGACGGCGCCGCCGGCCTTGCCCTGGCGCTCCACGACGAGCCGGACCTCGTCGTGCTCGACCTGATGCTGCCCGGCATGGACGGCTACGAGATCTGCCGCCGCCTCCGTGAGACCCTGCCGGTGCCCATCATCATGCTGACCGCCCGGGGCGAGGAGACCGACCGCCTGCTCGGCCTCGAACTGGGCGCCGACGACTACCTCGCGAAGCCGTTCTCGCCCCGCGAGCTTGTGGCCCGGGTTCGTGCGGTCCTGCGCCGTGCCGGGGGTCAGGTGCTGCCGCCGGCGGGAGCCACCACGGTCCGCGCCGGGACGCTGGTCATCGACCTGGCCGGCCGCCAGGTGACCCGGCGACGGGGCGGGGCCCCGGAGCTGGTCGCGCTCACCGCCCGGGAGTTCGACCTGCTCGCCCACCTGTGCACCCATCCTGGTCACGCCTTCGCCCGGGAGGAGCTGCTCGAGGCGGTCTGGGGGTACTCGTACGGGGACGCGTCGACGGTGACGGTCCACGTGCGTCGCCTCCGCGAGAAGGTCGAGGAGGACCCGTCGAAGCCGGCGCTCATCCGCACCGTGTGGGGTGTGGGTTACCGGTGGGACGGATGATGCGCGCCACCTCCCTCGAGCGCGGGGCCGCGGCCTTCGCCGTGATCGGCGGCGCGGCCCTCGTGCTCACCGGGGTCGGCTCGGGCATGGGTGCCGCCGACGCTGCGTCGCTCCTCGCCCTCGGCGCCGGCACCGCCCTCGTCGCCGGCGGCCTGGCCGCCGCGCTCCTGGCCCGGTCCCGCACACGCCCGTTCGCCGTCCAGATCGCGCTCGTGGCCGTCGTGCCCCTCGCCGCCGCGCTGCTGGCCACGTTCCTCGGTGCTCGGGCGATGTTCTTCTCGCCCCACGACGAAGCGGCGTTGGTGATCCTGCTGCTCGGGGCCGGCACCGTGGCGTTGGTGACCGCGCTCGTGCTCGGCAGCCGCGTCGCCCGCTCCGCGGAGGCGCTCGTGCAGGCCGCCCGGTCGCTCGGCGACGGCGACCACCCGGCGCTGGTGGGACGGACCTACGGCTCGGCCGAGCTCGACGCGCTGGCCCACGAGCTCGATGCGAGCGCCTGCCGCCTCGACGAGGCCCGCACGCGGGAGCACGCCCTGGAGGCCTCCCGCCGTGAGCTCATCGCCTGGGTCTCGCACGATCTGCGCACACCCCTCGCCGGCATCCGCGCCATCGCCGAGGCGCTCGAGGACGGCATCGTCGAGGACCCCGAGACGGTGGCCCGCTACCACGCCACCCTCGGCCGCGAGGTCGAGCGGCTCGGCGCCCTGGTCGATGACCTCTTCGAGCTCAGCCGGGCCCAGAGCGGCGTGCTGCGCCTCGAGTGCGAGCGGGTGTCACTCGACGAGCTCGTCGCCGATGCCATCGCCGGGGTGCGCCCCGTCGCCGAGGCCAAGGGGGTGGTCGTCGAGGGCCGGTTGCCGGACGGGGGTCTCGCCCTCCAGGGCTCCTCGCCCGAGCTGGTGCGCGTGCTCCGGAACATCCTCGCCAACGCGGTGCGCCACACGCCGGCCGACGGCTCGGTCGTGGTGGAGGCGACCGTCGACGGGCACGACGCGCTCGTCACGGTGGCCGACACCGGCGGCGGGATCCCCGAGGACCACCTGGACCGGGTCTTCGACGCCGGCTTCCGCGGCGACGACGCTCGCACCCCCGGGACCGGGGGCGCCGGCCTCGGCCTCGCCATTGCCCGGGCCCTCGTCACCGCCCACGACGGTGACATCACCGTGTCGAACGTGGCGGGAGGGGCCCGCTTCGTGGTCCGCCTGCCCGTCGACGGGCGCGACGGCGTGGCCGCGCCATGACCGGCAGACGACGATGAGGGCGCTGGTGACGGGGGGCGCCGGCTTCATCGGGTCCCACGTCGTCGACGCGCTCGTCGACGAGGGCCACGAGGTCGTCGTGCTCGACCTGTGCCTGCCCGACGCCCACGACCGGCGGCCGGACTACCTCAACCCGGCCGCCCACTACGTGTGGGGCGATTGTGCCGACGCGGACCTCGTGCGCGAGGTGGCTGTCGGGTGCGAGCTCGTGAGCCATCAGGCCGCCATGGTCGGCCTGGGGGTCGACTTCGCGGACGTCACCACCTACTGCCGCCACAACGACCTGGGTACCGCCGGCGTCCTCCGGGCGCTGCACGACGGTGGGTTCAAGGGCCGCCTGGTGCTGGCCAGCTCCATGGTGATCTACGGCGAGGGCCGCTACGCCTGCACCATCCACGGCCCCACGCCGGCCCCGCCGCGGCGGGTCGCGGACCTGGAGGTTGGGAGGTGGGAGCCCCGCTGTCCCACCTGCGACGACGCGCTCGTCCCCGAGACCGTGCCAGAGGACGCTCCCGCGAACCCTCGCAACGTCTACGCCGCCACGAAGCTGCACCAGGAGCACCTGGTCGCCTGCTTCGAGCGGGAGCACCCGGGGACGGTGGCGATCGCCCTTCGCTACCACAACGTCTACGGCCCGCGGATGCCCCGGGACACGCCCTACGCCGGCGTGGCCAGCATCTTCCGCAGCGCCCTCGAACGCGGCGACCCCCCTCGCCTCTTCGAGGACGGCGCCCAGCGTCGCGACTTCGTCCACGTCCACGACGTGGCCCGCGCCAACCTCGCCGCCCTCACCGCACCGGCGCCTCCGTCCCGGGCGTTCAACGTCGCCAGCGGCACGCCCCACACCGTCGGCGACATGGCGGCCGCCCTTTCGTCGGCGTTCGGTGCCCAGGCGCCCGCGCCCGAGATCGCCGGGGGCTACCGCCTCGGCGACGTCCGCCACGTGGTGGCCTCTCCCGACCGAGCGGCGGCTGAGCTCGGCTACCGGGCGGAGGTGGGCTTCGCCGACGGCATGCGGGAGTTCGCCCACGCCCCCCTTCGCTGACCGCCGCCCATGGGAGCGACACCCACTCTCGGCCGGCTCGGTCAGTCGGCTTCTTCGGCTCCGCCGGCGTCCTTCTGCACGGTGGCCGTCTGGACGGCGGCACCACGGGCGCTGACCTCGACCGTGACCTCTTGGGCGTTGGTCGAGGTCTTGTAGAGACTGAAGTCGTTGGTGGGGAAGTGGTCGGTGGCGCCGGTGTTGTCGAAGTGGGCGACGCGCGACGAGCCGGGTTCGATGGTGAAGGTGTCCGGGAGGGCGGCGTAGTAGCTCTCGCTGGCGTCGGTCGTGGTGTCGGTGAACGTGTAGAAGACCTCGAACCCGGTCAGTGGATCGGTCCCGGTGTTGGTGAGGGCGATCTCGAGGTGGTCGTCGACCGCGTTGCCGTCGGCGTCCTCGTTGTTCTCCACGAGGACCGAGTCGATCGTCAGCGTCTGGTCGGTCGAGCTGTTGGTGATCGGGTTGTCGGTCACAGGGAGTACTGGGGACGACCCTGCGGGCGCGCCACCGGTCGAGGTGGCGGTCGAGCTGCCGGACGACGAGCTACACGCGCCGAGGGTGAGGGCTGCGACCAGCGCGATGGCGACGGCCAACGCTCGAGCAGGCCGGTTGCGGACGTTCATGGGTGTTCTCCTTGGGCGGTGGATGGTTGACGGCGGAAGCTGCGGAAGAAGGCGACGCCAAGCGCGACGATGAAGAACAGGAGCCACTCGATCTCGCTGTGCTTGAGGGCGAGGAGGTGGCCGAGGCTGAAGCCTCGGTACTTCTCTTTGACATCGGTCATGGCGAATGCGAACCGCTCGAAGTGCTTCGCCACCGAGGTCGACTCGATGGTCGTGCGGACGGTCTCGTAGGTGGAGAAGTGCGCGAGGACGTGGTCCTCACCGGACTTGTCGAGTCCGAGCGCGGCGAAGAGTCCTCCGGGAACCTGGTTGTCGGCGTCGAGGGTGTCGCCGATCTGAGGGATGACGAGCACGACGACCAGCCAGATGCCCAGAGCGACCATGAGGCCGTTGGCTGCGACTCGAGCTCGAGCGGTGCAGACGACCCCGAGGCAGTAGAAGGTCATCATGTAGACGACCGCCGCGACGGACGCGAGCACGAGCTTCAGCGCTTGGACGCCGTCGATCCAATCGTTGCCGATCGCTCCGAGGCCGACCACGCCGACCACCGCGGTGACCGCGACGAGCGTGGTGACGAGGGCCAGCGCGCCGAGTGCGCTCCCGGCGGCGAGCTGGCCGGTCGTCACGGGCCGTGATCGGAGGAGCGGCAACGTCCCGCTCGATCGTTCCCGCGACACCGTGAGGTAGCCGAGGGTGATACCGATGATCGCCCCGATGATCTCGATGTACTCCATCGCCCCTCGAAGCAGCGACAGGAGCTGCAGGGGGGACGGTGCGATCTGTTGGATGCCGCTGCTTCGGGCGGCGTTGACGTAGGCGTTGTAGTCGGCGAGCTGGCTGCGGTAGTCGACGGCCGCGATGTAGATCGATGCCGTCGTGGTGACGATCAGGATCGCGAGCAGAGCGAGGAGCACTCGGCTTCGCACGGCGGCGCGGTACTCGTGGCGAGCAAGGGTCGTGACGAGCGACCACGAGCCGCGGTCGACCCGGGTGACCGAGGGAAGGGCCGGGGGGTCGTCGAGCGGGGCGCTAGTCATCGGAGCTGCTCCTGGAGTAGTCGTGACGGGAGACGAGCCACACGGCGACGACCGCCAGCGCGACCACCAGGACGGCGATCGGCACGACCCGCACCAGCGTGTCGATGGTGCTGTCGCCGGTCGCCGTCTGGAGGATGTGGGAGCTGGCCGCCTTGTACTGCTCGCTGATCGAGACCGGCCGGGCACGTGAGGTGATCTCGAAGAACGTCTGCGAGGTGCTGACCGGATCGGTGATCGGATTGAGCGAGGTGGTCGGACGCAGCCCAGAGGTGAACTGCGGCACCGCGAACGTGATGACCAACCAGGTGCCGATGCCCGAGAGCAACGCGAGTGAACGCCGGCTGGTGAGCAACACCGCCACCATGCCGATCTCGACGAACACGACCAGATAGAGCCAGGACAGTCCGTAGAACGCGGTGAGTCGACCCGTGTCGGCGAACCCGGGGGCCTCGCCGTTCGCGATGACCAGCGCGGCGAGGCTCACGACGAGACCGGCGCTCAGTGCGATGGCGATGACGGCGGAGGCTCCGGCCAGCTTGCCGGCGAAGTAGGAGGTGCGACGGACCCGCCGTGTGAAGATCAGGCGCCCCATGCCGCTGGATTGGTCGTCGGCCATCGTGAGGTGGCCGACGATCAGGGCCAGCAGCGCGCCGATCAAGGGGATGTAGATCACCATGTTCGAAAGCAGCGCAAGGGTCGGCTTCAACTCGAAGGGGTTCGGCGGTGCTGCCTGCCCCTGGGCGGCGAGGAGCGCGGCCGCGTCGTCGTAGACCCGCACGATGGTCTGGTGGCTCGACCATCCGAGGCCGCCGGCCACCGCGGTCATGGCGACGACGATGGCGACGACGGCGGCGAAGACCCGTTGCCGTCGCAGCGACAGGACCTGAAGGTGAGCGATCGTGGCGATCACGTCGACGCGCCTTCGACGAGGACGTAGATGTCCTCGAGCGAGGACTCGTTCGGGAACCGGGCTGTCGTCTCGGCGATCGAGTCCTTGTAGACGAGGGCGCCATGGTTCAACACGCCGATCGTCGAGCACACCCTGGCGACCTCGCTCAACAGGTGCGTGTTCATGAACACGGTGATGCCCAGATCGCGGTTCAGCCCCAGCACCGTCTCGCGAAGCTGCCGAACCCCGAGGGGGTCGAGGCCGGCCGTCGGCTCGTCGAGGAACAGCACCTGCGGTCGGTGCAGGATCGCCTGAGCGATCCCGATCCGTTGGCGCATGCCCGTCGAGAAGGTCGACACCCGAAGGTCGGCGAGATCCCGACAGCCGAGGTAGTCGAGCGTTTCAGCAACAGCCCGCCTCGGCTCGGCCACCCCCGAGAGCTTCGCGAAGAACGTGAGGTTCTCCGCTGCGGTCATGTGACCGTAGAGGCGGACATCGGCGGGCAGGTAGCCGATGCATCCGGTCACCTCACGCCGCTGTTCGACGACATCGAAGCCACACACCCGAGCGGTGCCCGCGGTCGGGACGAGCAGCGTGGTGAGGATGTTGATGGCCGTGGTCTTCCCCGCCCCGTTGTGGCCGAGGAACCCGAACACCTCGCCGGGCTCGATGGCGAGGTCGATGCCCCTCAGCACCTCACGGGTCTCCTCGTAGCGGTGGCGCACACCGTTCATCTCGATCGCAAGGTCATCCATCCGATCCGTCCTCTCAGTTCGGGAGTCCGCCGTCCGGCGGAGGTTGGGTGCACACAGGGGTCGTCCGCCGACGTGACCTTCCTCCCGGCCCCCCGAACCCACGCTGAACCAACCTGAACTGATGCTGAACCGCCGCCTCGGCGATGGCCGAGTTCAGCGCCGCTTCAGGCAGGTTCAGGCACCGTTCGACCCACCACCCCCACGACCATGGGACCATCGACTCCCATTGAGAAGGAGAGACACGCCGTGAGGCTCCTCGTCGTCGAGGACGAGAAGAGGTTGGCCACGTCGCTCAAGCGCGGCCTGGAGGCCGACGGGTTCGCCGTCGACGTCGCCCTCACCGGCACCGACGGGCTCTGGATGGCCCAGGAGAACGACTACGACGCCATCGTGTTGGACATCATGTTGCCGGGCATCAACGGCTACAAGATCTGCGGGCAGCTCCGCGACGCCGGCGACTGGACACCCATCCTGATGCTCACCGCGAAGGAGGGCGACCTCGACGAAGCCGAGGCCCTCGACACCGGCGCTGACGACTTCTTGCGCAAGCCCTTCGCCCACATGGTCCTCGTCGCCCGCATCCGCGCCCTGTTGCGCCGCCAGACCGACCGCCCCGTCGTCATGTCCGTGGGCGACCTGCGCCTCGACCCGAACCGACGCCGCTGCTGGCGAGGTGACACCGAGCTGGCCCTGCGGGCCAGGGAGTTCTCGGTCTTGGAGTACCTGGTTCGCAACGCCGGTGTCGTCGTCTCCAAGCAGGACATCTTGGACCACGTCTGGAACTACGAGTACGAGGGCGACCCCAGCCTCATCGAGGTCTACGTCCGCAACCTGCGCAAGAAGATCGACATCCCGTTCGACCGGGCCAGCATCGAGACCGTGCGCGGGTCCGGGTATCGCCTCGCCGAGGACGGCGGCTGAGGCCATGCGGCGCCGACTCGCCTCGGTTCGGGTGCGGACCACCATCGGCGCCACCGTCGTCGTCGCGCTCGCCCTCACCCTGGCGGGCGTGACCATCACGCTGATCCTCCGCGACAGGATGCTGGGCAACGTCGACGCCGCGCTCCGCCTACGCGGTACCGACATCGGCGCCATCATCGAGAGCGGCGCCCTGCCAGAGGCCGTGGCGATCGAGGGCGACGAGGACGGCTTCGCCCAGATCGTCGACGCCGATGGGAACGTCGTCGCCGCGAGCTCGAACATCGACGGCGAGCCCGAGCTCACCGACGCGACCCCAGAGACCTCGTTCGACCTCCTGGTGGACCCCGTCGACCAAGGCAGCTTCCGGGTGTACATCCATCAGACCGCCACCTCCGATGCCCTGACCGTGATCGTCGGCCGGTCCCTCGAAGACGTCGCGCACACCATGCAGACCTTGATCTGGTCGCTCACCATCGGCATCCCGATGCTGGTGCTGCTCGTCGCGGCCACGACCTGGATCGTTGTCGGCCGGGCCCTCCGGCCGGTCGACGCGATGCGTGCCGAAGTTGCCGACATCGGTGGTTCGGACCTCCACCGCCGGGTGCCGACCCCGGCATCCGACGACGAGATCGGGCGGTTGGCGTCGACGATGAACGCGATGCTGGACCGCCTCGAAGCCGCGAGCGAGCGCCAGGAGCGGTTCGTCTCCGACGCGTCCCACGAGCTGCGCACCCCGATCGCGACGGTGCGCCACGAGCTCGACGTCGCCCGCGCCGGTCCGCCCGACGAGCTTCCACGAGCGATGGACGACATCGCCGACGAGAACCGGCGCATGGAGCAACTCGTGGACGACCTCCTCCTCCTCGCCCGCCAGGATCGGGCACACTCCGACGCCGCACGAGCGGTCGCTGACCACGCCATCGTCGACATCGACGACGTCGCGATCGTCGAGGCACACCGCAAGCGACCGACCACCAAGACCCTCGACCTCTCCGGTGTCACGGAGGCGCAGGTCTACGGCGACGAGAACCAGCTCGCACGGGTCATGCGCAACCTCCTCGACAACGCGTTCCGCTACGCGCGCGCACGCGTGGCCATCACCGTCAGGGTCGTCGACCCGGAGGTCGAGCTCTCCGTCGATGACGACGGGCCTGGCGTGGACCCCCTCGACCGTCAGCGCATCCTCGAACGCTTCACACGCGCCGACGACGACCGTTCTCGCGCAGGAGGGGGGGCAGGGCTCGGACTTGCCATCGCCGACGACATCGTCACCGATCACGGCGGCTCCCTCACCGTGACCGACAGTCCCCTCCTCGGTGGTGCACGCTTCGTGGTCACGCTTCCCAGAGCACCAACCACCACCTGAACCAGCAGTTCAGCTGGCTTCAGGTCGGCTCAAGGACCGAAGGCGCAACGTGGCCCCACCAGCCACGACACATCCCGAAAGGATGTTCCCATGCCCATCACCCGCACCCGCCGCCTCGTCTCCACCGCGGCCATCGCGTTCGGCCTCGTCGCCGGCGCCGCCGGCATCGCCGCCGCCGCCACGAGCCAGGCGTCGACCCCGGAAGCCACCAGCGCCCCGACCGACACCGAGACCAACGACCCCGCCCCCAGCTACCACTCCTCGGTGACGGCGCCCGACGACGAGAACGAAGGCGACCTCGCCCAGATCGCCACCATCACCACCGATGAGGCCAGGGCCGCCGCGGTCAACGCCACCGGCGGCACCGCCGGCGACACCGAGCTCGAGAACGAGGACGGCAACGTCGTCTACGGCGTCGAGATCACCCTCCCCGACGGCACGATGCTCGATGTGAAGGTCGACGCCGGCAACGCCACGATCCTCGCCCAGGAGCCCGACGAAGCCGACGGCAACGAGACCGGCGAGACCGGCGAGACCGGCGGCGTCGATTGTGAAGACGGCCTCGACGCCACGACCGGCGCCGACTGCGACGGTGGCCCGTCCGCGAACGCCGACAACGACCCCACCGAGGCGCCGGCGCCCGAGGACGACTGAAAGCCGCTTCACCCACGCGGGGATGGACCGGCAACGGCGCCGGTCGATCCCGGCGTGTGGTCGTGTCTGAGAGATCAAAGCGTCGATGGAGGCGGTATGGGCGCTCCTCCACTGGCGTGCGGACCGGAGCCGACCACCGCGGTGGAAATGGGTCGAGACGGGCCGAGCCACCGACGGGTCGGTACCCTCGCACGATCCGCATGCATTGAGGGAGGGTTGGGATGGCCGGCGGTCTGGTCGGGCTGTTCGATGACGTGGCGGCGCTGGCCAAGCTGGCCGCGGCCTCCGTGGACGACGTCGGAGCGGCGGCGGGCAAGGCGAGCATGAAGGCCGCCGGCGTCGTCGTCGACGACGCCGCCGTCACGCCGAACTACGTGCAGGGCCTCGCCGCGTCCCGCGAGCTGCCCATCATCCGCAAGATCGCTATCGGCTCGGTGCGCAACAAGCTGCTGTTCATCCTCCCCGCGGCCCTGCTGCTGAGCGAGATCGCCCCCACGCTGGTCGAGATCATCCTGATGTGCGGCGGCGCCTTCCTTTGCTACGAGGGCGCCCACAAGGTGATCCACGCTCTCAAGCGCGACGACCACGATCACGACGTCCCCGTCGTGACGCAAGGACCCGAGGCCGAACAGGCCACCGTCCGGGGCGCCATCCGCACCGACTTCATCCTGTCCGCCGAGATCATGGTCATCTCGCTCAAAGAGGTGATCGACGAGCCGCTCGTCACCCGCGCGGTGATCCTCGTCGTCGTCGCCCTGCTCATCACCGCGGTGGTCTACGGCGTCGTCGCCCTCATCGTGAAGATGGACGACGTGGGCCTGGCCCTGACCCAGCGGGACGGCTCGTCTGCGCAGCGCACCGGGCGGCTGCTCGTACTCGGCATGCCGAAGCTCCTGCGGGTGCTGTCGGTCGTCGGGACCGCCGCCATGTTGTGGGTGGGTGGGCACATCCTCCTCGCCGGCTCCGACGAGCTGGGCTGGCACGATCCCTACGACAAGGTGCACGACCTCGAGCACGGCGTGGAAGACATCGGCGCCGTCGGCGGCGTCCTCGAGTGGCTGGTCAACACCGGCGCCTCGGCCGTCGTGGGCTTCGTGGTCGGCGCCGTCCTGGTGGGCGTGGTGTCCCTCATCCCGAAGCGCCGGCCGGCGCTCGGCGCGGCAGCCTGAGCCCACACTGGACGTCCTCCTCCTCTACTTCGAGGGATGCCCCCACTGGCGAGAAGCCGACGCCCGGTTGCGGGCAGTCACCGACGGCCTCGCCGGCGTGCACCTGCGCCACCACGTGGTGGACACTCCCGAGGAGGCGGTGCGCATGAGGTTCCGGGGCTCGCCCAGCATCCTGGTCGACGGGATCGACCCCTTTGCCACCGAAGCCGACCCCGTGGGCCTGTCCTGTCGGGTGTACCAGACCCCCGATGGGCCCGCCGGCTCGCCCACGATCGGACAGCTCGAGGCGGCACTCCGCCCCCGCTGACCCGAGACCGGATGACCTCGTCCGAAAGCGTTCCGCGGAACGTTTTCGTGGCCTCAGAAGTGTCAGTGGGGGTGGGGATGATGGGGGTGTCTCGTCGCCTGTTTCCAGGGGGTTCTTGCCATGTCCACGGTGGTTGTCGAAGGGGTCGTCGAAGAGGTTGCGGATGTTGGTTCGGGGGTGATGGAGCGGGCGGCGGTGATGCCGACGGAGCGGTTGGAGGCGGAGATCAAGTCGTTGTCGGGGCATCTGGCGGCGGCGTTGTGCCGGTGGCTGTTGTTGGTGGCGGAGTTCGATCGGCGGGAGGGGTGGGGGGCGTGGGAGTGCCGGTCGTGTGCGCAGTGGTTGAGTTGGCAATGCGGGATGAGTCTGCGGACGGCGCAGGAGCATCTGCGGGTCGCCCATGCGTTGGGGGATCTGCCGTTGGTGCGGGCGCGGTTCGCGGCGGGGGAGTTGTCGTTTTCGCAGGTGCGGGCGATCACGCGGGCGGCGGATGGGCCGGTGGCTGAGGAGTTCTTGGTGCACTACGCCCTTCATGCGACGGCGCAGATGCTCGAGAAGATGGTGCAGGGGTACCGGGCCACCGGGAAGCTGGACGACGCCGCTGCGGAGGGCCGGCATCAGAGGCGGTCGTTCGAGTGGTGGGTGGACGACGACGGGATGGTGTGTTTCCGGGGTCGGTTGGCTCCGGAGGAGGCGCAGATCGTGATCGCGGCGATCGGGGCGGCGACGAAACGTTCCGCGGAACGCCCCGTCGACGACCAGGGCGTCCCGTTGCCGCATCCGGGTGACGACCCGAAGGCGGCCCGTCAGGCCGACGCCCTCGTCGCCGTGTGTGAGCGGGTCTCACCGGCGCCGGCATGGCTCGCCAGGCGCCGACCGGCGACGAGGTGCCCGCCGCACCCGACACCGCCGCCGCGCCTGGAACCGGCGAGGCGCCCGCCGGTGGCCCCGACGAGGTCCCGGGCAGTGGGTTGGTGAGTGATCCGACGGCGACGGTGGTGGTGCTGGTCGAAGATGCCGTTCTCGCTCTGGACGCGGACGGGACGTGTCGGATGGAGGGGGGCCCGAACCTGTCGCCCGAGACGGCCCGCCGTCTCGCCTGCGACGCCACCACCTACACCATCGCCAGAGGCCCCGACGGCACCCCGCGGATGGTGGACAAGGCCACCAAGACCGTCTCGAGACGACTACGCCGCGAGCTCGGGATCCGCGACGACGGCTGCTGCCAGTTCCCCGGCTGCGATCTCCTCGGGCGGCTCCACGCCCACCACATCATCCACCGCGACCACCACGGCCCGAACGTCCTCGACAACCTCCTCACCCTCTGCGCGTTCCACCACCGCCTGGTCCACGAGGGCGGCTACCGCATCGAGCTGGTCATGGGCCAGGTGCTCGTGCACCGCCCCGGACGGGATCCCCTCGCCCACGTCCCGCCCGGCCCCGTCACCGGCGACGAGCTCGAACTCCGCAACCTCGCCGAAGGCCTCGACATCGACGACGACAGCGCCATGAGCCTCTGGGACGGCACCCGCGTCCGCGCCGACGACCTCTCCTGGGCCATCCTCGCCACCCAGCGAAGAAACAACTGATCACCGTCGACCGGGCTGGTTCCAAGCGTTCCGCGGAACGCCGGCGCGGCGGCCTGACGGAGGATCACCCTCATCGGAGGATGACGGGGGATGGAGCGAGGCGGAGAGTCAGCCTCTCATTCATCGATCGTCGGCCGAACGTCGGGCGGCAGGAAGCAGGACCGTCGTGAACTTCTTCGTGTGGCTCATCGGCCTCGTCATCTGGATCGCCATCGCCTTCTGGCCGGCGCGCGTGGCCGGGCGTAAGGGGCACAGCTTCATCGGCTACTTCCTCCTCAGCCTGCTCTTCTTCCCCCTCGCCCTCATCATGGCCTACGTGGTCCAGGACCGGAACGCCGTCGTCTAGGAGCCCTAGCGGCCGCCGCAGGCAGCGCCTGCGGCGGTTCGTTCCCGCGGATTCGTCCGCTCAGCCGGCGTCGGGGAGGCGCACGCCGCGGGCCATGTGGACCTCGTGGAGGTCGTGCACCCGCCCGAAACCGGGGATGCGCTTGCTGCCGCGGTCGAGGACCTCGACCCAGCCAGGGGCCATGAGCGCCACCTCGCCGTCGGTCAGCACCTGACCGGGGCGAGCCTGGTCGCTGAGGCGGGCGGCCAGGTTGACCGGCCGTCCGATGTAGTCGTCACCCTCGAAGAGCAGGCACTCCCCCGCGGCGATGCCGGCGCGCACGGCGAGCGGGGCGCCGTCGACGCGGGCCATGAGCTCGCTGACCGCGGCAACCATCGGGCCGGGATCCGTGCTGACCAGCATCACACCGTCACCGAGCCACTTTGCGATGCGCACGCCGCGCCGGGCGGCGAGCTGGCGGACACAGGTGCGGAAGTCGCCGAGCAGGTCGACGGCCTCATTGGCCCCTTGGGCCTCGGTGAAGGCGGTGAAGCCGCAGAGGTCGAGGAAGGCGAACGTGCGCGCCACCGCCTGCGGCCCCGTCGACTCGGGGAGGAACTCAGGGAGCTCCATCCCGGAAGGACCGGGGTCCTCGCCGTCGGTGACGGCCGGGAGTGTGGTGACCTTGCTCATCTGCTAACCAAAGCTAGCAGCCGTGCAACACGGGGAAGCATCCATTCCGTAAACGCTTCGTAACATGTCGCTGACGGACGGACCCGGGCCGGCGGACCAGGTTCAGAGCTCGTCGTCGTCGGCCAGGCGGTCGATGACGACGTTCTCGCGCTCCCAGTCGCCGTGGCGGTGCGCCGCCCGTCCGACGAGGTGCGCCGACACCGGCGCCGTCACGAACTGCAAGATGATGGTGAGGACGAGCAGGGTGACGGCCCCGGGGCTGTTGATGTGGAACATCGCCCCCGTGGCCACCAGCAGCAGCCCGAGGGTGCCGGGCTTCGTGGCGATGTGCATGCGGGTCATGAGGTCGCTGAAGCGGACCTGGCCGATGCCCGACAGTGCACCGAACGCCGCACCGACGAGGATGAGGATGCTCCCGACGATGCCGCTCACCGGCGCCGGCCTCCCTCGATGAAGCGGGCGAACGCCGCCGTGCCGAGGAACGCCACCAGCGCCACCACGACACCGACCGTGAGGTAGGTGCTCCGCCCCGTGTAGGCGCCCCAGGCGGCCATGGCGGTGACCACGATGGTGAGGAGCCCGTCGAGCGACACCACCCGGTCGGCCAGCGTGGGCCCCATCACCAGCTTGGTGAGGAAGCCGGCGCCGCCGATGGCGAGCAGCACGAGTGCGGCGGCGATCACCGCGCGTTCTCCTCGCCGGCCCCGTCGAGCACATCCGACGCGTCGAGCGGCTCCGGCGGCGGTGCGGTCCCGCAGACACGGGCGACATCCTCGTCGGTGCCGAAGGCGCGGACGGCACGGCGCTCGAGGTCCTCCACGGCGGCGACCGCGGAGGCCTCGTCGCTGAAGGAGAGGACGTGCACGTACAGCAGGGCCGGACGGCCACGCGCGTCGATGGTCAGCGTCCCCGGGGTCAAGGTGATGGCGTTGGCGATGATCGTCGCGAGGCGTCCCGACCCGGTGCGCAAGCGCACGGCCACCACTGCCGGGCGGATCTGCGAGCGGGACCGGGGCAGCAGCACCTCGCGGGCGACCGCCACGTTGGTGATCAGCAACTGCCACAGGAACCAGAGAAGGAACGACGACGCGGCCAGCGGACGGACCACGAGCGGATCGTCGTTGGAAGGTGTGGGCGGGAAGACCACGACGAGGGCGACGGCCAGGACGACGCCCGTGACCACGTTGGCGAGGCTGAGGTCGCCCCACAGCAGCACCCACATGACCGTCAACCACGTCGCGATGACGGCACGGCCCGCGGTGATTCGACCCACCCTCACCCCAGCACCGCCGTCCGGTAGGCGACCGGGTCGAGCAGGTCGGCCCCCGCCCGCTGGCAGAGCTCGAAGAGCGGGCCGGCGAACAGGGCCAGGGCCAGGGTGCCCACCACGAGGGTGCCGGTGGACACCACCATCGGCATGGTGCCGCCGAAGCGGGCGGTCACGGCGTCGTCCGGCTCGACCACCACCTCAGGCGTGCCCCAGAACGCGCCGCCCCAGATCTTCGTCATCGAATAGAGCGTCAGCACGCTGACGGCGAGGCTGGCCGCCACCACCGCCCACGCCTGCTCGTCGAAGCCGGCGTCGACCACGGCGAGCTTCGCCACGAAGCCCGAGAAAGGGGGGATGCCGGCGAGGCTGAGCGCGGGCAGCAAGAAGAGCCACCCGAGCACGGGGAACCGCCGGGCCAGGCCACCGATGTGGGAGATCTGCGCGGAGCCAGCAGCATGGTCGACCATGCCGGCGCTGAGGAGCAGCGTGCTCTTCAGCACGATCTGGTTGACCACGAACAAGATGGCAGCGGCGAGCCCCGCCACGGTGAACAGTGCGAGGCCGAGGATCATGTACCCGATCTGGCTCACGATGTGGAAGCTCAGGATGCGCTTCATGTCGTCCTGGGCGATGGCACCGAGAACGCCGATCACCATGGTCAACCCGGCGATGACGAGCAGGAAGCCGATGGGCCGGTCGGCCGGTGGCACGATCAGCGTCTGGGTGCGGATGATGCAGTACACGCCGACCTTGGTGAGCAGCCCCGCGAACACAGCAGTGACCGCGGTCGGCGCGGTCGGATAGCTGTCGGGCAACCAGAAGAAGAGCGGGAACACCGCGGCCTTGATGCCGAACACCACGAACATCATGAGGGCGAAGGCCAGGCGGAGACTGGGGGGCAGCGATCCCATCCCCTCGGCGAGGTCGGCCATGTTCACCGTGCCGAGGGCGGCGTAGAGGAGCCCGAGCAGGCCGACGAAGAGGACCGAGGCCACGAGGTTGATCACCACGTAGGTCATGCCCGAGCGCACCTGGTCGGCGCGACCCCCGATGGTGATGAGCACGTAGCTCGCCGTGAGCATCATCTCGAAGGCCACGAACAGGTTGAACAGGTCGCCGGTCAGGAACGACAGCGCGACGCCGGAGGCCAACACGAGGTAGACCGGGTGGAAGCCCGGCTGCTCCTGCTCGGTCCCGGGCTGACCGATGGCGAACACGAGCACGGCGACGAGCACCGGTGAGGCCACCACCAACAGCAGCGCGCTGAAGCGGTCGGCCACGAGGGAGATGCCGACCGGCGCCTCCCACCCACCCATGAACGCGGCGGCAGGACCGTCGCGGTCGACCCCCACGAGGATGGCGACGGACACCGCCGTCGTGATGGTGAGCACCGTGAGGCCGATGGCGCGTTGGAGCCACCGCCTCCGGGCTGCGGCCATCGACAGCCCGGCGCCCAACAGTGGGAGGACCACCGGCAGGGGGAGCAGGACGCGCATCACCCCTCCTCTCCGGTCGTCTCGCCGCCGGCGTCGGCGTCGACCGTCGCAGCCGACAACGCCTCTTGGTCGATGACTTCCTCGTCGATCGCGAGGTCGCCCTCTCGGGCGATCCGGCGATCCTCGACGTCGTCCTCGACGAGGTCGTCGCCCGTGAGCTGCCAGCTTCGGTACGCGAGGGCGAGGAGGAAGGCCGTCAGGCCGAACGAGATCACGATGGCGGTGAGGGCCAGCGCCTGGGGCATGGGGTCGGCCGGCCGGCTCGAGCCGATCGAACCCACGAAGGGAGCGATGCCCCGCCGCCGACCCGACTGCATCAGCAGCAGGTTGGCGCCGTGGCTGAGCAGGCCGAGTCCGATGATGATGCGGCTCAGGCTGCGCTGGAGCAGCAGCCAGGTGCCGAACGAGAACAGGGCCGCGGTGCTGACCGCCAGGACGAGGCTCATCGCTCTCCCTGGCCCTCCGACCGCGGCTCCCTCAGCAACCACGGTGCGCCGAACAGCGGAAGGCGCTCACCGAAGGCGACGAGCAGGAGCAGGACCATGCCCACCACCACGAAGGCCACGCCGACATCGAAGAACAGCGCGGTGTTCACGTGCGCCTCGCCGAGGAGCCCGAGGTGGACGTCGAACTTGGCGTGATCCATGAGCTGGCGACCGAACAGAAGCGGCACCAGCAGGGTCGACGTGGCGATCACGAGACCGGCACCCAGCAGCGTCCAGGGGCGCACCGGCAGGGTGTCGCGCACCTCGTCGATGCCCCCGGCCACGTAGCGCAGGGCGACGGCGGCGCCCACCACCAGGCCGGCGACGAAGCCTCCGCCGGGCCGGTTGTGGCCCGTGAAGAGCAGGAAGAGCCCGAGCAGCAGCGCCGAGTGGAACACCAGGCGCACGACGACGTCGAGGATCAGCGACCGCCTCAACGTCGCACCTCGCGCTCTTCGTCGTCACGGGAGGAGCGGCTGGGGGCGAACGAGTGATCCGCGTGGCGCTCACGGCGGGACAGGCGGGCGAGGGCGTACACACCGATCGCGGCCACGGCCAGGACCGTGATCTCCCCCATGGTGTCGAACCCGCGGATGTCGACGAGCACGACGTTGACCACGTTGCGCCCGCCACCCTCCTCGAGGGCCCGTTCGATGAACGCGCCCGAGATGCTGGGATCCACGCGGGCATCGCCGGCCACCAGGATGAAGCCGAGGACGAACAACCCGACGAGGCCGGACACGGCCAAGCGCAAGGTGCGCCCGAACGGTGTCGCCCGAACCCCGAATCGCTGGGGGAGGTGGCGCAGCACGAGCACGAAGACGACGGCGCCGATGGTGTCGACGCAGACCTGCGTCAGCGCGAGGTCGGGGGCGCCCTGCAACACGAAGACCAGCGCCATCCCGAACCCGACCGCGCCGAGGCACAGGACGGCCGCCATGCGCTGGCGGACCACCGCCGCCGCGGCGCCACCACAGACGAGCAGCGCCGCCGCCGCCCAGTCCCCGGGGCCGGAGGTCAGCGGAGGCAGGTCCGGCGCCGGCCCCTGGAGCAGGGCCCAGCCCGGCAGGACGGCCGCGGTCATGAGGATCACGGCGAGGTAGACCGGCAGCGATCCCGACTGCATGACCCCGGTGGTGCGGTCGGCGACGCGGTTCAGCGTGCGCATGGTGCCGAGGTAGGCGACGTCGCCGTCGACGGGGTGGGGCATGGTCCGCTGGAGCCGCGCCACCGCCGGCCCGCCGACCACGAGCAGCACGCCGAGCAACACGGTCAGACCGGAGAGCGCCAGGGCCGGGTTGAACCCGTGCCAGACGGCCAGGTGCACGTGCTCGACCTCGGGATCGATGCTGTGCGCGGCCGCGCCCACGATCCCCGATGCGAGGTTCGGGACGAGGCCGAGGACAGCAGTGAAGGTGCCGAGCACGGCCGCCGGTAGCCAGAAGCCCACCGCCGGTGCGGGCGGGGCATCGATGGGGAGCGGGCCCTCCACCACCTGCCGCTCGGTGAGCACGCCCGGGCGGAAGGCCCCGAGCAGGAGGCGGGCGGTGTAGGCGAAGGTCAGCACCGAGCCGGCCACGATGCCGACGAGTACGACCCCACTGCTCGCCAGCTCACCGTGGAGCCAGGCGTCGTAGGCCAGCTCCTTGGCCACGAACCCGAACAGCAGGGGAATCCCGGCCATGGACGCGCCGGACACGATGGCCACGACCTTGGGGCCGTTCCATCCCGGCCCGTAGGCGCCGAGGGCGCGGATGTCGCGGGTGTGGGCCTGGTGGTCGATGACCCCGACCACGAGGAACAACCCCGCCTTGAACAGCGCGTGCGCGAACAGCAGCGTCACCCCGGCCACGGTCGCCTCGGGCAGGCCCGCGCCGAAGAGCACCACCATGAATCCCAGTTGGCTGACGGTGCCGTAGGCGAGGATGCGCTTCAGGTCGTACTGACGCAGGGCCCGCCAACCGCCGGTCAGCATCGTGAGCAGGCCCACGCTGAGCACCAGCGGGCGCCAGATCCCGTCGGTGGCGAAGATCGGGGCGAGGAGCGCGATGAGGTACACCCCCGCTTTCACCATGGTGGCGGAGTGCAGGAAGGCGCTCACCGGTGTCGGCGCCACCATCGCGCCGGGCAGCCAGGCCGAGAACGGGAACTGGGCCGACTTGGTGAAGGCGCCGAGCAGCACGAGCACGACCCCGACATCGACCACGGTCCCCGTCGGTGGAGCGGCGGCGAGGGCAGCGAGGTCGTAGGTGCCGGCCGACTCCCCGATGAGCACGAAGCCGCCCAGCATGGCGACGCCTCCTGCCCCCGTCGTCAGGAGGGCCTGGAGCGCCGACGCGCGGGCCTTGGGGTCGGTGTCGGTCCAGCCGATCAGCAGGTACGACGTGACCGAGGTCAGTTCCCACGCCACGTAGAGCACCAACAGGTTGGCGGCGGTGACGACGCCGAGCATGGCGGCGGTGAACAAGAGGAGGAGGCCGGCGAGGCGGTGCAGGCCTTGCCGATCCGGGGCGAAGTAGCGGCGGGCGTAGCCCTGGACGAGGAGACCGATGCCGGTGATCAGGAGGAACATCAACAACGCGAACCCGTTGAGGCGCAGGTCGATCGACAGGCCGAGGGAAGGAACCCAGGTCCACCCCTCGGCGATGACCTCGCCGTCGACCACCATGGCGTAGTGCGCCACCGCCCAGGCGAACCCGACGAGGGGGGCCAGCGCGGCGACCGCGAACGCACGCCCACCGAGGCGGCGGCCGGAGGCCACCAAGCCGAGACCGAGTGCCACGTGGAACAGCAGCACGGCGGTCAGCGGAAGCTCCTCGGAGTGGTTGGGTCGGTGTGCTCGGAACGGACGGCCCGCCGGCCGGGCGCAGGATAGAGAGCCACGGTTTCGGCTCGGTTCCGGGATTGCTTCCGGAATGTGACGTCTGGCTGTGGTCGGGACCGAGTGGATCCGGTGTGTCCGGTGGAGTGCCCCGGCTGGTGGCGGCCGGGGCACCCCTCCACCGGGTCAGGCGCCTGCTACACGGCGTCGCTCCCGCGCTCGCCCGTGCGGATCCGCACCAGGTCCTCCACGGGAGTCACCCAGACCTTGCCGTCGCCGATCTCGCCCGTGACGGCGCTGGCCACCAAGGCGTCGACGACCCGGGTCACGTCCTCGTCCTCGATGATGATCTCGAGCATCACCTTGGGGACGAAGTCGATCTTGTACTCGGAGCCCCGGTAGGTCTCCGAGTGCCCGCCCTGGCGCCCGAAGCCCCGGACCTCCGAGACGGTGATCCCGACCACGCCGGCGGCCTTGAGGGCCTCCTTCACGTCGTCGAGCTTGAACGGCTTGATGACCGCGGTGACGAGCTTCATGCCCAGCCCTCCTTCCTGGTGGGGGTGATGGTGACGAGTCTGGTCCGTGGGCCGGCCGCCATCACATCCGTCCCATCGTCATCCGTGTTGGGTGTGGTCGGTGCGTTCATCACATCCGTCCCATCGTCATTGAGTCGGCGTGGTAGGCGGTCTCGGAGTGCTGCTCGAGGTCGAGGCCGGTGACCTCGGTCTTCTCGTCCACCCGGATGCCGATGGTGGCGTCGAGGACCTTGAAGATGAGGTAGGTCACCACGAACGAGAACACGATGACGACCCCGTTGGCCAGCGCCTGCTCGCCGAGGAGGCCGAGACCCCCGCCGTAGAACAGGCCTTCCTTGAACTCCAGCCCGAAGTAGGCCGGATCGGCGAAGAAGCCGATGAGGAGCGAGCCGATGAGCCCACCCACGAAGTGCACGCCCACCACGTCGAGGGCGTCGTCGTAGCCGGCCTTGAACTTCAGGCCGACCGCGAAGCTGCACACCACGCCGGCGATGAGCCCGATCCAGATGGGCGACATGCCGGCCACGAAGCCGGCGCCCGGGGTGATGGCCACGAGGCCGGCGACGATGCCGGAGGCTACGCCGAGGTTGGTGAAGTGACCGTCCCGGAGACGCTCAACCACGGCCCAGGCCAGCCCGGCCGCCGCGGCGGCGAGGAAGGTGTTCATGAAGGCCTGGATGGCCACGCCGTTGGCGGCGAAGGCCGAGCCGGCGTTGAAGCCGAACCACCCGAACCACAAGATGCCGGTGCCCAGCATCACGAGGGGCATCGAGTGCGGGGGGTGCCCCTCGCCGGGCCACCCCTTGCGCTTGCCGAGGACGAGCACCCCCGCAAGGGCGGCGATGCCGGCGTTGACGTGGATCACGGTGCCGCCGGCGAAGTCCAGAGATCCACGCTCGCCCAGCCAGCCGGTGAGGCCCTCGCCCCAGACACCGCCGTAGACCCAGAACGAGACCGGGCAGTACACAAGCAGCAGCCAGAGCGGGACGAAGACGGCCCACGCCGAGAACTTCATGCGGTCGGCCACGGCCCCCGAGATCAGCGCCGGGGTGATCACCGCGAACATGCCGAGGAAGATCACGGCGAGGAGGGTCTTGCCCACGTCGTCACCGGTGATGGTGAGGTCCGAGAGGAAGAACCAGTCGAAGTTGCCGATGACCGACCCGGAGCCGCTGTAGGCCAGCGAGAAGCCGGCGATCACCCAGATCAAAGGGATGACCAAGAGGCACCAGAAGTTCATCATCAACATGTTGAGGACGTTCCGGCTGCGGTCCATGCCGCCGTAGAACAGGGCGAGGCCGGGCGTCATGAACAGCACGAGTGCGGACGAGACCAGCACCCAGGCGATGTCTCCCTGGTCCATCAGCCGGCCCCCTGATCTCGTGGCGTGCGGGGTGTTGTCGTCATTGCGTCTTCCCTCCATGTCGTCGCATCGGGCGAAAGTTACGTGTCAGGTATTTCGTGGATGTTTCGTGGTCGTGAACGGGTCCTGACCGGGGCAGCAGCGTGCGCGCGCCACGATCAGAGCCGGGGGCGTGCGGCTCATGAGGCCGCCTGGCGGCGCCCCGCGCCGCACGGCGACGGGGCGCGCCGAACCGGGTGGTGGGACCGGCTACGCGGCGAGCGCAGCCGGCGGGGCGCGGGCCCCGAGCGGCACCGCGCCGAGGCGACGCCGGCCCTCGACGCCG
>OBLX010000029.1_pt1 | contig 68421 bp, 61 predicted proteins | sample 1519811 | NCBI WGS metagenome assembly OBLX01 (sample SAMEA3991476, study PRJEB22521) | metagenome | biome: anthropogenic terrestrial biome; feature: sewage plant; material: surface water | place: Sweden | collected 2012-09-26
GCACCGGAGGTCTTCGCGTTAGGTCAACCCGTCACCAACGTCCCGGCCGAGTACAACTAGGCCCGGTCGACGAGGTCGTGGGCGTAGGCCCAGGCCGTCGCGGCGGAGCGTGAGCTCACGCCGATCTTGGTGAAGATGTTGGAGAGGTGCCGCGAGACGGTCTTCACGCTCAGGTGCAGGTCGGCGGCGATCGCGTTGTTGGTCATGCCCGAGGCGATCAGGCGCAACACCTCGACCTCACGCTCGCTGAGCCCCGCAGGCCGCGCCGGGCGGTGGTCGTCGAGGGCGCGGCGGGCGTCGAGGCGGGCGCCGATCTGGTCGAAGAGCCCGGCGGCCGCGGTGAACGAGGCGGTCGCGCCCGCAGCGTCGCCGGCGTCCCGCAGGGCCTGCCCGAGCAGGGTGCGGGCGGTGGCCACCTCGTACGGCACGTCGAGCGCCTCCCACGCGGCGACCGCCTGTCCCAGGACGGCCACGGCCGCCGCGTCGTGGGCGGCGAGCAGCAGCCGACCCCGCGTCGCCGACGCGGTGGCGCGCAACGGGGCGGTGCCGTAGGCGTCGGCGATGGCTTCGAGCTCGTCGGCGGCGGCCGCGGCCGCGTCGAGGTCGCCCGCCGCCACGCTCACGTGCACCTGGATGGGGAGCAGGCGGGCCCGGGCCAGGCGGTGGGTCGGTGTGTCACGTAGGCACTCCGCGACGATCGTGCTCGCGGTCTCGGTTCGACCCTGGGCCAGCCGCAACAGGGCGAGGTCGGCGCAGTCCCGACCGCACAGGGCGCGCGCCCGCTCGAACGCGTCCTCGGCGCGGTCGAGGTCGCCGAGGCGTCGCCGGATGTCGCCGAGCTCCGCGTAGGCCGCCGCGCTGTTGCCGACGTGGCTGCCGATCAGCTCCTCGCCCGCCCGCAGCGCCTCCTGCTCCGCCTCGGCCAGGGACCCCCGCCGCTTCAACACGATGGCGTGGTGCACGCGGCAGATCCCGGGGAAGATCGCGAAGGGGTGCTGCTCGGCCCAGCGCAGGGTGGCGTCGGTCCACTCGGCGGCCCGGTCGAAGTCGCCGACGTCCTCGCAGGCGCTGATGAGGCTGCAGTAGACCTTGCCCGTCGAGTACGGCCCCAGACGCCCCTCGACGGCGAAGAGCATTGCCTCGTCGAGGTGGCCGAGCCCCTCGGCCAGGTCCCCCTCGTCGATGAGGATCCGCCCGATGGCCTGGAGGGCCTCGGCCTCCAGGTCGGCCGAGGGCAGGCGCCGTCCGAGGGCGAGGGCGTCGTCCGCGATGGCTCGGGCGGTCGCCAGCTCGCCGGCGCCGTGGGCGGCCTCGGCCTCGCGGAGCCAGAGGATGCCCACGGCCATGCCTTCTGGTGCGCCGTCGAGGGTGCGCCGCGCCCGGCGCAGCCAGGCGCCCGCGATCGCGGGCCGGGCCGCGATGGCGTGGTGCTCGTAGCACCACACCGCGCACGCACCGGCCCGCTCGCGATCGCCCAGGTCGTCGAAGGCGCGGTGGGCGGCCTCGCGGGCGGCGATGCAGTCGTCGAGCCGGCCCAACCACCAGGCCGCCTCTGCGAGCAGGTCGAGGCGCTCGGCGTCCTCCTCGGGTGATTCGGGGTGTGCCGCCGTGGCGGCATCGAACCCCGCCTGCCAGTCGTGCCGGCCCAGCGCCGCCCGGGCCTCGGCCACGTCGCCGGGGCGCCCGGCCATCAGGGTCCGGCGCGCCGGGTGGGGGTGGCCATCGCTGCCGACGCTACCGGTCATGGGCCGAAGCGTCGCCGGGAACGCCGAGGTCGACGTTCAGGACGGCGCCAACTGGGCGGCGAGGTGCTCGAGCACGGGCTGGAGCTCGGCGGCGGGGCTGAACTCGAGGAAGGTGGCGCCCTCGTCGGTCCAGCCGGTGTGACCTCCGGGCCAGTAGTAGAGGTCACCCGCCCCGCTGACCTCCTCCGTGCCGTCGGCGTAGCGAAGGTGCATCGAGCCCGACACGACGTAGCCCCAGTGCGGGCACTGGCACAGGTCGCCGGGGAGGCCCTGGAAGAGGGGGGTGAAGTCCGTGCCGGCGGGAAGGGTGATGTGGCGGACGAGCTGGCCGCCCCAGTCCTCGCCGCGGGTGACGATGTCCCCCAGGTCCATCTCGATGTCGATCTCGGTCTCGGTGGCGCGCATGGCGGTGCTCCTCGGGTCGGGTGGCGGGTGTGGCGGTCGCCGGGTCGGCGACGTCGCCATCGTCCGCCGCTCGCCCTGCGGTCGGCATCGGCCACACGCCCCAACTTCGGGCCCCGCCGCCGGGCCGCTCGTGGGGCGAACGCCGCAGCGGTGCACGCCGCGGGAGGGCCGAAGATGGGGCGCGTGCCCGATGCGCACACGGTCGGGACCGCCCACCATGAGGGTGTGACCGATGCGACGGACCCCCTTCCCGACGTGGCCGACCTCATCGTCGCCGGCCGTGACCGCGAGGCCGCCGACCTGGGCGCCCGCCTCCACGCCGATCACCACCTCGCAACTCGACCCCTATCTGGAGGATCCATGGACCCCTTGACCCAGTTCGACCTGCTCGGCCCAGTGCTCGGCGGCGTCGTCGCCAACCTGACCCCTGACCAGCTCGATCGCCCGACGCCGTGCGCCCAGTACGACGTGCGCGGCGTGCTCGAGCACATGATCGGGGGTGCCACAGCGTTCGCCGCCGCCTACCGCGGTGCGGCACCGACCGTGCCCGACACCACCGACCCGCTGGCCGCGTTCGGGCCCGCGCTCGGCGACCTCGGTGCTGCGGTCAACGAGCCGGGCGCGCTCGAGCGCACGGTGGCAGCGCCCTTCGGCGAGGTGTCGGGCGACACCTTCGCCCGTTTCGTGGTGCTCGACGGCCTCGTGCACGGCTGGGACATGGCCATGGCCTCCGGCCAGGCCTACGAGCCGCCCGACGAGCTCGTGGCCGCGGTCGACGAGTTCGCCCACGGCGTGCTCGATGACCTCCGTGACGGCGACACCTTCGCCGATGCGGTCGAGCCGAGTGCCGACGCCACGCCCATCGAGCGACTGGCGGCCTACACCGGACGTCGGCCCATGTGATCGACGCGCCGGCGGACCGCCCTCAGGTGGCGGGCGCGCAGACCTCGAGCTCCATGCCGTCGACGTCACGGAAGAACAGCGACCAGGTGTCGCCACCGAGGTTCTGGACCTCGCCGATCTCGGCGCCGGCGGCTTCGAGGCGGCCCTTGACCTGCTCGAGGGTGGCGAGGTCGTCGACGGCGATGCCGAAGTGGTCGATGGCGCCCCGCCCGCCGAGGGTGCGGCGCGCCCCGATGATGGTCTCCTCGGGCACCTCGAAGACGTTGAGGGCGCCGCCACCTCCCAGGTCGATGATGAACATGCGGGGGTGGTCGCCCTTCGCCTCCATGGAGAAGGTGACCTCGGCCCCGAACACCTCCCCGTACCAGGCGGCGAAGCGGTCGAGGTCGGTGGTGAGGGTGGCCACGTGGTTGAAGCCGCTGGTGATCGCCATGGGAGCTACCATCACTTTCGTACGAGTCTCACTCTATTGAATAGAGCAACACTCACACGAAAATGTCTCCTCCGTCAAGGCCCCCGGCGTCGGACCCGACCACCGCGAAGCGCGCCTACGACTCCTCTCGGCGCCAGGAGCAGGCGCGACGCACCCGCCGCCGGGTGGTCGAGGCGGCGTCGGCCCTCTTCGTCGAGCAGGGCTACGCCGCCACCTCCGTGGCCGAGGTGGCGGTCGCCGCCGAGGTGTCGCCGCAGACCATCTACGGCGCCTTCGGGACCAAGGCCGCCCTGCTCGGCGCCGCCGTCGAGATCGCCCTGGTCGGTGACGACGAGCCCGTCGCGGTGCTCGACCGCCCCGAGGCGCAGGAGGCGTTGGCCGCCGCCGACCCCGAGTCGGCCGCCGCCGGCTTCGCCCGCATGGCCACCCGCCTGCTCGAGCGGGCCGGCCGCCTGCTCCACGCCGCCGACGCCGCTGCCCAGGAGGACCCCGACCTGCGGGCGCTCTGGGAGAACGGCCACCGCGCCCGCCTCGCCGACATGCGTCGCACCGCCGACGCCTTCGCCGCGTCGGGCCTGCTGCGTCCGGGACTCGACGCCGAGGCGGCAGCCGACCTGCTCTGGGCCCTTGCCAGCCCGGACACCTTCCGCTCGTTCACCGTGCTGCGGGGCTGGAGCGCCCGGCGCTACCAGCGCTGGGTGCGCGACACCCTCCTCGCCACGGTCCTGCGCCCGGCCGACCGGTGAAATCGCTTGCTCCCGTCGCCGGGCGCCGCCAAGGTGGACCCATGACCCCGAGGTGCACCGAACGATGGCTCCAGGGCGATGCCCTGTCGAGTGTCGGTCCGCGCCCCGCGGGGCCAGCCGCCGCCCGGTAGGGCCCGTCCCTGGGTCCGAGCCTCGGAGGCGCCGCGGTCTCCAAAACCGCCGGGAGGGGGTTCGATTCCTCCCGGGCCTGCCACGGACGCGTACGCGTCCCACCTGTCCCTGAAGACCCGTCCCTGAACACCTGTCCCTGAACACCCGACCCCGATCACACGAAGGAGGGGGTGACCATGCCCACCGCCATCAACGACAAGCTCGTCTCCTGGGCCAGCGATCTCGACTCCGGCACCGTCCGCCAGGCCGAGAAGACCGCCCGGCTGCCCATCGTCGAGGGCCACGTCGCCCTCATGCCCGACGCCCACGTCGGCCTCGGCGCCACCGTGGGCTCGGTCATTCCCACCCGGGGCGCGGTCATCCCGGCCGCGGTCGGCGTCGACATCGGCTGCGGCATGGTCGCGGCCGAGCTCGACCTCTGTGCCGCCGACCTGCCCGACGACCTCGGGCCCCTGCTCGGGCGCATCGCCGACGTGGTCCCCGCCGGAGTCGGCAAGGGCCACGACGACGTCTCCCGTGCCGCCGACAAGTGGCTCAGCGCCCACCGCCCCGCCACCGAGCTGTCCACGGCCCGGTCGGTGAAGGCGGCCAAGCAGTTCGGCACCCTGGGCTCGGGCAACCACTTCGTCGAGGTCTGCCTCGACGAGCGCGACCGGGTCTGGGTGGTCCTGCACTCCGGCAGCCGGGGCATCGGCAACCAGCTGGCCCAGGCCCACATCTCGACCGCGAAGCGCCTCGCCAAGGACCTCCAGCTGCGCCTGGAGGACCCCGACCTGGCCTACTTCGTTGAGGGGACGCCCGAGTTCGAGGCGTACCTCGCCGACATGCTGTGGGCCCAGGACTACGCCCGCGCCAACCGGGACCAGATGGTCGAGCGGGCCCTGCGCGAGGTGGTGGCCTTCGTGGGTGCCGGGCGGGAGACCGCCCGCATCAACTGCCACCACAACTTCACCCAGCGCGAGGTCCACGACGGCGTCGAGCTGTGGATCACCCGCAAGGGGGCCATCGCCGCCGGCGTCGACGACCTCGGCGTGATCCCGGGCTCGATGGGCACGGGCACCTTCATCGTGCGGGGCAAGGGCAGCGCCGCCAGCTGGCGGTCGTGCTCCCACGGTGCCGGCCGGCGCCACAGCCGCAGCCAGGCCAAGAAGCTGTTCAGCGGCGAGGACCTCGCCGCCCAGATGGCGGGCAAGGTCTGGCTGGCCGATCGGGCCGACGCCCTGGTCGACGAGATCCCGTCGGCCTACAAGGACATCGACCAGGTGATGGCCGACCAGGCCGACCTGGTGGAGGTGCAGCACACCCTGCACCAGGTCCTCAACTACAAGGGCACCTGAGATCGGGCGGCGCTACCGCCGTCACTGCCCGGCCCCGGTCACACGGGGTAGGGGCAGTGGCGGCATCCCTCGCCGCAGCACCGACCGCGGGCCGCCAGGGTGATGGCGGTCAGGACGAACAGCCCCGAATCGGGGTCGAAGTACCCCGGCTCACCCGCCCGCACCGCAGCGAGGTGGGCGGTCCGCTGGCGCGAGGTCAGGCCGTCGTCGGGATCGTCGTGGCCGGCCACCTCCCGCACGATACGAGCCGTCCGGCGCGCGATCGTCGGGTTCGGTCGGTGATCTGGAGGAAATAGCAGTCACCGGTGACTGCTATTTCCTCCAGCTCGGGTCGGCGCGGGTGATCGGCCTGGAGAACCGCCGGCGCTCGGCGCGCCCGCCGCCGGTAGGGTCGGCGGGCGGCTCCACGGCGAGCGCCGAGGGCCGCATCGAGGGGGACTCGACATGAGCGACTGGGCCGGCAGCGAGGGTGAGCACTGGGCGGCGAACGCCGACCGCTATACGCGGGTGCTGGCCAACTTCGGCGCCCTGCTGGTCGAGGCGGCCGGCTTCGCCCCCGGGCAGCGGGTGCTCGAGATCGGTTGCGGGAACGGCGACACCGCCATCGCCGCCAGCAGAGCCGTGGGCGCCGAGGGAAGCGTGCTCGGCGTCGACCTGTCGGAGGACATGCTCGGCGTGGCCCGCGCCCGGGCCGCGGCCGCCGGCCTGACCAACACCACCTTCGTGGCGGCCGACGCCACCACCTTCGCCCCCGACCCCGCCGACTTCGACCTCGCCGTGAGCCGCTTCGGCGTGATGTTCTTCGACGACCCCGAGGCCGCGTTCGCCAACATCCGCTCGTTGCTGGCCCCCGGTGGCCGCCTCGTGTTCGCCTGCTGGCAGTCGCTCTTCGTGAACGACTGGCTGTTCGTGCCGGCCGCAGCGGTCGCCCAGGTGCTGCCCCTCCCCGAGCCACCTGGCCCGGACGCTCCCGGGCCCTTCGCCTTCGCCGACACCGATCGGGTGGCCGGGATCCTGGCCGCCGCCGGCTTCCGCGACCCCGCGTTCGAGCCTTGCGCGGCGAAGGTCTGGGTGGGGGACACACCGCAGGCCGCCGCCGAGCACCTGCGCACCACGGGCATGGGGCGGGTGATCTTCGCCGACGCCGCTCCCGAGCTCATCGACCAAGCCCTAGCCAAAGCGGCCGCCGCGGTGGCGCCCCACGCCGGCCCCGACGGCATCGAGCTCGACGGCGCCGCCTGGCTGGTCACCGCCACCGCCTGATCGCGTGAGCGGGCCTCCTTCTCGGAAGGTTGAGGTTCTCGGAAGCGTGAAGCCGCGGCCGGCGGCTTGACCCTTCCCCGACCGGGGAATCGCGGCGACTCTGGCCGGTCAAGGTCGATCATGATTGACTCAATGAGTATTGAGTGATAGTCGTAGGACGTGACGGCGGCCACGGAAACGCGGGAGCAACGGGCCGCGCGCCACGCCGCGCTGGGTGACCCGGTGCGCCTCGCCCTCGTCGACGAGCTCTCGTCCTCAGACCGGGCCCCCGTCGAGCTGCGCCGCCGCCTGGGCCTCGAGTCCAACCTCCTGGCCCACCACCTCGACGTGCTGGAGCGGGTCGGCCTGATCGAGCGCTCCCGCTCGAGCGGCGACGGTCGCCGCCGCTACGTCCACCTCCGCCGCCAGGCGTTCCACGGCCTGACGCCGATGCCGGCGGCGCCGGTCGGTCCCGCGCTCTTCGTGTGCACCGCCAACTCCGCCCGGTCGCCCCTGGCCGCGGCGCTCTGGCGGCATCGCACGGGTTGGCCTGCCGCCTCCGCCGGGACCCACCCGGCCGAGCGCTTCCACCCCGGGGCCCTTGCAGCGGCTCGCCGCGCCGGGCTCGACATCGGCGAGGACGGGCCGACGTCGCTCGAAGACGTCAGCAGTCCGCCGGCCATCGTCGTGACGGTCTGCGACCAGGCCCACGAGGAGCTGGACCCCGATCCGTCGTGGCTCCACTGGTCGGTGCCCGACCCGGTCGCGGTCGGCACGGCCGCCTCCTTCGACGCCGCCGCCGCCGAGCTGGTCCAGCGCATCGACGCCCTCACCGCGCCGGCGGCGCCGTGACCCCCGACGACCGGCCAGTCGACGACCGGCCCACCGCGGTGCCGTCCGACGACGCGCTCTCACATGAGGTCGAGTCGGGCACGGGCGCCCTGCGCCTCGACCTCACCCGCCGCCTCGCCGCCGAGGCGCTCGGCACCGGCCTCCTGGTCATGGCCGTCGTCGGCTCGGGCATCGCCGCCAGCCGACTGTCGAGCGGGGACGTCGGCCTCCAGCTCCTCGAGAACGCCGCCGCGACCGCGGCTGCGCTGATCGGTCTGATCCTCATGTTCGGCGCGGTCTCCGGCGCCCATTTCAACCCCGTGGTGAGCCTGCTCGACCGCCTGCTCGGCACCACGACGACGAGGGACACCGGCCTCTACGTCGTGGCGCAGGTCATCGGGGGCTGCCTTGGCGCCATGCTCGCCAACCTCATGTTCGACCTCCCCGCGGTCGAGCTCTCCACCCACGACCGCTCGTCCGCGGCCCTCTGGCTGTCCGAGCTCGTGGCCACGGTCGCCCTGTTGCTGCTCATCCAAGGCTGCGTGCGCACGGGCCGCGCCGCGGTGATCCCGTTCGCCGTGGGCGCGTGGATCGGCGGCGCCTACTTCTTCACCTCGTCGACCAGCTTCGCCAACCCCGCGGTCACGGTGGCCCGCACCCTCACCGACACCTTCTCGGGCATCGCTCCGTCGTCGGCCCCGATGTTCGTCGTCGTGCAGCTCGCCGCCGTGGGCGTCGCCTTCGCCCTCGTCCGCCTCTTCTACCCCCACGACCGATCCCGCCCCTGATCACCCGAACGGAGCCACCCATGGCCGACCTCACCCTCACCGACCTCCCTCTCGATCAGCAGGTGCTGGTGCGCCGCATCGTCTCCCGCCTCGCCCCCGCCTACGAGGGCACCCTCGGCACCGAGACCGTCGAGCGCTTCGTCGTCGACTCCCTCGAGCAGCTCATGCCCAGGGCCACGGTGGCCACCTATCTCTCGGTCCTCGCCGAGAAGTTCGCCAAGGACCGGCTGCGGGCCCTGCTGCGCCTCGAGGCCTCGGCCGATGAAGCGATCCCCGGCGTCCTCTTCCTCTGCGTCCACAACGCCGGCCGGTCCCAGATGGCGGCGGGCTGGCTGCGCCACCTGGCCGGCGACCGGATGGACGTCTGGTCCGGCGGCTCCGAGCCGACCTCCACCATCAACCCCGCCGCGGTCGAGGCCATGGCCGAGGTCGGCATCGACATCGCCCAGGAGTTCCCCAAGCCGTGGACCGACGAGATCGTGCGGGCGGCCGACGTGGTGATCACCATGGGCTGCGGTGACGCCTGCCCGCTCTACCCCGGGAAGCGCTACGAGGACTGGGTGCTCGAGGACCCGGCGTCCATGGACGTCGACGGGGTGCGGGTGGTGCGCGACCAGATCGAGGCCAAGGTGCGGGGCCTCATGACCTCCGTCGGCGTGGAGCCCACGCCAGCCTGAGGAGTAGAAGGAACCGACATCCGGCCCTGGCGAGGACGGCTGACGGCACCCAGACTGACCGGGTGACCACCACGGACAGCCCATCGGTCGCCGTGACGCAGCGACTCTCGCTGCTCGACCGCTTCCTCCCCCTCTGGATCGGGCTGGCCATGGCGCTCGGCCTGGCCCTGGGTCGGTGGGTGCCCGACCTCGACCAGCACCTGGAGCGGCTGAAGGTCGACACGGTCTCGCTGCCCATCGCCCTCGGTTTGCTGGCGATGATGTACCCCGTCCTGGCGAAGGTCCGCTTCGGACACGTCGGCGACGAGCTCGCCGACCGGCGCGTTCTGGGACTGTCGCTGCTCCTGAACTGGGTGGTCGGCCCCCTCCTCATGTTCACGCTGGCGTGGGTGTTCCTGGCCGACCTGCCCGAGCTGCGCACCGGCCTGATCATCGTGGGCCTCGCTCGCTGCATCGCCATGGTGCTGGTCTGGAACGACCTCGCCGACGGCAGCCGCGAGCTCGCCGCGGTGCTGGTCGCGGTGAACTCTCTGTTCCAGATCGTGATGTACTCGGTCCTGGGGTGGTTCTACCTCACGGTGCTGCCCGGCTGGCTCGGCTGGGACACCGCGGACCTCGACGTGTCCATCTGGGCCATCGCCAAGTCCGTGCTGATCTTCCTCGGCATCCCCTTGGTGGCGGGCTACCTCACCCGGACGATCGGCGAGGCCCGAAAGGGCACCGAGTGGTACGAGGAGACCTTCCTCCCGCGCATCGGGCCGGTGGCGCTGTACGGGCTGCTGTTCACGATCGTGGTGCTCTTCGCCCTCCAGGGCGAGCAGATCACCGACAACCCCCTCGACGTGGCCAGGGTGGCCATCCCGCTGCTCGTGTACTTCGCGCTCATGTGGGGCGGCTCGTTCCTCGTGGGCTTTCGCCTGCGCCTCCCCTACGCCCGGAACGCCTCGGTCGCCTTCACCGCCGCCGGCAACAACTTCGAGCTCGCCATCGCCGTGTCGATCGCCGTGTTCGGTGTCACCTCGGGGCAGGCGCTCGCCGGCACCATCGGCCCCCTCATCGAGGTGCCGGCGCTGGTGGCGCTGGTCTACGTGTCGCTCTGGGCGAAGCGTCGGTTCTACGACCGGCGGATCGAGGCAGGGGCGGTCAGCGGCTGAGGGCGGGCGCGGCGGCGGGGCCTAGGGCGTCTCGGATCACGGCGAGGCGCTCGGGCACCACCCGGTACCAGGCCCACTTGCCCCGCTTCTCGCGGGTGAGCAGGCCGGCGTCGACCAGCAGCGACAGGTGGTGCGACACGGTGGGCTGCGAGCGGCCGACGGGCTCGACGAGGTCGCAGGCGCAGGCCTCGCCGCTCTCGGCCGCGGCCACCATCGACAGCAGGCGCAGGCGAGCGGGGTCGGCCAACACCTTGAACACGGTGGCGAGCTCGGCGGCCTGGTCCTCGTCGAGGACGCCCTCGGTGACGGGAGCGCAGCACAGCTCGGTCGGGTGCAGCTCCACGGTGGCCCTCCTCGGCGAGAAATCGTGGCAAACGTATTGACATCTGTCGATGTGTTGCTAGGGTACTCACATCGACAAACTTCGATGAGTCTACCGGAGGTCCCCATGTCCCGCCTGCAACTCGCCCTCAACGTCACCGACCTCGAGGCCGCCGTCGAGTTCTACGGAAAGCTCTTCGCGGTCGAGCCCGCCAAGCGCAAGCCCGGCTACGCCAACTTCGAGGTGGCCGACCCGCCGCTCAAGCTCGTGCTCTTCGAGGCGGCCGAGGGTGGCACCCTGAACCACCTCGGCGTCGAGACCGAGACCGCCGCCGAGGTCACCGCCGCCGAGGCCCGCCTCAGTGACACCGGCCTCGAGACCACCGGCGTGGACGACACCACCTGTTGCTTCGCCACCAAGGTCGAGACGTGGGTCACCGACCCGGACGGCGCCCGGTGGGAGTGGTACGTGAAGACCGGCGACGCCGACACCATCGGCGGCGAGCCCGACCCCGCCACCGGCGAGGCCGTCTGCTGCGCCCCGGTGGCCGAGCGGGTGGCGGTGGGGGTCCCCGCCGCCGCCAGCGACGCCGGCTGCTGCTGACCCGGACGCCGAGCCGCCGGTCCGCGCCGGGGCCGTCCGTCCGGTTCTGGCGCCTGAATCCGCCCTGCCCCCTGACCAGTGGATCGGGCGCCAGAAGCGAGAGGATGGGGGCATGGCGACGATCGTGATGGTGCACGGGGCCTTCAACGAGCTGTGGGGGCCGAACGAGCTCCACGACCGCTGGTTGCCGGCGCTGCGGGACGGCTTGTGGCACGCCGGCGCGACGGTCGACGCCGACGATGTCGACGTCTGCTTCTACGGCGACCTCTTCCGCGGCGACCCGGAGTCGCCCGACCAACCCGACGAGGCCACCCGGGCCGGCGTGGCCGACATGCTCCACGAGACCCTCGGCGACGACGGCCTCGCCGCTCTCGGTCAGGCCGCGGGCAAGGCCACCTTCGACCGCACGGTCGACCTGGTGGTCACCATGACGACCCAGGCCGACCTGCGCGACCGGGTGCAGGCCCGACTGCGCGAGGTGGTCCGTCCCGACACCCGCATCCTCATCGCCCACTCGCTCGGCACCATCGTGAGCTACCGGGCGCTGTGCCTGAACCCGGACTGGGACATCGACACCTTCGTCACCCTCGGGTCGCCGCTCGGGTCGCCGATGGTGGCGGACCTGGTCCTCGAGAAGGGCGACGACGGCCTGGCGGCCTGGCCGGCCGCCGCCCGGCACTGGGTGAACGTGGCCTCGGTGGGCGACCACGCCTGCGCGCAGCCCCGCCTGGCCGAGGTCTTCGGGCCGCGGGTGGTGGACCGCCTCGTGGACAACGGCCACCGCGCCCACGACCCGCAGCCCTACCTCAACAACCGGGCCACCGGGGCGGCGGTGGCCGAGGCTCTCGCCCGGGTCCAGGGCGCCTGATTCGGAGGGAACTCCCAGGGCCTCACCAGCCCGTTCCCGGCCGGCGGGTCGACGATGAGGTGGTCCCCAACCACCACCGATCGATCCGATCGCATCCGCAAGGGAGAACCGCCATGAACCTCGGAGGCCCCGAGATCATCATCCTGCTCGCCGTCGTGCTGCTGCTCTTCGGCAGCTCCAAGGTGCCCCAGCTGGCCCGCAGCCTGGGCAGCGCCAAGCGCGAGTTCGAGACCGCCCAGAAGGAGGGGAGCGACGACGACCGCACGGCGCTCGCCGAGGCGGCGTAGCCCATCGCCCACACATCGCCCGCCGGCTCCATCCAACGAAGCCCAACTCACGATCCTTGACACACGAATCCTAATGCGTCTTTAATGGCGGCATGCCCAACGCCGTCCTCCTGCTGGTGCTCCTCGGCGCCCCCCTCGCCGCCGCGGTCGTCGTCCTCGCGCTCGCCGCCTTCCCGATCGCTCGCCACGGCCGGGCACGGGCGAGTCTCAGCGTGGCGGCGGGTGCCGCGACCCTGACCGCGGTCGCCGCCGCCGGGGCGACGGCGGTCGTCGTGGGCGGCGGGCAACCGACGTGGACCTGGGGCGGCACGACGCTGGTCCGCTACGACGCGCTGGCCGCACTGGTGGCGCCGGTGGTGGCCCTGGTGGCCACCACCGTCCTGCTCTACGCCCGCCGCAACCTCGACGGCGACGCTCGCTCCCCGCGCTTCGCGGCCGCCGCGGGCGCGCTGGTGGGGGGCACCCTCGTGGTGATCTCGGCGGCCACCCTGGCGGTGCTGGTCGCCGGGTGGCTCGTGGCCTCGGTGGCGACCGTCGCCCTGTGCGCCTACCGGGGGACGCCCGCGGCGCGCGCGGCGGCGGGCCGGGCGGCCCGTGCCTTCGCCATCGGCGACCTCGCCCTCCTCGGTGCGCTCGCCACCACCGTCGCCCTCGTCGGCGACCCCGATCTCTCCGACCTGGGCGCGGCGGCCGCCGAGCTCCAGGGGTGGACGGTGCTGTCCCTCGGCCCGGTCACCGTGAGCGCGGCGGCGACGGTGGTCGGGCTCCTCGTCGTGGCGGCGCTGGCCCGAGGCGGCCAGCTCCCGCTGCCCCGGTGGCTGCCGGGCACCGTGGCCGCACCCACGCCGGTGTCCGCGCTGCTGCACGCCGGCGCGGTGAACGCGGGCGCCATCGTCCTCATCCGCACCAGCCCGATCGCGGCGGAGGCGCCGGCCACCATGGTGGCGCTGGCGGTCGCCACGGTGGCCACCATCGCGGTGGTCCTCCCGGCGGTGCGGGCCCGCGCCGACGTCAAGGGGCAGCTGGCCGAGTCCACGTCGGCGCAGATGGCCTTCATGTTGCTGGCGTGCGCCGTCGGGGCCCCGGTGGTGGCCCTCACCCACCTGGCCGGCCACGCGCTCTACAAGTCGGCCCGCTTCCTCGGCGCCGGCGACACCATCCGCCACCAGGTCACCCGCCGCCGGTGGCTGCCCGCTCCGACCTCCCTCCACCTCGGGGCGGCTGCGGCCATCGGCGGCGCGGTGGCGGTGGCGTGGGTGGCGCTCAGCGGCTGGGCGGGCGTGCCCACCGCCGAGCGCTGGCTCGTCGGCGTCGCCGTCGTGGCGCTGGCCGCGCAGGCCACCGGCACCCTCGCCGGTCGGGGGCGGGCCGTCTCCCCGTCCCTCCTGCTGGCCGCGGTCGGCGCGGTGGCGCTGGCCATCGGGGTCGCCCTCGCCGCCGACCGCCTGGTGGGCCCTGCGGTGTTCCACGGCGATGCCTTCGTCGATCCCCGCCTGGCCCTGCTGACCCTCGGCGCCCTCGCCGGCGGGACCGCCCTGCTGCGGCGCACCCCCGCAGGAGCGGCCTGGCTGGCCGGCGTCACGCCGGTGGCGGCCCCCGCTCCGGCGCGGGTCGCGGCGTCGGTCGCGTCGGCCCCGGCGCCCGTCGGGGTCCGACCGGCTCAGCGGGCCTGGCCCCGTCATGCGGCCGGCGAACCCGTGTCGGCGCCGGCCCTCGAGGGGGCACGGTGAGCGGCGGGGGTGGGGCGACCGGAGTCGCCGTGACCACGGAAGACGCCACGGCGGCGGTGGACACCACGGCCGAGCCGCGGGCCCGGCTGCGGGTGGAGATCGCCAACGCCGCCCGCATCGTGGCGCCGGTCTGGCCCCTCGAGCGCTTCGTGGCGGTCAACCCGCTCGTCGGGCTGATCGAGGAGGGCTTCGACGGTGCCGTGGCCGACGCCCGTCGGTGGCTCGGCGCCCGGGGCTACCCCGGCGTCCCCGCGCCATCCCACCGGGCCCGCACCGCCCTCGCCGCCGCCGCCCCCGACGTCGCCGACGCCGTGACCGGGCTCGTCGCCCGTTGGTGCGCCCTGCTCGTCGATCCCCACGGCCCGGTGGCGGGGACGACGGACCGTTACGAGGCCTGGCGCCAGGTGGCCCGCCACGACCGGTCGCTCCGGCGCCTCGTCGGCGGCGACCTGAAGACCGCCGTGGCCGCGTTGCCCGACCGGGCCGACGACGCCGTGCTCGCCGCCCTCGACCACCTGGGCGTGGAGCCCGAGGGTCGGGGCCACGAGCTGCGGGCCCAGCTGGCCCGCCTGCCCGGCTGGGCGGGCTACGCCCGGTGGTGCGACGAGTGGTCCGGCCCCCAGGACCCCACCCCCCGGTTCCACCTGGTCGAGCTGCTGGCCATCGCCCTCAGCGCCGACGCGCTCGTCGGCGCCGCGGCCGGCGTCGACCCCTCGCCGCGGGCTCCGAGCATCGAGACCGCCGCCGCGTCCGGGGACAGCGACGAAACGGCGTGCACCGCGGCACGCGAAGGCCTCGCCGCCGCCGAGGGCGCCTACCGGGACCACCTCCTCGCCGCCCTCGCCGGTCCGGGGCGGCGCGGCGCCGGCACGCCGGCCGCCCAGGTCGTGTGCTGCATCGACGTGCGCAGCGAGCTGCTGCGCCGCCACCTCGAGGCGGTCGGGCCCTACGACACCCTCGGCTTCGCCGGCTTCTTCGCCACGCCCGTGCGAATCCGCCCGTTGGGCTCGGCCGAGTCCTACCCGTCGGCGCCGGTGCTGCTCGACCCCGAGGTCGAGGTCGCCGAGCGGCCCGATCCGGACGACCCGGAAGGAGCCGCCGGCGTGGTCCGGTCCCGGGCCCGTCGCGCCGCCGGCGTGGCCGCGGTGGAGGACCTCGGTCACGACGCGGTGGCCATGTACGCGCTGGCGGAGACCGCGGGGTGGGTGTTCGGCCCGGCCGCGCTGGCCCGGACGGTGGCGCCTTCGCCCCGCCGGGGACGCGACGCCGCCGCGGTGACCGTGGTCGATCCCGCCGACGCGCTCGGCCTGGACGAGCGGGCGACCGTGGCCGAGACCGCGCTGCGCACCATGGGCCTCACCGAGGGATTCGCCCCCATCGTCCTGCTCTGCGGCCACGGCGCCACGACGGCCGCCAACGCCCACGCCGCCTCGCTCGACTGCGGGGCCTGCGGCGGCAACCACGGGGGCCCGAACGCCCGCACCCTGGCCGCCATCCTGAACGACGACGAGGTCCGCGCCGAGCTCAGGGCGCGGGGCATCGCCATCGGCGAGGGCACGTGGTTCGGCGCCGCCGAGCACGACACCACGACCGACGAGGTGGCGCTGCTGGACGCCCATCGCGCCCCTGACTCCCACCGGGACGCGCTCGACCGCCTCGCCGCCGACCTGGCCGTCGCCGGCGAGCGGGCGGCGGCCGAGCGGATGACCCGCCTCCCCGGCGGGCTCGGGCGGGACCGCGACGCCGGGACGGCCACCGCCAAGCGGGCGGCGCGGCGAGCCCGCCGCCGCGCCGGCGACTGGGCCCAGACCCGACCGGAGTGGGGCCTGGCCCGCAACGCCGCCTTCGTGGTCGGCCCCCGGGATCTCACCCGTGGCGTCGACCTCGAAGGCCGCACCTTCCTCCACTCCTACGACGCCGCCGCCGACTCCGCCGGCGTTGCCCTCGAGACCATCCTCACCGCGCCGATGGTGGTGGCCCACTGGATCAACGCCCAGTACTACTTCTCCACCGTCGACCCCGAGGTCTTCGGGGCGGGCGACAAGGCCCTCCACAACCCCGTGGCGGGCGTCGGTGTGCTCTCCGGCGCCGGCGGCGACCTGCAGGTCGGCCTGCCCTGGCAGTCGGTGGCCGCCCCCGATGGCCTTTACCACGAGCCGTTGCGCCTGCTCGCCGTGGTCCAGGCGCCCCTCGAGCGCCTCGACGCGGTCATCGCCCGCAACCCGATCCTCCAGCACCTGTTCGGGGGCCGGTGGGTGCACCTCGTCGCCCGGCCCGACCCCGACCAGTCGTGGTCGCAGTGGGCGGACGCGGCCACCTGGGTCGCGATCGACCCGGCCGGGGAGGCACGGGCGTGAGCCGGCGCACGGGACTCACGGCCATGACCAGGATCGAGATCGTGGTCAACGGCGCCGACGAGGCCGCCGTCGCCGGGGTGCTCACCGACTGCGGCGCCTCCGGATACACGGTGCTGTCGGGGGTGTCGGGCCTCGGCCACGGCGGGTTCCACCAGGGCCGCCTGCACTTCAACGACCGGGACAGCCTGCGCATGGTCCTCGCCGTGGTCCCCGACGACCGGGCCGAGCCCGTCATCAGCGCCGTCCGGCTGCTGCTGGCCGATCGACCCGGCGTGCTGTTCGTGTCCGATACCTACGTGAGCCGACCGGAGTACTTCACATGACCACGTCGCACCCGAGCGCCTCGACCTCCCGGCACTCGCTCCTCGCCGCCGGGCCGGCCACCACCACCGTCGGCCTGATCGCCGACGCGTCGGTCGCGGCCCCCGCCGGCCACGTGGCCGACCGACTCGGCCTCGGGCTGGCCGTGTTCAACCCGGCCACCGACGACGGGGGCGACCTCGCCGCCATGCTGGCGTTCGCCGCGGCCTGCGATGCGGTGAGCGTCGATCCGGCCGTGGTCGGTGTCGACCGGCTGCCGCCGGAGCATCTCGACGCCCTCCGCGACGCCGGCCATCGCGTGTGGCCCGACCCGGTGGTGGTCCGCCTCAGCCAGGACCGCGCCCTCGCCAGGCACGCCCTCGGCACCGCGGGGTTCCCGGTCGTGACCGCCGACGGAGCGCCCGCCGGCGGAGCGCCTGCCGGGGCAAACCTCTCGGTCGTCGTGGCGCGCCGGCCGTCTGGCTGGTGGCGGGCCCGTGTCGCCGCTCCAGCCGGCCGGGGACCGGTGCTGCGGGCCCCGACCTTGGCCGACGCACGGGCCCTCGCTGCGTCCGTGGCCGACGGTCTCGGGGCGACCGGCTCCCTCGCCGTCGACCTGGTCCTCGGCCCGTCCGGCGACCTGGCCGTCGCCGGCGTGACGGCCGGACCCCGGCCTCCCGCTGCGCTCGGCGGCGCCGCCTTGGAAGACCACCTGCGTGCCCTCCTGGACCGGCCCTTCGCGGCGACCCCGCACCCCGGGCCGGGCCAGCAGGTTCCCGCGGTGGCGGCGCGCTCGTGAGCGGCCCCTCGGGGCTGCTCGACGGCAAGCGCCTGCTGGTCACCGGGGTGGCGACCCCTGACAGCATCGCCACCGCCACCGCCCGGTGCTGCCTCGAGCAGGGCGCACGCGTCGTGCTGACGGCCTTCCCCCGCGATCTCGAGGCGGCGCGTGCCGTGGCCGCCGACCTCGACCCGTCGGTCGCGGTGCTGGCCCTGGACCTCACCGACCGGGCCGAGGCCGACGCCGTCGCCGCCCAGGCCGCCGTGCACCTCGGCGGCCTCGACGGGGCGCTGCACGCCGTCGCCTTCGCCCCTCGCACCGCGCTGCACGGCCCGTTCGCCGAGGCCGACCCCGCCGACGTCGAGCTCGCGTTCCGCACCAGCGCGTGGACCCTCGCCGAGCTGGCCCGGGTGGTGACCGCCCACGCACCACCCACCGGCGCGTCGCTGGTGGCCCTGGACTTCGACGCCGACGACCGGGCGTGGCCCCTCTACAACTGGATGGGCGTGTGCAAGGCGGCCCTGCGCTCGACCGCCCGCTACCTGGCCCGGGACCTCGGCCCCGCCGGCATCCGGGTGAACCTCGTCGCCGCCGGCCCCCTGCTCACCCGGGCGGGCAGCGCCATCCCGGGCTTCGAACGCCTCCTCGAGGCCTGGGACACCACCAGCCCGCTCCCGTGGGACGCCACCGACCCGGCGCCCGTGGCCGACACCGTGTGCTTCTTGTTCTCCGACCTCGCCAGGGCCATCACCGCTGAGGTCCTCCACGTCGACGGCGGCTACCACGCCATGGCCACCCGGCTCCGCAACCCCGACGGCGGCGCCGGCGTGGGCGCCGAGCGGGCAGCCGGCCTCCTGGCCTGACCGGCGACTGCGACCTCAGCCGTAGTGGCGGACCGCGGCCCGGAGGCGCTCGCTCACCTCGCGCCGCAGCGCCGCCGGGGCCAGGACCTCGACGTGGGGGCTCAGGGCCAGGACGTCGATGACCGCGGCCTCGACCGTGTCGATGCGGAAGGTCGCCTCCACCCACCCGTGCTTGTCCGCGGTCACCGCCCGGCGGACGCGCAGCGGGCGGGGCCGCCCGAGGAGGGCGGCGAGGCGCCGGCCCTCGGGGGCGATGCGCACGACCGCCCGCCGGGCGCGGTCCGACGGCGGGCGGTCGCCGGCTGCGGACGGACGCTCCGGCGCCGCCGGGAGCTCGGGCCGGTAGCCCTCCAGCAGCTGGAAGCCGCCGCCCCGGCCCCGGGTGGCGTAGACGGGCACGCCGGCGCCGGACAGCTCGTCGAGGTCGCGCAGGACGGTCCGTTCGCAGACCTTGAGCTCGCGGGCCAGGTCGCCGGCGGTCATGCGACCGCGCTCCTGGAGCAGCAGCATCAGGGTCACCAACCGTCCGGCCCGCACGGCCCGAAGTCTGACAAAGCCGCGAATACACGACAAGAGATGTCAGTTTCTCTTCGTTAGGTTCTCCGAAGGTGCCGACGGCGGCGCCACCATCGAGAGGAGCCCCCGTGGCAGACAACGAGGTCGAAGGCAGCGGCACCCCCGAGGATCCGTGGATCCTGTTCACCCCGCCGGGCAAGTCCGAGTTCGAGGCCTACCGCGACCCGGCGGCGGACCCGCCGGCGCTGGTGGTGCAGGTCGGGTCCACCCAGCTGCGCTACCACCTGTCCTGCATCGAGGACCTGCACGCCATGCTCACCGAGACGGGGGACTGGGTCCCCCTCGGCAACGCCGACGAGCAGAAGCCGGCGGCCGAGGGCACCGTCGAGGCTTGGGGCCGGTCGGCGGACAACCCCGTCGGCGGGTGGTACGGGCTGAAGAAGGGCCTCCGCGGCCGCTTCGGCAACTACGTGCCGCCGGTGCTCGAGGTGCTGGGCCTCGCCGAGGTCGAGCACAACGCCCGCAACAACCGCATGCGGGCCATCTGACGCGGTGTGATGCAGGCTGACGCGTCCGGCTACCAGATGGTGACCGGGCGGGCATGGAGGTGGTCGCGGAGGCGCTGGTCCTTGGTGACGAGCCCCCAGCCGTGTTCGACCGCGGTGGCGTAGATCAGGCGATCCGCGGGGTCGCCGGGGAACGAGGTGGGAAGGGCGACGGCAGCAGCGGCGATGGCCGGCGTCGTGCCGACGGTGCGGACGCCGGTCGCGAGCTGCTCCAGCCAGGACCGCGTGGGGATGGCGACCGTGATGCGTTCGTGCTCGGCCAGCCAGGCCAGCTCGAACCAGGTGATCGAAGCCACCGCCAGCTCGTCGGCACCGAGCAAGGCTTCGGTGGCTGCCGGGCTGAGCCGATCCGGCTCGGCCGACCACCACTGCACCACATGGGTGTCGAGCAGGATGGTCGTCACTCCAGGTTCCAAGGCGCATCGGTTCCGAAGAGCGCCTCGTCCTCCTCGACGCTGCGGGCCACGCCGGCGAGCCGGCCATGGAGGGCGTGCGGGCCGGTCGCGCCCACGAGTCTCGCAACGGTGCGACCGTGCCGGGTGATCTCGATCTCGTCTCCGCCGGCAACTTCGTCGAGAAGACCGAGGATCTTGGCCTTCACCTCGGTCGCGGTCATCTGCCTGGTCATATGACCACTTTAGTGGTCAACCATGTCGAGGGAAAGGGCCTGCCGTCGGCTACTTGATGAGGGGGTCGCGGGGCAGGCCGAGGATGCGCTCGCCGATCTGGTTGCGCTTGATCTCGGAGGTGCCGCCGGCGATGGACATGGCCCGGTGCAACAGCACGAGCATCCCGGACATGGCGCCCTCGCCCTCGAGGAAGGCGGCCTCGGGGCCGGCCAGCTCGCTCAGCATGGCCGCCGCCTCGTGGCCGATCTCGGACAGCACCAGCTTGGTGATGGCGCCCTCGGGCCCGGGCTCGCCGCCGCCCTCCACGGCGCGGTGGGCCGAGCGCAGGTTGAGCGCGGCGATGGCCTCGTACTGGGCGAGGTAGCGGCCGATGCGCACCGAGCCGCCGGCGAGGCGCTCGGGGTGGGCGTCGTAGCCGGGGAGGAACCCGGTGCCGGGCATCATCATCCCGCCCTGGCCGCCGCCGATGCTCACGCTCTCGTTGCCGAGGGTGGCGCGGGCCACGGTCCAGCCGCCGTCGATGGGGCCGACCACGTCGTCGTCGGGCACGAACACGTCGTCGAAGAAGACCTCGTTGAACTCGGAGTTCCCCGTGGGCATCTTCAGGGGGCGGACGGTGACGCCGTCGTCCTCCATGTCGATGACCATGATGGTGATGCCCTCGTGCTTGGGCACGTCGGGGTTGGTGCGCACGGTGGCGAAGCCGTAGCGGGACAGGTGGGCACCGCTGGTCCAGACCTTCTGGCCGTTGACCAGCCAGCCGCCGTCGACCCGGGTGGCCTTGGTCTTCACGCCGGCGGCGTCCGAGCCGGCGTCGGGCTCGCTGAAGAGCTGGCACCAGATGACCTCCTGGCGCAGGGTCTGGGGGACCCAGCGCTGGATCTGGTCGTCCGTGGCGTGCTGGATGATGGTGAGGATCACCCAGCCGGTGATGCCGTAGGCGGGACGGGTGATGGCGGCTGCGGTCAGCTCCTGCTCGATGACCAGCTGCTCGACCGCGCCGGCGTCGCGGCCGAAGGGCGCGGGCCAGTGGGGCATCACGTAGCCGGTCTCGATGAGGGCATCGCGCTGGGCGTCGGCGTCCAGGTCCTTGATGCCCCCGGCGAAGGCCCGGACCTCGTCCCGGAAGGCCTCGGCCTCGGGCGGCAGGTCGACCGAGCGCGTGAGGGTGGCGCCGTCGCGGGCGAGGTCGGTGGTGGCGGTGGCGGCCGCCTCCCCGGGGAGGATGGCGGCCATCGCGGTGGCGCGGCGCAGGTAGAGGTGGGCGTCGTGCTCCCAGGTGAAGCCGATGCCGCCGTGCACCTGGATGTTGAGGTTGGCGCACAGGTCGGCGGCCGGGATGGCGAGGGTGGCTGCGATGGCGGCGGCGTAGGCCCGGGCCTGCGGGTCGGCGCCGGGGCCGCAGAGGCGGGAGGCGTCCCACACCGCGGCCGTCGAGAGCTCGGCGGCGACGGCCATGTTGGCGCAGTGGTGCTTCACGCCCTGGAACATGGCGATGGGGCGGCCGAACTGCTGGCGCTCCTTGGCGTACTCGGCGGCCATGAGCGTGCAGGCCCGGGCGAGGCCGGTGGCCTCGGCGGCGAGCACCACGCGGGCCAGGTCGACCAGCAGGGCGGCGGCGCCGGGCAGGACGGCGACGGGCACGCCGTCGAGGGCGATGCGCACGCTGTGGCGAGTGGGGTCCAGGTTGGCGGGGTCCTCCACGGACACGCCGTCGACCCGGGCGCCGTCGTCGCTGGTGAGCTCGACCACTGCGACGTCGTCGCCCAGCGCGACCAGCAAGACGTCGGCCAGGCCGCCGCCCAGCACCACGCCGGCCGACCCCGAGGCGGCGCCGCCGGCCACGGTCACCTCGCCGGCGAGGGCGAAGGCGCCCGTGCGGGTGCCCTCGGCGAGGCCGGGGAGCAGGCGGGAGGCGGTTTCATCAGGAAGGACGCCGGCCAGCACCGCGCTCGCCACCACGGTGGGCACGAAGGGCCCGGGGGTGAGGGCGGCGCCCAGCTCTTCGACGACCACGAGCAGCTCGGGCAGGCCGAACCCGGAGCCCCCGTGCTCCTCGGGTACGTGCAAGCCGGGCCAGCCCAGCTGGCAGAGGTCGTCCCAGAACGCGGGGCGGGTCTCGTCGGCTCCCTCGAGCAGGGCGCGGCCGGCGGCGAGCGATCCGTGCCTGGCCAGGAAGTCGGCGGCGGTGTCGGCGAGGGCGCGGTGGTCAGCGGTGATGGCGATCGGCATGGGGGCCAGTTTCGCCGCATTCTCGGGACCCTGTGTCATCGGAGCCCCCGGGCCGTGATGGAGTGGTGGCAGCACCACCTCGACAGGACGTGCGAGCACGCTTCCGCGCGGCCCGCGGATGGGTTGTAGTGGTGAGATGACAGCGCGGCGGGCCGACCAACCGCGGCCTTCCCGCCAGGGCGCGGGGCGTCGCCGCTCGCTGGCCGCCGCCGCGCACGTCGTTGCCGCCGACCTGAGGGCGCGGACCGCCTGGGTGCTCCTGCTGGCCGCGGTGGTGGCCGTCGTCGTGGGCCTCTCGGTCGCCGGCATGGTCGGAGCCCGCCGCACGGCCACGGTGCTCGATCGCTTCGTCGACGAGACCCGCACCGGCGACGTGGTGGTCGCAGCCCTCGCGCCGGACGTCGCCAGCGACCCGGCCGCCGGGGAGGCGTTGTCCGCCGCGCTCGCCGGGGTGGAGGGCGTGGAGGCGGTCGGGGTCCAGGCCGGGTTCCCCGTGGAGGTCGGCGTCGACGACTACTTCATGGTGTGGAGCAGCGTGGACGACACGGCTCTTCGGACCATCGACCGACCCCTGGTGGTTGACGGGCGCCTGCCCGCCGCCGACGACCCGGACGAGATCGCCGTCAACGAGCAGGCCGCACAGGTGCTCGACCTGCAGCTCGGCGACACGGTGCAGGGGCCGACCCTCACCCCCGACGGCGCGGCGGCGGCATTCACCGGCGAGTCCTTCGAGGGCTTCGTCGGCGACCTCCTCCGCCTCGAGGTCGTGGGGGTGGTGCGGCAGGGGCCGGACTTGTCGGGGCGCTCCAACGTCAGCGGAATCGGCGCAGTGGCGAGCCCGGCGTTCGCTCGGGCGCACGGCGAGACAGCCGGGTCGTACCTCACCGAGGTGCACCTCCGGACCGGTGACCCGTCGCCGGTGCTCCTGCGCCGCCTCACCGCCGTCGCCCGAGAGGAGGTCGGGCCCTTCGAGTTGCGGGTGGAGACCGTCGACACCCTGTGGCGGCGGGATGCCGCGGAGACCTACCGCACCCTCGCCGGCCTGGTGGCCGTGTTCACCGTGACCCTGGGAGCCGCCGCGGTGATCGTGGTGGCGCAGGCCCTCAACCGCGACCGCTTCGTGGCCGGCCGCCATGACTCGGTGCTCTCGGGCATCGGCATGACCCGACGGGGCCGGTCCGTCGTGGCCGCGGCGCCGGGGCTGCTGGCCCTCGCCGCCGGCGGCCTGGTCGGACTGGGCGCAGGAATGGTGGCATCGGCGGCCTTCCCCCTGGGGAGGGCCGGAGACGCCGAGGTGGCGCCCGGGGTGCGCCCGGACCCTGCCGTGGCCCTCGCCGCGGCCGCCGTCGTCGTCGGCGGACTGGCCCTCTGGTTGCTCGTCGCCACCTGGCGGGCCACGCGGGCGGGCGCCGAACGGCCGACCCGGCCCAGCGTCATCGCCGAGCGCCTGGCCCGGGCAGGGGCACGGCCACCGGTCGCGGTCGGCGTGCGCATGGCCTTCGAGCGGGGTGCCGGGCGCGTGAGCCTCCCCGTGCGCTCGGTGGTGGTGGGGACGGCGGTGGCCGTGGCGGCCGCGACGGCGGTGCTGGTCGTGGCCCGCTCGGCTGACGCCGTGGCCGCTGAGCCGGCCCGGTACGGATGGGTGTGGTCGACCGTGCCGGACAACCTCTCGGACGACGCCGAGGCAGCCGCGGAGCAGGCGGCCGGCCTCGACGGGGTCGACAGCGTGGGCGGGCTCTTCTTCTCGACGGTGCTCGTCGACGACGAGCAGCGCCCCGCAGCGGCGCTCGAGGTGCTCTCCGGCAACCTGGCCTTCGGGGTCGTCGAGGGACGTCTCCCCGCCACCGAGGCCGAGGCGGCGCTGTCCCCGTCGATGGCCGGCGACCTCGACCTCGGCGTCGGCGACCAGTTCGAGGCGGCCGGCGCGCAAGGCGGGCCGTCCCAGCAGCTGACCGTGGTGGGCCTGGTGGTGCCGCCCCCGGTCGACGACGTGCCCCGCGGCGTGGTCCTCACGCCCGACGGACTCACGGCCACGGCGCAGTCGGAGCCCGCGGTGTACGTGGCCATCGACTACGACGACCGGGCCGACGTCGCCGCCGTCGAGTCCTCGCTCGAGGAGCTGGGCTACCGCTTCACCCCGTCGACGCGTCCGGCTGCCCCGAGCCGGGTCGAGCAGCTGCGCAGCGTCCAGCCCCTGCTCGAGCGCTTGGTGCTCTTGCTCGGAGTGCTCGGCGCCATCGGCCTGCTGCACTTCCTCGGCCTGTCGGTGCGGCGCCGCGCCCATGACCTTGCCGTGCTGAAGGCCCTCGGGTTCGTCCACGGCCAGGTGCGCCGGGCGGTGGTGGCCCAGGCCGTGGCCGTCACCCTCGTCGGCGTCGCCGTGGGGATCCCTGCCGGCTTCGTCCTCGGACGCCTGCTCTGGCTGGGCTCGGTGGCTGCACTCGACATCCTGGACGACCCCGCCTCCCCCGTGGGCACGGCCCTCGGCGTCGGCGTGCTGGTGGTGATGGCGGCGGGGCTGCTGGCGGTAGGCCCTGGCGCCGTGGCTGCCCGTAGGCGGGCCTCGGGGGTGCTGCGCTCCGAGTAGCCAGTCAGCCGCTGGTGCCGCCGACCTCGATGACGATGAGGGGGTCCTCGCCGCAGTCGAAGCCCTCCTCGGGGGAGTAGCGCACGAAGGCGTCGTCCTGACCCCGAGGATCATCGAGCATGGGTGCTTCCCGTGTCGCCGGGAACACGGGGGGTCCCTGAACCGAGAGGCCCGGGGGTCAGTCAGTCGCCTGCGGCCGGCGAGGTGCCGGCGAGGCGACGCACGGTGTCGAGGTCGGTCGGCAGGCAGCGTCCCTCGGCGAGGAGTGGAGGAAAGCGATCACCGAGGCGGGCTTCCAGCGCGGCGCGCTGCACGGTGTGTGAGAACGCGGCCAGGGGGTGCAGTGGTGCCCCGAGCTCGTCGCACAACGCCTCGACCACGCCGCAGAGGATCGCGGCCCGCTCGTCCTCGCCGGCCGCGGAGAGGGCGTTGGCGACGCTGGCGGCGCGCGCCACGGTGTAGACGATCGAGTCGACCTCGATGAACGAACCCATGGCCTCGAGGTAGCGGGCCAGCGCAACCTCGGTGTCGCCGGCGTCGAGGGCGAGGTCGCCCCGGCCGGCCGCCACCATGGCCCGGGTCCACGTGCCCGACTGGTCGACGAGGGCCTTGGCCCGGGCGAGGTGCTGATCGGCACCCTCCGGATCGCCGCACAGCCGGGCGAGGGTGGCGCCCCGCAGCCCCGCGAGGATGATCCACTCAGCGCCGGCCGCCTCGGCGGTCGCGGTGCACCGGTCGGTGAGGGCGGCGGCGGCCGCGATGTCCCCGACCCCGAGGGCGAGCAACTGCTCGATCCCGAGAGCCTCGGCCAACCAGGTGGCGTCGCCGGCCGACTCGGCGCCTTGCACCGCCTCGCGGATGAGCACGACGGCGTCGTCGAGGTCGCCGGCGGACCATCGACTCACGGCCAGGTAGTAGGCGATTCGGTAGTGGTCAGTCGGGGGATCGTCCTCCCGCAGCGTCTCGTGGGCGGTGGGCTCCAACGCACAAGCTCGGCGACCTGGCCTCGGAAGTACCACAGGGGCCCCATGGCCAGGAGCAGTCGCCGGCCGGTGGCGGGGTCGTCGCCAGGCCCGAAGCACCACGTGAGCGCGGCGAGCGCGTCGGCTTCGAGCAGGGACAGCGCCTCGATGTCGCGCCGTTCCGGCCAGGCGTCGATGCCGGGGGACTCGGCCTCGCCGCGATCGGCCACCGCTCGGGCGTGGTCGGCCTCGAGCGCAGCGCGCTCGCCCGCATCGGCCTGCCGGCTCCGGGCGAACTGGCGGACGACCATCAGCAGGTCGTAGCGACGGGCGCGACCCGTCCGGGGCGGCGTGGCCCGCACCAGGCCCTGGTGCACGAGCTCGTCGAGGTCGCGGCGCGCGTCACCGGCGTCGCCATGGGCGTCGGCCTCGGCCACCGCAGTGAGCAGGTCGGCATCGAAGCTCGCCGCGAACGTGCCCGCGATCTGCAACAGGCGCCGGCACCGCGGGTCCAGCAGTTCGTAGCTCCAGGCGATGGAGCCGGAGGCCGACCGCAGCCGTTCGCCGCGCCCCCGCCCGGCCCCGACGAGCACGTCGTCCCCGCCCCGGAGCTGCGCCACGAGCTCAGCCGGCGTGCGGTCGCGCAGGCGATGGGCGGCCAGCTCGAGCGCGAGGGGCAGGCCGTCGAGCGGGTACTCCCCTGCGGCGCCCACGACACAGGGGAGCACCCGGAACGAGGCGGTGGGGTCGGGCGGGGAGGTCCACGTACCATCCGGGCGTGGCGGGCACCCGGGGGACGCGCACGATCACGGAGCCGGCGCGGGAGGTGCCCGTGGTCGCCGAGGTCGACGTCGTCGTGGTGGGGTCCGGGCCCGGCGGGCTGTCCGCCGCCCTCGCCGCGGCCCGGGCCGGCGCCGACGTCGCCCTGGTCGAGCGCTTCGGCTGCTTCGGGGGCAACATCACCGCGGTCGGGGTGGAGGGCTTCGCCTGGTACCGCCACGAGCGGACGGTCGAGGCCGGCGGCCTCGCCGCCGAATTCGAGGCCCGGGCCGCGGCGATGGGCGCGGCGGTGCCCGAGAGACAGTCGCAGTCCTACGAGCTCGACTCGGAGGGCTTCAAAGTCGTCGCCGACCGTCTCGTGGAGGAGGCCGGGGTGCGCCCGATGCTGCACCGGGCCTTCGCCGCACCGGTGCTCGAGGGCGACGCCGTCACCGGGATCGTCGTGGAGTCGAAGGCGGGTCGGGAGGCCATCGCCGCTCGCGTGGTCATCGACGCGACCGGCGACGCCGACGTCGCCCACCGCGCCGGCGCCCCCACCCGGCACACGCCGCGCGAGCAGATGATGGGCGTGTCGGTGATGTTCCACCTCGCCGGCGTGGACAAACGGCGGTTCCTCGAAGGGGTGGCCGCCGACCCGCAGACCTACGCCGACTGGAGTGGCGGCGAGGCCTGGTCCATCGAGACCACCGGCAAGGAGGACGACCTCTTCTCCCCGTTCCTCAAGAAGCCCTTCGAGCGCGCCATCGCTGACGGTCTCCTGCCCGCCGACCTCACCACCATCGCCGGCACGTGGGGTGCCGTGCACGACTCGGGTGAGCTCACCTACCTGAACGTCCTGCACCTCGAGGGGCGCGACGGCACCGACCCCGACGACCTCACCTCCGCCGAGATGGAAGGTCGGCGCCAGGCGCTCCTCGCCATCGAGGCCCTGCGCCGCTACACGCCAGGGTGCGAGGACGCCCGCCTGCGCAACTTCGGCATGACCGTTGGTATCCGCGACACCCGCAAGATCGTGGCCCGCTACGACCTCACCGAGGCCGACGTGCGCCATCAGGGCCGCTTCGACGACAGCATCGGCATCTTCCCCGAGTTCATCGACGGCTACGGCGTGCTGATCCTGCCCACCACGGGGCGCTACTTCCAGGTGCCCTACCGCTGCCTGCTGCCCACCGGGGTGCGGGGGCTGCTCGTCGCCGGCCGGGCCACCGGCGGCGACGCTCTCAGCCACGCCGCCACCCGCAACATGGCGTGCTGCTCGGTCACCGGCCAGGGCGCCGGTGTGGCGGCGGCGCTGGCGGTGAAGGCCGGCGTGGACGTGGCCGACGTCGACCTCGCCGCCGTCCAGGCCGAACTCGCCCGCCAGGGCGTCCGCCTCACCTGATCCCGCCATTCTCGACGCAATAGCTCGTGTTCTGAGGGAGTCATTGCGTCGAGTTCGGGGGAGCTGAGGGAGGGAGTGAGGGTCGGCGCCGACAGGATGGGGGATGGACCTCCTGCTGCTGTCGAACTCCACCGACTTCGGCAGGACGATGTTCGCCCACGCCGCCGACACCTTCGCCGAGGTGGCCGCCGGCGACGTGGTCACCTTCGTCCCCTTCGCCCTGGCCGACTGGGACGACTACGCCGACCGCGTGACGGCGGCCTTCGCCTCGTTCGGGGTCGAGGTCGAGTCGGCCCATCGGGCCGCCGATCCCGCCGCCGCCATCCTGTCGGCCGACGTCGTGATGATGGGCGGCGGCAACAGCTTCCGCCTCCTCGACAGCCTTGCCGGCCTCGGGGTGCTCGACGGCCTCGCCGAGCGGGTCCGCGCCGGCGCCACCCGCTACCTGGGCGCGTCGGCGGGCACCAACGTGGCCTGCCCGTCGATCCGCACCACCAACGACATGCCCATCTGCCTGCCACCGAGCTTCGATGCGCTCGGGCTGTTGCCCTTCCAGATCAACCTCCACTACGTGGACACCGACCCCGAGTCCACCTTCATGGGCGAGAGCCGCGACGAGCGCATCGCCGAGTTCCTCGAGGAGAACGACTGCCCGGTGCTGGCCCTGTACGAGGGGTCGTGGTTGCGGGTCGCCGGCAAGCGGGCAGAGGTGACGGGGCGGTCGCGGCTGTTCCAACGCTCGGGCGTGGACGACTTCGCCGACGGCTGGGATGTCTCGCACCTGCTCGAGCTGCGACCCCACTTCGACGGTGGTCGGCGCCCCGGCGGCCGCTTTCCAGGGGATCCGGACCGGCCCACCGGTACCGTGGGCGGTTCCACACCCACTTAGCGGGGACCACTTCGTTCTTCCGGCGCCGCCTCGACGGCCAGGCGCGGATCCATTCGGTCGCCTCCTCTGAGCCCTTCTCGAGGAGCAGCCATGTCCCTTCGCCCTGTGCCCACCCGAGCCACCGCCGTCGTCTACTGCGAGGCCAACTTCGGGGAGACCGACGGCAAGACGGCCAACGGGCTCGTCCGTCACTCCGAGCGCTACGAGATCCTGTCGGTGATCGACAGCACCTGTGCCGGGCGCGACGCCGGCGCGGTGCTCGGGGACAAGCCGAACGGCATCCCGGTGGCGGCGGACCTCGACGACGCGGTGGCGCGCGCCGGCGGAGTCCCCGACGTGGTGATCTTCGGCATGGCCCCGGCCAGCGGCATGCTCTCACTCGCCGAGCGTCGTGTCCTCCTGGACGCGATGGCCCAAGGCATGAGCGTGGTCAACGGCCTGCACGAATTCTTGAACGACGACGCCGAGTTCCTCGCTGCGGCCGCCGAGCACGATGTCCACCTCTATGACGTGCGTCGCCCTCGGGACAAGACCGACCTGCGCATGTTCACCGGTCGCATCGCCACCGTGACCTGCCCCCGCATCGCGGTGCTGGGCACCGACAGCGCCATCGGCAAGCGCACGACCGCCACCATCCTCACCCAGGCGCTCAACGACCGGGGCATCCGGGCGGTGCTGGTCGGCACCGGCCAGACCGGCCTGATCCAGGGGGCCCGCTACGGCGTGGCCCTCGACGCCATCCCGTGCCAGTTCTGCTCGGGCGAGATGGAGGCGGCCGTCGTGGACGCCTTCGAGGGCGAGGATCCCGACGTCATCATCGTCGAGGGTCAGGGCGCGCTCAGCCACCCCGCCTACCTCTCCTCGGTGTTCATCCTGCGGGGCAGCCAGCCCGACGCGGTGATCCTCCAGCACGCCCCGACCCGCCGCCGCCTGGGCGACTTCACCAGCGTCCCGATGCCCACGGTGGCCGGCGAGATCGAGCTCATCGAGGCCTTTGCCGCCACCCGGGTCATCGGCATCACCCTCAACCACGAGGGCATGAGCGACGCCGAGGTCACCGCCGCCATCGCCCGCTACGAGCTCGAGGTCGGCCTGCCGACCACCGACGCGCTCACCCGCTCGTCCGACCGCCTGGTGGACATGGTGCTGGCGTCGTTCCCCGAGCTGATGCCGACCCCGAGGCTCGTCACCGCTCGGTCGTGAGCGACGCGGACAGGAGCGGCTGACGTGACGGCACCGCGTCTCGACGTGCGCCTCGACCGGATCCACCACAACGCCCGGTCGCTGGTCGAGCGCCTCGCCCCCCGGGGCATCGCGGTCACCGGCATCACCAAGGCGACCCTCGGGTCGCCCGAGGTGGCGAGCGCCCTCGTCGCCGCCGGCGTCTCGGCCCTCGGCGAGTCCCGGGTCGAGGGGCTCGAGCGGCTGCGGGCAGCCGGCCTCGGCGTGCCCCTCGTGCTCGTGCGCTCGCCGATGCCCAGCCAGGTCGAGCGGGTGGTCGCCGCGGCGGACGTGAGCTTCAACACCGAGCCGGGCGTGCTAGCCGCGCTCGCCGAGGCGGCCCGCCGCCAAGGGCGGGTGCACGGCGTGGTCCTGATGGTGGAGCTCGGCGACCTGCGCGAGGGCCTGCTCCCCGCCGACGTGGAACCGGTGGCCCGCCAGGTGGCGGCGTCACCCCACCTCCACCTGCGCGGCATCGGCGCCAACCTGGCCTGCCAGAGCGGGGTCGTGCCCGACGACGACAACATGGCCGAGCTCTCGACGCTGGCGACGGGGCTCGAGGCATCGTTGGGTATCCGCCTCGCCACGGTGTCCGGCGGCAACTCCGCCAACCTGGCCTGGGTGTTCGCCACCGGTGCCGTCGGCCGGGTCGACGACCTGCGCCTCGGCGAGTCGATCCTGCTCGGCACCGACCCGCTCGACCGGCTTCCCTTGGACGGTCTGCGCACCGACGCCTTCACCCTGGTCGCCGAGGTCATCGAGGCCAAGGTGAAGCCGACGCAACCGTGGGGGGCGGTCGGCCCCTCCGCCTTCGGGGCGCCGCCACGCGCCGCCGACCGTGGCCTCGCCCAGCGCGCCATCGTCGCCCTCGGCGAGCAGGACGTGGACCCCGGCGACCTGACCCCGCCTCCCGGGGTGACGGTCCTCGGTGCCAGCAGCGACCACCTCGTGCTCGACACCGGCCGTCTCGTCCTCGAGCCCGGCGACGAGGTCCGCTTCGGTGTGGGCTACCGGGCCCTCCTGCGGGCGATGACCTCGCCCTTCGTCGCCCGCACGTACCTCCGTCCGCCTGCATCCGCAACGGCCCGACCGCATCGACCAGAAGAACCACTGCGGCATCTTCCGCACGGAGCGTGGCGAGGGCGGCTGGCCGCGGATCGGTGACGACATGCCTGTCGACCGAGGTGCCCCGTACCGATCAGGGCATGCCGCCATGTCGGCGCTGGGGTCAGCCGAACTTGGCGTAGTAGTCGTCGAGGGCGACGTAGCTGGTGGTGCCGCGATCGTCGGTGCCACCCGGCTGCCCGCTCACGCTCACCACCCGGACGATCTCACCGCCGCCACCGCCGCGCCGGGGTGGTCCGTGATGGAAGATGAGTGTCTGGTCGCGGAGGTCGGGCTCGGCGGTGTGGTCGATGAGCCAGAGATCCCTGCCGGTGGCTCGGCGCGCCTGGTCGATGACGTCGTCGAGGCGGCGGCCGATCCAGTCGTCGCCGAGCAGACCGGCGAGTCGCCCCGGTGGGAGGTCGGTGGCGGTGATCGTTCCCGAGTCGTCCGCCGCGAAGGTGAGGACGGCGGCGTCGGGCGCCCACCGGGTGATCCGCTCGACGGCAGCGCGGTGGCGTTGCTCGCTCCCGCTCGGCTCGGTCGACCGTTCCGGCAGCAGTTCGACCCCGGCCACCGGCTTGGCCCGCCGGATCGTGACCGCCTGACCGGCCCGTCGTTCGGCGAGTGCGGTCCGGAGCTGGTGCAGCTCGGTCTCCCACGTCGCTTGTTGGCTGCCGAAGTCGCCGATCTTCTCGCCGGCGCGCTCGAGCCCGTCCAACACGCCGGCGAGCTCGTCGACCGAGAGCTCCTCGAGGCTCATGCCCGGCACGCTGACGTGGACGACCTGGATGGTGGCGTCCCATTCGTCGGCCAGCTTCAGCATGGCCGGCATCTCCTCCCAGTTCGAGGTCATGAGGCAGTACATGAAGCCGAAACCGGTGCCCGCCGCCACGGTGTAGTCGCGCAGGCGCGAGGCGTTCTCGAGGACCTTCTCGGGATCGACGCCCACCCGGATCCGCCGGAGAACGTCGGGATCGAGCGCGTCGATGGACAGGAGCAACGAGCAGGGGAAGCGTTCGAGCGTCTGCTCGACGAGCGGGGTGTACAGCGTGCCGTTGGTGGTGATGCTGAGGGGGATGTGATGGTCGAGCTCGACGAGCATGTCCCACACCCGCCGATTCTCCGGGCTCAAGAACGGCTCACCGCCCAGGAACGCCGCGTACTCCAAGTGCGGGAGGAACTCCCGCAGCTGGTCGAAGAAGGCATCGTCGTAGGCGTCGGGGAGGGGTGGGAGGCCCTCGTCGTGGCGGATCCGAGACGACAGCTCGCCGCTGCACATCACGCAGGCGAGGTTGCAGCGGTTGCTGAGCGCGAAGGTCATGCGCTGCGGCCAGTCCGGCTCGGCGGTTTCGACGGGCAGGTCGTCGTAGGAGCGCGCGATGGCGTCCTGCTTGCCGTGCTCCACGTGCCACTTGCACACGTTGCAGCCAGAGGACATGTCGTAGCCCACCACCGCCTCGCGGAGGTTGCGGGCCCGCCGGCCGTGCCAGATCTCGCGCAGTGACGACTCGGCGACGTTGCCCATCGGGTAGAGCTGGTTCGTGCAACACGTGAACACCCGGCCCTGCGGGTCGAACTCCATGGCCACGAACGGCGCGTAGCAGGCGCTGTCGAACGCCTTGGGGGCATCGGGCGAGCGCGTCATCGTCGGCGAGGCTACCAGCCACGTCTCGACACCTGCCCGTCCCGACACGGTGGGTCGGGGAGCGCCGCTCGGTCGGTGCTAGGGTCGACTGCCTGTGGAACTCGCCAGACTTGCTCGTGGAGCGCGCCGACGGGTGAAGCGAGCGCTCGGCGCAGCGCCGCCGCCCACCCCCCCGTTCGCACCGGCGGACGTGGCCGCAGCGATCGCCGCCGGCACCCGCCCCACCTGCCTGGCCCCGTTCGTCACCCTCGAGTGCGACACCCGGGGGAACTACAACGCCTGCTGCGCCAACCTGTTGTATCCGGTGGGGCACGTGTCGCGCGACCGGCTCATGGATGTCTGGAGCGGTCCGCGGATCACCGCACTGCGCGAGGCGCTGTGGGACAAGGACCTGCACCTCGGGTGCCATGGCTGTCGCTGGCAGATGGAGAACGGGCGGGGCAACACCCCGATGGCGACCTACGAGCCCTACGACGGCCGCTTCGAGGACAACGAGTACCCGAAGACCATGGCGTTCGCGCTCGAGAACACCTGCAACCTCGAGTGCACCATGTGCACGGGCGACCTGTCGTCGCGCATCCGCTCCCGCCGGGAGGGCCGCCCTCCGCTGCGCTCGCCGTGGGACGATCAGTTCTTCGATGATCTCCGTGAGGTGCTCCCCCACCTCGACGCCGCCCGCTTCCTCGGGGGTGAGCCGTTCATGATCAAGGGCCACCACCGCATCTGGGACATGATGATCGAGGACCAGATCGACACGGCGTGCCACTGCACCACCAATGGCACGGTCTGGGACGCCAAGGTCGAGCGGGCGCTCGAGCACCTCCCGTTCTCGTTCCACATCTCGGTCGACGCGGTCACGCCCGAGACGCTGCGTGCGGTCCGCCACGCGATCGACCCGGACGCGCTCCTCGCCAACATCCCCAAGTTCCGGGAGTACACCCGAGAGCGGGGCACGGACCTCGGCTTCAACCACTGCTTCATGCAGACCAACTACTTCGAGTTCGCGGACGTCCTGCTCCTCGCCGACTCGCTCGACGTGCACGTCGAGGTCATCTCGGTGTTCGACGACGGCTTCGGCTTCCACCACATGGAACCGGACGACCTCGAGAAGATCGTGCTCGACCTCGAGCGGCGGGGCGACACGGTGCTCCCGGAGCTGGGCCGGAACCGCCACGTGTGGGAGACCGAGGTCGCCGGGCTGCGCGGCCTGCTCGAGAAGAAGCGCGCTGACGCCGAGGGCGACCGCCTCTACGTCCACACCAATGCCCTGTCGCTGCAGCACCTGCGCCCGGTCCGCTCGGGCGGCGACACCGACGATGCGGCACCGGTCGAGGCGCCTCAGGAGCGCCTGACCGCCACCGAGCGCGCCGCTCGCTGGTCGCGGGACGGCCGCACCATCACGCTTCAGGTCGATGCCGACGGCAACGTCGTCGACTCCTCGCTCGTCGAGGGCGAGCAGTTCCACGGCATGGCGCCGGCGCTCATCGACGGCCAGGACATCGAGGCGGTCGTCGATGCGCTCTTCGCCCGGCTGGGCACGGCCTCGGCCTGGATCGCCGACGAGCACGTGGAGGACCACGGCTCCGATTACGCCATCGGGGTCGACGAGGGCATCCACCGCGACAGCCGCTTCACGGTGGCGATCATCACCCGTCCTGGCCATGACGGTTGCCAGGAGGTCGCCATCGCCGTGGACGACAGCCACGCCGTCGGGATCGGAGCCCAGCCGGTCTGGTTGCGTACCAAGCCCGAGGACATCGAGGCCGAGATGAAGCGCCGTATCCGTCCGGTGGTCGACGTCAGCACTTGACCCGCCGGTAGGATCGCGCCTCGTGAACCTTCGTGGGGGCCGCTCGGGCGGACGCGCCAATGGCACGTCCAACGGTCGCAGCCCTGCCCCCAGGGTGGGGGCCGGCGGACCCATGGCCGGTCCCCCGGCGTTCGTCGAGCGCTGCGACGATGGTCGCGACTTCTCCGACAAGGGGGTGCGGGCGGCCTGCTATGCACCGTTCGCCACCTTCGACCTCGACCCTCGGGGCAACGTCCAACCCTGCTGCATCAACACCGGCTATCCGCTCGGCAACGTGGGCGAACAGCGCCTCCTCGACATCTGGCACGGCCCGCGGGCACAGGCCATGCGCGATGCGCTCGGCGCCTACGACCTGTCGTACGGCTGCGGCAGCTGTCGCTGGCAGATCGACCACGGCAAGGACCTGCCGCTGGCCCGCAAGTACGACCAGCATCCCGTGGCCGCCGACCGCATCGAGTGGCCGGTCGAGATCGGCTTCGCGCTCTCCAACACCTGCAACCTCGAGTGCGTGCAGTGCAACGGCGAGTACTCGTCGCGCATCCGTTCGCGCCGGGAGGGCCGGCCCCCCTTGCCCTCGCCCTACGGCGACGAGTTCTTCGAGGACCTCCGCGAGTTCCTCCCTCACCTCCGGGTGGCCCGCTTCCTGGGCGGTGAGCCCTTCATCACCCCCGAGACCTACCGGGTGTGGGACCTCCTGATCGAGATGGGCCTCACACCGGAATGCGACGTCACCACCAACGCCACCCGGTTCAACCCCCGGGTCGAGCGCTTGCTCGAGGCCCTTCCGACGTCGATCAGCGTCTCCATCGACAGCCCGAACAAGGCGACCTTCGAGGCCATCCGTCGGAACGCCGACTTCGACGAGGTGATGGCCAACGTCGCTCGCTTCCGTGACTACTGCCGGTCGGCCGGGACCTCTTTCGCCGTCAGTCACTGCCTCATGCGCAACAACTGGTGGGAGTTCGGCGACATGTTGCGCCTGGCCGAGAGTTGGGACGCCCTGGTCTGCACCTCCACGGTGTTCAACGACCCGTTCACCCTCTACAAGGCGCCGCTCGACGAGTTGGCGCGGATCGTCGAGACCCTCGAGGCCCAGAACGACGAGGTGGTCGCCGACCTCGAGTTGAACCGTGGCATCTGGGAGGGCGAGCTCGACCAGCTCCGCAAGACGCTGCGCTCCCGGCAGGAGGGCGTCGAGGAGACCGTGTTCGCGGCCATGGATTCGTGGTCCGACCACCGCCTCCTCCCGGAGCCGGCCGAGGCGCGAGTCGTGCGCACGGCGCTACCGGATCGGGCCGAGGTGCCGACCCGTTCGCGCCTTCGCCACGGCCGCCGCGCCGAACCTCGCCCCGATCTGCTCGACGAGATGATCGCCGAACTGCGGGTGTGGGCCGCCGACCGCCTCGCCGTGCTCGAGGTCGACCCCACCGGGGTCGTCACCTCCGTCCACCCCGTGAGCGATGTCTTCTACGGCCTCGACACCGACGCGCTCGTGGGGGGTCGTCTCGACGACAGGCTCGACGTGTTGAAGACCCGCCTGGGGCCGACGGTGGTCGTGCTCGACCGCCATGCCACCCCCGGCCGCCTCGACACGTTGATGGGGTACACGACACCGCCGCCCTACTCGAAGAACGGCACCTGGGTGCGGGTGGTCGTCGTGCCTTCGACGGTCACCGACGGCCACTGGACGGTGATCCTCGCCAGCGACGAGTTCTATCCCCCGGTCGAGATGCCCGACGGCCGCTCGTCCACCCCGGTGCGGGTCGAGCTCACGCCCCGTCCCAGCCCCGTCTGAGCCGTTCCGCACCACGGCGGCGCGGTCCCGGCGCGCCCCGCCCGAGGGATGCGCGGCGGGTCGGTGACGGGGTTTCCCCCACGTGCGACCTCGGCACTAACGTGCGCAGCCATGCGCATGCGCCGGTTCTTGGCGGTGACGGCGGCTGACAGCGAGCGCACCGACGCCAACGCCTTCCTGGAACGGCTCCTGCCGGTCCTGGTGGCGCGCCGCCGGGTCCGCCCGGTGCTTCTGCTGGGCCGGTCGGGTGCCGACGACGAACGGTTGACCGGTTTCGGCCCCGTCTTGCGGGCGGACGACCTCGATGACTGGTGGGGCCCCCGCCTCGTGGAGTCGCTCGGATGGCGGCGCGATCATCGCCAACTCCGGGCCTTTCGAGCCCGATGGTGGCGGCTCCGGCTGTGGCGGGCGCCCCTCTTGGTGGTGTCGGGGCCGGTGCCGGTGACGCTCACCTGCACGCTCCGCGGGGCCCGACGGGCTGCCGCCGAGGCGTACCGGCCTGATTCGATCGAGCAGCCCGGCGTGCCCGTGACCGGCCTTCCTCCGTTGCCGGACGACGAGGCGACGAGCGTCGCGCCGCCGGTCGTCGTGGGCATCGGGAGCTTCGACGGTGACGCCGGGATCGACCTGTGGCTGCGGACCGTGCACGCACTCGAGTCACGGGGTGTCGACGCCCGGTTCGTGTGGTTCCGCACGGGAGACGAGCACGAGCGCACCGACGGCGTGGACCACGAGTGCTGGCACCTGGGCCTCGACGACGTCGATCTGGTGCGGCCGCACGACTGGTTCGATCTGGCCGACCAGGTCGCCGGCGCCTCGGTGCTGCTCTTGTCGGCTCGACCGGGGACAGCGGCCCTCGCCGCCTTCGACGAGCGCATCCCCGGCGGCGACTGGAGTGTGCGCAGCGGACACGTGCCGGTCGTGGGCTTCGCGGGTGCCGTCACGGGGGTCGACGAACTGACCGGGGCCCGCGCCGTCGAGTTCCCCGATGTCGACGCGCTGGCCGACGAGGTCGCCGCCACCGCCTCTCGGGAAGGCGCCGACCGTCGACGGTTGGCCTACCTCGACGCCGCCCTCGACCACGTGTTGGCCGGAGCGGTCACGGCGTGACGCACCGAGGGCCAGAGGTCGAGAGCGAGGGACGCGCCGCCGAGGACCGTCCGCTGCGGGTCTTGGTGCTGGGTCATGGCGCCGAGCGCACCGGGCCTCCCGTGTACCTCCTGCGCCTCGCCGAGTGGTTCCACGACCGGCCCGACATCGAGCTGGAGGTGGTGTTGCTCGACGACGGCCCCCTGCTCGAGCCCCTTCGGCGGTTCGCGCCGGTCACCGTCCTGCCCGAGTGGCGCTTGCGCGGTCGACGTCGCTATGTCACGAGCGTCGCCAACCGCATCGGCTCGCCGGCCCTGGCCCAGCGCGGTCGCGAGTTCTCCTTGCGTCCGAGTGCTCGGCACCTCCGCCCGGCCGATGTCGTCTACATCAACACCGCCGGCAGTGTGCGGGCGCTGCGCTACCTGCCCTTCCGGCCCTCGTTGGTGGTCACCCACGTACATGAGCTCTCGTTGGGCCTCGAGCGCTACCTCCGCCCCGAGGACCGTGCCCTGATCGAGGACGTGACCGGCCACTACCTGACCGTGTCGTCCCCGGTCCACCGCTACCTGGTGGACAACTGGGGGATCGATCCCGCGCGGATGGGCCATGCCGCCGGCGTCGTGGAGTTGCCTCCGCCGCCGGCCGGGCGACCACGGGACGAGATCCGCGCCCTCGTGGGCGCGGGCCCCGACGATCTGGTCGTCGGCACGGCCGGGACCGTCGACTGGCGCAAGGCCCCCGACCTGTTCCTCGCCCTGGCGCAGATGGTGCACCGCCGCCTCGATCGCCGGGTGGTGTTCGTGTGGCTGGGCGGCAACCCCGACTCGCCGGTGTGGGAAGCCGCCCACGCCGACCGTGCCCGCGCCGACCTCGAGGACGTGGTCCACTTCGTGGGCGAGCAGCCCGACCCCATCGACTGGCTTCGGGCCCTCGACCTCTTCGTGCTGCCCAGCCGCGAGGATGCCTATCCGCTCGTGTGCCTCGAGGCCGCCTCGGTCGGGGTGCCGACCGTGTGCTTCGCCACCGGTGGTATCGCCGACTTCGTGGCCCCCGACGGGGAGGAGCCGGCCGGCGCGGTGGTGCCGTATCCCGACCTGGTGGGCTTCGTCGCTGCCGTCGAGGCGCTGCTCACCGATCCCGACGAGCGCCGGCGCCGGGGCGAGGTCGCCTGCCGCCGGGTCACCGAGCGCCATGCGGTCGCCGTGGGTGCGCAAGGCCTCCTCGACGATCTCCGCGAGGTGGTGGCCCGTGCCTAGGCGGGGCGGCCCGCCGCCGGACAAGGTGCTGTTCGTCGGCCATGGTGCCGAGCGCACCGGACCGCCCATCGGGTTGCTGCACCTCCTGCGCTGGATCAAGGCCAACACCGACATCGACTTCGAGGTGCTGCTGCTCGACGGTGGCGATCTGCTCGACGAGTACCGGGCGCTGGCGCCGACCACGGTGCTCGACTACTCGGACAAGCCGCCTCGTCTCGCCCAGTTGGGGATGTTCCTCGAGAGCACGTTCCATCGAGAGGGGGCCACCGACCGGTTTCGCACCCTGGCGTACCGCCGGCGCCTGCGTCGCGACGGTCCCTACCGCACGGTCTACTGCAACAGCGCGTGGACCATCCGGGTGCTCGAGTACGTGCGGATGGGCGAGCAGACGAAGGTCGTCGCGGCGGTCCACGAGCTCTCGGTGGGGGTCGACTACCACCTGTCGGACCACCACCGGCAGTTGCTGATCGACCGTCCCGACCACTTCCTGGTGGTGTCCGACGCCGTGCGTCGCAACATGATCGACACCTACGGGGTGGACCCCGGACGCATCTCGCTCCACCACGAGATGATCGCCATCGAGGCCGACCCGCCGGTTCGTGACGAGGACGCGGCACGCCCTTCCCGGGTCGCGGCCTCGGGCCTGTTCCGATGGCGCAAAGGCCCCGACCTGTTCTTCGCCATCGTGGCGGACATCCGCCGCCGCCGCCCCGACCTGGACGTGTCGTGGGCCTGGATCGGTGGCGATCCGGGTGCTCCCGATCGCCAGGCCCTGCGCTTCGACGTCGAGGCGGCCGGACTGGCCGATGTCCTCGAGCTGACGGGCCACCTCGACCGTCCCCTCGACTACTACCAGGACCTGGACGTGCTGGTCCTCACCAGCAGGGAGGACGCCTACCCCCTCGTGTGCCTCGAGGCGGCCTCGGTCGGCGTGCCCATCGTCACCTTCGTGAACGGGGGGATGCCCGAGTTCGTGGACGGCCGGGTCGACGCGCTCGAGGGCCCTCGGGACGAGCCGCCCACCGAGCCCGGCCGCCCGGCGGGTTTCGTGGTGCCCTTCCCGGACCTGCGCCAGATGGCAGATCGCATCATCGAGCTGCTCGACGACCCGTCCGAGTCGCGCCGCCGGGGTGCCTGCGGCGCGGAACGGGTGCGCCGCCTGCACGCCGTCGAGGTGGCGGCCCCACGGCTGGTCGAGGATCTGGCCGAGTGGCTGCTGCCGACCGAACCCACCACCGAGGAGCCCGCATGAACGCCGGCGCCAACGACGCCCCTGCCCCGACGCGCTCGTCGGAGCGCATCTTCTTGATCGCCATGGATGCCGAGCGCGGCGCCGAGACGCTGTTCCTGTTGCGGCTGTTGCGGTGGATGCGTGAGGCGGGCGTCCAGATGGAGGTGTTGCTGTGGCGTCGCGGGCCGCTGCTCGAGGAGATGCGCGAGCTCTGCACCGTGCGGGTGGTCGACGACCTGAGTGATTGGTGGGTCGACCGGTTCCTCCGGGCGGTGGGGCTCGGTGTCGTCGGCAAGCGGATCAAGGGCCAGAGGATGCGCTGGTGGATGCGCCGGGCCGCACACCAGTTCCCGCGTGCGCTGGTGCTGGGGGTGCCGGCGGCGCGTGCGCTGCGTTACGCCACGAAGCCGTTGCCTGCGGTCCTGCAGCTCCCCGCCGAGGAGCGGCCCTGGGACGAGCGGGTCACCCCCGAGGAGTGGGCCATGATCCTGGGCAGGTGCGCCGGGTTCATCGTGCCCGACGACTCGGCGAGGTCGTGGCTGGTCGCCGGGCAGGGCGTGGACGCCGAGCGGGTGCGTGTGCAGCGGGGCTTCTTGCCTGCGATCCCGGCGCCGGGCGAGTCCGAGGTGAAGGGGGTCGAGGAGCTGGGCCTGCCCGAGGACGCGTTGGTGGTGTGCGGGACCGGCACGGACGCCTGGTGGCGCGCTCCCGAGCCGTTCGTGCCGGTGGCGTGGGAGCTGTGCCGACGCCTGCCCGATGCGAACCTGCACTTCGTCTGGCTGTGCCACGACATGGACGAGGACGCCCTGTGGCCCCTGCGCCATGACATCGCCAACGCGGGGTTGCAGGACCGCTTCCACATCGTCCCGGCCACCGTCCTGATGGACCAGTTCGAGGCGTCCGATCTGGTGCTGCTCACGGGCCGGCCCGACACGTTCCGCCTGATCAGCGCCGAGTTGCGGCTGTCGGCCCGGCCCGTGGTCTGCTTCGCCAACGGGCTCACCGAGGTCGAGTTGGGCGACGCCGCCGTGTCGGTGCCCTACCTCGACATCGAGGCCGCCGCGGACGCTGCGGCCCACCTGCTCTCCGACCCGGACGCCGCCCGCGAGCTGATGGCACGCGCCGTGGAGCAGGCCGGTCGAACCCACGAGCTGGCCACCGACCTGCCCCGTTGGCTGCTGGACAGCACCGCGGAACTGCTGGCGTGAGCCTCGGCGCACGGTGAGCCCTCCCCACGCGCTGTTCGTCTCCCACGCCGCCGAGCGCACCGGCCCGCCCATCTACCTGCTCACCCTCCTGCGCTGGCTGCGGGCCAACACCGACGTGGCGGTCACCACCGCCTTCCAGCGCGGTGGGGTGCTGCACGACGACTTCGCCGCGCTCGGCGACACCGTGTTGCTGCACGGCGACGAGCCGTTCGAGGCCCCCGTGGTGGACGCCTCGGCCTTCGACCTCGTCTACTACAACGCCTCCTGGGCGGTGCGCTCACGATCGGCGTTCGACCGGCCCCGCGCCGTGGTCACCCACGTGCATGAGATGGAAGACGTGGTCCGCTTCTTGTTGTCCGACGAGGACCGTGCCTACCTGGGGGCTTCCGATCGCATCCTCGTCGGGTGCGGGGCGGCCGCCCGCAACCTGGTGGACAACCACGGCATGGACGCCGGGCGCATCGTCAACGTCCCCTACCCGCTCGACCCGGCCCCCCTCGGGGTCGGCGTGGACGAGGCTCGTCGCCTCGCGCGGGCCGAGCTCGACCTGCCGGCGGACCTGCCGGTGCTGGTGGGCGCCGGGGTGTTCGACTGGCGCAAGGCTCCCGACCTGCTGCTCCACGTCGCCTGGCACCTGCGCCGGGCCGGTCGCCGCTGTGGCGTGGTGTGGATCGGCGACGACAGCGACCGGAGCTCCTGGTGCGACTGGGACGAGGAGGCGAAGCGCCTGGGCCTCGCCGACGTGGCTCGGCGGGTGCCCTCGACCCCCCGCTACGCGGCCCTGATGGCCGCCGCCGACGTGTTCGTGCTGTCGTCCCGCGAGGACACCTTCCCGCTCGTGTGCGTCGAGGCGGCGTCGATGGGGATCCCCACGGTGTGCTTCGACGACGCCGGCATCGTCGAGCTGATCGAGGAGCGGGACGGAGAGTCGGCCGGTGCGTGTGCTCCCTACCCCGACCTCGCCGCCATGGCCGGCGCCATCGACGGACTGCTGGCCGACCCGGCGGGGCTTGCCGCGGCGGGTCGAGCCGCCCGTCGGCGCTTCGAGACCCGCCATCGCACCGAGGTGGCGATGCCCTTGGTGTACGAGGCCCTGCAGCCCCTCCTCGATCGGTCGGGCACGTCGGGAGGGTCGGCGGCATGAGGCCCTCGGGTGACGGGCGCGTCGTGTTCCTCAACCACGCCGCCAACGAGACCGGTCCGCCGGTGGTGCTGTTGGCCTTCCAGCGCTGGCTGCGGGCCAACTCGTCCCTGGACTTCGCCACCATCCACTACGCCGGGGGCAGCCTGCTGGACGCGTTCGAGGAACTGGGCGACACCACGGTCGTCCACCGCCGCTGGGGCCCCGAGGTGGTGGCCGGCGGCCTGCTGCAACGGGCGCACCGCGAGGACCTGGCCCGTGCGGTTGCCGTCAACGCGGCCAAGTTGCGCATCGGCCGGGTCGCCGGGGACCTGGTCTTCGTCAACGCCCTGGCTCCGGTCAACGTCAACCTGCTGCGGGCTCTCGACCCCGACGTGCCCGTGGTCGCCCACGTGCACGAGCTGTCGGTCATCCTCGAGCATCGCCTCGCCCCGGACGCCCTCGCCGACGCCCTGGAGGCCACCGACCACTTCGTGGCCGTGTCCGGGGCCGTGCGCGACAACCTCGTGGCCCGCCACCAGATCGCCGACGACGCCATCACCGTCGTCCACGAGTTCATCGACGAGCCCGCCCCGGCCGAGCGCCTGGACGTCCAAGCCGCCGCCGTCCGCCGGGAGCTGGGCCTGGCTCCCGACGCCCTGCTCGTGGTCTCGTGCGGGTCGACCGACTGGCGCAAGGCCCCCGACCTGTTCCTGCGGATGGCCTGGGAGCAGCGCCGGCGTCGCCCCGACCTCGACGTCACCTACGTCTGGGTGGGCAACACCCGCAACGGGGACGAGGAGCTCGGCATCCGCTGGGAGGTCGACCGCTTGGACCTGGGCGATCGGGTGCGCTTCGTGGGCGTCCGGACCGAGCCCCTTCCCTGGTTCCGCGCCGCCGACGTCTTCGTGCTCCCGTCCCGAGAGGACCCCTTTCCGCTCGTGTGCCTCGAGGCGGCGGCCACCGCCACCCCGGTGGTCTGCTTCGACACCGGCGGCATGCCGGAGATGGTCGGCCCCAACGACGCCGGCGTCGTGGTCCGGTACCCCGACGTCATCGAGCTGGCCGACGTGGTCTGCGGGCTGCTCGATGATCCCGTGGCGCGGGCCCGTGCCGGCGCCAATGCATCGGCCGCGGTGCGGCGCGACTACCTGACCGAACGCCTGGCGCCCAAGCTGCTGGAGGTCATCGAGGCCCACCTTCCCCGGTAGCCCGCTCGTGGCCCTTCGGGGTCGTTGAGGGGTCGGCCGTGGAGCGACCGGTGGTCGTCGGGCGGTTGTCGCTGGTGGAGTGGGCTGGTCCCGGAGCCACGCCGTACGCTCGTGGTCGCCTGATCAATCGACCGCCCGACGAGGACCATGGCCGACGCCGACGCCGACACTGCTGCACCCGAACCGGCAACCTCCCGCTCCGTGGCTCCTGGTCGACCGCCCTGGTGGCAGCACCCGCGGCCGGGGAGCGCCGAGTTCCCGGCCGAGGCCGTGGAAGGCAGCGTGCCGGGCCGGGTGGCTGCCGTCGCGGTGGAGTACCCGGACCGCGTGGCCATCGACGCGCCCAGCGGCGAGCTCACCTACGCCGAGCTGATGGACCGCGTCGGGGCGTTGGCCCACGGCATCGCGGCCGAGGCGCCCGAGGGCAACGTGCCCGTTGCCATCATGTACGAGCACGACTCGCCGCTGATCGTCGCTCTGCTGGCGGTGATGGCCGCGGGCAAGATCGTGCACGTCCTCGACCCCACCGCCCCCGAGGCGATGTTGGTGGCGCTGCTCGAGGACTCGGGGGCCCGCCTGATCGTGGCCGATGACGCCAACCTCGACACCGGCCGCGCCGCGGCGGGCGAGGGAGTAGAGGTGCGCACCCCCGCCGACCTGGCCGGCGGCCGGCCCGTCGAGCTCCCGTCCGTGGACGTCGGTCCGGCCGACGGGGCCATGTTGGCGTACACGTCGGGCACGACCGGGGCGCAGAAGGGCGCCCTGATCCCGCACCGCGTGTTGCTGCAGGTGGGCCGCGGCGCCGCCGAGGGCCTGGCCCTCGGCCCCGATGATCGACTGCCCATGTTGTTCCCGCTTTCCCTGGCGGTGGCGGCCTACCCGTTGTTCCTGCCGCTCTTCCACGGCGGCCGCCTGTGCGTGCTCGACGTGCGCACGGTCGGCCTGGGCCCGCTTCCCGAGTGGCTCGAGTCGTCCGGGCTGACCGTGATGTACCTGTCGCCCACCATCGTCCGCTTCCTTGCCGACATCGCGGCCGACGGGTTGACGATGCCCGACCTGCGCCAGGTCGTGCTGGGCGGTGAGCGGGTCGACCTCGCTGCGGCCGAAGCGGCGTGGGGCCTGTTCGGCACCGGTATCCAGCTCGCCAACGGGTACGGCCTGACCGAGACCGGGGTGCTCACCTTCTACTTCCTCGATCCCGCCGCCCCCCCACCCGCCGACGCCACCGTTCCCGTCGGCTATCCCATCCCCGACACCGAGCTCCTCGTCCTCGACGGCGAGGGCCAGCCGGTGGCCGCCGGGGTGACCGGTGAGGTGTCGGTCCGCAGCCGTTACCTCTTCCAGGGCTACTGGGGCAGGCCCGAGCTCAACGCCATGGTGCTGCACACCTCGGATGACGGCACGGCGATCTACAACACGGGTGACCTGGGCCGTGTGGACGAGAACGGTTGTCTCGAGTTGGTGGGCCGTTCCGACGCCCAGGTGAAGGTGCGCGGCCACCGGGTGGTCATCGGTGAGGTCGAGGAGGCGCTCCTGGGCCTCGACGTCGTCAAGGACGCCGTGGTGCTGCACCGCGAGGTGTCCGGGGTCGGCACCCTCGACGCGTTCGTGGTTCCCGCGACCGACGAGGCCGGCGTGACCGTCGGGGTCACCGCCATCCGTGACGCCTTGTCCGCCAGGGTCACGACGCCGATGGTGCCCGCTCGATTCCACCTGCTGACCGAGCTCCCCACCCTGCCCAACGGCAAGCTCGACCGCCAGGCCCTGCGCGACCCGACCGGTGACCGGCCCCGGCCCGGCGCGGTGGCGGGCGGCGCCGACGACATCGAACGGCGCCTCGTGGAGCTCTGGGAGGACCTGCTCGGCGTCCGCCCGGTCGGCGTCGACGAGGACTTCTTCGAGCTCGGAGGCCACTCGCTGCTGGCAGCGGCGATGTTGGTGGAGGTGGAGGAGGTCTTCCGGGTCTCGGTGCCGATGTCCGAGATGGTGTACTCCCCGAACATCTTGCACATCGCCACCTGCGTGCGTCGGGGCGATCGCCGGGGCGAGCGCACGTCGCTGGTCGCCGTGCAGGAAGGCGACGGGACCCGACCACCGCTGTTCTGGGCCCATGACCTGCACGGCACCTCGCTGCGCTTCCGGGCGCTCGGCCGGGCCCTCGGCGCCGACCAACCCCTCTACACCTTCGAGTCCCCCTTCCTCGAGCCGGTGCCGCCGCAGATCTTCAGCCTGTCGACCCTGGCGCGACGCTACGTCGACGACCTGATCGAGGCGTTCCCCGAGGGGCCCTACCTGCTCGGCGGCTACTCGTTCGGAGGGGTGCTGTCGTTCGAGATGGCCCGCACCCTCACCGACCTGGGCCATGAGGTCGCGCTGTTGATCGTGGTGGACGTCGGCCCTGGGTACCGGGGCGAGCACTACGAGCCCGACCGGCCCCCCACCAAGCCCTGGCTGGGCATCCTCGACCCCCCCGACCCGTCGCTCTCACTCGCCGAGAAGGCGACGTACTACCGCGGCGTGCCCTTCAAGGGACTGGCCCGCCATGCCGTGTGGCGCCTCGGCCTCGACCACTACCTCGAGCCGTTCCTGTTCCGGCGAGACCTCGAGCAGACGGGCCAGATCGCGCCCCGCCACCGGGTCTGGTACGCCTGGCGCAAGCACTGGGAGCTCGGGGCCAAGGGCTGGAACTGGGATGCGGTCACCTACCCCGGCCGGGTCGAGCTGGTGTGGGCGGATGAGAGCGGCTCGACCGACGCCACCATGGGGTGGGGTGACATCGCCGAGGGCGGCGTGGGGATCCACCGGGTGGCCGAGAGCCACGAGCAGATGCTGGACGAGGGCTTCGTGGCGTCGACGGCGGCGGTGGTCCGCGGCCTCATCGACGACGAGATCGCCAAGCGGGCGACCAGCGCCTAGGGCTCAGCCGGCGCCGACAGGTTCGGGATCGGCGGTGGAATCGGCGACCCGCCAATGGGCCTTGAGGTCGAGCCACGGCTGTTCCTCCGTGACGCGCCCGCCCACGGTGATCGCCGTCCAACTGCGCGAGATCACCGTACCGTCACGCTCGTCGACGGCGACGAGCACGACGTAGAACTGGCCTCGGAAGTGGTGGGCGCGGATGATCGCGTTGAAGTCGTAACGGCCGGGCTTGGCGAGGAGGCTCGGGGCGGGCTCGACCACCCGACGGAACACGGTACGCACCTGGGTGTCCTCGAGGTCCAGTGTGCCCGGGTGATCGAACGGGCCCTTCACGTGGTAGTTCAGCTCGAGGCGCACGTGCGGTGAAGGCTCGGCCACCACGATGGCGCCGGCCACGGCGACGTCGCCGCCGAACTCGACGTGTCGGTGGGGCATGACGAGGGGCTCGAGCCGTACGGCGCCGGTCAACTGCTGCACGCCGCCGGTCTCGCCGGTTCCGCCGGCACGGTGGATGACGTCGGAAGCCGACCCGTCGTCGTGCAGGCGTCCCTCGACGATGTGGATGGCCCGTTCGCACACCTGGGCGATCAGCTCCCAGTCGTGCGACACGAGCATGATGGTCGTCCCCGACTGGCGCAGTTCGGCGACCCGGTCGATGGCCCGACGCCGGTACTCCTCGTCGCCGACCGCGAGCACCTCGTCGATCAACAAGATGTCCGGCTTGGCATGCAGGGCCAGGGCGAGACCCAGGCGAGCGAGCATGCCGGTCGAGTAGTGGCGGACCCGTGACTCGACGGTGTCGCCGAGGCCGGAGAAGTCGATCATGGTCCCTTCGACCTCGTTGATCTCAGCCGGCGAGAGCCCGAGGGCGCGGCAGGTGATCCAGAGGTTCTCGCGGCCGGTGAGGTCCTTGTGGAACCCGATGCCGAGATCGAGCATCGAGACCACCCGACCGTGGATGTCCAGCGTCCCGGCCGTGGTCCCGGTGACCCCGGCAAGAACCCGCAGCAGGGTCGACTTGCCGGCGCCGTTGGGACCGATGACGCCGATCGATTCCGACCGCCCGCACCGGAAGGAGACATCGTCGAGGGCGATGATGTCGTCGGGCCTCGGACGGCGTTCGTGCGGCATCACGTCGTGGATGCCGGTACGGGTGGAGCGGGTTCGGAAGCGCTTGCCGAGGCCCTGGGCGACGATCAGGTCCTGGTCGGTGCGGGCGGCGACCGCGGCGCGCTCTTCCTCCGCCACCTCGGGCACCTCCTCACACGCCCACTCGACGTGCGCCATGAGCTGCGGGCGAGAGCGCGACAGCGCCCCGCGGATCCACAGGTCGGTGCTGGCCTGGTCGAGCACCCGGTGGTCACCCCGATCGATCAGGGCCATGCGGATCGACTGGTGCCCGCTGTCGAGGGGCAGGTCGCGGATCTTGCCGGTGAGCCGGTGGCGCCCAGGTGTCAGCGCTTCCTTGGGCGCACGGGACGTCCCGCGCCCGATGACGAGGTCCGGCGCGATCGTGACGAAGTTCATCTCGAGGGAGAGGCTGAGGTCCGGTGCGGGGTCGTCCACCTCGATGGTGGCCTCGAGCTCGACGTCCTCGCCGGGCTCGAGCTCAGCAGGGGTCAGCGTGAACGACTGGAGACGGGCTCGGGGCCGCTCGGACTGCCGCAGGTTGCCGGGGAACGGGTACAGGTAGCGGTGGATCACGTCGCTCGTCGGTCCGTCGTCGACCACCCGCCCGGAGTTGATGGTGATGGCGCGTGAGCACACCGCGTCGACCGTCCACATCTCGTGGGTCACGAAGACCAGGGTGGTGCCCTTCTTGAGCCGGTTGACGATGAGGTCGATGCACTGGATCTGGAACTCGAGGTCGCCGACCGCGAGCACCTCGTCGACGAGCAGGATGTCGGCGGGCACATGGGTGGCGATGGAGAAGCCCAACCGGGCCTGCATGCCCGACGAGTAGCGCTTCAGCGGTTGGTCCATGGCGTCGGCCAGGTCGGCGAACTCGACGATCGTCGGTGTCAGCTCCCGCGTCTCGGCCGGCGTGAGCCCCAGGATCCCGGCGCTGATGCGCAGGTTCTCCGCGCCGGTGAGCTCCGGCTCGAACCCGAGGCCGAGCTCGATCATCGAGACCAGGCGACCGCCGACCCGGGCTGATCCCGACGTCGGCGCGGTCACCCCCGCCAGCAGCTTGAGGAGGGTGGACTTGCCGGCGCCGTTCTCGCCGATGATGCCGAGCGCCTCACCCGGAGCGATCTCGAGGTCGATGCCGTCGAGTGCACGGACCGGTTGCTGCGGGTTCTTCAGCTCGTACCACGGTGAGAGGACGCGGGGGCTGAGCTGAAGGGCACGGTCGTAGACCTTGGTGACCCCCCGCACCGAGATGGCCCCGGGCTCGAGTGGTTCCGATTCGGCCGCGGGGTGGGGCCCGACGCTGTAGCGATCAGAGGACATCGACGAGACGGTCCTCCACCCGGCGCATGTAGAGCACGGACAGCCCCAGGGCGATCGATCCCGCCAGGAACTGCGCGGCGATGAGGGCCCCGTTGGGCCACACGTGGCAGAACAGGGCGGCGCGCATGGCCTCGATCGTCACGGCGATCGGGTTGACGATGGCCAGCCACCGGAGGCCGGCCGGGTAGATCGAGGCGTCGTACATCACCGGCGTGGCGAAGAAGCCGGCCCGGAGGAACAGGTTGATGAAGTGGCCCACGTCCCGGAGGAAGGTGGTGAGGATCGCTCCGAAGACGCAGGCCGCGGCGGTCCAGACCAACGTGACCGCAAGTGCGGGCACCACGGCGATGACGTGGTAGGTCACGCTGATGCCACCGTTGGGGTCGGTGGTGTCGACCCCGAGGCCGAGGTAGTGCTGGGTCGCCATGATGAGCACGAGCGTGCCGAGGCCGATGGCCAGGTCGATGAGGGAGACGCCCACCTGCGCCAGCGGAACGGTCTCGCGGGGGAAGTAGACCTTCGTGAGCATCTCGCCGGAGTAGATGAGGCTCATCGAGGCGTTCCCGAACGCCGTGGAGAAGAACGTCCAGATGACGAGGCCGGTCCACGCCGACGACAGGTACGGGCCGCACTCGGCGGTCGCGTTGAAGACCTGGGTGAGGATGACGCCGTAGACCGCGAGCAGGACGAGGGGGGTGAGCAGTGACCAACCGAGGTCGAGGAAGCTGCCCCGGTAGCGCACCTTGAACTCGCGCATCGTGAAGGTCTGGAGCAGCGAGGCGGTGTGGCGGGAGCGGTCGATCGCGGTGCGGTCATGGCCGGTCAGCGTTGAACGGGTCGGATCCACGGCGCTCACCCTAGGACATGGCCTCCGGTCGGCCCTAGGTGGCTCCGGTCGTCCACCTGCTCCATCGATGGGCTCGCCGACGAACCCGGGGCTTCCCCTCCACGGGGTGGCACGCTATGCTCCCTTCCCAACAATACGGGCAGTGTGGCCGACCACGGAGGACACCCATGCGGGCGACGTTCAACGACCCTCAGATCCAGGCGGATTTCGAGCGAGATGGCTTCGTGGTCATCCCGTTCCTGAACGCGGACGAGGTGGCCGACCTTCGCAACGTCTACTTCAACGAACTCGGTGTCGCCCCCGGTGACCCTGGGCGTGCGTGCATCTCGACCTTCCACACCTACGACGACGACTACAAGCAGGCCGTCGACGACAACGTCCGCCGTGTGTTCACCCCCCACCTCGACGAGGTGTTCGACGACCAGCGCTACCTGCCGGCCAACTACCTCACGAAGTGGCCCGGGGGCATGAGCGGCTTCGGCATCCACCAGGACCTCACCCTCGTGGACGAGACCAAGGCCCGTTCGTGCGAGGTGTGGTGTGCGCTGGAGGACATCGACGAGGCGAACGGCCAGCTCTGGTGCGCGCCGGGCAGCCATGACTGGGTGCCCACCATGCGCGGCATCCACTCGTTCCCGACCGCGTTCCAGGACGTCGAGAAGCGGGTCATCGACCGCCACGCCATCCCCGTGCCGCTCAAGGCGGGCGAGGCGATCGTGTTCAACCACGCGGTGATGCACTTCTCGTACCCGAACCGGACCGAGACGCCCCGCCTGGTGGCCATCATGGACCTGATCCCCTCCGATGCCCAGCACATCCATGTGTTCGGCGACGGTGAGGGCAACGTCGACGCCTACGAGATCGACGAGTCCTTCTGGGTCGAGAACAACCCCTTCACGCTGCAGGAGCCGCCGCCGGTGGCACAGAAGATCGGGCCGGTCGACTTCGAGCCCACCTTCCTCACCGACGAGCTGCTCGACGAGCTGGTGGCCGAAGGCCGCGCCGTCGACCACGAGCCCGAGCGGCACGGGGCGCTCAACCCCGGGCGGGCATGGTGCCACCGCTGTGGCACCACCGAGGGCATGGAAGGCACCCCGGGTCGTTGGTCGGGCAACGTGACCCTGCTCTGCGACGACTGCAAGGCCCGCGAAGCCGAGCTGGCCAGCGTCTGACCGGCTGACCCAGCGGGTCGCCGCGATGGCGCGACCCGTCGACTGAACGAACGGCGCCGCCTGGCCCTCCCTCTCGGGGAGGAAACCAGGCGGCGCTGTCGCGTCCAGGCCGGTTCGTGGGTGGTCGGCCGGGTCAGTCCTCGTCGAACGTGTCGACGCCGTCGAGCGACCCCTGCCGGGTCCCGATGGACACCGGGATGGGGTTCCGGCGCGGCACCTGCGCCTCGGCGGTGAGATCCACCCCGTCGGGCACCTGCTCGAGGAGCCCGACGAAACCGCCGTCGGCGGCCACCTCGGCGTAGTTCATGACGAGCGGCGAGTCGAGCTCGAAATGACCGGACATCCAGAACTCGTCGGTCATCGTCTCGTTGCGGGGATCGCTCGACAGGCGCATCTGGGTGCTGTTGCGGTGCATGGGGTCGCCGTAGACGGTGAAGGTCCGCGGCCCGTACGCCGAGAGCGGCTGGGGCGCCCCGGTGGCGTGGCCATCGATCCACAGGCCCTTGGTGGCGTCCTGGTAGTAGCCCACGTAGTCGTGATCGAGCTCGATCTGCTCGGGGAGCTGGCGGCCGTAGTCGGGCATCAAGAACTGCTGCAGGGTGATCACCGTTTCGAGCTCGGGCGACGAGCCCAGCGAGTACTCGGCCTCGAGGAAGCGGCGTACCTCGGCGTAGAACGACGACCAGCCCACCGGGGGGAGCGGGTAGAAGTCGAAGAAGCGCAGGACCCAGTTGAGCAGCGGGTAGCTCTCGGGGTCCTCCTGGGTGCGGTCGATGGCACGCTGCATGATCTCGGTGGCGGCGATGCCGTGGTCCCACCACGCGTAGCGCATGATGTGGCGCAGCAGGCCGAAGCGCTCGAACACCGTGTGGGCGTAGCGCAGGCGCATCATGGCGACCCGGTCCTCGGCCGAGAAGCTGGCGGTCTCCATGACCACGCCGTTCTCGTCGGCCCGGATGGCCCACTGCTCGCGGTACTCGGGGTCGTTCATGGGCGAGTTGGGCAGGAGCTGGGTGATCCAGATGCGCAGGGGGACCTCGTGCTCGAGCAGGAACTGGAGGTCGCCGCGGATGGACGCCGGGGTCTGCCCCGGCAGGCCCAGCATGAGGTCGGCCTGCAGCGGCAGGCCGTTGCGGCGGAACGAGGCGGCCATGGCCACGTAGTGGTCGGTGCTGATGTTCTGGCGGTGGACGGCGTCGAGGGTCTCCTCGTCGCGGGTCTGCAGGGCCAGCGACACGTGAGGGGCGATCCCGACCTCCACCAGTCGCTCGACGATCGCGGTCAGGTGCTTCGTGGTGTTCTTCGCCACGTTGAACCCGAGGATCACCGGCGCGCCGTGCTTCTCGCGTTGCTTGGCCATGAAGTCCACGACGTCGACGTCCCTGGACATGATGCCCAGGTTGGCGTCGGCCACGACCCACGACGGGAGCTTGCGCACGGCCGCCCACTCCATCTCCTGGGCCACCCGGTCGAGGGAGAACTTCCGGATACGGGACAAGGTGGACGAGCCCCAGTCGCAGAAGGTGCAGCCGTAGGGGCAGCCCCGGTTGGTCTCGAAGATCACGTACGCCTGGTTCCAGACCGTGGGGTGGAGGTGGTCGAACTCGCCCGTCAGGTAGGGCGACGGGATGTCGTCGAGGGTCGCGTTGCGCTCCCGGTCGTCGGTCCGCACCATGTCGCCGGTCTCGGGATCGCGGTAGCTGATGCCGCGGACGCCGGCCAGTGCGCCCAGATCCCAGGCCGGGAGGTCACGCCCGAGCGCCTCGAGCACCTCGCACAGGGCGAGCTCGCCCTCGGCTCGAACGGTCACGTGCACGATGTCCGGGTGCTCGGCGAAGTACTCCCTTGCGTCACCTTCGTACTTCGGGGTGCTCGGGCCGCCGTGGATGACGAGGAGGTCGGGGTTGATGGCCTTGGCCCGACGAGCGGCCTCCAGGTTGGCCTCGGCCGACCACACGTAGTTGGAGCACAACATGATGGCCGGGCCCTCGCGGTGGGCCAGGTCCTCGAGGAACGAGGCCACGTCCTCTTGGCGGCGGATCTCGAAGTGCTCGTTGAGGGTCCCGCCGTCGTGGTGGCGGGCCGCAGCCGTCAACATGGCCAGCGACAGCGGCGGCCCGATCTCGGCCTGGAACACGGCATAGACGGGCACGGCGCCGGGGACGGGCTCGCCGACCCGAGGGTCGTCGATGTAGCGGATGGCGGGGTCGACCCGGGGGGCGCCCGGCTCGGGCCAGTCCTCGGTCGGCTTGCGGCGGTGGCCCGCCGCGACCTCGACCGTCTCGGCTGCGGGCGCTGCCGCGGTGGCGGACACGGTGGGCGAGGCGGCGCCGTCCGTGTGGGCTGCGGTCTCCGGGGAGACGCCATCTGTGGCGGCGAGGGTCGGCTCGGGCGCGTCGACCGCTTGCGCCGGCAGCGGGCGCACCGATCGGTAGGCGTCGCGGAGCTGGTCGCGGCCCGGGAACTGGCGGACACTCACCTCGCGCTTGGCCTTCTTGGCGGCGCGCTTCCACAACGGGCGCGGGGCGGGCGCGACGGGGGGCTCGGTCACCTCGGCGGTCACCTCGGCCGTCACCTCGGCGGGGCCTTCACGGCCGGCGTCGGCGGGGGTGTCGGGGGTGTCGGGGGGGACGAACGCGTTGGGATCCTCATAGGTGAGGCGGAGACGCTGCAGGTCGGTCAGGCGCCGCAGCCGCCGGAGCACCTCCTCGGTGGACGGCGCCTCGTCGCCCAGGTCGTCCCGCACTCGAGCGACCACCTCGGAGAGCTGCACCGCGTCGACGACCGCGTCGAGCAGGCGCAGGTCGAGGGCGCCGAGAACCGCGGACTCGCCGCCGCCCTCGACGTAGAGCCCGCGGTCGGTGACCCGGGAGACGAAGGCGGGTTGGGGGGCCACCCATGACCACGGTGAATGGGCGACGACGCCGACATCGACCGGGGTGTCGGCCGAACCGACGAATTGCTCGATGATCTCGTCCAACTCGATGGGTCGGGACTGACGCTGGTCGCCCTCGCCGACCATCCACCCCGATGGGTAGCGGACGACGAACGTGGAGATCGCGGGGGTGGTCATGAGCAGCGGTGCCGCCTTGGTGTCGAGAGGCGCGCGGGCCTGCCTGGCTTCCAGGACATGGTGGGTGAATGGTATCGGAACCTGCCCGTCGGGTCCCGGCCCACGCCCGAACTTGCCCCTTCGAAGGCGCGTGACCCACGCTGGTCCGCCATGGACGCACCCGACGCGCCGGTGCTCAGCGACCCCGCCGCCGACCGCCGGCTGCGTGACGAGGGGTTCGCCGTCCTGCCCCTGTTGTCCGCGGACGAGGTGGCCGAGATCCGCTCGGCCTACCGGGCGATGGTCGCCGATCCCGACGCCCGGGGGATCATGGAGTTCGACTACATGGCCGAGGACCGGACGGCGATGCGGCTGGTCGCCGATCTGCTGGCGCCGGTCTGGGCGCGCCACGTCCCCGAGGTCTTCACGGACCACGAACCGGTGTTCTCCACCTTCGTGGCCAAGCACCCCGGGCCCGTCTCGGGCATGTTCCTCCACGACGACCGGACCTACCTCGACGAGCGCCACCAGCGGGCGTTCACGATGTGGGTGCCGCTGGTCGACACCAGTCCCGACCACGACAACGGCACCCTTTGGATCGTGCCCGGCAGCCATCGGGTCTTCAGCGCGTTCAGCGGCACCGGCACCCCGGACTGGATCCGCCCCTACGAGGAGTACCTCGAGCGGTTCCTGCAGCCCCTGAGCATGCAGGCGGGCGAGGCACTGGTGTACGACACCAAGACGGTGCACGGCTCGACCCCGAACCGCACGAGCGAGACTCGTGAGGCCATCGCCACCGCCGTCGCGCCGAGGGGTGCCGACTTGATCCACGTCGTCGCCGATGGCGTCACTCGTCGGCGGGTGTACCGCATCGACCGCGACTTCTTCATCGATGTCCACCCGCACTCGATCGCCAGCCACGGGATGCCGGCCCGGTACCCGATCATCGAGGAGTACGAGGAGACGGTGCTCGAGGCGGACCCGGTGGCGATCGCCGCCATCTGTGACCCGAACGACGTGCCCGTTCCGAAGCACCTCGCGGAAGGCTACGTGCCCCGCCAACCCGAGCCCCCCGGTGAGCGCGAACGGGCCGACGCCGCACGCCGGCAGGCCGAATCGGCCATGGCGGTGGCGCCGCCGGTGGGCCCCTCACCCGGTGCCGAGGAGGGCCACGGGGAGGCAGAGACGGATTCGGATGCCGCCGGGGCAGACCCGGAGGCCGCAGGCGTGCCCGGGCGCGGCGACGGTTGGTGGGACCGGCTACGACATCGGTTCGCAGCGCGCTGACCGGCCCGCCCGCGTCCCGCGGCCATCCCGACCGTGGCGGCGCTCAGTCGTCGCCGCTCGGCTCCCGGCGGACGGCGGCCGTCACCCGCACGCCGGGCTCGCCGTCACCGACCACGATCGGGCGGGTGCGCAGGCGAACGGTGGTCGTCGCCTCCTGGGTCTCGTAGGTGGCGATCCGATCGAGGAGGTCCGGTGACGTCTGGACCGTCTCGTACCCTGCCGGCCGGCCGTAGAACGAGACCAGCAGCACCGCGAGGTCGGTGAAGGCGCGTCCGGTCACGTCGGTGGGCAGGTGCAGGAAGTTCGCGCCGGGGGGGTCGGCTCGGATCACCTGATCGTGCGCGTCCATCTCGATCGTGGCCACGGGTCCGCCCTCGGCCCAGGCCGCCAGGGCCTCCTGGTCGTCATCGACCGCAGCGGAGTCGGCACCACGGATGGTCACGTCCACCTCGGGGAACTGCTCGTGGGCCGGGCGCATCCAGACCGGCTCCCCGCCGTCCTTGGCGCGGAGCTGTGAGCGCATGCGGCTGAGCTGGTCGTCCCACACCCCCCGGTTCCGACGCAGGTGGCGCTGGGCCCAGTCGTCCTGGTCCTCGAGGCGGGCCACCACCTCGGCCAACTGGGGCCGGGGGAGCCGGTAGAGGCTCAGCGTGGCCGGCGTGGTGACCGTGTTCACGAACACGTCGAGGTCCCGTTCGTCGGCGAAGGCCAGGAAGTCGCCGAACTCCTCCCAGTTCTCGGTGAGCAGGCAGTACGTCACGGCCAGGTAGGTGCCGCGTTCCCGGGTGTACCGCTGGAAGCGGTCGAGGTTGGTGAGGATGCGCGACAGCTCGGCGCCCTCGCGCACCTTCGCGACCGTTTCGGGCCGAATCCCGTCCATCGACACGGCCAGCGACGTCGGCAGGTGCTCGAGGACCCGCTCCACACGACTGTTCCAGATGGTCCCGTTGGTGGTCACGTGGATCGGTGTCTCGAGGCCGCCGGCGATCATGAGCTCGAACACCCGTTGGTGCTCGTGGATGAGGAAGGGCTCGCCGCCCAGGAACTTGACTTCGCGGAGGTGCGGCAGCACCTCGACCAGCTCGTCGAAGAACCGGTCGGGGTACGCACCGGCAAGCGCGGGGAAGTGCTCGCGGTGTCGCCGTATGGACGACGATTGCGCCCCGCTGCACATGATGCATTGCAGGTTGCACCGGTTGCTCAGTGCGAGCTCGAGATGGACGGGCCACTCCGGTTCGCCGTCGGGGAGCGGCAGCTCGTCGTAGATGCGGGCGAAGGCCTGCTCGCTGGACCCCGTGTCGGCCTGCCACGAGCACACATGGCAGCCGACACCCCATTGGCCGTCGCGGAACCGGCGGCGCAGGTCCTGGGCGACGGGGCCGTGCCACAGCTCGCGCAGGGTGCTGGTGGCGACGTTGCCGAGCGCCTGGGCGTTGTACATGGCGCAGACCCGCGCGAAGCCCTGCTGATCGAGGTGGAGCGATGCGAACGGCGCGTGGCAGTTGACCGTTCGACCGGCCGTCTCCGTTCCCGTGCTGCTCACCGCGCAAGCGTACCCATCGCGGTGTGGCGTCCCCTTCGGGGTCGGGGTGACCCATCGAGCCGTGCGACCCTACGCGGTACGCTCGCCGCCGTGACCGATGTCCTCGAGCGGCGTTCTGCTGTGCTGAACGCGGGCTGACGTGGTTGCGGGTGTGAAGGGCACAGGTAGGTGATCACGTGTCGGAGATGATCGGTCAACCCGTCGAGATCCACACGAAGGGCCGTCCGCCCGATCCGGCCGGCGCTCGCGCGCTGGCCTGCCGGGCGCCGTTCGCCTCACTCCACCTCGACCAGTTCGGCGACGCCCGGGCGTGTTGCCAGAGCGACCTGGTCCTCGGCAACGTCGCCCGGGAGTCGCTGTTGGACATCTGGCACGGCAAGCCCGCCGAGCGTCAGCGGGCGGCGATCGCGGAGGGTGACTTCTCCGTCGGTTGCAGCTATTGCGACTGGGCCATCGGCAATGCCAGCGCTGAGTTCGCCTACGCGCGGAACTTCGATCGCTGCACCATGCCGGAGCCGGGCGCAGGGCCGTCGCAGCTCGAGATGGCGTTGTCGAACTCGTGCAACCTCCAGTGCACCATGTGCAACGGCGACTTCTCATCGTCGATCCGTACGCTGCGCGAGGGTCGCGCCCCGCTGCCCACCGTCTACGGCGAAGCGTTCTTCGACGATCTCGCCGAGGTGCTCCCCGAGGTCGATGAGGTGCATCTGCTGGGGGGTGAGCCGTTTCTCGGCCATGAGCCGCTTCGGGTCATGGCCATGCTCACGGAGTTGGCGCCGAACGCAGAGGTGACGGTCACCACCAACGCGACGGTGTGGACGCCACGGGTCGAGAAGCTGGTCGACCGGCTGGCGATGAACCTCGTCGTCTCGGTGGACGGTGCCTCCGCCTCGACGTACGAAGCGATCCGCATCGGCGCCAGTTGGGACACGCTGATGGAGAACCTCGTGCGCCTCCGCGATGCGGTCGAGGCGAAGGGGCGGCGACTGTTCTTCGCGCACTGCCTGATGGTCGAGAACTGGCACGAGTTCCCCGAGCTGCTCGCCCTGGCCGCGGCGTTCGAGGCCGAGGTGTTCGTCAACACCGTGTTGACGCCAACCGACTCGAGCCTGCATCTCCTCAGTCCGCCTGAGCTGAGCGTCGTCATCGCCACCCTCGAGGCCCGCGACGCCGAGGTCGTGGCGCTCGGAGAGCCATGGCTGACGACCTGGAACACCCAGATCGAACGGCTCCGTGAGGCGCGTGACGACGCTTCGCGTGGCGACGTCGAGACCTATGTCACCGGCGGGGACAACCCGTTGCGCCCGGTGGGGGGCGACGAGGAGGTGTCCGCCGAGTCGCTGGCCGCCGACCCCTCGAGCAGGGTCCTCGTCCTCGACGTCGATCGCGACCTTCGCATCGCGGGCGTCGAGGTGCGCTCGGAGGGCCAGGGCCTGCCGCCGCTCGAACCCGCCGCGCTCATCGGTCGGTCGTCGCGGTCGTTGCACGACCCGTCGGTGATCCAGTTGGCCCACACGACCTACCGCAGGAGCAGGAGCCTCGTCGACGACGAGCGCCTCTTTCGTTCCGGCGACCAACTCCTCGTCGATCGTCGGGTGTACCGGGACGACGGAGCGGGATGGTTCACGCTGACCGTCCGCCAGCAGCGGGTGCTCCCCGAGTCGGAGATCGTCACGGCGGTGGCCGCAGACGCGGGCCCGGGGATGCCGGTGGTCATCCTCGACGCCGACTCGGAGACCCGGATCACCGGCGTCGGGCCCTCAGCCGACGCTGCTCGCCTCGTCGGGCTGGCGGTCGAGCTCGGAACGCGCCTGGTCACCTTCGACGCGATCGTGGATCCGACCCTCGCCGCGCCCGGTCTCTCCGTCGAGGTGACCGGCATCGACTGGATCACCAGTCGACACCGGGTACGCACGCCTGCCGGGCTCGACCTCTCCGCGTGGACGCGCCTGCAGTTCGACTTCGGCGTCTTCACCGGCTTTCGCATGTTCCTGACCGCCCGGTCGCTTCCCGAGGTCGGCTGAGGCGGTCGCGCCGCTCCATCTCGCAGTGGGTGGGCCCGTCAGGTCGGCGGGGGTGGCCCGTCAGGGGGCGGGGTCCAGCACCGCGTCCGCTTGGACGGTGGCCCCGGCGGGGACGGTGACCACGGAGGCGTCGCCCCACCCGGTGGCGCCGTCGTACCACTCCCAGCGGTGTTCGCCGGTCGGATCCACCACGATCAGCTTGTAGTTCCCCGGGGCCAGGTCGGCGACGGTGTAGTGGCCCGAGCTGTCGGTGACCGCGGCCCGGGTGGCCACCCCCGTCGAGGTCACCACCGTCACCCACCTGCCGCCGAGCGGCGACGTGGCGTCGGTGACCGTGCCGGCGATGCTCCCGGGGGCCAGGTTCGATCCGCCCACCGTCACGTCGACGGTGACGGTGGACCCCGCGGCCACCACCACGTCGTCGCCCGGGTCGATGGTCGTGCGATCCTGGTGGTACTCGAACGCGTGCGCACCCGTGGGGTCGAGGACGCTGAGCGCGTAGCGGTCGGGAGCGGGGACTTCGATGTCGTAGTGGCCGGCGGGGTCGGTGAGGTCACCCCGCAGCACCGCGGGATCGGCCCGGTAGTCGACGGCATGCACCATGGCTCCCGCCACCGCGCCGCTGTCGTCGGTGACCGTGCCCACGATGTGCGCCCGCGCCGGGGCGGTGAGGGTGAAGGTGTCCACGGTGCTGCCGCCCACCGAGCGGAAGGTGCCCGTGAGGGAGGTCTCGCCGGCGTCGATGAAGAGCGCACCGTAGTCGGCGTTGTAGCGCGTCTGGCTTCCCGCAACGGGGGCGGTGAAGCCGTAGGGCGTCTGGCCGCCGAGCCCGTTCACCACGTAGGTCAACGGGCTGCCGTCGTTGTCGTCGTCGCGGAGGATGCGCTCGTAGGTGTGGTCGTGGCCGTTCAGGACGAGGTCGGCACCCCAGGCTTCGAAGGGCCACTGAAGGGCCGCGTTGCTGCCGTGACCGCTCGACGACGAGAAGGCCGCGTGGTGGAACACGACGACGTTCCACGGGGACGGCGAGGCCGCGAGCCCCTCGCGCAACCAGGTGGCTTGGGCCGAGCCCGAGGTGCGTCCCGAGGGCTCGGACGGGTCGCTGTTGACGAAGAACAGGTGGACCGGGCCCTGGACGACGTCGTAGTAGCGCTCATTGCCCGACGGCCGCAGCGAGGTGATCCCCGCGCCGGGCAGCGTGTAGAAGGACAGGTAGCCGGGCAGGCCGCTCCCGTCGCTGATGTCGTGGTTGCCGAGGGCGGGGAAGAAGCGGTTGGTGGTGCTACCGGCGCCGTAGGCGCCGCTGTAGGCGCCGATGAACGCGTGGTAGTACTGGCCGACCGCGACGTCCTGGCCGGCTGCGCCGTAGGCGTTGTCGCCCACCGTGGCCACGAAGTCGGGGTCGTCGGCCGCCACCATCGCGGCGACCGCAGCCTCGTGGGAGTTGTCCGACCCCATGTCGCCGACCACCGCGAAGTGCACCGAGGCCGGTGTCGAGGCCGGCGGCGTGTCGGGCCCGGGGGAGCGCCGGGCCACCGCCACGGTGGTGGCCAGGGCGGCGGCGGCGAGCAGCCCCACCAGCATCCTGCGCTGGGCTCGGGTGCCAGAGCTCCCCGTCGCTGTGCCCGTGCCCACGCGCCAACGATAGCGAGCCGACCGGGACGCGCCCCGGGCACCCGCCCGCCGCTGCCGCGGCGAAGCGGGCGCCCGGCCCGGGTGGGGCCGCTGGGCTACTCGGTGGGCTCGGCGCCGACGCGGGCGGGGAGGTCGATGCCGCACGCCTCGGCGGCGTCGCGGAAGGCTTGGATCTGCTCGTCGGTGGGGCGTTCGCCGCGGGCGGGGCGTTCGATGCCCTGGTCCTGCAGGCACTGGCGCTGTTCGGCGGTCAGGTTCCGGAGGAAGCGGCGGATCGGGCGCGGGCGGGTGGGGAGGTCGATGCCGCACGTCTCGGCGGCGTCGCGGAAGGCTTGGATCTGCTCGTCGGTGGGGCGTTGGCCGCGGGCGGGGCGTTCGATGCCCTGGTCCTGCAGGCACTGGCGCTGTTCGGCGGTCAGGCGTGGGCGGCCGGCGTGCCCGGCGCCCGCGCCGGGCTCGGCGCCGGCAGGGGCGGCGAACAGGGCGGCGACGACGGCGACCGTGCTCACGGCGAGGGTGGCGAGCAGGCCGGCCCGCTTGGCTCGGCGGGCGGTGGGTGTGGACATGGTGGGTGCTCCTCGTTCGAGGTGGTGGATGGTCCATGGCCGGGTCGGCCACCTCTGCAGTGTCGACGCGGAGTCTGAACGGCGTTCCTCACGTCGGTTGAGAATCGCGTGAGAACTCGAGGTGGGCGGCCGTGCCGGGACCGCCGTCGGTCGGGTCGTCGATCCAGGCACGGCCGCCGTGGTCGGCGGCCACCTGGGCGACGATGGCCAGGCCCAGCCCGGAGCCCGGCACCGACTGGGTGTCGCGGCCGCGGGCGAAGCGCTCGAAGACGCGCCGGCGCTCGTCGGCAGGGACCCCGGGCCCGTGGTCGCGCACCGTGACCGTCTCGGCGGCCACGGTCAGCTCGATGGGTGTCCCCACCGGGTTCCACTTGCAGGCGTTGTCCACCAGGTTGGCGACGGCCCGCTCGACGGCCGCGGGGTCGCCCACGATGCTGCTGGCGTCGCTCGTCACGTCGATCACCTGGCCCGTACGGAGGCGGGCTCGGGCGGCCACCGCGGCAGCCACTTCGGCGAGGATCACCGGACGGCGCTCCTCGGGGCGGCTGCGCACGTCGGTGGCGAGGTCGACGAGCTCGCTGGACAGGTGGGTCAGCTCGCCGAGCTCGTCGAGGGCATGGTCGTAGAGCTCGCGGCGCTGCTCGGGCGGCAGGGGGTTTACGGGGGCGGTGTCGTCGGGAGACCGGTCCGCGCGGCGCAGCAGCTCGATGGTGGTGCGCAGGGAGGTCAGCGGCGTGCGCAGCTCGTGGCTGGCGTCGGTCACCAGGCGCTGTTGCTGGGCGCGGGACGTGGCGAGGGCCGCGAGCATCGTGTTGAGGCTCTGGGCCAGGCGGCCCACCTCGTCGTGGGTGGGCGGCACCGGCACGGGTGCGGTCAGATCCTGGTCCCGGGCCACTCGTTCCGCGGCCTCGCTCAACCGGTCGATGGGCCGCAGTGCCCGTTTGGCGACGAGGAGGCCGAGCAGTGCGGCGCCCAGGACGCCGACCGCCGCCGTCGTCGCCAGCACCACGGCGAGGGCGCGGAGGGTCCGGTCGGTCTCCGTCACGGACCGGGCCACCTGCACGGCCCCGCCGCCCGGGACCGCCTGTGTCGCGACCCGGTAGTGGACGCCGTCGACGCGGGCGTTGCGCACGAACGCCCCTTCGCCGGCGGCCGCGGCGTCGAGGTCACGTGCCCGCACGTCGACCTCGGTGCCGGCGAGGCTGGTCATCCGCCCGTTCTCGCCGATGAGCTGGATGCTGAGGTCCTGGATCAGCGCCAGGCGGACGCCCTGGACGTCGCGCACGGATCGCCCGCGGGCGCTGCCCACGACGGGCGAGGGACGATGCACGAACTCGGCGACCGTCGGCAGCTCGGCCAGCGAGGCCGCCCGGTCCTCGAGGGCGTCGTCGACCTCGGCCCTCAGGCGGTGGTGGGTGAAGAGGAAGGCGACCCCCAAGGCGACGAGGACGGCGGCGGCAACCGCGCCGGCGACGACGACCGCCAAGCGAACCCGGAGCGTCACCCGGGCTGTTCGCGGGCCACGAAGCCCACGCCCCGCACGGTCTGGATGAGGCGGGCGCCGCCGTTCTCCTCTGTCTTGCGGCGCAGGTAGCCGATGTAGACGTCGAGCGAGCCGGCGGTGCCGAAGTCGTAGCCCCACACCCGGTCGGAGATCACCTCTCGGGTGAGCACCTGGCCGGCGTTGCGCAGCAGCAGCTCGAGCAGGGACCATTCGGTGCGCGTGAGCTCGATGGGGTGGCCGTCGCGTCGGACCTGGTGCGCGCCGACGTCCATGTGCAGGTCGGCGAGGACCAACTGCTCGTCGACCGCCGCCTCCACGCCGTGGCGGCGCAGCAGGGCCCTGACCCGAGCCAGCAGCTCTTCGAGGGCGAAGGGCTTGACCAGGTAGTCGTCGGCGCCGGCGTCGAGGCCCGCCACGCGGTCGGCCACGGCGTGGCGGGCGGTGAGCACGAGCACCGGGGTCTTGTCGCCGCGGGCCCGAAGGTCACGGCACACCGAGAGGCCGTCGAGGCGGGGCATGGTGACGTCCAGCACCACGACGTCGGGCCGGTCGGCGGCGATGGCGGCGAGGGCGGCCACGCCGTCGCTGGCGGTGGGCACGGTGTACCCCTCGAACTCGAGGGCACGCCGCACCGAGAGCAGGATCCCCGGGTCGTCGTCCACCAGCAGCACGCGCACCACTGCATGGTGGCACCGGACCTTGAGAGTTTCCGAAGATCGGCGTCCCGCCAGACAGGTGCCACCATGGGCGCGGTGGATCACGGAGACCCAGCGCGCCGGGGACACGAGCACCTCCCCATCGACCCGGATCTCGGCCCGCGCGACCCAGGTGAGCCCGCGTCGACCCACATCCCGCGCGCCGCCGACGCGCCGCCGCCGCACCGTGCGGACCCGGCGGTGCTGGCTGCCATCGCTCTCGGTGGCGCGCTGGGCGCCCCCGCCCGATACGCGGTGGCCGAACTGGTGGGATCGGGAGAAGGTGGGTTCCCCTGGGCCACGCTCTGGACCAACGTGGCCGGGTCTCTGGCCTTGGGCTTCGTCCTCGTGGTCGTGCTGCGCCGCTTCCCGGCCTCGCGCTACCTGCGGCCCTTCGTGGCCACGGGGTTCCTCGGGGCCTTCACCACCTTCTCGACCTTCGCGGTCGAGACGAGTCGGCTCATCGACCACGGCCACCTCGCCACCGCGGTCTCCTACGTGACGGCCAGCATCGTGGTGGGCATCGGCGCCAGTGCGCTCGGCATCGCCGGAGGTCGGCTGGTGCCGGTGGCGGAGCGGCCTGGATGAGCGTCGTCGCCGTGGTGGGCATCGCCCTGGCCGGATCGATCGGTGCACCCGCCCGCTATCTGTTGGACGGATTCGTCCAGGACCGCAGCGTCGGCTCGTTCCCCTGGGGGACGTTCGTGGTCAACATCAGCGGGTCGTTCGTGCTCGGGGTCATCTCCGCGATGGCCGTCCGTCACGGGTTCTCGGGCGCCCCCCGGCTCTGGCTGGCCACCGGACTGTGCGGTGCCTTCACCACCTTCTCCACCTTCTCGTGGGAGACGGTCCGTCTCCTGGCGGAGGTGGAGTGGCGTCAGGCGGCCGTCAACGTGGGCGCCTCGGTGGTCGTGGGCGTCGCGGCCGCGGCGGCGGGCATGAGCGCTGTCTACCTCGTCTGGGGCTGAGTCGAGCCCCTTCCCGTTCTCTCCGCGCCGGAACTCCGTCGTCAGCGCGGGGTGAAGAAGGGGTTCTCGGGGTGGTGACGGGCCTCGAGCACGTCGGCCAGGAGGGGCTGGCGGGCGCGACCTGCCAGAAGGGCCTGGAAGGTGGCGGCCCGGTTGTTGTGGAACACCAGGTCGGCGTCGGCTGCGTTCGGGTCGACCCACACGGCGGCGATGAGGAGCACGCGGTCGGCCTCGGCGTCATCGAGCGCCAGTTCCACCGCGGCGTCCGCCACCCCGGCGGCGACGCCGGCCTGGGCGGCACCCCACGTGAGGCGGCCGTGCTCGCCGGACGCGATCGCAGCCTTGTTCACGAACAGGGTGAGGGGCTTGGTAGGAAGCCCTGGACGCAGGACGGCGACGAAGGGGGCGTGACCCGCCGACGGCGTGGCCAGGGCCGTCGCCCAGGCCGTCCCCACGGGGCCCTCGCGGTCGCCCAGCACGGTGTTGACGTGGGCGGCCTCGGCGCCCGAGCCCACGAAGCTCTCGCCCACGTCGATCCCGCTCACGCGACCCGCCCGTAGCGCACGCGTTGCAGGCTCTCGGAGCTGCGGGTGCCCGAAGCGGTGTCGTAGCCCAGCAAGGCGACGTGGCGGGCCCGGTCGCCCTCGACGGTCGACACCCGGTGCAGCGAGCGTCGACCGGCGAACAACAACAAGGTGCCCGGCTCCATCGCCACCACCCGCACTCGGCCTTCGGGGTCGCCGTCCATGACCGCGGCGACACGCTCGTACTGCTCGTCGTGGGCGGTTCGGATGAGCTCGGCGCACTCGAAGTGTCCGCCCCGCTCGCTCGATTGGAGGGCGATCGACACCACGAAGTCGGTCTGGTCGAAGTGCCAGCCCAACTCGTCCCCGTCGGTCATCACGGCCAGGTTGAGCGCACCGAGGGGGTCGGCGTAGCGGTGCAGGACCGGCTCGTCGAGCAGGCGTCGGATGAGCTCGCGGAGGGGGTCCCACTCGTAGAGGGAACGCAGGCCCGAGCCGGACGGGAACTGGTCGTAGGCCACGACTGCGAGCGAAGTGGGCCAGAGCGACCGTCGCGGGTGACCCGACGGAAAGGAGTCGTCGGGCGGGGCCAGGTAGGCGGTGCCGACCACCCGAGAGCGATGGGCCAGGGGGACGAGGGTCTCGGCCTCCGTGACGAGGGCGGTGACCCCGTCGGGGTGCAGGAAGCCGGGCAGAGCGGCGAAGCCGCGATCGGACAGGGCCCGGCGTCCCTCGGCGACCACCGTCAGGCTCCGGGCACCGTCGAGGTCGTCGAGGGGATAGCGCTCGAGGTCCACCAACGGGGTCGTCACCGCGCCGCTCGCTCCTGGGACGATCAGGGAGTGACCGTCGGGGCAGGCGCAGACGGTGTGGCGCCCGGGGCGAGGGTCGTGGCGGGCTGCTCGGAACCGGCGGGGGCGGCCGGTGTGAGCCCCGCGGTGAAAGCCGCCAGTGCCTCGCTGTCGACGGCCATCGTGGAGAGGGCTCGGCCGATGGCTTCGGCGTCGGCGGCGTCGCGTGCCTGGGCCAGGAGTTGCACGAAGTAGGGGTCGCCGTTGTTGGGACTGGCGGCCACGAGCACCCAGGCTCGCTCCTCGCCTCCGCAGTTCACGAAGAACTGCGCCTTGCCGGTGAACTCCCCCGTGGCGAGCTCACGAACCGGGAGGGCCTCGCAGTCCTCGGAGATGGTCGCGCCGTCGCGGGGATCACGCGTGCCCGAGGAGAGCGAGCCGTCGGCGGACTGCTGGATGAACCCGGTGAACCCGGGCTGGGTGGGGAATTGCGTGCCGCCCACCGTCGCCGCCAGGAAGGTGATGATGGGAGCGGTCTCGACCGGAGCCTCGAAGTCGGTGGATGCCCGCACAGCGGCCTGGCGCTGGTCCAAGGGCGAGGGGCCGACGTCTCGATAGGCGGTCGGCACCTCCATGGTGGTCACCCCGGCGTTGTCACAGCGCAGTGCGTAGTCCTCGTAGGGCGTCGCTTCGGTCAGCGACGCCTGGCGGATCAGGTTGGTCACCAGCACGTCGATGCCTGTGGGAACGGCGAGGTCCTCGGTGGCCTCCTCCTTGCACAGCACACGGGACACGGTGCCCTTGGGCAGGGAGATGACGGTGGTGCTGGTGCCCTCGTCGCCCGCGGATCCAGCGTCGCTACCGCACGCGGCGGCGAGGGAGACCACCGTGAGCGCGACGAGGGCGGTGAGCGAGGCTCGGCGAACGTGTGCGCCGACCTGGCGTGTGTTGAGGCGAGGGCGAGGGGACACGTGCGCTGACGCTACTCAGTTCGGGGCGCCCGTTGACAGCGCCATCCGTGTTCACGGGCCAGTCCCCGGGGAGCGGGGCCCGAGCACCCACCGCCCCCGGGCGCGATGCTCGACCCCATGCACACCATTCGTTTCGGCGTCCTGGGCGCCGCGACAATCGCCCCGAACGCCTTGGTCAAACCCGCGGCTGCCTCCCCGGACGCGGAGGTCGTCGCCGTGGCCGCCCGTGACCGCTCGCGGGCCGAGGCCTTCGCCTCCCGCCACCGGGTCCCACGGGTGCACGAGACCTACGAGGACCTCCTCGCCGACCCGGAGGTCGACGCGGTGTACAACCCGCTGCCCAACGGCCTGCACGGCCACTGGACCGTGGCCGCTCTCCAGGCGGGCAAGCACGTCCTCTGCGAGAAGCCCTTCACGGCCAACGCCGCCGAGGCGCGCGCCGTGGCCGAGGTGGCCCGCGGTACCGACCGGGTGCTCATGGAGGCGTTCCACTGGCGCTACCACCCGCTCGCCGCCCGCCTGATCGAGATCGTCCGCAGCGGCGAGATCGGCGAGCTCCGTCACGTGGCCGGCAGCTTCTGCTTCCCCCTGCCCAAGAAGGGCGACATCCGCTGGTCGGTCCCGCTCGCCGGCGGGGCGCTCATGGACGCCGGCTGCTACCCGGTCCACTGGGTCCGCACCATGGCCGCGGCGGCCGGCGCCGGCGAGCCGGCGGTCGTCTCCGCCGAGTGCGACGAGGGGTGGGGCGGCGTGGACCGTGCCACCCGGGCGACCCTGGCCTTCCCGGACGGGCCCACGGGCGCCACCGGGGCGGTCACCTGCTCCATGTGGTCACGGCGGGTGGCGGCCATCTGGCTGCGCATCGAGGGGAGCGAGGGGACCATCAAGGTGCGCAACCCGCTCATGCCCCCGCTGCTCGGGCGGATCGCGGTGCAGACGCCGGTGGGGCGGCGCGTCGAGAAGCCGTGGCCGGGCACCACCTACGTGCACCAGCTCGGCGCCTTCGTGGCCGCCGTGCGCGACGGGACGCCCTTTCCAACCGACGTCGACGACGCGATCGCCAACATGGCGGTCATCGACGCCATCTACCTTGCCGCCGGCCGCCAGCCGAACCAGCCCACCCCCGTCCCCTGAACACCGGGTCAGGAGGGGGTGCAGGCGGCGAGGAGGGTGTCGAGGATGAGGGCGCGCACCGCGTCGGCGTCGACGGCCTCGGCCACGTCGCAGGTGGCGGCGTCGGCGGGGGCGTGGTCGCGGGTGTCGACCACCGTCGTGCCCCGGGACCCGCCGGCCAGCTCGACGTGGACCGGCCGGCGGGTGTGGGTGAACAGGTGGGGGTGGGTGACGGCGAGCACGGCGAGGGGGTCGTGCATGGGGCTGCCGGGCGGCGCGCCGGCGGTCGCGGCACGCCCGTGGCGGCCGTAGTAGGCGAGCAGGTCGGCGAGGAAGGCGCCGCGGGCGGTGCCGGTGGCGCGGAGGGCGTCGCCGTCGGCCGCGGTCATGCGCACCTGGTGGGTGACGTCGAGGCCGGCCATGCGCAACGGGACCTGCGCCCCGGCCTCGAACACGATGGCGGCGGCCTCGGGGTCGGCCCAGACGTTGAACTCGGCGGTCGGGGTGACGTTGCCGGTGCGGTCGCCGCCGCCCATCAGGGAGATGCCGGCGATGCGATCGAGCAGGCTGGGGTCGAGGCGCAGGGCCAGGGCGACGTTGGTGAGGGGGCCGACCGG